>LNFM01013804.1_pt1 | contig 10163 bp, 10 predicted proteins | sample 596031 | NCBI WGS metagenome assembly LNFM01 (sample SAMN04254537, study PRJNA301005) | activated carbon metagenome | isolation source: dual media filters at the Ann Arbor, Michigan drinking water treatment plant | place: USA: Ann Arbor | reverse complement strand
ACCAAGACAAGATAGCAATGAGCGCATATTGATATGCTGATTGCCCTACTCATTTTCATTTTTACGCTCGTGCTGGTTATCTGGCAGCCGCGCGGTCTCGGTATCGGTTGGAGTGCTCTGCTTGGCGCTACCGCAGCATTGCTTCTTGGCGTGGTGCAGCTCAGTGACATTCCGGTGGTGTGGCATATTGTCTGGAATGCGACAGCGGCTTTCATTGCCATCATTATTATCAGCCTAGTGCTCGACGAAGCGGGATTCTTTGAATGGGCAGCATTGCATGTGGCGCGCTGGGGGCGCGGCAATGGGTATTTATTATTTTCCTATATTATATTACTGGGTGCGGCAGTTGCAGCGCTGTTCGCCAACGATGGCGCAGCTTTGATTCTAACGCCAATTGTAATGGCGATGTTACTCGCGCTCGGGTTTAGTCCGGCTGCTACGCTCGCGTTTGTTATGGCAGCAGGATTTATAGCCGATACAGCCAGCTTGCCACTTGTGGTATCGAATTTGGTGAATATTGTTTCGGCAGACTTTTTTAAGATCGGGTTTACCGAGTATGCTGCGGTGATGATTCCGGTCAATATCGCTTCAGTCGTGGGAAGTTTAGGCGTTCTTTTTCTTTATTTTCGCCGCAGTATTCCGGCTAGCTATGACGTTAGTCAACTGAAGGCACCCAATGAAGCAATACGCGATCAAGCAACATTTCGTGCCGGCTGGGTGGTGTTGGCATTGCTGCTGATCGGTTTTTTTGGCTTGGAATCTCAGGGGGTGCCCATCAGTCTGGTGGCTGCAACCGGCTCGCTAATACTGCTCGCGGTGGCAGCGCGTGGTCATGTTATTAACACGCGCAAGGTAATTCGCGAAGCGCCGTGGCAAATCGTTATTTTTTCACTGGGAATGTATTTAGTGGTATATGGTTTGCGCAATGAAGGCTTGACCGGGTACATTACCAGCCTGCTTGATGTGTTTGCCAGTTATGGCGTGTGGGGTGCAACGCTCGGCACCGGTTTTTTGGCGGCCTTCTTATCGTCCATCATGAACAATATGCCCACGGTGCTGATCGGCGCGTTGTCGATCGACGCAACCAGTGCGATCGGTGTGGTAAAGGAAGCGATGATTTACGCCAACGTGATCGGTTGTGATCTGGGGCCGAAAATCACTCCGATTGGCAGCCTGGCAACTTTGTTGTGGTTGCATGTACTGGCGCGGAAAAATACAGTTATCACATGGGGATATTATTTCCAAGTGGGGATTGTGTTGACTGTGCCAGTATTGCTTGTCACACTGGCCACCCTCGCTATGTGGTTGAGCGTTCAATGAGATTATCATTGCATGAATCGCAACATAACCGCGAATGCCTGAAAGCAGAATTGAATTGTATCGCAACCTTGTTAGTTTAACTTTATAGGAGAATCAAAATGGCAACTATCCAGGTATTTGACCCTGCCTCATGCTGTAGCTCAGGCGTTTGCGGTTCCGACGTAGACCAAGAATTGGTCGGTTTTTCAGCTGATGTCGATTGGGTCAAGCAGCACGATGTCGCAATCGAGCGTTTTAATCTCGCGCAGCAACCCATGGCTTTTGCGGATAATTCCACGGTGAAAGGATTCCTGGAACGCTCCGGTGCTGAAGCGCTGCCATTAATACTGGTAGACGGAGAAGTGGCATTGGCAGGCCGCTACCCGCAGCGTAGCGAACTCGCGCGCTGGGCGGGGATTCCTCTGGAGGAAGAAGTCGAAGAATCAAGTTGTTGCGGCGGCTGTTGCTAACACAATCCCGCATCATGACCAAGCTCAGATTTCTCAATCAGCCGCCGCGCTTCCTGTTTTTTACCGGTAAAGGCGGGGTCGGCAAAACGTCATTGGCTTGCGCCACGGCGATAATGCTGGCCGATGCCGGTCAGCGGGTGTTATTGGTCAGCACCGATCCGGCTTCTAACGTTGGCCAGGTATTTGGCATCACGATTGGAAATCAGGTTACGACAATTACCGCCGTACCCCGTTTAGCCGCTCTGGAAATCGACCCGCAAGCGGCGGCCCAAGCTTACCGCGACCGCATTGTCGATCCGGTGCGCGGCGTGTTACCGGATACGGTAGTCAAAGGTATCGAGGAGCAATTATCCGGTGCTTGCACAACCGAGATAGCCGCTTTTGATGAATTTACCGCGCTATTGATCGATTCGGCGCTGACTGCGGACTACGATCATATTATCTTCGACACCGCGCCGACCGGCCACACCATTCGGCTGCTGCAATTACCCGGCGCGTGGAGTGATTTTCTTGCGGCAGGCAAAGGCGATGCCTCTTGTCTTGGCCCATTGGCTGGTCTAGAAAAGCAGCGCGCTCAATACAAAGCAGCGGTAGATGCTTTAGCTGACCCGGAGCGTAGCCGATTGGTATTGGTGGCTCGTGCGCAGCAAGCCACGTTACGCGAGGTAGCTCGGACGCATGAAGAATTAACGGCTATCGGCTTGACGAAACAATTTCTGGTGATCAATGGCTTGTTGCCGCAAGCCGAAACGACACGGGATCCTTTAGCCGCTGCAATATCCCAGCGTGAACAGAGTGCTCTGGCGACCATGCCGGAAGTTCTCAACCACTTGCCTTGCGACCGCATTGCGCTTAAATCATTCAACCTAGTCGGATTGACCGCGTTACGGAAATTACTGATTGATGCTTTGCCTGACGAAGGCGACAAAGAATTTACGCATACTGCAATCCCATTTCCCAACTTGTCCGGCTTGACTGATGAAATTGCCAAAGACGGATGCGGTTTAATCATGCTGATGGGCAAAGGCGGCGTCGGCAAAACCACCCTTGCTGCGGCTATTGCCGTGAACCTGGCGCATCGTGGCTTGCCAGTACATCTGACCACCTCTGACCCGGCAGCGCATTTGAGCGAAACGCTCAATGGGGCGATGGCTAATCTGGCGGTGGACCGGATTGATCCGCATGTGGAAACCGAACGTTATCGTCAGCATGTTCTGCACACCAAGGGTGTCCATCTGGATGCAAAAGGCAAAGCTTTGCTGGAAGAAGATTTACGCTCACCTTGTACTGAAGAAATTGCGGTATTTCAGGCATTCTCAAGAATAATCCGGGAAGCGGGCAAGAAATTCGTGGTGATGGACACCGCACCAACCGGTCACACGTTATTATTATTGGATGCTACCGGTGCTTATCACCGCGAAGTCATCAAACAAATGGATCCTTCCATCGTGCACTACTCAACGCCGATGATGCAACTGCAAAACCCCAAGCAAACCAAAATACTGCTGGTGACACTGGCGGAAACAACGCCAGTACTAGAAGCTGCCAACCTGCAAGCCGATTTGCGCCGCGCTGGTATTGAGCCGTGGGCCTGGATCATTAATAACAGCATTGCTGCAACGACTGTCCATTCATCCTTATTGTGTCAGCGCGCTAGTAACGAGCTTGCTGACATCGAGACAGTATCCACCGTTCACGCAAAGCGTTATGCCGTCGTGCCATTACTCAAAGAAGAGCCGGTCGGCGTACAAAGGTTATTGGAATTGTCCAGAAATAACTAATAACCGAGTATTTATAGGAAGTGTCGATAGGAATTACCAAACAACCCATCAGACAAGTGGTTAAACAAGCTGCGGAAGCTGCTGGTTTGTGAAGCTGCCTATAGCTCATGGCCTAACCTCCACAACAATTGCCACTGTTTTTGCCGTGCTCTTGAATTGACGGGCATGGAACCGTACCATAGGAACAGTAAACACAGCAGTCACCCGGTTTCGGTTTGAGCACAGTGTGACACTGCTCGCATTCGTAAAACCACTGACACGCATCCGTTGGCATGATCTCAGTCTTGGTGTGGCTGCAAATGGGGCAAGTCAGCGCGGATTCAAGAATGACAGCACTCATGAAGAACTCCTTTCGATGGTAGCGGCCGATGCTTCGTTGAACAAGCGACGCGGTAGCCACCACAGGTAGAACACCATCCCGAACAACTCGACCAGCGACTGGAATACGATGACTACCACGGTGGTCTCCCAGCCTGTCGGCAAGGCAAGCGCGAATGGTAACACGACGAAGGAATTGCGCGTGCCGAGACTAAAGGCCAGCGTGCGTCCGGCATCCATCGGCAATCGCAGCACCCGAGTAAGCAGGCGCGCAATCAGCGCTGCAACCAGTAAAAAACCCACGAATACCGGCAGAACCTTCAGCAACATCGGTCCGGCGTCGCGTACCGTCCCCACCTGCGCACCAGCGATCAGGAGCACGACCACCGCCAACAGTGGCACAGGCCACCAGCCCAGTCGTGTCCGCAAAACCGCTCGTTCGGGTCTGGCCTCGACCCAGCGCTCGGTCAGTGCGGCTGCCACCAAAGGCACACCGATCAAGGCGAGCGCAGCAGGCAACATCTCTTCCATACGCAGCGCAGCACCAAAATCGGCGGCCGGCAGCATCAACCACAGATAAATCGGCAACATCAGCAGTTGCACTACAAGGTTGAGCGGTGTGACTGCGATCGCCCGAGCCGTGTTGCCTTGCCCAAGCTGGGTGAAGGTGATGAACCAGTCAGTACAGGGAACCAGCAACACCAGCAGCACGCCGAGGTGCAGGGCCGGATCGTCGGGCAGCCACTTCAGCGCTAACCAGGCCACTAATGGAATCAGCACGAAGTTGCCAACCAGGATAGCGAATACGAAACGCCGGTCACGGAAGGCGTGACGAGTATGCAGCAGCGGCACTTGCACGAAGGTGGTGTAAAGCAGCACCGCCAAAATCGGCCACAGCAAGGCCTCGAAGCGAGGTGCAAGCGAGGGCTGGGCGTTGCCCAGCACTAGCCCTCCGACAATTGCTGCGAGATATATCCAAACTTGGTGGCGTTCGAGGGTCAGACGATCCATCAGTCACGCATCCACAGGAGTACAAACGTACCGGCCAGCAAGAACACTGTGGCGAGCGCCAATGCAATCTCGGGAGAGACCAGCCGTCCACATTCCATCGACCTCGGTGCGCCTGAACCCGCACTTCGCGATAGACGAGGAAAAGTTAGAGCCTGGCATCAAGACTCTCCAGTCATGCCGAACTCAATCGGTGTTTTGACATAAAACACATTAATGCTTTCTTGCTTCAAATGCGCGAACATGCGTTCTGCTTCCTGCTCATCCACGGCCATCGTCACTTCGACAGGCTGATCCGTCAGCTCAAAGAAATGCGCGGAATGTAGCTTGCGGTCGTGTCCAAACCCTTCGCTGGCAACAAACAACGTTGCACCGCCAATACCGAGTTTCCGGGCTTCTTGCACCAGCCATTCTCCTAGCGCCATGTGATCATGCTTGCGATCTTGCTGAGTAAAGAAAGTTAATTGATAGCCATTCATATCTTCTCCTTAGAATCAAATGGTTCTGAACGCAGAAACTGTTGCCAGTCCCAGCATCGTCATCACCAAAGAACCTATCACATGAGCACTAATTGCGCCGGTGGCCCAAAGTATACGCCCCTCTTGAATCAGCACCGTGACTTCGGCAGAGAAAGTGGAAAACGTGGTTAACCCACCCAGAAAACCGGTAATTACAAGCAAGCGCCACTCGGGTGCAAAGCCAGGATGTTGGGCAAATATAGCGAGCGCCACGCCTATCAGGTAACCGCCAATGAGATTCGCTGCGAGTGTACCAAGCGGAATGGTCGGAAACAGTGCATTGAGCGACATTCCTAGCAGCCATCTCAACACGGCACCCAGGGATGCACCAAAACAAATAGCTAATATGGAATTAAAAATAAATTGGTCCTTGTTATCTAGAATTGCTTAATGATATGTGGAAAAGAAACACGCAAAATCTTTGAAAAGATGCGCTATGCATATAATGTTACTATTATTTATATCCTTACTGTAGTCCCTAATATTATTTGAAAGGGGTAATTTATGGAAGAATGGTTGTTTATTTCATTGGCAGCGCTTGTCGCATCGACTGTGGCGGCAATAGCAGGGACGGGAGGCGGGATCATTTTGCTTCCCGTTCTCATTGAAGCATTTGGAGTTCGCGAAGCCGTTCCGATGTATGCTGTGGTTCAACTAATAGGAAATATGAGTCGAGTCGCCCTTAATCGACAGTTGATTCAGTTGCCAGTTGTTTTCTGGTTTTGTGTGGGAGCAATTCCGTTTTCTATTCTCGGTGCTTGGCTATTTACCAAAATTCCCGATAGCAAACTTTTAAACATCATTGGCGCTTTTCTGATTTTTACCGTTATATGGCGTCACTGGAGAATGCGCACAATAACTACTTTTAGCCCGAAGTATTTTGCACTCATAGGCGCTATTTTCTCAGTTATTTCGGCAATCGCTGGCAGTGCAGGCCCATTTCTTGCGCCGTTTTATCTTTCTTACGGACTTGTCAAAGGTGCGTTTATAGGAACTGAGGCTTTAGGGACTGCTGTGATGCATATTATGAAGCTCGGTACCTATCACGAACTTGGTGCAATCTCCCCAGCCACATGGCTCAATGGCATAGCCATCGGTCCAATAATGATCCTTGGTTCCTATATCGGGAAGCATGTTTTAGAAAGATTATCAATCCGAGTATTCATGATTATTGTCGAAGTCGCAATTGTCGGATTCGGATTATGGTTTCTTAGCAAGTAGCCTATCAAAACAGCAAATTATCAACTACCAGAACGCAACACCGGATAGGATTTACGCTATCTCCATAACCAATTAATTTACTTACTTATGGTTGTGATGAATAGAATCATGATGATGTCCTCCTGGCACAGCATGGCGTGCATGATCACTTAATTGGGCATCAAACCACTGATGAATAGCAAGTTTAAGTTTTTCAATATGCGTGGAATAAGTAATTTCTGCGCCATCAGGTAATTCCTTATACTCGATTTTGATTTGGCCCGCTTTCGTTGTTTTCAATTCAGCCAACCCAGGCATGCTGGCACCATGAATTTTCTCCGGATTTGAGAAATTACCGTGTTTAAATTCTTCAGTAATTCCAGATAGGTGAGCTCGTATTAAGTCAATCTGCTCAGTGTCAGATTTATCTTTCACAATAACCTGTTGAATTCCTCCGGCATCTGTTTTGGAAAAAATATGTGTGGTTTTTTCCAAATCAAACGGCATTACATGTGCCCCCCTTTCCGCAACTTCATCAAGTCGCTTTTCATCCACTTTCTCCTCAGCATGAATAGGTGCTGCAATAAATAAAGCCAGCAAGAAAGACGCAATAAGCAGTTTGTTCATTTTATTTCTCCTTTGTCAGATGAATCTTAATCGTGTTGGTTCGGGAATAGATATTCCAAATGACTTTAACGTCATTATTGAAATCCCGATGAATGCTGACTCTATAACATAGGAAGTCGACAAAGAAACTGGCGCAATGTTTGTTGATCGATTCATGTCAACGTGCATGTATTACCCCTTGTAACTGTGACTACATTCCGCACACGCTATCGGATGACGGCGATCCGGTTGATGTGCTGGTGATATAGCCAGCCCCGTTAATTATAGGCGTGATAGTACGTTGCTGCCTGCTCGGAATGCTAAGAATGTTCGATGAAGCCGGAGATGATGCAAAATTGTTAGCTGTCCCCATCAACAAATTATGCACTCTTTATTGAGGTATCGAATCTTGCGAAGATTTGCCGCAGTTTATTCTATCTCAAATTGCGCATTTTTTTGCACACTACAAAAACTTAGAAAAAGGAAAATGGGTAAAAATTCAGGGATGGGATGGGATGGGTTTGAGTTAGCAAAAACCCGAAATCCTGGCCGGGGTACAACGTTATCACGCAACATCAAACAAACCAATGTTCTAAACCTAATGAGTGTTGCAAATTCTCCTAATATAGTAGATATAGTAGAACCCCCTAGCACTTGAATAAGTGCTAGGGGGTTCTACTGGTTATATTGGCAATTACAGTGAAGCAAGAAAGGCAACTAAATCAGCCTGTTCGCTATCAGTGAGTCCGATCGAAAAACGAGTATTATAAAATTCAATTACCGCGGGCAGATCTTTAGCTGAGCCATTATGGAAATATGGCGGGCGTGAGGCAACAGAACGCAATACAGGACCTTTGAAACGGCCAATATCTTTCCATTTTCCGGTAATCAATGCGCGTCCTGGATCAGTTGTTTCAATGGTTTCACCGGTTACTTTATTTTGCAGTGTATACAATGGCATATCCGGAGTACGGCGGGAAGCATCGGAAATACCAATATCTAGCGGCATTGGCGTTGAGTGATTACCTGAATTCGGTGTGTTATGGCATGTCGTGCATGTGCCTGGTAATACTCCGACACCTAAATCATCATTAATTCCTTTTACACCAATGATCTGGATAGGCTTGCTGTTAAACAATACTTGACCGCGTGCAATGGCAGCACGTGCCTTCTTATTACTACCTTTCGAACTACTTGAATACTTCTTCCAAGCATCATAAATCGACATTGCGCTTGAGTCGAAAGGCTTTCTCGTAAGATAATCGCCTACGAGAGTGTCATTAATACCAAAGTAATAAATCTGATTAGATAATGTTTGTGGTCCACCCTGCCCACCATGTTTATCTAAACTGCCAGCAACCTTATCTGTTACCTGCGCTGTAAACAAACCCATTTCAAATGCGACAATTTCAGCTTTTTCTGCATCAGTCAAAGCTGCTGCTGCTTCAGCATGCCCCAATGTGGCATGATTTGCTTGGGTAGACAAATCAAACGCTATCGGGGAAAAACAAGTTGTAGTCTCAAAAATACAATTTGTGGAATTTGAGTCACGCGTTGTTTCACGCCCATCCCACATCACTGCACTGATAAATTTGAGATTGGTCGTTGGCATAGGTCTACGAAACAGCGACAGCTCTGCTGCACTCGCGAATCCGTAGGGGTCATCAACTTCGGCCAAAGTAAACTCTGCATCAGCAGGAATTCCGATTCCTACACGGATATTCGCCTTATCTAACAACATGCTGTAGGCTTGGCGACGCTTCTCAACCGTAGACACATCTGCGTGTGGAGAATTAGCACCATCAACTAAGCGAAAAACCGGATCCGTACCCTGTGTTTTTTTAAAGCGCTCCTGGATACCTTTTGGGGTAATTACCCATCCTTCCGTGGGGACATGGCAGGTAGCGCATGTTCGATCATTGGTTCCAAATTTTTTAAAAAATGCATTGTTAAGATCAATGAAACCTGCCGTACTATAGGTTTTATCGGAGCCATGTTTGTTGACTCCGCTGATACTTTTTGGATGCATTGATTTACCATGCTTGCTTCCTTCATGATCATTTGAGTCACTACCTGCAAATACGGGCGTTATTAACATCATCATCGCAATTAACGCTAGCTGCAGCTTGCTCATACTTGTAATAAGCATTTTTTCTCCTTTTTTATGTATAAAAACACTAAAATGAAACTCAAGGATCCCAAGATAAGTTCCCATCCCACAAAATCAAATATCACACCAGTAAGTGAAAAAGATGAGAAGAATAAACTTACTCGGAGCACTCTGAGTTACATCATCTGTCGATTAGAGTTCAGAAAATTAGGTGTTGAATGCAATACCTAATTGACTGCGTCGGATACACTATATTCTGTGTAGCGCTAGATAAGAACTACCAGTGCAAATAACTGATCAACTATTCTGCTCGACCCTCCAACAACGGGCATCACACCTATAAGCTTGAATTTCTTTTGCAACTTACTGAGGGGATTCAGGTACCGAAGATTGGCTGTACAGCCGAAACAATAGGAACTTGGGTAAGGCGGGTGGGATCCGATCAGGCATGTCGACATCGGATCGGTAAAGGCTCAAGGAATTGAAGCGAGAGAATCGGGAAAACTGATGCAGCTTAACTCATAACAAACAGTTTCCGGGAAACCCGGGGCGATTCAGTTAAAACGGGGATCCAGAAAACTGAAAAACCACAGAGAAGTATTATTTCTCTGTGGTCTCTCGTATCAATTTAATTAAGCGATTTTGCGACGACGCGCCGAGAAACCAACTAAACCAAGACCAGCCAGGAGCATCGCGTATGTCTCTGGTTCTGGTACAGGCAATGCTTGCATCGCAACTGAATATTGCCCGCCAAAAGCATTAGGGCCAAACTGACCGCTAATATCAAGATGATATTGACCAGCAGCTAAATTACCAAATGCATGGGTTAAATTGTCTCCAGCGAATGTGGCGT
>LNFM01013803.1_pt1 | contig 10163 bp, 9 predicted proteins | sample 596031 | NCBI WGS metagenome assembly LNFM01 (sample SAMN04254537, study PRJNA301005) | activated carbon metagenome | isolation source: dual media filters at the Ann Arbor, Michigan drinking water treatment plant | place: USA: Ann Arbor | reverse complement strand
TTGAAGACTCTGCGTGCGCCTGTGCGTTGGCGAGAAGATTGGCGGCCGCTGCCCCGAAGCGATCTGGATCCACGTTGAGCAGGGCGTCACCATCGACAAACGAGACCCGACCATCGCCTTCCGCTCCTGCAAACAGCGATCGGAGCGTCACCCAGCGGCGATCCTCGTCGCTAACCGGCATCTCGTCCTCGCGCGCCAGGGCGAGAAGCCCCGTGACGAGGCGGGCGGTGCGATCGACAGAGGTCTGAATCTGCTCCAGCGCGCGGCTTCGAACGGCAGGGTCCGAAGACGACGCCGCAATCTGCGCCTGGACACGCAGGCCTGCCAGAGGCGTACGCAACTCGTGCGCGGCGGCGGCCGTGAACTCGGCCTCGCGACGCCGCGCTGCGCCAAGGCGTGACATCAGGTCGTTCAGCGCCAGGGCGAAGGGACGGAGTTCGCGGGCGTCCGGCGATACGTCCAACGCCGTCAGGTCTTCCGCATCCCGTACCGCAAGGCTGCGGGTCATTTGTCGAATAGGGGCCAGCCCCCGCCCAACCGACCACCAGATCAGCACGCCCAGCGCCAGCAGACCGAGGACCGCCGGACCGATCAAGGCGGTGACGACATTGCCGACCAGGTGTTCGCGAACGGCCAGATTGTCCCCAACCATCACCCGAAAACCGGCGTCACGATCATGCACCGTATAGACGCGCCAGCGCTCGCCCCGGATCGTGCGCTCAGAAAATCCGTCGCCCCCTTCCGACAATCGCTCCGCAGGCGCGCTTTGGGACCGACCAATCAGATCGCCTTCCAGTGACCAGATCTGGCAGGAGAGCTGACGGTCATAGACATCGGCGGCCCCGGTGTCCGGAGCCTGGATCGCCGGGCGCACGCTGCCGGCCTGCATCAAGGACGAAACCATGCGGGCCGACTCCATCAGGCGCCGGTCCAGCACCCGTTGCACTTCGGCCCGGGTCTGGATTTCGACCCAGACGACCGCGCCGCCCCAGACCAGGGCGGTCACGAGCGCGAGAGTGACGAACAGACGCAGGCGGATCGAGCTCATTGCAGGGTGTATCCCACGCCGCGCACGGTGCGGATGAAGCCGGCGCCCAACTTGGCCCGCAAATAGTGGATGTGCACTTCCACGGCGTTGGAGCCAATCTCCTCCTGCCAGCCGTACAGGCGTTCTTCCAATTGACTGCGCGAGAGGACCTGTGCGGGCCGTTCCATCAGGGCCTCCAGGATAGCGAACTCACGTCTCGAGAGGGGCAGGTCGCCCTCTTCGCGCCAGGCCAGACGCGACTTGGGATCGATGGTCACCCCGCCATGGCGCAACGCGGGTGTCGAGCGTCCAAGCAGGCGACGCCGCACCGCGCGCAATCGCGCGGCCAGCTCGTCGAGATCGAAGGGCTTGCCGACATAATCGTCCGCGCCGGCGTCCAGACCCACAATGCGGTCCCGACTGTCATCGCGCGCCGACAAGACCACCACGCCGACATCCATGTCGCGCTCTCGAACGAAACGCAGCACCGAAAGGCCGTCGCCGTCAGGAAGCCCCAGGTCCAGCACGACCGCATCGAACGCCGAGCTTTCCAGCGCCGCGAGGGCGTCCTCGACCCGCCCGACGACTTCGACCGTCCAGCCGCAGGCGCTGAGCCCGACCTGGAGGCCGTCGGCGAGAACGGGATCGTCTTCTATGGCGAGCAATCTCATGCGGCGTGACGTGCAAGCTCCGGCTTAAGCCTGACTTAAGCTCGCTTGCCGACGAGATGGCCATGAGGTTTTTCCGCCGACTGCTGCCCGCCGCTCTCGCAATCCTGTCCTTTGCCTTGCCGGGCTCGGCTCTGGGTCAGGCCCCGCTTTCGCCCGACAAGGCCTTCGCCCTGACGGTGACGCGTGAGGCTGACGGCGATCTGGCTTTCGCCTGGGACATTGCGCCTGGCCATTATCTCTATCGTGACCACACCGTCGCCAGCACGCCGGGCGGGAAGGAGTCTCTGCCGCTGGAACTGGCCGCCGGCGAAACCAAGGACGATCCGGGCTTCGGCGTCGTCGACGTCTGGCATGACGCGGGTCGCGCGACCCTGTCGGCGCAGACGTTGACGCAGGCGGGTGAGCCGACGTCGGTCAACATCACCTATCAGGGCTGCCTCGAGGACTCGATCTGCTACCCGCCAATGACGCGCACCATCGACGTGCCGACCCGGCCGCAGGCTGACGTGGCCGCGCGGGAGGCCGATGCGCAGACCGCACAGGCCGCGGCCATGCTGGCGATCCAGGCGCCGGGCGCTGCACCCGCGCCCGAGAACGACGAGAGAGAGTCGGCGCCTTCGCCGGTCGCGTCATCGGCGGCGGTCACTCTGGACGCCAACCCGGGCTTCGTCGATCGCCTGGCGCTGCAGGGCGGGGCGACCTGGGTCCTGCTCGCCTTCTTCGGTTTCGGCGTGCTGCTGGCCTTCACGCCCTGCGTCTTTCCCATGTATCCGATCCTGGCCGGCGTCATCGGACGCGGCGTGGACGGGCGCGGTACGCGCCGAGGCCTGATGCTCTCGGTCGCCTATGTGCTGGGCCTTTCCATCGCCTTCGCCCTCCTGGGCGTCGCGGCCGCCTGGTCCGGACAGAACCTGCAGATGGCGCTCCAGTCGGTTTGGGCCGTCGGCGCTCTGGCTGTCGTCTTCGTCGTTCTCGCCGCCTCCATGTTCGGCGGCTTCGAGTTGCAACTGCCCTCGGCCTGGACCAGCCGCCTGTCCCGCGACGGCGGCGACGGCCGGCGGTCCCTGCCCTCAGCCGCAGGTCTGGGCTTCGTCTCCGCCCTTATCGTGGGCCCGTGCGTCACCGCGCCCCTGGCGGGCGCCCTGCTCTACATCGCCCAGACCGGCGACGTTGGGCTGGGCGCGGCGGCCCTGTTCTTCCTGGGCCTGGGCAAGGGGGTGCCCTTGATCGTGTTCGGCACGGTCGGCGCGCGCTTCCTGCCCAAGGCCGGGCCGTGGATGGACCGGGTGAAGATGCTGTTCGGCTTCATCTTCCTGGGCATGGCCTGGTGGCTGGCCAGCCGCATCCTGCCGCCGACGGCGACGCTCGCTCTCGGCGCGGCGCTGGCGCTCGGTCTGGCGGCGGCTCTCGGCCTGTTCCAGCCGCTCAGCCCGAACCTGAGAAACGGCGTCGCCCGTGTCGCCGGCCTGGCGGCCGCGACCTGGGGCCTGTTGCTGCTGGTCGGCCTCAGCCTCGGGGCGGACGACCCTTGGCGTCCGCTTGAGCCCCTGGCGCGTCCCGCTGGACTAGCAGCCGCCGCGCCGGTCGAAACCGCAGCGGTCGTGCTGGATCAGACGGCGCTGGACCGCGCCGTCGCCGATGCCGGCGCGCGCGAACGTCCCGCCCTGGTCTATTTCACCGCTGACTGGTGCGTCAGCTGCAAGGTGATCGAGCGGACGGTGTTCGAGGACCCCGCCGTCATCGCCGGCCTTTCGAACACCGACCTCATCAAGGTCGACGTCACGCGCAGCACGCCCGAGGCGCGCGCGCTTCTTGAGCGGCACGGGGCGGTCGGGCCGCCGACTATGATCTTCCTTTCGCCCTCGGCGACCGAAGCGCCGGGCAGCCGACTGATCGGAGAGATGTCGGCCCAAGATGTCGCATCCGCCTTGCAGAGCGCCGGAGCCGCCGCATGAACGCCATCACCCTGGGCCCGGTCGTACTGTCCGGCGAGCGGTTCGCCATCATCGCGGGCGTGTTCGTCTTCATGATCGGCGCCGGACTGCTGGCCAGCCGGGTCAGCCCGCGCTTCAATCTGTGGAGCACGGTTCTGGTCTTCGGCGGTCTGGCCGCCGCCCGCCTCGGTCACGTGGCGACGCACTGGGAGTATTTCGGGGCCGACCCGTGGCGAGCGCTCGCGATCTGGCAGGGCGGGTTCAGCTGGATCTGGATCGCGCCGGTCGTGATCCTGGCCACGATCCTGCTGCTGCGCACGACGCGCGAACGTGCCTGGGCCATTGCGCCTGTGCTGGCCAGCGCCCTGGTTTGGACCACCGCCCATCAGTTGGCCTCGGCGACGCAGCCCATGGCGCCGCCCGCCCTGACCCTGGCCGCGATGGACGCCCCGCCAATTGACCTCTCCGCTCCGGGCGACCGGCCCACGGTGATCAATCTCTGGGCCACATGGTGCCCGCCGTGCCGACGAGAGATGCCGGCTTTGGCCCAGGCCGAGAAAGCCCATCCGAATGTGCGCTTCCTCTTCGTCAACCAGGGCGAGGGCGAAGCCGGCGTTCGGGCCTTTCTTCAGAGCCAGGGGCTGGCCCTCGACCATGTGCTGTTCGACGAGGCCATGGCGGTGCCGCGCCACTACGGCACGGCCGGCATTCCGGTGACCCTGTTCCTCCACGCCGACGGCCGTCTGGCCAAGGCCCACATGGGGGAAATCGCCCCCGAACAGATCGCGACCGAAATCGCGCGTCTGCACTGACCCTTCGCCTCACGGAGCTTCCATGAACCGCACCTTCGCCCCTGCCCTCGCCGCCGTTCTGGCGCTCGCCGCCTGCGGCCCCGCCGACGCCGACAACGGCGCGGCGCCCGCCAATCCTTCCGCAGCCTCTGGACAGGACATGCCGGCCATCGCTCAGGTCGGATTCAACGATCTGCTGCGCGACCCAGCAGCGCCCTTCATCGGCGCCGAAAACGCCGATGTAACCATCATCGGCTTCGTCGATTACAACTGCCCCTACTGCAAGAAGATGCAGCCGGAGATCGACGGCCTGCTGAAGGCGGACCCCAAGGTGCGCGTCCTGTACAAGGACTGGCCGATCTTCGGCGACGTCTCGGAGACCGCCGCCCGGACCGCCCTCGCCGCCGGTTATCAGGGCAAATACGAGGCCGTCCATAACGCCTTCATGCTGTCGCCGTCGCGCATCGGCGACCAGGCGGACATCACGCGTCTGGTCCAGTCGGCCGGCGTGGACATGGCGCGCCTGAATCAGGACCTGGCCGATCACCGCGCAGACATCGACGCGGTGCTCGACCGAAACGGCCGAGAAGCGGCGGCCCTGGCCCTGCAGGGCACGCCCGCCTTTATCATCAACGGCAATCTGATCCCCGGCGGCATGCCCCAGGCGCAACTCGAAGCCGTGATCGGTCGTATCCGCTCCGGACAACCGCTGCGCTGAGACTGACCATGACCACCCTGACCCTGCTCCAGCTGAACGACCTGCACGGCTATCTCGAGCCGCATCCCGAACTGGTGCGCACCGAAGGCGGCTGGCGGGTCGAACGGCTGGGCGGGGTCGCCCGCATCGCCCGTCTCTTCGAAGAGGCGCGCGCCGAAGGTCCGTGCCTGACCCTGGATAACGGCGACACCTTCCATGGCACGCGGGTCGCCGTCGCGAGCCGGGGCGAGGCGCTGGTTCCGATCATGAACGCCCTGAAGATCGACGCCATGACGGCGCACTGGGAGTTCGCCTATGGCCCGGCGGGGTTCAAGGCTTTGGCGGCGCGACTGGAGTATCCCGTCCTGGCCGCCAATGTCTTTCGCAAAGATGACGGCGCGCCGGTGTTCGACGGGCGATGGGTGTTCGAGCGCGGCGGTCTGAGGATCGGCGTGATCGGCCTGGCCTGCCCTATCGTCGACAAAACCATGCCCCCCGCCTTCTCTGAAGGCGTGCGGTTTGAAATGGGTGTGGCCGAAGCCCGGGAGCAACTGCACCAGCTCCGCGAGGAGAAGGTCGATCTGGTCGTCCTGCTGTCGCACCTGGGCTTTCCGCAGGATCTCAAGCTGGCCGCCGAGACGCCGGGCGTCGACGTGATCCTGAGCGGCCACACCCATAACCGCCTGCACGAGCCGGCCCGCGTCGGCGACACCCTGATCATTCAGTCCGGCTGCCACGGCGCCTATATCGGCCGGCTGGACCTGGAGATCGCAGACGGCCGCGTGTCCCTGCGCCGCCATCGGCTCATAGCCGTGGACGCTGGCCCCCAAGACGATCAAGTCGCCGGCTTGGTGGAGACGGCCCTGGCTCCCGAGCGGGAACGTCTGGCGCGCGTCATCGCCCGCACGGCCATCCCCCTTCACCGCTACGCCATGGCCAGCGCGCCGATGGACGACGTCCTGCTGGCGGCTGCGGCGCAGGCGGCGGGCGTGGACATCGCCTTCTCGAACGGCTGGCGATACGGCGCGCCCGTCGCACCGGGCCCGGTCACTCTGGGCGACCTCTACAATATGGCGCCGATGAACCCGCCCATCTCGCGCACGACGCTGACCGGAGCCGAGTTGAAGGCGATGCTGGAAGAGAATCTTGAGCGCACCTTCGCCGCCGACCCCTACGCGCAGATGGGCGGCTACATCAAACGCTGCCGGGGCCTCACGGCCTTTGTGAAGCTGGAGAATCCCAAGGGGCAGCGCCTTGATCGCCTGCTGGTCGGGGACCGCCCTGTCGAGCCGGAGGCGGACTATCCGGTGGCCTTCGTCACCGCCCAGGGGGTGCCCGAACGTTACGGGCGAGACCGCCGGACGCTCGACATCGACACTGTGGGCGCGCTTGAATCCTGGTTCGCCGACCATACGCCCGGCGAGACCGATCTGCCTGCGAGCGTCCTCATCATATGAAGGAACACCTTATGGACTCCGTCGCCGCCCGCGACTTCTGGAACAGCCGCTATGACCGCCAGGACTATCTGTTCGGCGAGACGCCCAACGCCTTTCTGGCCGCTCAGATCGCGCGGCTCCAGCCCGGCATGACCGCTCTGGCGGTCGCCGATGGCGAGGGGCGAAACGGCGTGTGGCTCGCCGAACAGGGTCTGGCCGTCACCACCACGGATATCGCCCCACGCGCGATCGAGAAGGCCCTCGCCCTGGCCGAGCGACGCGGGGTCACACTGGACGCTCAGGTGGCGGACCTCGAGACCTGGGCCTGGCCGCAGGACGCCTTCGACGTCGTGGTCGCCGTCTTCATTCAGTTCGCCCCGCCTCCCCTGCGCGACCGAATTTTCGAGCGTATGAAGGCGGCCGTGAAGCCTGGCGGCCTGATCCTGCTGCAGGGCTATCGGCCGGAACAGATCGCCTATGGAACGGGCGGCCCGGGGCAGGTCGAGAACCTCTACACCGAGGCGCTGCTCCGCGACGCCTTCGCCGACTTCGACATCCTGCATCTGAATAGCCACGACAGCGACGTCTCCGAAGGCGCCGGCCATAGCGGCCGGTCCGCCCTGATCGATCTCGTCGCCCGCCGTCCCTGACCCCCAGCGCCCGCACACCGGAACCCGCCATGAAAACCCTCCTCCTCGCCCTGTCCCTGGCCGCCTCCCTGGCGGCCTCCCCAAGCTTCGCCCAGGCTGTCTCTGGCTTCGGCGGCTTCAAGCCCCTGCCCGAGGCCGGCGAACAGCCGGATCCGTCGCGCGTCTATCGGGTCATCTTCGACGTCTCCCAGGGCGGTCCGGACGACAGGCCGCTGAAGGGGCTGGATCGCGTTGCGCGGCTGGCGAATATGCTGGCGGCGGGCGGCGTGGACGCCGACCAGCGTCAGATCGTCGTCGTGTTACACGGCGCAGCCACCCCTGCGGTCCTGTCCGACGCCGCCTGGGCCGCGCGAGGCAAGGGCGACGCCAATCCCAACAGCGCCCTGATCCGCAGCCTCATCGCCGCCGGCGTCCAGGTTCGGCTGTGCGGCCAGGCCATGGCGGGGAACGGCATCGCGCAAGCCGACCTCGAACCGGGCGTGAGCGTCGATCTCGCCGCCCTGATGACGGTCATCCACCACCAGCAGGCTGGATATGCCCTGGTTGTGAACTGACGGCTCGGCATAGACGGAACCTTCCCTGGCCATAAGAACTATTATTTTGTGTAAGTGTGTATGTAAGTGTTCAATGGGGCGTCTGAAGGAGACATCGACATGACCGGACTGCCCCGCCTCAACGAACCCGCCCCCGACTTTCACGCCCGCACCACGCACGGGGATCGCAGCCTGGCCGATTACCGCGGCAGATGGCTGATCCTCTTCTCCCATCCGTCGGACTTCACCCCGGTCTGCACGACCGAGTTCATCGGCTTCGCCAAGCACGCGGATGAGTTCGCCGCCATGAACTGCGAGCTCCTGGGGCTCTCCATCGACAGCATCTTCTCGCACCTGGCCTGGACCCGGAACATCAAGGAGAAGTTCGGCGTCCAAATCCCTTTCCCCATCATCGAGGATCTGAAGATGGAGGTGGCCCAGGCCTACGGGATGATCCACCCCGGGGCGGCCGACACCTCGGCTGTTCGCGCCACCTTCCTGATCGATCCGGAAGGCAAGCTGCGCGCCATGGTCTACTATCCCATGAGCAATGGCCGCAGCATCGAAGAGTTCGTTCGGCTGCTCACCGCGCTCCAGGCGTCCGACGCCAACGGGGTCGCGACGCCTGAGAACTGGCGCCCTGGCCAACCGGCTATCGTCCCTCCGCCCAAGACCGCCGAGGCGGCCGAGGCTCGCGCTTCCGAGGGTTACGTCTACACCGACTGGTATTTCTCGACGCGCGACCTCCCCGACGCCCCGAAAGCCGCCTGATCGGACGCTGGCCGGACCGCGCAAGCGGTCCGGCCCTTTTCTTCGCAAACCAAACGGAGCCATCATGCAGATCATCGACCACGGCGGAGCGCGCATCGCGGCGCTCCACGACAAGAAGACCGGCAGTTGGCAATATGTCGTCTCCGACCCGGTCAGCCGCAAATGCGCGATCATCGATCCGGTCTGGGATTTCGACGAGAAGGCGGCGGCGACCTCGACCCGCAACGCCGACGCCATCCTGGACTACGTCAAGGCGGAAGGCCTGACGGTCGAATGGCTGCTGGACACCCATCCACACGCCGATCACTTTTCGGCCGCGCCCTATCTCAACGAGAAGCTGGAGGCTCCAACCGCCATCGGCGAGAAGGTCATCGGCGTCCAGAGGTTGTGGAAGGACATTTACGGCCTGGACGACGAATTCCCGACCGACGGTCGCCAGTGGGACCGTCTCTTCCAGGCCGGTGATACGTTTGCTGTCGGCGACCTGACGGGGCGGGTCATCTTCTCCCCAGGCCACACCCTGGCGTCCATTACCTATGTGATCGGCGGCAACGCCTTCGTCCACGACACCCTGATGATGCCCTATGCCGGCACCTCGCGCGCCGACTTTCCGGGCGGCGACTCCAAGGCCCTCTACCGAAGCATCCAGGACATCCTGGCCCTGCCCGAGGAGACCGGCGTCTTCGTCGGCCACGACTACGGTCCCGATGGCCGCGAGCCCGCCTGCTTCAGCACCGTGAGAGAGCAGAAGGCGGACAACATCCATGTCGGCGGCGGACGCGGAGAGGCGGATTTCGTGCGGCTTCGCGACGGCCGGGATGCCACCCTTCCCCTGCCGAACCTGATGCTCTACGCGCTTCAGGTGAACATCCGCGGCGGAGTGCTGCCGCCACCCGCCGAGGACGGCCGCATCTATTTCAAGATCCCCGCCAATCACTTCGCCCCGCCCCAGGAGAACTCTTGATGCGTCTGTCCACACTGGCGTTGGCCGCCCTATTGAGCGCAACGGCCCTGGCCGCCCACGCCCAGACGCCCGCCGATCCTCTTCATGTCTACGGCCCGGGCGGCCCCGCCCCCGCCATGCGCGAAGCGGCGAAGGCCTATGAGGCGCGCACCGGTCGCGCCGTGGCCGTGGTCGCCGGACCCACGCCCCAATGGCTGGACCAGGCCAAGGCGGACGGCGACCTGATCTTCTCCGGCTCCGAGACGATGATGACCGACTTCGTCAGCGCTCTGGAGGGCCGCATCCGCGCCGAGGCGGTCGAGCCGCTCTATCTGCGCACCGCCTCCATTCTCGTTCGCCCGGGAAATCCGAACGGCGTCGGCGGCCTGGAAGATCTCTTCCAGCCGGGTCGCCGAGTCCTGGTCGTCAACGGCGCGGGCCAGAACGGCCTGTGGGAGGACATGGCCGGTCGCACCGGCGACATCGCCAAGGTGCGCGCGCTGCGTCGCAACATCGTCGTCTACGCCCGCAACAGCGCCGAGGCCCGACAAGCCTGGATCGACGACCCGACGCTGGACGCCTGGATCATCTGGGGCATCTGGCAGGTCGCCAATCCGGACCTCGCTGATGTGGTCGAGGTCGAAGAGCCCTATCGCATCTACCGCGACGCCGGCGCCGTTGTGACCGAGACCGGCCGCCAGGACGCCGAC
>LNFM01013800.1_pt1 | contig 10167 bp, 6 predicted proteins | sample 596031 | NCBI WGS metagenome assembly LNFM01 (sample SAMN04254537, study PRJNA301005) | activated carbon metagenome | isolation source: dual media filters at the Ann Arbor, Michigan drinking water treatment plant | place: USA: Ann Arbor | reverse complement strand
CGAGCATTTCGGTTGTTGTTGCCTTTACCGATATTCGCGCCACATCAACAGCCATTATTTCCGCTAGCCTCGCGCGCATGGCGTCCTTGTGCGGACCGATTTTCGGCGCTTCGCAGATAATCGTGACATCTGCATTACCCAGTTCATAGCCTCGCCCGCGCGCAAGCTTGACGGCATGGCTTAGAAACCGATCCGACGACGCCCCGCGCCACTGTGCATCCGATGGCGGAAAATGATCGCCGATATCGCCGAGCGCCATCGCGCCCAAAATCGCATCGGTAAGTGCATGCATTGCGACATCGGCATCGCTATGACCGGAAAGGCCTTTATCGTGCGCAATTTGGATGCCGCACAGCCATAATTCTTCGCCCGGAACGAGACGGTGAACATCAAAGCCAGTGCCACTGCGGAAAGTCGGTGTCATATCTGATCCTGCAAAGTCGCTTGCGAATGTAAATTTGGCGAGTGCCTCATCGCCCGGAACGATGCGAACCTCTTGTCCCTGCGCCATCAGCATTCGGGCATCGTCAGTGGGCTCTTCGCCGGACAAGTTCTGATGCGCTTGATAAATCGCATCGAAGTGGAAAGCTTGCGGTGTTTGTATCCGCCACAAATTTTCACGTTCGACTGTTTCGGACAAGCTTCCATCGCCGCGCGCCAGACTGTCGACTATGGGCAAAGCTGGGACTGCTCCCGGCGCCGACAATAGGGCGTCAATCAATGCATCTATTATATGCGCCGATAAAAATGGGCGGGCAGCATCGTGGATAAGCACAAAGTCGGCACCGCCGCTCGCCGCAATAGCTTTCAACCCGTTGTAAACACTTTCGCGCCGTGTCGCGCCGCCGTTGGCCAAATGTGGCGCGGGTAGGCCCGTGAGAGCCGCGTTAGCTTGCTCGTTTTGACCAGCACCGATCGCCACATACACGCCCGCAATGTCTGGATGCGTGGCAAGCGCTGAATAGCTGTGGCGGATCATCGGTACCCCGCGCACATTGCGAAATTGTTTGGGCACTTCGCTGCCAGCGCGGCTCCCGGAGCCGGCGGCTACTATAAGTGCAACGATGCGTGGACGGGATGCCATGCAGGCGCTCTAGCGACAGCGCCCTTGCCCGCCAAGCCGAAAGCTTGTAACGGCCTGCCTAAATTTTAGGCAGTAAAGTTAGATGCAACTCAAACCCATTCAGATTGGCCCGATCGAAATCGCGTGCCCGGTGATACTGGCACCGATGACCGGCGTCACCGATATGCCGTTTCGTAAAATTGTGCGCCGTTTCGGCTCTGGCTTGAACGTCACTGAAATGATCGCCAGTCAGGCGATGGTTCGCGAAACGCGTCAAAGCTTACAAAAATGCGAATGGGATGCGATTGAAGAACCGGTATCGATGCAGCTTGCGGGCTGCACGCCTTATGAAATGGGTGAGGCGGCGAAGCTCAATGAAGACCGCGGCGCGGCGATTATCGACATCAACATGGGCTGCCCAGTCAAAAAAGTCGTCAATGGTGACGCAGGGTCAGCGTTGATGCGCGATTTGCCGTTGGCCGCCAGCCTGATTGAATCGACGGTCAAGGCGGTATCGGTTCCGGTCACCGTCAAAATGCGGATGGGATGGGATCACGGTAGCCTGAACGCCCCTGAACTTGCGCGCATCGCCGAAGATTTGGGCGCGAAGATGGTGACCGTCCACGGACGGACTCGCAATCAAATGTACAAGGGCTCTGCCGATTGGTCGTTTGTGCGCAAGGTCAAGGATGCTGTGTCGATCCCGGTTATCGTCAACGGTGATATCTGCACTATTGAAGATGCGGAAAATGCGCTGGCGCAAAGCGGCGCGGACGGCGTCATGATCGGTCGGGGCGCATATGGCAAACCGTGGTTGCTCAGCCAGGTGATGCATTGGTTCAATACGGGCCAGACGATTGCCGACCCAGGTCTGGATGCACAATATCATCTGATCATCGAACATTATCGTGCGATGCTTGATCTTTACGGCGAAGAGGTTGGGCCACGCGTCGCGCGTAAGCATATTGGCTGGTATACCAAGGGACTAACGGGCTCCGCCGAGTTCCGAAATTTTGTGAACCGGATTGACGATCCTAATGTCGTTATCGACGAACTGACGCGCTTTTATGAGCCCTTCCTGACGCGTTCGGCTGCCTGATCAACATGGACGTGCTGAATCGTCCGGATAGCAACATTATATTGGCGAATGTGCCGGTACCAGTGTTGCTAATCGCGCCTGACAACAGCATTGCCTATGCCAATGATGCCAGTGAGGCTTTTTTCGGTCGTAGTCGGCGTAAGCTTGAGGGGCAACCGGTTACGGCGGTCCTATTGTTCAATAGCGAGCGTATGAATGCGGCACTGGTCGCGCGTGAGGATGATATTTCGGCGCAGGACATGGAGCTGAAATCGGCGCATGGCAGCATTACCGTCGACATCAACATATCGATACTCCCCAATGACATGAACTGGCGTATCGCCGTAATCTCCCCGCGCCATGGTGGCCGTGAGCATCTGGGTGAACAAAAAGATAGCGGTCAGCAACAAGCGATGGGCGCGCCGGCGATCCTCGGCCATGAAATCAAAAACCCGTTGGCGGGTATAAAAGGCGCAGCGCAATTGCTCGCCAAGCGGGTCGACGCCAAGAGCCAACCGCTAACCGAATTAATCGTCAATGAGGTCGACCGTATTGCCAGGCTTCTCGATCAGATGCAGAAACTGGGGCGGTCTGAACCTCCTGAGCTTGCGCCAGCCAATGTCCATTTGCTGATTGAGCGGGCTATACGGTCGTTACGCGCTGCCAACCGCGCTATGCCGGAACTTTCGATTAACTATGACCCGTCGCTGCCAGAAGTCATGATCGACGCTGATGGCATGGTGCAGATATTGATCAATCTGCTCCAGAATGCCGTCGACGCTTTGCAGGGCAGGCTTGACGGAGTGATAGGTATATCGACACGCTTTGTCATGAGCGGCGCATTGCGTGAAACCGATATCGAGCGACGCACCGTCAAGCTGCCTGTGGAAATCGCGATTTCTGATAATGGCCCGGGTGTACCGGCGCATATCGAAGACGAGCTTTTTTCACCATTCGTCACCACCAAGCGCGATGGGCAGGGGCTTGGATTGGCCATTGTTCGAAAACTGGTCCAGCAAATGAACAGTCGTATCATGTTTGAGCGCGATACTGCCCAGCAACGCACCTTTTTTCGCCTGTTTTTGCCCGTTGCCTCAATGAAGGGTGAAACATGACCAACCCAAAAGTACTCATTGTCGAGGACGACGCATCGATTGGTCTGGTTGTCAGTGCAGCGTTGGCGGCAGAAGATATCGATGTGCAATTATGCGATACCGTCAGCGCGCGCGACGTGGCGCTGGCGAACGGGCATTTCGACCTCATGCTCACCGATGTCGTTTTGAAAGACAGTGACGGCCTCGCTACGTTAAAGGACGTGATTGCGGCGGTTCCAGACATGCCGGTCATCATCATGTCGGCGCAAAACACTCTCGAAACCGCTGTCCGGGCGAGCGAAATAAATGCATTCGAATATTTCCCGAAGCCTTTCGATCTCAATGACCTGGTGCTGGCGGTAAAGCAGGGGATCGATAAACGGCGGTCTGCACCCGATAGCCCGGCCGACATGCTCGCCGAAGCCAATCTGCCGATGATCGGTCGCAGCGCGGCGATGCAGGATGTGTACCGAATGGTGGCACGTCTGCTGCGCAACGATCTGTCGGTCCTGATTTCGGGTGAAAGCGGCACCGGCAAGGAACTGGTCGCTGAAGCCATCCATAGTCTGGGGCATCGCAAAACGGGGCCATTTGTCGCCGTGAACATGGCCGCTATCCCCAGCGAGCTTATCGAAGCCGAATTATTCGGTCATGAAAAAGGCTCGTTCACCGGCGCGGTGGGGCAGGCAATTGGCCGGTTTGAACAGGCTCAAGGCGGCACATTATTTCTGGACGAAATTGGGGACATGCCGACGCATGCACAGACGCGCTTGCTGCGTGCGCTGCAAAGCGGCGTAATCAGCCGTATTGGCGGTAAAGCGAGTATCCGGCTCGACGTGCGCATATTGGCGGCAACGAACCAGAATCTTGAGGAGCTCATCGCCAAGGGCAGTTTTCGCGAGGATCTGTTTTACCGGCTAAATGTCGTGCCAATCCATATGCCGCCGCTGCGTGACCGAACCGAAGATATCGGGTTGCTGGCACAACATTTCCTCGTGCTTGCGGCCAAAGATGGGCTGCCCAACCGAAAAATCGATGACAGCGCGATATCGATGTTGATGGGTATGCCATGGCGCGGAAATATTCGGGAGCTGCGAAATCTGATCTACCGCTTGGCGCTTATCTGCCGCGAAGACACGATTTCGGAGACAACCGTCGCGCAGAACGTTGAAAATGCGACTGACAGTGATGCGCCACTGCAAGGCGCCAGCTTTGAAGCTGCGGTCGGCCAGTTTTTGCGCGAGCAAAAAATGCGCGGAACATCGCGTGATAAATTATATCCGAAAGCGCTGGCTCAATTCGAAATTCCGTTGCTACAGAATGTCATGCGGCAGGTGAAGGGCAATCAGCTGCGAGCCGCTGCGCTTTTGGGCATCAACCGCAATACGTTGCGTAAAAAGCTCACTGATTATGGAATTTTGCCCTGAACCAAGCCGGAATGAGTATCCAACGCGACAGTGTGATGATTATGTGACAATTTCGTGCTTTTAATGTCACGAGGCAAATGCCACAGTGGCATAATGGCAACAACGGCACTGGCTGACGACGATGACAAGCAGTCGCTGCTTGGCCGCGTCGTTCGGGCGCTGATCGATGCATTCGGCAATAGCCAATCGATTAAGCTGTTTGAAATAGGCAGCGCGATCACCTTGGTTGCGGTTACTATTGTCTCGGTTTTAATCCTGACAGAACAAGGCCCGCAATCTGAGCCACTGTCTCCGGCGGCTTCCGCTACGATGTTGGTCGCCAATTTGTTACCGGCAACATTATTGCTGGTTCTTTTTGGCCGCAGGCTCGCGCTGAAAAGAGCCGAGCGCAGCAATATAGAAAGCAAGCAATTACTTCACGTCAGGCTGGTGGCGATATTTTCGGCGATTACCGCTGTTCCAACGTTGTTGCTGGTCATATTCGCCTCATTATTGTTCCAGAGCGGGGTGCAATTCTGGTTTTCGGGCTCGGCGCGAGGGATGCTCGAAAATGCAGGAGAACTGGCCAAAGGCTATTATGAGGTCAACGCTCGCGATGTTGGCGACGAAACGCAGACAATGGCCGGAGATTTCCGTAACGCGCTGTCACAAACGAACCCTGATGATCCAGCTTTTTTGAGCTACTACCTCGAACAAGTTTTTCGTCGGCGATTAAGCGAGTCAGCGATTGTCTCGGTCGGCGCTGATGGTGTTCAGCGAACCGAAGCGGTGGCAACCGAAAATGAAAACCGCAAACAGGACTGGATTGCCGCCGATGTTCTGGCCAAACTCAACGCAGGCGAGGGGTTAGTCGTCACGAGCCGCGCCGACCGCATCGAAGTGGCAGCGGTACTGTTTGATACGCCGCGCAGCTATTTATACGCCAGCCGAACGTTATCGGTTCCTTCATTTGCGCTGGGGGAAAAAGCGCAATCGGTGCTTCAAGACTATGACAATATGGTGGCCCGATCGCGCGCGTTGCAGTTGCAGTTCAATATCGCCTTATACGTCGGTTCGCTGCTGATCATCGCGATCACGCTGTGGATTGCATTGCGGGTCGCCGACCGTCTTGTTCGCCCGGTAAATAGCCTGGTCGATGCGGCGCAAAAGATTGCTGACGGCGACTTGTCGGCGCGTGTCAGCGAAGATGAATATAGGGCCGATGAGATCGGCTTCCTCTCGCAATCGTTCAACAGGATGACCGAGCGGCTTGAGCGGCAGACGGGTACCTTGCTCGCTACAAACCAACAGCTGGGAGAGCGCCGCGTTTTCATCGAAACCGTGCTTGAATCGGTTTCCGCCGGTGTGGTTTCGGTCGACGAAAATGGCATTATCGAGCTTGCCAACTCCACCGCCGAGAAAATGCTTGCGAGCAACGACGATAGTATCGTGGGTTTACGATTTGATGCCGTAGCGCCCGTGCTTGCCGATTTGGCGCGGGATAGGTCGCGCGGTGTTGTTCAACTAGGCGATGGACCCGAGCCTTTGACAGTAGCCGTCAAAGCATCGCAACGCGAACAGGGCACTGTGGTTACTTTCGAAGATATCAGCCAGCAATTGGCCGATCAACGGCGCGCTGCATGGTCCGACGTTGCCCGCCGGATTGCTCATGAAATCAAAAACCCGCTTACCCCGATCCAGCTTGCAGCAGAACGGTTGCAGCGGCGTTTTGGCAAACAGATCGAACAGGACAATGCGATATTCGAACAGCTTACGAGCACAATCGTCCGGCAGGTTGGTGACCTAAGAAATATTGTGGATGAGTTTTCGTCCTTTGCTCGGATGCCTAAACCGGTTTTTCGGAGCGAGAATCTCAATGACATTGTCGGGCATGCGGTTTTCATGTTCGAGGTTGCGCATCCGGAAATCGTGTTCGCATACGAACAGGCGGCTGTATCACCTGTTTTGATTTCTGACCGGCGACAACTGGGTCAGGCCATCACCAATATCTTGAAAAATGCGGTCGAATCGATTGCAGAGCGGCAGAAGTCGAATGATACGCCCGGAAAAATTTCCGTCACGATGCATGAGGCGAACAATCGCATTTCCGTCAGAATTAGCGATAATGGTGTCGGCTTACCAAGCGATCGCGACCGGATAATGGAGCCATATATTACCAACCGCGCAACAGGGTCGGGCCTTGGCCTCGCCATCGTTAAGAAAATTGTAGAAGAGCATTTTGGCGAAATAACGTTGAGCGATGCCCCCGACGGTGGGGCTGTGGTGACGTTGATTTTTAATCCGCAAATAGTTGCAGACAAAGTCGCCGGCACCGTCCGCGTTTCAAACGACCCTCGGCATATAAAGGACGACGCATAATATGGCGCTCGAAATATTGATCGTAGACGATGAACAGGACATCAGAGACCTCGTGTCCGGGGTTCTGGATGACGATGGGTATAGTACAAGGACAGCGGCTACAGCCGACGAGGCTTTGGCTGCCTTGGATGAGCGGTTGCCGTCCCTCATATTGCTGGACGTGTGGCTGCGTGGATCGTCGATGGACGGCATTGAGCTGCTGAAAGCAATCAAGCTGCGCGACCCGCAGATCCCGGTGATCGTCTTTTCAGGACATGGAAATATCGACACTGCGGTTGCCGCCATTTCGCAAGGCGCAGTTGATTTTATCGAGAAGCCATTTCAGGCCAGTAAGCTCTTGCACCTCGTTTCCAAGGCGACCGAAACCGAGAGACTAAGAGCTGAGAATGCCTCGCTCCGCGCGCGTGTAGGCATGGCGGATGAGCTGACCGGCTCGTCGGCAGCGATCAACACCGTCAGGGCAACTTTGAAGAAAGTCGCGGCCACAGGCAGCAGGATGCTCATCACGGGACCTGCGGGTGTTGGCAAAGAAGTTGCGGCGCGGCTGTTGCATGGCTGGAGCCCTCGATCGGAAGCACCTTTTATATCGGTAAGCTCAGCTCGTTTGTCGCCTGAGCGTTTCGATGAGGAGTTATTCGGTATTGAACAGGACGGCAGGCTCGTTCAGGCTGGAATGCTCGAGCGCGCGCATGGTGGAACATTATTTCTCGACGAAGTCGCCGATATGCCGCGCACCACCCAAGGCAAAATTCTGCGCGTACTTACCGACCAGAGCTTTGTCCGGGTAGGCGGCGACAGACAAATTCGTGTCGATGTCCGCTTTGTCTCGGCGACCGCGCGAGACCTTGCAGTAGAAATCGCCGATGGACGTTTTCGTGAAGACCTCTTCTACCGCCTCAATGTGGTACCGGTAGAAATACCACCATTGGCCGGACGTCGTGAAGATATACCCGATCTTGCCAATCATTATGCCGCCCGGTTTGCAGCCGAGCACCGGTTTGCACCTCCGGCGATTTCAGATGATGCGATGGCCGCGCTTCAGGCGTGCGAATGGCCGGGCAATGTTAGGCAGTTGCGCAATATTATCGAGCGTACGATCATCTTGGCGCCGTCCAACCGCATTCACACCATCGAAGCCGACATGCTGCCGTCGGAAATCATCAACAGCTACGAAGGCTCTGAGCATAATGTCACCTCGCTGATGGGTGCGCCGTTGCGCGAGGCGCGCGAGGCGTTCGAACGTGAATATCTTCGTGTGCAAATCAAGCGGTTTTCGGGCAATATCTCCAAGACCGCCACATTCGTTGGCATGGAGCGATCAGCATTGCACCGCAAACTCAAGCTACTCGGGATTTCGGTACGCAAAAGCGGTGCCGACGGGATCGACGAAGACGAGTAATCGCGCAATTGCGAAAAGAGTCTCTTTGTTGTAAATAAATTACACCAAAACTGTGGCATGGCGTGATTTCGGCAAGCTAAGCTGCCGGTTTCGGTATCAACAATAAGATAATCGGATAAATACAATGACTGAAAAAAATAATGGTCTTCAAGACCTGTTTCTGAACTCCCTCAGAAAAGCCAAAACGCCCGTAACCATGTTTTTGGTAAAAGGCGTTAAGTTACAAGGCGTTGTGACTTGGTTCGACAATTTTTCGGTGCTGTTGCGCCGTGATGGCATGTCGCAGCTTGTGTATAAACACAGCATTTCGACGATTATGCCGTCGACATCGCCCGACAAAGCTTTGTTCGACGAAATGATGTCGCGGACCAGCCATAGGGCAGGGATGCTGCAGGACGTCTTTCTGCATGCGATGTGCGACAAGCGCGAATCGGTCACGACTTTCCTCGTCAACGGCGTGATGTTGCAGGGCGCTATTGTGGCTTACGATCTTTTTTCGCTTTTGCTGGAACGCGATGGCACGACGCAGCTTGTATACAAGCATGCCGTATCCACCGTTCAACCAGCCCATCCGGTGAATCTCGCGGAATATAATCAGGGCGTCGATGAGGCGGATATTTGAGCGTTTTTGAACGGACCGAGACCGACGAGTTTGCACGTGGCGCGCGGGCGTTGGTGGTATATCCCGATTTACCTGGCAGGTCGGCGGTCGGCCCTGAGGCGCGTCTTGACGAGGCGGAAGGTCTCGCGCTTGCTATCGGTGTGAATGTTGTCCGTAAAAAGCATTACCGCGTTCGCAATCCCCGTGCGTCGACATTGCTCGGCGGAGGGCAGGTGGATGAGATTACGGAAATGGGCCGCGATCTGGAAATCGACCTGCTGATTGTCGACGCGTCGCTAACCGCAATTCAGCAACGTAATCTGGAAGAGAAAACCGGGGTCAAAACAATTGATCGCACTGGGCTGATCCTCGAAATTTTTGGCGAACGTGCGGCGACGGCCGAGGGACGTTTACAGGTTGAACTGGCGCATCTCGACTATCAGGCTGGCAGGCTGGTGCGCAGCTGGACCCACCTTGAGCGGCAGCGCGGCGGTTTTGGCTTTCTTGGTGGCCCGGGTGAAACACAGATCGAGGCTGACCGGCGGATGATCCGCGACCGGATGGCCAAGTTGCGCCGTGAGCTTGAGGACGTGAAACGCACCCGTTCGCTCCACCGTGCTCGCCGGAAGCGTGCACCTTGGCCGGTGATTGCGCTCGTCGGCTACACCAACGCAGGCAAGTCGACCCTATTTAACAGACTCACAAAGTCTGCAGTTCTGGCCGAAGACATGCTGTTCGCAACGCTCGATCCGACGATGCGCCAAATTTCGCTGCCGGGCATTGAAAAGGCGATATTGTCCGACACGGTCGGCTTTGTTTCCGATCTGCCAACGCAGCTCATTGCTGCCTTTCGTGCGACGCTCGAAGAGGTAATTTCGGCGGATATCGTCGTACATGTGCGTGATATTTCCCACCCGGAGAGCGATGCGCAGCGCGACGATGTTCTCGCGATATTGCGGGATTTGGGGATTGGCAGCGGCGAAGACGCTGAACACAGCACACAAATATTCGAGCTTTGGAACAAGATCGATCTGTTAAACGACGAACGAAGGGAAGAGCTTGCCGGTATCGCCGCGCGCAACGACAATGTGCTGATGATGTCGGCAGAAACGGGTGAGGGGGTCGATGCCTTTAGAATCCATCTTTC
>LNFM01013799.1_pt1 | contig 10167 bp, 10 predicted proteins | sample 596031 | NCBI WGS metagenome assembly LNFM01 (sample SAMN04254537, study PRJNA301005) | activated carbon metagenome | isolation source: dual media filters at the Ann Arbor, Michigan drinking water treatment plant | place: USA: Ann Arbor | reverse complement strand
TGAACCGTGCTGCCTGAACTCGCCGCCTGCGCCATCGCCGGTATAACGAGCGCACCCGCCACCGCGACTGTCATCAGCTTCTTGTACATTCCCGCATCTCCCGTAAGATTTTTCTGGCTGGCATCGATCGCATCGCTCGACCACGACCCATCCCGCGCATCGATCGATTCCACGCGACGCACGAGATGCTGGCGGGCTCGGCCCGCGACCTGGAAACCGGCAAAAGCAGGTTCCACGCCAGATCGACGATTTCTTGCAGGATCGATGAGCGCCGGCAGATATCGCATCGCGGCCTCCGGCAATATCGCTTGTGACTTATCCCTAGCGCATCAGGACGTCATCAGCGCCAGGCAGATGCGCCCCCGCCGCTGCGCCGCCTTGGTGCAAGCCATGCACCAAGTCGAGAGCCAGCGGGCGTGGCCGAGCACGCCCGCCGAAGATCTGCCGAGCGCTCGGAATGAGCCGCGGGCAGCGGCCCCGGCGACGGGCCCACGGGTCGGTCCGCGGTCGCCTCGGGTCAGAAGTAGCCGACCAGCCGACCGAGCACGAGCGCCGTCGACCACGCGATCAGGGAGATCGATGCGGCGATCTGCATCCGCCGGGGGGGCGGGTCGCAGCGATCTGCGGCAGTCGACGTCGCCGGTGCCAGGACGACGCGCAAGGTCAGTGCGTTGAACGCGCCGAGGGCGACGAAGCCCATCTTGGCGAGGAAATATCCGGAAGCCGCGTACTCCGTCGCCCGTGTGCCGAAGAGCATGAAGCCGAAGACGACGGTCACGACGAACCCGGCCGCGGCGGTACGCGACAAGACCCGCCAGAGCGGCCCGAGCGGCTCGGCCCGCCACGCGCCGAGCAGCCGCAGGTCCAGAGGCACGATGGCCCCCACCAGCAGCGCGATCCCGAGGATGTGCCCGGCATTGACGAGCGGATAGAGCCAGACCGATTCACGCAGCGCGCGCGCCCAGGCGCTTGCCTCCAGCGCCGTCAGCAATGCGTCGATCACGCGGACGAGCGGGGTGTCAGGACTTGCGATCCGGATAGAGGTTGTAGCTCTTGCCGTCGATCACGACACGCTCGGCCTTCACCAGCCGCTCACCCTGCTTGGCGGAGCGGTGACCGTGCACGGTGATCGTGCGCCCGACGCTGAGCATTGCCGCGCTCAAGCCCGCACGATCGTTGCGCCACGGCTGACCGACCTCGACGACCCATTGGGTGCCCTGCACCTCGATACTGACTTCGCCATGCGGATTGCCCAGCTTCGTGCCGGTGATCTTGCCCGTGAGTTGGAACTCCTCGTCCGTGGCCCAGCCCCAGCCGTGGTGCGCGAAGGCGGCGGGCGCGAGAAGCGGCGCCAGCATGATTGCGGCGAAGAGCAGCAACATCGAACGGTCGGCGAGCCTGAACATCATCGGTCCTCCTTGGAGAGCGGTGGGTGGATGTTACCGCTTGCGACCCGCGTGCGGCGCGACAGTTCGCAGCCCCGCCGTACCGAGACAGCCCCGTCCGCATTCCGCAAACCCTCGAATCACGGTATCGTCCGCAAACTGGCAATGTGGCTGCAGCGTCATACCGAAAGCGGAGGAGTGAGCATGACCGAAAAAGTGAGCATCAAGACCGTCGCCGAACTCAAGACCTGGGTCGGCAAGGAAGTGGCCGTCGGCAACTGGATCACCGTCACGCAGGCGATGATCGACAAGTTCGCGGAGGCCTCCGGCGACTTTCAATGGATCCACGTCGACGTGGAGCGCTGCAAGACCGATTCGCCTTTCAAGACGACCATCGCGCACGGCAATCTCACGTTCTGCCTGCTTTCGTCGATCGCCCGCAATGCCGATGTCGACCTGCCGCCCTCGAAGATGAGCGTCAACTACGGCAGCAACAAGATCCGCTATACCGGCATCGTTCCGGTGGGGTCGAAGATCCGCGGACGCTACAAGCTGCTCGAGGTGAAGGACGTCGACGACAAGACGGTGCTCGTGAGCTGGGGCGTCACCGGCGAGATCGAAGGCGGCCAGAAGCCTGTCCTGATCGCCGAGACCCTGTCGCGGCGCTCGGCCTGAGCGGCCCGATCATGAGTACCCGCATGCAACACGCGCTCACACGCGCCGTGCGCCGCAACCGTGCGCCTCTCATGGCGCTGGGCGCGATGCTCACGCTAGGCGGCAATGCGCTTGCGCAGACGCCGGCCTGGCCCGTGAAGCCGGTCCGCGTCATCGTGCCCTATCCCGCCGGCGGCACCTCCGACATCCTGACCCGCATGGTCGGCGCGAAACTCACCGAAGCCTGGGGACAGCAGATCATCGCCGAATCGCGTCCGGGCGCGAACGGCAACATCGGTGTGGAAGCCATGGTCCGATCGGCGCCCGACGGCTACACGCTCACGCTGATGGACATCGGCAATCTGTCGATCACGCCGAGCATGTACAAGGTGCCTTTCGACATCCTGCGCGACATCACCCCGATCACCACGGTCACGTTTTCGCCTTATCTGCTCACCACGCATCCGAGCGTACCGGTGAAGAGCGTGGCGGAGCTGATCGCGCTGGCGAAGAAGCATCCGGGCAAGCTCAACGTGCCGGTCGGCCTGGGCAGCAACATCCATTTGTCGACGCTCGCCATGCAGCAGCGCCTGGGCACGAACTGGACTTACGTGCCGACCAAAGGCGGCCAGAGTTCGGTGATCTCGGTCATGACCGGCGACGGTGATTTCCTGTTCATGGGCGTGATACAGACCTGGACGCACGTCAAGAGTGGCAGGCTGAAGCTGCTCGCGGTGTCCAGCGCCGAGCGGGTGCCGACCTTCCCGCAAGTGCCGACTGTCGCCGAAACGCCCGGGCTCGAAGGCTACACGGCCGGATCCTGGCAAGGCATCATCGGCCCGGCAAAGCTGCCGGCCGAAATCGTCAACAAGACCTACAACGAAGTGCGCCGGATCATCGACCTGCCCGACTTCAAGGACAAGCTCGTCGCCCAGGGGTCGCGGCCACAGGCGAAACCACCCGCCGAGCTCTCCAAGTGGCTCGCCTCGGAGAAGGAGAAATGGGCGAAGGTGGTGAAGGACAGCGGGTACAAGGTTCAGTAGGCCGCTTCCAACGCGACGGCGGGCCAGCGCAGACCCTGCGCCCGCCTTGGCACGCATCGCCGTCATCGCCGCGCAACCGCGGCCCGGATCTCGGGCCAGCGCGCACCTTTCGATGACAGGCGCAAGCGATGCGATTCGATGCGATGCGATGCGATGCGATGCGATGCGATGCGATGCGATGCGATGCGATGCGATGCGAGCGAAAACCATGCCGTGTTAGCATCCAGATCCATCCATCTGCTGCGAAAGGACGCATCCCATGCCTTCGGCACGCCCTGCATTCACGGCCTTGCGCCGCCAATTCTGCCGCCTCCTCTTCGCTCTGTGCGCGATGTCGCTGGTCGCCACAGCCCAGGCCCAACAAGTATTGCGCGTCACCACCATTCCGGAGGAGGCCGCAACCGAGCAGATGCGCAAGTTCGGCCCGCTGGCGAGATATCTCGAAAAGCAGCTCGGCATGAAGGTCGAGTTCACGCCGGTGAACGACTACCCCGCCGCCGTCGAGGCATTGGTGAACAAGCAGGTCGACGTGGTCTGGTTCGGCGGCTTCACCCACGTTCAGGCGCAGATCCGCTCCGGCGGCAAGATCATTCCGATCGCGCAGCGCGAAGAAGATACCCAGTTCCGCTCGGTCTTCATCGCGCAGAAGTCGTCGGGCATCAATAGCCTGACGGATCTCAAGGGCAAGCAGGTGAGCTTCGGGTCGCAATCGAGCACCTCGGGCCATCTCATGCCGCGCACTTTCCTGCTGCAGGCAGGCATCGAGCCGGACCGCGATTTCAAGCGCATCGCCTACTCGGGCGCGCATGACGCAACCATCGCGTCCGTGGTGAGCGGGCGGGTCGACGCCGCAGCTCTCGACATCACGGTCTGGCGCAAGTTCGTGAACGAGAAGAAGGTCGACACCTCCAGGGTCGATGTCTTCTACACCACGCCCCCCTTCTTCAACTACAACTGGTCGGTGCACGCCGACATGCCGCAGGCATTGCGCGAACGCCTGACCAAGGCGCTGCTCGATCTGGACATGAGCACCCCCGAAGGCAAGGAAATCCTCACCTTGAATCGCGCCACCAAGTACATTCCCACCAAGGCCGAGAACTACAAGGGCCTGGAGACGGCCGGGCGCAGCGCCGGCCTGATCAAGTAGCCGGGAAAGCCGCAAGGCATGCGCATCGAGTTGGAGGCAGTCGCGGCGAGACATCCCGCTGCGAAGGTCGAAGCGGCACCGGCGTTGCAGGCGCTCGATCTTTCCATCGCGCAAGGCGAGCAGGTCGCGGTCATCGGTCCTTCCGGCGCCGGCAAGACCACGCTCATGCATGTCCTCGCCTGCGCGCTGGCGCCCAACGCAGGCCGCCTGCTGCTCGACGGCCGCGATCCCTGGCGGCTGCCGGTGCGAGAACTGCAACGGTTGCGCGGCCGGCTGTTTCTCGCGCCGCAGACCCCGCCGCTGCCGCCGCGCCAACGGGTAGTCACGTCGGTGCTGGCGGCGCGCCTGCCTTCGATGTCGCTGTGGGCCAGCGTGCGCTCGCTCGTCTATCCCATCGGCATCGAGCAGGCGCATGCGGCGCTGACACGCTTCGATCTCGCGCCCAAACTCTGGGATCGCGTCGATCGACTCTCCGGCGGTGAGCGTCAGCGCGTCGGACTCGCGCGCGCGCTGGTCGCGCCCGCGTCGTTGTGGCTGGTCGACGAGCCGCTCTCGGCGCTCGATCCCACGCGGGCCCGGCTTGCCATCGACACACTGGTGTCCGCCTCCGCCGAGCAGGGAGCCACCCTGGTGGCGACGCTGCACCAAGTGGATGTCGCCGTCTCCCGCTTTCCTCGCGTGATCGGCCTGCGCGAAGGCCGCCTGGTCTTCGATCTGCCTGCGGCCGACGTCACCCGGGAGCTTCTGAGCAGGCTCTACGCGCAGTTCGAGCACGAACTGGAGGGAGCCCCTCCCGTGGCCGATGTGGGAGCAGCCGCGTACAAGCCGGCCTCGTCACCACTGATATGTCGATGAGCGTCACGACGGCCGCCGCCCTGCCAGAGCTGCGGGATCCGGCCTGGCGCGGGCGCGTATTCTGGTTCCTGTTCGCGCTCGTGCTGCTCGGGCCTGCCCTGGTCGCGACCGAGTTCAAGGTCTGGGCCCTGTTCTCGCCCGACAACCTGAGAGTCTCGGCACACTTTCTCGGCGACTTCTTTCCGCCGAAAATCGAACCCGAGTTCCTGGCGATGGTCGCCCGCGAGGCTTGGCGCACCGTGGCCATCGCCACGGCGGGAATGGCCCTCGCGCTGGTGCTGGCCATCCCGCTTGCCGTCGCGTCGACCGCGGTGCTCTCGGTATCGGCCCTGTCGGGGCGCATGCGCCTGCTGCCCTTCGTGGTGCGCCAGGCGATACGCTGGCTGCTGATCGTGCTGCGCAGCGTGCCGGAGCTGATCTGGGCCCTCGTCTTCGTTCGTGTCGTCGGTCTCGGCGCCACCGCGGGTGTCCTCGCGATCGCCCTGACCTACAGCGGCATGCTCGGCAAGGTCTACGGGGAGATCCTCGAAAGCGGTGAAGCGCATGCCACGACCTCCTTGCTGCGCAATGGGGCCGGCCGACTGCAGGCATTCTGCTATGGCCTGCTGCCGCAAAACGCGGCTGAACTGACGAGCTACAGCGTCTACCGCTGGGAGTGCGCGATCCGCTCGTCGGCCGTGCTCGGCTTCGTCGGCGCGGGAGGCCTCGGCCAGCAGATGGACACCTCGATGAAGATGTTCAACGGCGCCGAGGTCAGCACGATGCTGATCGTATTCGTGCTCCTGGTCTGGCTGGCCGACTGGGCGAGCGGGCGCCTGCGGCGGGTGCTCGCATGAGCCCCTCCGGCGATTCCCGCGAGTGGTCGCCGACGGTGAGGATTCCGCCGCCCCCGCCCCTGCTGCACGTGCGCTGCATGGTGTGCTGGATCATCGTCGGCATCGGCCTGATGGTGGTCGCCAGCTTCGCCACACTCGACATGCAACTCGCGCGGCTGTTTTCGGTAGAAGCCGCTCAGCGCATGGGCAAGTTCCTCGGCGAGCTCTTGTCGCCCTCGCTCAGCCCTGAGTTTCTGACCAAGCTCGCCATCGCCAGCCTCGAGACCATCGCGATGTCGGCTGTCGGCACCCTTCTGGCGGTGATCTTCGGCCTGCTCCTCGCAGTGCCGGCCAGCCGCACCCACGAAGGCGATCGCGCCCTGGCTCGCGGCCCGACGCGGCTGGTGCTCAATGTCCTGCGCTCGATTCCCGAGCTCGTGTGGGCCGCGCTGCTGCTGATTTCCGCGGGGCTCGGGCCGCTTGCCGGCACGTTGGCGCTCGCCATGCATACGACCGGCGTGCTGGGCCGTCTGTTCGCCGAGGCGATCGAGAACGCGCCGCCCGCACCGGGCTTCGCGCTGCGTACCCAGGGCGTGCCTGAAGGCCGCGTGTTCCTGTACTCGGCGCTGCCCCAGATTTTGCCGCAACTGCTCTCCTATACGCTCTATCGCTGGGAGAACAACATTCGCGCGGCGGCGGTGCTCGGTGTGGTCGGCGGCGGCGGACTCGGCCAGATGCTGGCCTTCCACATGGGTCTGTTCCAGATGAGCGAAACGAGTTCGGTCCTGCTGGCGACGATCCTGCTGGTCGCCATGGTCGACCTGATCTCCTACTTCACGCGTCGCGTGCTGGGCCGCTAGGCGACAAGACGCCGCTCGGTCACGCGCGGCGGCAGGCACGTTGCCGGGTGCCGTAGAGCAGCCGAAAGGTATGCGCAGCCGGCCCGATGACTTCCTTGGTGCGACTAACCGCCCATCTTGATGTTCGCCGCCTTGATGATCTTGCCGTAGATCGCCATCTCGTTCTTCATCAAGGTTGCAAACTGCTCGGGTGTAGACACGAAGGGCGCCATTCCCTGGCTGTGCAGCCAGTCGCGGGTCGCAGGGGTGGCGACGATGACCGCGAGCTCAGACGACAGCTTGGCGATCACGCCGACCGGCGTGCCTGCAGGGGCCAGTATGCCGTTCCAGTTCCTGGCGCTGAACTGCGGCAGCCCCGACTCGGCGAAGGTCGGCACCTCGGGCAGCACCGGCGAGCGCGCCGTACCGGAAATCGCAATCCCGCGCAGGCGGCCGGATTGGACATGCGAGATGACCGACACCGGGCCCTGGAACATCAACTGAACCTGCCCCCCCAGCAGTTCGACCAGCGCCGGCCCCGATCCCTTGTATGGAATGGACTGCACCCGCGTATCGGTCATCAGGCCCAGCATCTCGGTGGCCAGATGCGATGCGCTGCCATTGCCCGAGGTCGCGAAATTGAGCTGGCCCGGACGAGCCTTGGCCAGGGCGACGAACGCCTTGAGGTTCCTCACCGGCAGGGAGGGATGCGCCACGAGCAGATACTCCTGGCTCGCGATGGTGCCGACGGGAGCGAAGTCCTTGATCGCATCGAAGGGCAGCGAAGGATGGAGCAAGGCGTTGATGATGTGCGTGCCGGACATCGCCATGATGGCGTAGCCATCGGGTGCCGACTTCGCCAGCAGTTCGGTGCCGATCACCGTGTTCGCACCGGGGCGATTGTCGACCAGAACTTGGTGCCCCCAGTTCTCAGCGAGCTTCTGCCCGATGTGCCGCGCCAGCAGGTTGTTGGTCCCGCCCGGAGGGTAAGGAACGATGAAACGGATAGGCTTGCTCGGATAGACCGGCTGTGCCAAAGCGCCTGCGGCGCCGCACAGCATCGCTCCCAGGGTCAATGCACGTACCAGCGTGCTGACTCGCCTCATGATCGGTGCTCCTCCCGATGTGGAACCTGGCGCGGCTCAGGCCGTTCGTGCCTTGCCGCGCCCGCCTTGCAACATAGGTCTATTCGCCGCTCGCTGCCGCCCCTCGCAAGGGGGCAGCGATCGTCACACTTCGCCGAAGTGAATCCGCCGATACGGCGCCGAGGGGATGTTGTCGTCGACGTGCAGATCCCATAGCTCCGCCTGACCGGCCGCCTGATGCGCTTCGAACAACGCCTGGAAGCGATTGAGTCCGGTGATCTTCTCGCCACGCAAGCCGAAGCCGCGCGCAATGGCGGCGATGTCGCCCCGGCCGTGCTTGGAGACGTCGGGGTCGTAGCCCTGCGCCTTGAACTTGTGCACTTCGGCGCCATAGCCGCCGTCGTTGACCGCGCAGATCAACAGCCGGATCCCTTGCCGGCGTATCGTCTCGAGTTCCTGGACATGCATCATCAGGCTGCCGTCGCCTTCGATCAGGAGCACCTTGCCGTCGCCACGCGCCGCCGCAACGCCGATGGCCGTCGGAAAGGCCGAGCCGATCGCGCCGAAATCGTTGATGACGTGCACCTGCTCGGCTCGGCGACCGTAGAAGTGGGTCATGGCGATGCCGGCGAAATGCGCCCCGCCGCTGACGACAGTCCAGTCCTTCGGAATCGCGGCATCGAGTTCCAGCATCGCCGCGCGCGGATCCACGGTATTCGGCGCGACCAGAAACTCCTTGGCATCCGGTCGTGCGGCCATCTGGGCGATCTGGTTGGCAAGCATGGGCGAACGCACGCCCGCCGACGAATACCCCTTCGCATCGAGCTTGGCGGTCAAGGCTTCCGCTGCGGCCTTGGCATCGGCCCGGATGTGCATGTCCGCCACGCGCAAGCCTTGATAGAGACCGCGGGGATTGAGATCGATCTGCACCGACTTGGCGTTCGGATACAGATAGCCCGCCTCGGTCGTGTAGTGTCCCAGACCTGCGCCCACGCCGATCAGCAGATCGCAAGCGGCGAATTCCTCGCGGGCGAGCGGGCTCGCATAGGCGCCGGCGACGCCGATGCCGAACCGGTTGTGATCGAAGAGCCCTTTGGCGAAGAGCGACGTCGCGAGCAATGCCCCGCAGCGCTCGGCCAGCGCTTCCAGTGCGGGGCCCGCGCCCGAACGAATCACGCCGCGTCCGCCGAGAATGATCGGGCGCTTGGCGGCCATGATCAGGTCGACCAACTGGTCGACGAGCGCCGGGTCGGGCGCCGGACGCTGCGGCGTGGGCATCAGTTCGGTCGAAGGCGAATACTCGGCGCCCCACGGGAACGGCGCCTTCTGCAGATCCATCGGCACGCCGAGCACCACGGGACAGCGCTCCTGACGCGCGGTATAGAAGGCTTCACGAACCGTATCGAGCATGCGGTCCACACTCTTGACCGGCAGGTAACGTGCACCGGTCGCGGTGGCGAGCGGTCCGAGTTCGAGTTGCTGGATGTACCAGGCGGCCGAGGTGGGCGAGTCGCCGGCGAACACGACCAGCGGGATGCTGCCCCGGGCAGCCGTGGTCAAGGCGGTCATGATCTGCGTGAAGCCCGGACCGCATGTGACCGTCGCGACGCCGACCTTGCCCGTCTGCCGAGCATAGCCGTCGGCCATCGAACAGGCGCAGTGCTCATGGCGGGCATGCACGACGTGAACGCCGTACTTCTGCTCCATGATCGCTCCCCAGTACATGTTCGCGTCACCCAGCAATGCGAACATCGTATCGACGCCTTCCGCCACGAAGGCCTGCGACAACACCTCGTATCCGTTCAACTCGCTCATGTGCTCCCCTTGTCGTTCTTGCCGATGATGCTGCGTGCGCCGTCGAGCAGCGCGCGTCCCAGGATCTTGGTACCCGACGCGGCCGGAGCCTGCGTCGGCATGGCATCGCTGCCTTCGTTGCGTCGCTGCTCGATCACGCGCGCGATGTTCGCTGCGAACTCGGCCAGCAGCGCGCGCGCGACATGCACGCCACCCGCGGAGGCGAACATCTCCAGCGGCCCGGCGACTTCGAAGCCGCCTGCCAGCGTGACCTCGGTCGCCTCCTCGCCGCGCGCTTCGACTTCGAAACGTGCGCGAGCGCGCGAAGCGCCTCGCTGATCGATGCCGCGGGCCTCGATCAGACAGCGCTTGACCGGATGATCGTACGTGAGCTTGGTCTCGCCCCGGAACACGGCCACCGTGGGACCGAATTTGAAGGTGACCTTGCCTTTGTGGGAGCCGTCCGCGGTCACCTCGGTCATCTCCGCCCCCGGAATGCAGGCCGCGACCACGGCCGGATCCGACATCAGCGGCCATACCTCGTCCGGGG
>LNFM01040444.1_pt1 | contig 10168 bp, 8 predicted proteins | sample 596031 | NCBI WGS metagenome assembly LNFM01 (sample SAMN04254537, study PRJNA301005) | activated carbon metagenome | isolation source: dual media filters at the Ann Arbor, Michigan drinking water treatment plant | place: USA: Ann Arbor | reverse complement strand
CAGTCAGCGCTGGGCGCGTATTTCCGCAGGTTGTGCGGGCGCATGGACAAACCTAAAGCCGTAACCACCGCCGCGCACAAGTTGGCGCGCCTGATCTACACCATGCTTACCAAAGGTGAAGTGTATACCGATCAGGGACAGGGCCACTACGAAGAACGTTGTCGCGAAAGAGTGTTGCGGCAACTAGCCCAGCGTGCTGAAAAAATGGGGATGAAGCTCGTCGTCAATGAACAGCCCGCTTAATTCCGCTTTTTAGAATCAATTGGTTGGGAGGTGTTTCTTAAGAGAAAGAAACTAATTAGTTGCTAAGTAATAAATCATTTGTTACGCTTTATGAATCTAAGAGTCGAATAAAAAGTCCCCGGTTAAAGGGGAGAAAAAACGGGGAAATCGCTTCAATATCACTTAACGCCTTGTTCCACGGAAGAAAGATAGGGGACAATCAGTATGCCTGTTTATAAGAGTGTGGAATGACGTGGGTTAGTTCCCCGAATAATATTGTTTTTAACTTTTTTAAACTACCGTGGTCTTACAACGGGGATATGTGCAGAGTGCGCGAGGTGAATTTATTTTATTCAATTTATTATGTTTTCTTATAGCCAATTTCCTCAAAAACGAATGAGACGTATGCGTGGGGATATATTCTCCCGCCGTCTTATGCAAGAAAATCATCTTAAGATTAACGATCTGATTTATCCAGTTTTTGTATTGGATGGGACAAACCGTACTGAGAATGTCAAGTCTATGCCTGGTGTAGTAAGGCAGAGCGTTGATCTGCTAATGACTCAGGCAGAGAATTGTTTACAATTAGGTATTCCAGCTCTTGCTATTTTTCCTGTTATCGATGTTGAGCTAAAGAATCTAGCAGCGAGTGAAGCATATAACCCTGATGGATTGGTGCCAAGAGTGGTCCGCCAATTAAAGATGAATTTCCCTGAGTTGGGAGTGATTACAGATATAGCGTTGGATCCCTATACAAGTCATGGTCAAGATGGCTTGATTGATCAGTTTGGCTATGTATTGAACGATGAAACAGTAAGTGTTCTTTGTCAGCAAGCATTGGTACATGCAGAAGCTGGTGCTGATATTGTAGCGCCTTCTGATATGATGGACGGACGCATTGCGGCAATTCGAAATAGTTTGGATAACCAACAGTTTATTCATACAAGAATTCTGGCTTATTCTGCAAAATATGCTTCAAGTTTTTATGGGCCATTTCGTGATGCAGTTGGATCGGCAGCAAACCTTGGTGCTGGTAATAAATATACATACCAAATGGATCCAGCAAATTCAGATGAAGCATTATGGGAAGTTGGATTGGATCTGAATGAAGGCGCCGATATGGTGATGATTAAACCTGGGATGCCTTATTTGGATATTGTTCGCCGGGTGAAGGATCAATATGGTGCACCTACCTTTGTATATCAGGTCAGTGGTGAATATGCAATGCTCAAAGCTGCCGCAAGTAACGGATGGTTAAATGAAGAAGCCTGCGTGTTGGAATCTTTGCTTGCTTTTAAACGCGCAGGTGCTGATGGAATTTTAACGTACTATGCAGTAGAAGTAGCAAATTGGTTAAAGAAGAATTTATAGTGTATTAAAGCGTAGGATAGATACTAGAATAATTGGTCTTTTAAATCTCTTGTTACTTTGGGACCCTCATTAACAGAATTGTCTGCGATCGGTGGCAGCTGTTCATTAAAGAAATATTCTGTAATATCTCCGGCAGGTTCTCTGAATCCTGTTGTTGAATTAATTCTGGTTGCAAAAACCCCATTGGGAGGCTTGTATTCTGCCATGGGAATACCTTTTAGGACTGGGCCCATATAATCCATCCAAATAGGCAATGCGACACGCCCTCCTGTTTCATTATTTCCTAATGACCGAGGTTCGTCATATCCTGTCCAAGCGATTGTGACTAAGTCTTTTTGAAAACCACAAAACCAAGCATCAACAAAATTACTGGTGGTCCCGGTTTTTCCTGCCAGATCACTACGTCCAAGCTGTTTAGCTTTAATGGCTGTGCCGTGATTGATGACATCTTGCATCATGCTTGTCATGATGTAGGCATTACGGGGATCAATGACGCGTTTGGCGCCATTTAAAACTGTTGTGGGCTGGAATTGTTCGACCGTGTTGCCTTTTTCATCTTCAATTCGCCTTATAAAGTAGGGTGTAACACGGAATCCGCCATTTGCAAAAATCGCATACCCAGCAGCCATTTGCATTGGTGTAACCGAACCAGAACCTAGTGCCATGGGTAAATAAGGTGGATGACGACTAGCATCAAAGCCAAATCGGGTAATATAATCTTGATGCGGATAGACACAAGATTTTTTGATTTTACTAGTGCTGTTCGCAAGCGCATAGGTCCTTCAAATTTTCCATCAAAATTCTTCGGTTCCCATAGTTGACTACCTGTTTGAGCAGCACTGAATGCTAGTGGTGCATCATTTATGATAGTGGCGGGTGTGAATCCTTTTTCCAAAGCTGCGGAATAAATAAAAGGTTTAAAACTGGACCCAGGTTGCCGCCAAGCTTGAGTGACATGATTAAATTGATTTTTATGAAAATCAAATCCACCGATTAAAGCACGGATAGCCCCATCATTGGGGTCTAGGGAAACAAGTGCAGCTTCTATTTCTGGCAGCTGGGCGATATGCCAACTGTTCTTTTGGTCTTTTTGTATACGAATTAATGTACCAGGAGTAATGTATTTCTTCCCGGTTTCTTTTTTATCAGCCAGAAATTTCTGTGCAAACTTAAGTCCTTCACCGCTAATTTCAATGACTTCTCCACCTTTACGATAAGCTTGCACTGTATTAGGTTTAACACTTAGTACGATGGCTGCATAGATATCACCACTTTCATTGACTTCTTCTAATGCATCATCAAGCGTTTTTTCCTGATTACTGCCATATTTTAGTAAATTAATATGTGCTTCCGGGCCACGATAACCACGACGCTTATCATATTCGATGATATTTTTTCGTAGCGACTGATAGGCAGCCGTCTGATCTAACTGGCGGATAGTTGTATAGACTTTGATACCTTTGCTATAGGTTTCCTCTTGGTATCGATCATATATCACCTGACGAACCATTTCCGCAACATAATCAGCCGGCATTGCTAAGGCGGTCGACTGCTTCTTGACAGAAATAGGTTGTTTTTCTAATTCGCGTAATTCTTCGCTTGATATGTAGTTAAGTTTATGTAATCGGCCTAGTACATAAAGTTGCCGGCTTTTAGCGCGCTTAGGATTACTGATCGGGTTATAACTCGAAGGGGCTTTGGGCAACCCTGCCAGCATGGCAGCTTCAGCAATATTAATTTCTTGCAGTGATTTCCCGAAATATGTTTGTGCTGCTGCTGCAAAGCCATAACTGCGCTGGCCGAGGTAAATTTGGTTGACGTAAAGTTCTAAAATGTTGTCTTTGCTGAGATTGTTTTCAATCTTGAAGGCCAGAAGCGCTTCGCTGAATTTTCTCGTCAATGTTTTTTCTCTGGTCAGAAAAAAATTTCGAGCTACCTGCATTGTTATGGTACTGGCACCCTGGCGCACACTGCCTGCAGAAAAATTTGAATATGCTGCACGTAATACGCCGAGGTAATCAACACCGCCATGTTCATAAAAGCGATCATCTTCTGCAGCAAGGATCGCCTGTTTAAGCTGTGCCGGTACTTCAGAAATATTGACAACATTTCTACGCTCCGCACCAAACTCTCCTATTAATAGACCCTCATCGCTATAAATGCGCAATGGTATTTTAGGGCGATAATCCGTCAGTGTCTCTAATGATGGTAAATTGGAATGGATGACCAGTGCAGCAAACCCAACCAGCAATACGCCAATCAAACCTAATGCAGAAAATGTGACAAAAAAGTAATACAGCCAACGTGCTAACATGAATTTGGATTTATTAATTGATACGGTCGTTAAGGTACACAGTTATAGGGGGTATATCTATTGTTTTTCTTTGAATAAGATTTCTTGGATTCTGTCAGAATCAGCATTAATCATTTATTCTGTTGAGTAACGATATTGAATTAATGCAGATAATGAGTAGTTTACATATATTCAGTTCAGCATTAATTAGTTTATTTATAATTTGTGAGTATCGCTTCTAATAAGCCAATGTTCAAGGGAAATTTTTCTATCAATTTAGACTTCTTTAAGATGAAGTCACCACCACTAATAGGTGTGGACATTAGTTCTTCTTCTGTAAAAATGGTCGAATTATCATTGATAGATAAAGAGAGTAAAACCTATCGGATTGAGCGTTATGCAATTGAGTCCATGCCAGCAGATGCGATGTTGGATGGCGCAATCGAAAACATGGAAGCAGTCAGTGAATGCCTAAGGCGTGGATGGAAACGTATGGGAACACGCCAAAAGAATGTGGTACTTGCACTACCTGCGACAGATGTTATTACCAAAAAGATTGTGGTTCCAGATGGGCAACGCGAAGAAGACCTGGTTTTTCAAGTCGAGAATGAAGCCAGTCAATATATTCCTTTTCCTTTAGATGAAGTTGATTTGGATTTTCAAGTAACTAGGCCAGTGCCTGATAATCCAGAAGAAGTTGAAGTGCTTATCGCTGCATCGCGTAAAGAGAAGGTGGAGGACCGTGTGGCTGTTGCACTTGCGGCAAGTCTTAAAACAGTCATTATGGATGTTGAGCCCTATGCCGCGCAGGCTGCATTCGAATTAACGCTGAGTCAACTACCTGGAGGCGGAAAAGATCAGGTAATGGCACTGGTTGACATTGGTGCGACAATCATGAAGATTAATGTACTTCTTAACGGTGAGTCATTATATACGCGAGATCAGCCATTTGGAGGGAATCAACTGACTCAGGAGATTCAGAATCAATTTAATCTCTCGTTGGAAGATTCCGAGACTGCTAAAAGAAGTGGCGGTCTACCTGAAAATTATAGGGTGGATGTTTTGCAGCCATTTTGCGAAACGCTGGCTATTGAAGTGATGCGCGCGATTCAGTTTTTTTACACATCGACGCAATATACCGAAGTTAATTACATTTTTATTGCCGGGGGGTCCGCAGTTATTCCCGGGCTAGACGCAATCATCGCAGCACGTACGCAAGTAAGCACCCTCGTTGTAAATCCTTTCTCAACCATGGAGCTGTCAAGTCGGATCATTCCAAGGCAACTTAATCTGGACGCACCCTCTCTGTTGATTTCCTGTGGTTTGGCGCTGCGTAGTTTTGATCCATCATGATTCGAATTAATCTGCTACCGCATCGCGAACTTAGGCGTAAAGCGAGACAGCAGCAGATTGCAGGTCTGGCAGGACTGGTTGGTTTACTAGCGATCGCTGTTGTTATGAGCATTCATACAATTAGCGCTGGGAAAATAGATTACCAGAATGGCCGCAATCAATACTTGACTGACCAGATTGCTCTTCTTGATAAGGAAATTGCGGAAATAGGAGAAATAAAAGCGCAGACTCAAGAGTTGATAGCGCGCAAGCAAGTTGTTGAAACATTACAGAGCAGCCGATCTGAATGGCGTATATTTACAGAGTGTCAAACAAGACGATCATAACATTACTTTAGTTGGGTATGCGCAATCCAACGCCTGGGTTTCAGTGTTGATGCGTAACCTTGAATCATCTCAGTGGCTTGAGTCACCCTTATTGATAGAAATTAAGGCGATGACTGTGAATAATGTGCGCCAAAATGAATTTAACATGAAAGTAAAGCTCAAGCGGGCAACTATGGACGCTGTGCAAAATTCACTCCCTGCTACTGCTGCGAAATCTTAAGACCGCGCTTGCGATGGACAAACTACTTCTTGAATTACGCCAGCTCGATATCAACCAGGCAGGAAACTGGCCAGTAGCATTTAAGGTTACCGCTTTGGCAATTTTATTTGTTGCTATTATTGTTGCAGGTCATTTCCTGGTTTGGCAGGAGCAAATTGAAACACTGGAGAATATTCAAGCGCAAGAAGAAACTTTAAAAGATACTTATCTTGCTAAAAAAAGAAATGCTGTTAATTTGCCTGCTTTGCGCCTGCAATTAAAGGAGATTGAACAATCTCTCCGTGCCTTGTTGAAACAACTACCAGATAAGTCAGAAATGGAAGCATTATTAGTAGATATTAATCAGGCTGGCTTAGGCCGTGGATTGCAATTTGAATTATTTAAACCAGCGACGACAGAAACGATACACGCGTTTTATGCCGAACTACCTGTTTCTATCCGTGTGACAGGCGGCTATCATGATATTGGGGCTTTTACCAGCGATGTTGCACAATTATCACGTATCGTGACATTAAATGACATTAGCGTAACGCCCGGAACTGATGGAAAGCTAGTATTAGATGCCGTTGCAAAAACATTCCGTTATCTGGATGAAGAAGAAATAACAAAGCAGGCCGGAGGCAAATGAATTATGATAAGAGATATATTCCTGTTAGCATTGTTTGTGATTTCTCTAACCATGATGACTGCTTGTGCTCAGAATGACTATGCTGACCTGGAAGCATTTATTCATAGTTCCGGAGATGGTCTGCATGGACAGATTGATCCATTGCCGGAAGTGAGGCCGCACCAGTACTTTACTTACGAGGCATTTGATATATCCAGCCCATTTGTTCCGCGTAAAAATGATCAAGCACAAACTATTACGAGTGGTATTCAGCCTGATTTAAATCGACATAAGGAAGTACTGGAATCTTATCCACTGGAGAGTTTATCGATGGTTGGTTCACTGCAGCAACACGATATAATATTCGCTTTAATTAAATCTCCGGATGGGACATTGCATCGGGTGAAACTTGGCAATCACTTAGGCCAGAACTTCGGGAAAATTAACCAGATTTCAGAAGCAGAAGTTAAGCTGTCGGAAATTGTGCAGGATGGTGTGAATGAATGGACTGAACGGACTAGTGCGCTTATGCTGAAGAATTAGGAATAAGGCCATGAAGCTACTAATAATCAGAAGATATAGTCTCAGCGTGGTTATGGCGGCACTGTTAGTTTGTTTTGCAACGGCAATTTTTGCTGAACCGGCTGTAACTGCGAAAGCAGCCCAGAATAGTATCCGTTCTATTGATATTTCTACCTTCAGGAATGGCCAAGTAATCGCCAAAATAACTTTAGATCACCCATTAGGCACTCTTCCAACGGGTGTTGCGCTGGATAATCCCTATCGTATTTATTTTGACTTCTATCAGGTTTCTAATGGTCTCGGCAAGAACATTCAAGAAGCTGCCGATGGAGATTTGCGCAGTATCAATATCGTACAGGTTGGGGATAGAACCCGGTTGGTGTTGAATTTATCGAAATTGATGCGGCACGATATCCGGGCGCAAGAGAATTTACTGTTAATCAATTTGATTAGTGTGGCTGAGAATCAAGCGGCCAACACAGTCGTTCGGTTTGCTGAAGAGACGCCAAGTAAGCAATTGAATAGTCTGCAAGATATTGATTTTCGGCGTGGCGCGAATGGTGAAGGCCGCGTAGAAGTTGATATGACAAAAGCGGGTTCGGCCGTTGATGTGCAGCAGCAGGGGGATGATATTTTTGTCGAATTTGTGGACACGCTATTGCCTGATAGCTTGAGAAGACGATTCGATGTTGTGGATTTTGCCACGCCAGTGCATACCATTGAAACATCCAAGAAAGGAGATAATGTTCGGATGGTGGTGAAGTCAAGAGGCCGATGGGAACACTCTGCACGTCAGACCGGTACACGGTTTATTCTGGAAGTAAGGGCCTTGACTGAAGATGAGGAAGAGCTGGCGAGAAAGAAACGTGTCAATGGCGGATATACCGGTGAGAGGCTTTCGCTTAATTTCCAGGACGTGGAAGTACGAGCGGTACTACAAGTTATTGCTGATTTTACCAATTTTAATATCATTGCCAGTGATTCCGTTGCGGGAAATCTCACCTTACGTTTAAAAGATGTTCCTTGGGATCAGGCCCTCGATATTGTCTTGCAGGCACATGGTTTGGATAAACGAAAGACTGGCAATGTCATTTTCGTGGCACCGCGTAAGGAAATGGCCGACAGAGAGTTGCTGGATCTGGAAGCGCAGCTGCAAATAACCGAAATGGAACCATTGCGCACAGAAATTTTTAATTTGAATCATCGCAGGGTTAACTCATTATCGTTTGAAGGTATGTTGAGCAAGCGCGGTACGATCAACTTGGATGAGATCAGTAATACAGTAACGGTTACAGATATTCCCGTTAGATTAAGTGAGATTAGAAAGCGGGTACAGCGATTAGATGTTTTTGAGAGACAAGTTATGATTGAGGCGCGTATCGTTGAAGCGATTGATACATTTAGTCGAAGTCTGGGCGCGCGCTTTGGTATACAAAATTCAACAGGTCTGGGTGGTCAAGGATTGGGAATTTCGGGTAATTTGGCTGATTCAAGTGCTTTAGCTGGCGGTGGTTCGGCGGGAGGCGGTAACAATCTGAATGTCAATTTGCCAGCCGCGGCTGCGACCGGGTTGCTGGGCGGACCAGCTGCACTGGGGCTTAGTTTGATGAAGTTTAATAATGGCCGGTTAATCAATCTCGAATTATCTGCATTAGAAACGGATAACAAAGGAAGAGTGATTGCTAGTCCCCGTGTTGTGACCGCACATGGAATAGAAGCCACTATTGAACAAGGTGATCGGGTACCCTTTCAGCAAGCGACCAGTAGCGGTGCTACAAGCATACGTTTTATGGATGCGACACTAAGGCTAAAGGTTAAACCATTGATTACCTACAATGGTCAGATAGATATGGAATTAAATGTTAATCAAGATAAGATTGGCACACCTATTAATCAATTTCTGCCGCCACCGATTAATACCAAACAAGTAACGACTAAGGTTCTGGTGGAAAATGGCGGAACTGTGGTGATTGGTGGTATTTTTGATCGAACTGAGAATCAAGTGGTTAATAAAGTACCGCTTTTGGGTGACATCCCTGTGCTGGGCAATATTTTTCGTATTGATTTTTGTGACGCCGCGTATCTTAAGCGAGAATCTTAATCTACAGTGACAATCTTCTATTGTCCCGACAGGAATTCAGCTTGGCGCCATGCCTCATAAGCAACAATGGCTACGGCATTGGATAGGTTCAAACTGCGGCTGGTTGCGATCATCGGTACTCGAATACGGTGTGGTTTCGGGAAAGATTCCATAACGTGGATAGGCAATCCGCAACTTTCTGCGCCAAACACAAAAACATCTCCGGGCTTGTATATGACTTTGTCATAACGCTCTTTTCCTTTCGTGGTGATCGCAAACATGCGATGTCCTTGCAAACTTTGACAGCAATCTGCCCAATTTTCATGTACTTTTATTTGAGTAAATTCATGATAATCCAGACCAGCACGCAATAATTGCTTGTCTTGTAGTGGAAAACCTAATGGTTTGACCAGATGCAAATGCATGCCGGTGTTGGCGCACAAGCGGATGATATTACCCGTGTTGGGCGGGATTTCCGGTTGGTGAAGAATGATGTTAAACATGCGGATAGTGTTGATTAGTGTTGATTAGGTATTTGTCACAGCCTATGAGAGCCGATCTGATTTACTTCTGGTAAAGTTCTCGCGATAACCCAGTTACTGATTTCAGCAGCACCTTGCTTACGTAATATTTTAGCCAATTCGTTTAATGTAGCACCCGTTGTCATCACGTCATCGACCAGTGCGACATGTTTGCCAGACAGCTCTATTTTACAGCTAAATGCCTTACGGATATTTTTCTGGCGGTCCTTCCAAGCTAATCCGGTCTGTGGCGGCGTATGTTTGATACGCTGACAACTATCGGGTAATAAGGTAATCCCCATATGTTTCGAGATATATCGACTGATTTCCATAGCCTGATTAAATCCGCGCTCGCGCAACCTGATCGGATGGAGCGGCATCGGTATGATGACATCCGGTATTATCTTCTCTGTTGCCTTAAATCGTGTGATGAAGAAATTGGCAAGAATCGGTGCGATAGCGAGATCGGTTTCATATTTTAACGCACGAATCATTGCATCGACAGGAAAGGTATAGCGAAGGGCTGCAATGGTGCGTGTGAATGCGGGCGGTTCTGCCAAACAAGCGCCACAGATTTCAGCTGTTGGCACTGGCCACAGGCAAATAGGACACTGGTTAAGCGGCAGCTGCGGTAAGTGATTGTAACAAGGTTC
>LNFM01013798.1_pt1 | contig 10168 bp, 8 predicted proteins | sample 596031 | NCBI WGS metagenome assembly LNFM01 (sample SAMN04254537, study PRJNA301005) | activated carbon metagenome | isolation source: dual media filters at the Ann Arbor, Michigan drinking water treatment plant | place: USA: Ann Arbor | reverse complement strand
GGCGATGTGGAACGGCGCATCGAAGGTGGTTGACGCGGTTGCGACGAGACCGATCCGATCGGTCATGGCGGCGAGCGCGGACAGCAGCGTGAAGGGCTCGAACGAGGTAACGGTGTGGCTGCGCTTCAGCGCCTCCAGCGGCATGTTGAGCAGCGCGAGATGGTCGGCCATGAAGACCGCGTCGAACCGCGCCGCCTCGAGCTGCTGCGCGAAGCGTTTCAGATGCGCGAAATTGAAGTTGGCGTCGGGATATGTGCCGGGAAAGCGCCAGCCGCCGGTGTGAATGGCGACCGGGCGCAGGAAGGCGAAGAGATGGAGCTGACGAGAGGTGGGCATGGGTGACCTCGATTCTGGCTGTTGCGGGAACGGATCTGATGCTGGCTGCGCACGCAGGGCTTCGGCTGCGCGATCAGCGCAGACGCGTGGCGCTACGCCCGGCCTGGATGCAGACGCGGCGCGCGCAGAGGGACTTCGCGGGCGACGGATCAACCGCGCGGCCGGCCGACCCAGAACGTGCCTTCGACCTCGACGATGTCGTCCTGGTTGAGGCGGTGCACTTCGACGATGGTGCGCGGCGGATAGGGGCCGTTGCCCCACAGCTCGGCCTGGACTTTGTTGACGATCGGCCGGTAGCGGAACATGTCGGTGACGTAGACGACGAGGCGCACGGCATCCTTCAGTGTGGCACCCTCCGACTCGGCAATCGTCTGTATGTTGCGGAAGGCTTGGCGGACGCGCGCCTCGTCGCCGGCGACCAGCGTATCGGTTCTGGGATCGATGCCGCGCATGCCGGCGACGTAGAGGAAATCGCCGGCGCGGCTGGCGAGCCCCCAAGTTCCGGTAGGCTTGATCGCGCCGGCCGGCGCTATGGTCCGCACGCCGGGAGGCGCAGAGTGCTGTGCCATGGCGGGCGCGGCGTGTGCTGTGAAGGCGATCGAGAGAGCCGTAGCAACGGTGGCGAGTTTCGGCATGGCGATGGCTTTCGCTGACGTGTTGGCGGTGTGGCGTGTCGCGCGCGACCTCTGTCGAGGCCTGTGGCGACGGTGCCTGCGTGCCGGGCCGACACGCTCGGGCAGGATGCTGGAGCGCCGATGTGCGCGGCAGATGGGATTGCGGTGAAACGCGTGCAGATGCGGGCAGTCGCGGGCAGGCCGACCTGCATCCGCCATACGCTCACCTGACGTGACCCGGGAGCGCGCGTCCGCGGTCGAGCGTCCACGCCACCTTGCCGGGCTGCACGAGGCCGCTGACAGCGCGGCCGCGCATCGGCTCGAGGGCGGCGGTCCAGGGCGCGATGGTGATCGTGTCCTGCCGACGCAGCACGGCGTGCCGGCCGGTCGGCGTGTCGATCGCGCGCTCGTAGACGCCGGTGACGCGCTCGCCGGGCCGGCTGATCCGGACTTCGACATTACCGGCGCGGCCGATCTCGGCGGCGATGCGCTGCAGCTCGCGCTGCCGCAGCTGGGCCGGCGCCGAGGGGCGCAGCTCGAAGCGGCCATCGGCGGTGGCGCGTCCGAGATCCTGCGCGATCAGCCACTGACGGCGGGCTGCGAGATCGCGCGCTGTGTCGCCACCGAAGCCGCCGCGCGGCTGCATGGTGGGATCGCCGCTGGCGACGATGCGATCGAGCCAGGTGGGACCGTCGTAGGCCGGCAGCGTCTCGGCTTGCGTTCGGGAGAGCACGGCGAGCCGTGGCGCCGCTTGCGGCTTACCGTCGAGGCGGTCGGCGGAGATGCGCACCACGTCGCCCCTCCGCGGTGCCTTGTCGGGAGTCAGGCGGCCGAGCTCTACGTAGTGCACGCGGCCGTCGATGCCGTCGACGACAGTCCAGGTGCGATCGGTGATCTCATCGATCATGCCGACGCCGATGACTTTGCCGGTGAGCGGGTGCCGACGGCTGCCGCGATCGAACACGGCATAGCTGCCGGGCGTTCGCTCGACGCCGGCCTCCGTCAGCGCGCGCTGCATCATCTTGATCTTGTCGGCGCGGTCGCCGAGCCGGCGCAGCTTCACCTCGATCTCCGGATCGAGAGCCCACACGCCAGCTTGCTTCTCGCTGGCGAGCCCCATGCGCTCGAGTGTCCTGAGACGTCCGACGCGCATCGTGTGGCGCGCGGCGTCGGCCTCGTCGCGCCCGGTCAATACCAGCACGTTCTCCTTGGCGCGGACGATGAGCGAGCGATCGAGCCGCGTCAGCCGCTCCTGACCGACCTCGTTACCGAGCTTGGCGAGTCGCTCGAGTTCGGTTTCCGGACCGAGCTCCAAGGTGACGAGATCCTGGGCGCGGGCGCGGATGCCGTGGCTGATGTAGTCGCGGGCCATGACGAGATCCCGATCCTGCATATCGCGGCCGCGTACGACGACATGGGTGTGCGGATGGCCGGTGTTGAAGTGATCGACCGCGACCCAGTCGAGCTGCGTGCCGAGATCCTGCTCCACCTGCCGCATCAGATCGCGGATGACGGGCTTGAGATCGCTCAGCCGGGCGCCGTCCTCGGGCGCGACGATGAATCGGAACTGGTGCGGGTCCTGCTCCGAGCGCTCGAGGAAGGCGTGCGCATCCGCCTCGGCGCCGGCCGCGTCATAAAGCCGGCCGGGCGTCCCCTCGCGGGTGGTGCCATCGCGCAGGACGTAGCGGAGGTGCGCCTGCGCCGGTCCGATGTTGCCGCCGGTGAGGCGGCTGTAGCGCGCCTTGACGATCACGCGCCGGGTGCCGGGCGTGAAGAGACCCGACGCCGAGATGGCGCCGTGCGCGAGACCGCGGCGATGCGCGTTCGGGTCTATGTGGCCGTTGCGCCGCAGGGGGCGGGCGGCGTTTCGGGCGGCTTCTCCGATCACGCGCGTGGAATGACGGATGGCCTTGGCGCGAGCATCATCGCGAATGCGGCCGAGCCTGGGTTTGAAGTCGTCATTGGACATGGCGCACTCCTGCAATTGCGTTTTGACGCAATCGACATGTAGAGTGGACGCCGGAATGCAAGATGGGACCGAAAACACGCTTTCGTTTCAATGACTTGACCGTATTTTGACGTATGCACCGAATCGTGCATGCACAAAATATACTAATACTATCAATGCATTAAGCTAGCCGCAGCACGTGTTCTTTATCTTGATATCCCCTCCCCCTCCCTTCAATCTACCCGGAAATGCACGAAACTACTAAAGGGCGCGCCTTCGTTATCTCGGGTCCGAATAGAGTTGGGGGCTAATAATCGACCCGCTGTTGAAGGAAAAACGAGTCCGTTGTTATCAGAAAAAGCAGAGAGAACGGCTTCCTGAAACCGGCCTGATCAGTAGCGCAAACATGCCGGCGGACGATGCCACCCGGCAAAACCGCAACACCAAACGCGGCAGCCACGACACAGGCAAACCGTGTGCCTCGCGATACCAGGTGCGGGCGCTGCGAGGGCACCTCTCAATCGAGAGCAGCAGGCGACAACGCCGACATCGCAGCGAATGGCGCTGGAGCGGTCGGCTGGACGACCGCCATCGTATTCACCGCTGCGGGGCGGGTGGGTGGGCTCTTTCTTCGGCTGCAGAGCACGTCCAGTAGAGGCATACGAAGTGCCCCGCGCCGTTGCCGGCACGGGGCGTCGCGGACGTCAATCCTGCGGGTTCCAGATCAGAGCGTAGACGTTGGGCTCGGTCTGCCCGGCGGCTCGGCCCAGGTTGGCGTAGAGCGTCCGCGACCCGAGCTCGGGCGCCGCGATCGACAGCGCCACGTACTCCTTACCGGAGATCTGGCCGGTGCGGATCCAGCCCGCGCCGATCTCGATGCCCTGGCTCAGCACCCGGTAGTCCGGCTGGGTGGCCGCCGACTTGTCGGTGACGGGCAGAATGATGATCTCCGCCCGGACGGAGAGGGTCCGCAGCTCGCCCTCGTAGCGGCCGTCGTCGCGCTTGGTGACGGATCCGATGGTAGCCATGACGTGGTCCTTTCGGTTGATCCGGCGGAGGTCCATCCCCCGCCGGTACGCGACCCTCGTGGCGGGCTGGAGCCTGAGACACCCGGAGGGCCGGAACGCAGTGGAGGAGCCGGCTCTTCGCCGGCTTGTCTCGAAGGCGACGCCTGCCACACCGTCGCGTATCAATCGGCGGGGTGTGGCGTCCGCACGCACCGATGGGACCAGCCGGCGCGCGGTCGGATCAACCAGTACTCGAACGGTTGCGAGCTGGCGTGCGTGAGCGCCCGTCCGAGGCGACGCAGCACGCCGGCACCGATCGCGCGCAGTTCCGGGCGGTGCCGTTGCGAGAAGAGAGCTACGCGCGGAACGCCGAAAACGCGGCTTGTGTGCGATGCCGACGCCTCACAGAACTACGGCATCGAACCGTCAGCAGTGGTGAGCTTTCGTCGAATTCGCTTTGCGGCCGCCTTTCGTGGTCGCAGCAGCGACGCCGTCGCCATTGAAGCGATGCGCTCACCGCGAGTCCCGCGGGAGTGATCGTAACCCGCATGGGCCGAGACGCCGGCACTGCGCACGGCGGCTCGGTGGCGCGGCCGGCTCTGCCGCGCCATAGAGCACGACCGGCCTCGGCCCTCAGGCCGAGGCCGGGCCCGCCCATCGTCTTTGTCGTCCATTGATCGCAACGCTGAGGATCGGAGCCATACTGGTTCGCATCGATGCACGCCGTCGCGCAGCGCGGACTGTTTATCTTGATCGATCCGACCACCAACGCGCAGAGCGCAGCTGCGCTACCGTGCAGCACCGTTTAATGACGAGTGATCCACACGGGATGGGCAGATGCCGACGATGGCGGATGACGCGACGACGCCGAAACAGCGGCTGTCGAAGTTGGCCTGGAGAACTGGCGAGCACGAACAACTGTCGCAGGCGCAGCCGCAGACAGCCGTGCCTGCGCGGCAGCGTGCGGCGCGCGCGATCACGTGCATGCTGCCGTGCAGCACCGTTCAAGGACGGATGATCCACAGAGGATGGGCAATGCCGACGATGGCGGATTGCTCAACGATGCCGAAATAGCGGCTGTCGAAGCTGCCCGCGGTGGTGCCGAGCACGAACAGCTGGCGCGGGCGCAGATGTAGACAGCCGTGCCAGCGCGGCAGCGCGCGGCCCGCGCGATCACGCGCGCGCGCGATCGCTGCCGGCCGGCCGTTGATCGAGACAGTGCCGCCAAAGCGGCAGACACGGTCGCCAGCGACGCCCGCGACACGTTTCAGGACAGGATGATGTGCGGCGAGGTATCCCCGCGATACGGCAATGGCGTTGGCGGCCGGCGTCAGCCGGACGACGACAATGTCATGTTCGCACGGCGACCGATACGGCGACAGCAGGTAGAGACCGCGCGGCATGCTTGCGGTCAGATTGACGACGAGATGGCGGTGTGCCGGGGCGATCGGGATGGCGACCATCATCACGGCCAGGATCATTGTCGCGAGCAGGCTCGTCATGCGCCCTCTGGCTCGACGAATGCCGGCGCGAGCTTTTCGACCAGGTCACGAGATCATCGTGATGATAGATGATCCGCCCTCCGTGCTTGCGATAGACCGGGCCGACACCACGACCGCGCATGTTGTCGAGCGTGCGCGGCCGAAGGCGGAGGAAACGCGCGGCTTCCTCGAGCATGTAATAGGGCGAGGCCGATGGGGTGGTGGTTGGGATGGGCTTGAGCTTGGGCATGACGGCTCCTCTCGAGAACAGAAGACGCCGCGAAAATGCAGTCGATCTCGAAGGCTGAGAAGGGGCGTTTACACGTCTGCTGTAAACGCCCCCCTTTTCATCCTTCAGCGCAGAAGTGTCCGATAGCCGCCGTTCATTAGACGCTCGCCGCGCTTGATCGAACGCTTGACGCGATCTTTCATCGTTTCGGATGGATCCGCCCATTGGGCGGCAACGGCCGCGTCGCCATAGATGACGCGTGCGATCTCACGACGGGTGGCGCCGGCACACTTGCCGTCCAGTGCGACCAGCGCATCGCGGAGCTCAATGCGGGTGACGGGGCGCGACTTGGCTTTCGGCGCGGCCATGCCGGGATCGGGGAACAGGATCTCGGTTAGCAGCGCGAACTCATCGATAGCTTTCGAGACGCCGATCATACTGACCGTCGCGAAGGTAAGGCGGACCGGTCCGAGCGTGGCCAGCGCGCCATCGACATGCAGGCCGATGCGCTTGGTGTCCGTCTTGAAGATAAAATGCTGGCCGCCGACAGCGTCGATGCAGAGATGCGTGTTAGCTGGCAGTCGGTTGACCCGGAAGTCGGCGTCGGCTGGCGCTCCGGCGCGGTCCGCCACCGCCGGCAGCACGACTAGCCAGTCAGGGGCGAGCCAGACGACGGGCGCATGGGGGGCGCGGATCGAGGGGGCGACGAAAGCTCAACACCTGCCAGGCTTCTGCGCGGCGGCAACGGCCGCGCATCCGGAACATCACCACGCCCGACGCATGTCGGAACGGTCGCGCCCGTCGAGACCAGTCGAGCCGGGCAGCGCACTGGTAGGCGGGACAGCGTCGGAGGAACTCCCAGGCGCAATCGGGCTCGTCGAGCGTCAAGACGTAGTCGTAGGCGTTGAGCGGGGGTGGCCACGCAGGCCCGACGTAGAATTTCCGGCACGACATGACCGGCTCACGCAGCTGAGCTCGACGGGCTCGCGGTCTGCGGACCAGGCAACGCTGCGCCGTTGACCGGATCTCTCGGTCACGAGAACTCGGGCGTCGTTCGGAGCCTGGAACGGCGCCGCCGCGAACGGCTAATGGCGCTGATTTCCATGCGCCAAGATTAAATCAATTCGACTTGTTTTTCAGGCGAAAAACAGAAGAACAGTGAAGACTATGTTATTGATGCGTAGCACAAATTATCCATCCACCTCAGCGTGACTGCGGCGTTCTGAATCTGTGTATCGTTGCGGGATGCGCCTTGCTTATTCACGCCATCAGAATTCCGACAGAAGCGACATGAGCTGGTGTTTTGTTGCCGCGAGCGCCTCGGCCTCGGCCCATTCCATGATCATCTGCGCCGTAGTCATCGGCACCACGCCGGCTTGCATCAGTCGGTCGATGGCCGGCTGCCTCGTCTCCGCCAACCAGTGCGGTGTCGCGTCCATCAGCACGGCGACGTCGATGCCCTCGGCGTTAGCCGCGAGCGCGGTAAAGGTGGCCGTGCACTCGAGCCAGAAGCCGCACAGGACAAGGCTGTTGCGATCCGATCCAGCGAGAGCCACACCAAGCGGGCTCGCGCTCCATTGAACGGATGTCGGCGGCAGGTCGTGCATGTTGGCGGCGATGATCGGCGCTGTAAGTACGATCCAGCTCTTGGCCGGCCCGAATGCCCCGTTCCTGGCACAATGCGTGGGCACGCCGGTCAGCTGAGCCGCACGATGTGCCGACGTCAGTTTGCGGGCTGTCGGCTCTCTGCTGGCGGAATCGAGGCGCTCCAGATGCTCGGGTCTTGGGTCGAGAATGAGCAAAATGCTTTCGGCCGGTTTCAATAGTGGCGGCATCTCGAAGGGCTCCCTGTTGCAATGTCAGGACGAGACGATCGAGGCGATAGCGGATCATCCGGCGCTCAATATGGCGGCCGCAGAAATGGCGCATACCTGCATAGCTGGGTTGCGCAGAACACCCTCGCCTTGCTTGGCGGGCCTGCAGTCGACTCCCCCGTGGATACGATTTGCGACCAACGGACGACGGGTCGAAAGCGGAACCACTGCAAGCAGTGTAAAGACGCCGCGATATGAGGAGAGCCAAGATCATACAATTTTTCAGTATTTCGGGCCAGATCCCGTTGGCGACCGAAGTGTTCGCGAGTTCGGTCGCTCTTTCAGGTCCTTTTACGAGCCCGGCAGACGTTGAGACCGCAACGCTAAGGTCGCACCATCTTTGCGGAAGTGCTTACTCCCTAGCACGCACCATACTCACGTGAGCTGAAGCACGCCCTCATCCAATCGCAATCGCCGCTCCTTCTCCATGCGGGCAAGCGTCCGATAGAGCGCCTCGTGCGTGAGGCCCAGCTCGGCTGCCCAATCTTTGCGGGACTGATTGAGAACGAGCCGCCCGTTGTCGCCATCTGCCTCGATTGCGTGGACGATGCGCTCCTCGGCCGTCTTCAGGCACAGCCGCTCGTTCTGCGCGCGCAATCTGCGAAGCTCCCGCAACAGCAACGCCAGCCAGCGTTCCCTGAAGGCGTCATTGGCGAGTGCGAGCCTGAATACCTTGACGGGGATCGCGATCAGCTCGGTCGGCATCGCGGCCACGGCGTCACAGTGATAACGTGGCTGATCGAGGCTCGCTTCGGCGAACAATCCGAACCTCGTTCGATGCAGGATGACATCGCCTCCGGCGGCGGACGTACGCAAGAGGCGCGCTTCGCCCGACACGACGGCATACATGGCCCGAGGGCGGTCGCCGCGCCGAAAGATCAACGCGCCCTTATCGAAGCGGCAGGAGGATACCTGACTGCGCATATCTGGAGGCAGATTCGCCATGAGTGGAACTGCTTCCTCGATGCTTGCCCAGTCTAAAGCTTCAGCCATCCGCGTTTCGATGCATGATATCCGAGAATCCCGAACACGACGGCCAAGCCGACGTTCCACACTGCCAAGGCCGCCGTCGCGAGAATGACGAAGCGATCGACCTTGTCGGGCCCCGGCTCACGACTTCCAAGTGCGAGTTCCGCGCCGGCCAGAAACAGAATAACGCCGAGAACGCTCTCTGGGAACACGCGCAGCAACACGGCGATGGAATCTCCAAGCAGAAGCGCGATCGCCGCCAACATGAGGCCGAGCATGACCGCCGATCCGCCGGTGGTCGCACCAAAGCGAACGTGGCCGGCCATCCCGCCTGCACCGTGACACATCGGGATTCCGCCGATCGCGCTGGACCAGAGATTCATCAGCCCGGTCGACACGGCGATCTTCTCGTCACTCACGGCATGTCGTGGGAACAGTCGGTTGTTCTCCTCCTTAATGGCAAGCAAAGCGTTGCCGAAGGTGAGCGGCAACTGCGGGAGTGCCAGCAAGATGCAGCCGAGCCACAGGTCGCTCCAGCCGAGTGTCGGCCAGACGAATGTGGGAAGGCGGGGACTGACACGAATGGCAGCCAGCTCGCTCCACAGCGTCGGCTGCTCTACGAGAGCTATCAAAACGCCTGCGGTCATCAGACCCAGCATTGCCGGGAACAGCGGTCTCGACAGCAGGAGCAGAGTCGCAACGAGGAGCGCACCGCCCAGCCAAGGACTCGTCGCCATCATGCGGATGCCTTCCAGCATGAAGCCGAAGCCAAGGCCGAGCGTCACGCCCAACAATGCCGGTCGCGGCACCAGCTCCGCGAGACGCCGTGCCAAACCGGTCATGCCGAGGAGCAGCCAGATCACGCCGGTCACGAGGCCGGCGCCTGCGACTGTCGAAGCCGTGACGACCACGCCGGCCGATTGTCCGAGTGCTGCCGCGCCGATGGCCTTCATCGGCTGGACCGGAAATGGAGTCCGAAAGACGGCACCGACCACGATGAGTGCGATACCAAAGCCCAGCAGGATGGGCGCCGGATCCATTTTTACGATGGCGACATAGGCGGCGACGAACGGAATCAGCGTGCCGAGGTCGCCGAAAGCACCGGCCAGTTCCCGGAGGTCGTAACGATTGACCGCCAAAGCGGTTCGTTCTGTTTGGTTCATGTGATCATGATCATACACTGGGACTGCGAAGAGCGTCTAACAAGCATAGACGAACCCGAACTGGAGAGCCACATGCGAGTCGCCTTGTCCATCATCTTGCTCGGTGCAGCGAGTATTGCGATGGGCTCGATGGCCCACGCTCAACATGCGCAACCAGCCCCTCACGGCCATGCAGCCGCGCCATCTGCTCAGCCCGCGAAAGGAGTGGCTCCATTCGCGACACAGGTCTACGGCGCGTACCTTGAAATGATGCACAAGAAGGATCACACTCCAAAGGTCGAGTTGAGCAAGCCCTTGTCGCTAGGGGCGACAGATGCCATCGGCGCAGCGTCCGATTTGCGGGGTGAGATCACGATTGTCGACGGGAAGCCGATCGTCTCCTATGGCAATCCGTGCCTGGCCTGCCCGCCGCCCCATGCCGAGAAGGCAACGCTCCTGATTGCGGGAAAGGTTACAGCTTGGTCCGCACCGATTGTTCTCCCGAACGATCTGTCTGGTCACGCCCTCGACCAGTTCATCATCGGACAGGCGAACAAAGCTGGCCTCA
>LNFM01013797.1_pt1 | contig 10168 bp, 15 predicted proteins | sample 596031 | NCBI WGS metagenome assembly LNFM01 (sample SAMN04254537, study PRJNA301005) | activated carbon metagenome | isolation source: dual media filters at the Ann Arbor, Michigan drinking water treatment plant | place: USA: Ann Arbor | reverse complement strand
AACGGCGCTGTCGCCGTATTGCAAACACGCCCTGCAATGCGCAGCACACCGAACGGCCCGAAGCCGAGCGGCCAGAAGCTGACGCCGGCCACGATCAATCGGTATATGGCGTCGCTGGCCAGCGTGTTCAGCTACGCCCTGGACCGCGAAATCATCGACGTGCACCCCATGAAAGCCGGGCAGGTGAAAAAGCTGCAAGAGAGCGGCGGGCGCACCCGAATATTGGACGACGACGAAGAACAGCGCATTTATGACGCCGCCAAGGCGAGCGCGTGGCCGATGTTGTACCTCTTTGTCCGCATGGTCATGACCACGGGCGCGCGAAAATCGGAAGTGCTTAAACTGACCTGGCGGCAGATCGACCTTACCGAAGCAATCGCGGTGTGGCCGAAAACGAAGAACGGCACGGCCAGGTCACTACCCCTGGTGTCTGATGTCCGTGGGCTGCTGGCCGACGCTGTGAAGGTCCGGCCGTTGAAGGGCGACTACGTTTTTTTCGATCCCAAGCACCCAGAGAAGCCCAAGAATATCGACATTGTGTGGCGCCAATGCCGTGCGGCGGCTGGCCTGCTGAATGACCGCGACGACCCGTTGGACCGCGTGGTGCTGCACACCGCGCGGCACAGTGCGGTGACGAAGATGCTTAAAGGCGGGGCGAACGTCGCGCAGGTCGCGCGCGTCTCGGGGCACAAAACGCTGGCCATGCTCAAGCGGTATGAGCACATGGCGGCGCGGGAGTCGGTGAACCTCGCCGAGAAGTACCTGAGCGGGAAGGGCGGGACAAACTAGCGCCAAACACCGCAGGGGTGCACTTGAAAAAGACTCACGTTCCAAACTGGCGGCTGATTAACCCAAAAGGAGCCGCCAAAGCCCTAGGGTGCCCTCGATAAAAAGTTGCACTCCACACTGGCGGCTGCTCAACCCAAAGGGAGCCGCCCATGCCCCAAGCAACCGCAACACCAAGCGCCCTCGCGCTCGACGATCTATACCCCCTCGACAAGCTGATCGAGGCATACCCACACCTGCTGACGATGGAGACCCTACGCTGGCAGCTACGTCACCGCAGTGACAACGGCCTCGCCCCGGCATGCGTGCGCCTCGGCCGTCGGTTGATGATCTCCAAAAGCCGCTACGAGACCTGGTTGGCGTCGCGGGCGGGGTAGGCCATGACCACCCCGAGCAACGAAGGCGGCCACACCTTGGCCGACAAAATGCCCCTGCATGACTTCACAGGAGCGGACGGGCGGCCGCGGCGGTCGCAGGCGAGTGTGGTGGGGATTGAGAAGTGGCACGGCGTGCTGCATTCGTTCAGCCAAGGCGCCGAGCCGCACGACGGCCCCCTGATGCGCGTGATCAGGAAAGGGATGCCCGATGACCGCACCCCCTGAACGTGGAAACGCCCCGGATCAGGTGGCACTGACCGAGGCGCTTAAAGCAAACAACCACGACACCGACGATTCTACGCCTGCTCAAAAAAGTGTCAACGCCTACGGCGCCACCCCTGACGAGTGGTCGCACTTCGATCTGTTGCTTGAACTGACGGCCGATCTGCTGCCGGTGGTGTCCAATCCCGGCGCGCAAATCAGCCCCGAGTCGAAGATGAAGGCTCTCGGGAAAACACCGTCGCGCTATAACGGAGCGGGCAAGGTTGCGGGCATCGCCAACTGGACGACCCACAAAGCCACCTTTTCAGAGGTCACCAAGTGGTCAAAGCAGCCTGACTACGGGATCTGCATTCAGACCCGCACGGTTCGCGCGCTGGATATCGACATCGACAACCCGGTCGATTCCGAAGCAGTGCTGCAGCACATCCGCGACGCGCTGGGGTGCTTGCCAGTGCGTGAGCGCGCCAACTCCGGAAAAAAGCTAGTCGCGTTCACACTGGCCGGTGATTTTGCCAAGCGAACGCTTAGAACTGCGGGCGGGATGGTGGAATTTCTCGCAGAGGGGCAACAGTTTGTCGCCTGCGGCACGCACCCGAGCGGCGCGCGCTATGAATGGCTGGGCGGGTTGCCCGTCGAGTTTCCGGTCGTAGCTGCTGACGCGTTTGAAGCACTGTGGGGTAGCCTAGTCACCCGGTTTGCGATTGAGCCGCCGACCGAGCGCAAAACCTCGACCAAGGCGGTCCGGATCGAGGCCGCCGTGATGAACGACCCCACGGCGCAAGCACTGCACGACAGGGGTCTCGTGCTCGGCACCAAGCGCGATGGCGGCCTGCACATTAGATGCCCCTTTTCGGATGAACACACAACTGGTTTTAGCGTGGGTGAAACAACCTACTTCCCGGCGCACACAGGTGGTTACGAGCGGGGGCACTTCTATTGCCAACACGCACATTGCCAAGGGCGAGCGGATCAGGACTTTTTGAGCGAACTCGGGATAGACCCCACCGCTGACGACTTCAAGGACGAGACTGCGGCCGTGGCTGCGGCGCCGCTGCGCTATCAGTTTCTGCAGGCTGGTGCATTTGCCGCGGGCAAGCCGCCAAAGTGGCTTGTGCGCGACGTGCTGCCCGACGCTGACCTAGTAGTGATCTACGGCGAGAGTCAAAGCGGTAAATCGTTCTTTGCGATGGATATGGTGGTGTGCATCGCTCTCGGTGTTAATTGGCGCGATAAAAGAGTATCGCAGGGGCGGGTGGCCTACGTTGCCGCCGAGGGCGCCGGGGGCGTTCGGAATCGCCTGAAAGCACAGGCGGAGCACCGGAATTTTGATATTGACGCTATCGACCTCTACATCCTAGGTGATGCGCCGAACTTCATGGAGCGCAGCCGCATTGCCGACGTGATCGCCAGCCTGAAAGCCTGCGGGCCGGTGTCGGTGGTCGTGGTCGATACGTTAGCGCAAGTCATGCCCGGGGGTAATGAAAACGGCGGTGAAGACATGGGTAAGGTGTTGGGGCACTGTAAGGACATCCGCCGTGCTACGGGTGCCCTAGTGGTGCTGATTCACCATTCCGGCAAGGACGCCAGCAAAGGGGCACGCGGTTGGTCCGGGCTTCGTGCCGCAGCCGATGCGGAGATCGAAGTGCTGCGGGCGGATAACGACCGCGTGGCCACAATCACCAAGTTGAAGGATGGCGAGGACGGCGCCGAATTCGGGTTCAGGCTACACCAGTTGCCGGTGGGCACCGACGACGCCGGGGAGATTGTCACCTCGTGCGTGATCGAGGCCACGACTGCGGCCAAGCACGTTAAACGCTCTGGCCGAGGGGGCAAGCTGGGCAGTAACGAGGAGGCAGTGCTCGGCGCGCTGCGTGATTTGCTGGACTTGGGCGGCGGTAAGCCAACGGAAATTGAATTGGTGACCGAAGCCGCAAAGCTGCTAACTGTGAAGCCCGGCAGGCGCGACACCCGGAGGGTGGACGCAGCAAGGGCGGTGGCCAGCCTCAAAAGGAAAAAACGGTTTGAAGTCGTGGACGGTAAGGTGGGGCTGTCGGGGTGCTAAAAATTGCAGATAGCCATGCAACACGCAACGCCATGCAACATGTTGCAGCGTGTTGCATGTTGCAAACAACCCTGAATTGCAACGCAACGCAACGTCTGTCTGTAAGACGTTGCATGTGTTGCAGGGTTTGGCGTTCGAAAAGTCAAAATCAACCCGCTTTACTCGTAATTCTTTGTGCATGCACGCAGGCGGGCCGGATGTGCAAAAGATTGCAGATTGACTGTCTGTGATCCCGCTCGCCGAAATCGACGAACTTGAACGCTGCGTCGTGGCGGCCAACGGCAACACGGCGGTGCGTGAGCGACTGCGCGCCCTGCGCCGTGCATCGCGCCGGCTGGTGGTCAAGCCGGCCGAGGATGCTGGGGTCTGGCTGGTGGGCGAGGCCGACGACCTGAGGCACTACACCCCGAGGGGCGGGGGCTTCGATGATTTGCTGGTGCTGCTGGCGCGACCCAATCAGCCCGTACCCGCCGAGGATTTGCCGGGCGGCGGCACCGCACGGGTGGCATGCCAGCGTGCCCACCGTGCCGCCGAGCACCTGGCGGCGCGGGTGCCGTGCTTCGTGTTTGTGCCGGGGTGCATCCGCCAGACCAAGCCGGGGGCGGTTACCTACGACCCCAGCAGGGCCGCGCCCCGCATTGACATCGGCCGTGTGATTTCGGTGTGACGAATCAGCACCCCACCGCAAAGCCGCCCGACAATCGGTGCAACGAATAAAGGAGGCAGCCACGATGGTTACACGTACCGAGCAACTGAAAAAGCAGATTGCAGAACTGAAGGCCGAGCAGGGCGCGTTGACGAATGTCGGCAATGCTCGAATGAGCGAGGCTGCATCAAAGGCGGATAACAAGCTGGTTGATCAGGCCGTCGAGGCGTTCGGCAAAGTTGAGGCGTTGGAATCGCGGATCAAGGTGCTGCAGACGGCGCTGGCAGCAGCCGAGCAGATCGACAAAGCCGAACAGGCAGCCGCATGGCGGCAGGAACATCGCGAGCGAATCGAGCGCGTGCACACCCTCGCCGACCAACGCACCAAACAGGCCAAGGCAATCGACGCTGCGTTCAGTTCGTTGAAAGGCGCGCTGGAAGGGTGGCAGGTGACCAGCGGAGAGATCACCGACCTGGTGCGCAATTTCGCGCCGGCTCGCCACCTGCCCGAGGGCGTCCGGATAGAGCGCATGCGCGCGTTGCTGGAAAACGCCCGAGGCAGTAACCCGGCGATGGCTTTCGCATTGACCCAAAGTCTGCAACGGGTGTTGATGGATGTGGGGCTGCTCGACGCCGTGGACCCCTACCTGAGTTTTACGCATGTCTTTGCTGACCAGCGGCGCAGGGGTGCCACGGCCGCGGACGCAGCGGGCAAGGCCGCCGAGCAACTGCGGCAACGCCTGGTCGAAAAGGAAACGACCGATGACTGAGCGCGCCGACGCCCTGTACCCGACCATGCTGGCGTCGGCACCAGCAGCGACAAGGCCAACCCCCGCAGCGCCGACGCTCGCGGCGGGCTCGCCAGCGGCGACAAGCGAACAGCGGGCGGAAGTGCTCTACAAGCCGACAATCTTGCCCCGTGCTGCCGAGGTGCTGGGCGTGGACAACGGCAGTGCATCGCCGGCTCGCACGGCTGAGTTCAGCCAGTTGGCTGCCGATGCTGGGCTCGACGCCAACGACATCGACGTGTTTGCCACCGTGCGTGCGGAATTGGAGATCGACCCGCCGACACCGGAGCGCGCAGCAGAGATGCGGCGCAAAACACGTGAACACCTCGTCGAGACCTACGGCGAGGAACGCGCCAACAAGGGCATACGTGCTGCGCAGGCGATGGCCAAACGTGATCCCCGGCTGCGGGAGTTCCTGAACAAGACCGGCGCCGGGGATGACTACCGGATCGCGGCCCGATTGGTGCGGCAGGCGCTGAGCCAGCAAGAAGCCGGCAAGCTGAAATGACTGGTCCACTCCTGACGTTCGGCAAATACGAGGGGCTGTCCCTTGGCGATGCTGAATGCGCAGACCAACAGTACCTGTTCTGGCTGGTAGCGCAGCGCCGGTGGGTGAAGCGAGACCATCCCGAAATCTACAAGGCAGCGCGCAAGCGTGTGGTCCAAATACTGCAGGATGAAATGACGGATGAACGCAGCTGGCAAGAGCGATCCCAACTGCCAACCGCTGGAAGGTTCAAGTTCATGCCTGTATCTGACTTTTTGGCGTCTGATCTGACATGACCGAACAGACCGCAGTCGTGCCGCGCGATGCAGAGGGCAAGTTTCTGCCGGGTGGACCGGGTGGGCCGGGACGCCCAAAGGGACGCGCACAAAGCGAACTGGTGCGCGCATTGATCGAGCCGCACCGCACGGCGCTGATCGAACGCGCATTGGCGCTGACGCAGCACACCGACCCGTTTGCGGCAGCCAACGGGCTGCGTATTTGCCTCGAACGATTGGCGCCGATCCCGAAGCAGGAAAGCGAACGCGTCGAGGTGCCGGGCCTGAAAGAGGCTAAAACGTTCACCGACAAGTGCGAGGCGGTTGTATCGGCGGTGGCCACGGGCGACATATCCGCCGAGGCCGCAGACCGATTGCTGCGCATGATCGGTGCCTATGCGCGCGCTGTGGCAGTGGATGACTTCGACCGCCGCCTGAGGGCGCTGGAAGCCGGGCACGTGTGGCAGCCCGTGCTTGACGATGTGTCGGACCTGGTGTGAGGCGCTCATGAGTTTTACCGCTCGATTGCGCAAGCTTGAAGCGGCACGGGCCGCGGTAATTAAACGCCCGCCGTTGTCGAACACCGACACCGCGCACCGCGCGGCCTCGATCATTGCTTGTGCCACCCGTGCTGACGCCCCGCCCACAGATAGGGCAAGGGCGGGTTTTCTGGTTCGTATATTCGAGGCGGTAGCCGAAAGGGTGCGCCGTTGTGCAGATTGATCTGGTAGCAGTCAACGATAAGGGCCGACGCGTTGGTGAAGACCACCCCAACGCCACGCTGACGGATCATGAAGTGGATCTGTTGCTCGAACTGCGCGAGTCTGAAGGGTGGGGCTATCGTCGATTGGCCAAGCGTTTCGACATTTGCAAAAGCCAGGCACGCAACATCGTCAAGGGGCGGCAGCGCATCCAGCAACCGGCACGTTACAAGGTGAAGTCATGAGATTATTTTCCGGAGCAGACCAATGTGCGATCCGTCAACAATAGGCATGGTCGGTAAGGCAGGTATTGGTATGCAGGCCATCGGCGGGGTGGCGGCCACGGTCGGCGCTTACAACAAGGCCAAGGCCGAGCGCAGCGCCTACGAGATGCAGGCGCAGGTCGCGGAGAACAACAAGCAGTTTGCGCAGTGGCAAGCCGAGGACGCGCTGGTGCGCGGGGAGAAGGCGACGGTGGCCTCGCAACTGCGCACCCGGCAGTTGAAGGGCAAGCAGATTGCCAGCATGGCCGGGCGGGGCATCGACTTGGGTGAGGGCTCGGCGCTGAACATCCTGACCGATACCGACCTGATGGGCGAGATCGACGCCAACACCGTCAAGGACAACGCGGCCAAGGAAGCCTACGGATACCGCACCACCGCCGCGAACTTCGGCGCCAATGCCGACCTGCTGCGCTTCCGTGCGAGCAACACCAGCCCGGGCGGGGCGGCTTTCGGCACGCTGCTGACCAGTGCCGGCTCGGTGGCGAGCAGTTGGTACGACTGGAAAGTAAAGAGTGAGAAAAAGCAGCCCAATCAGATTGACTGGGGCGTGTGATGCGAGACGCAAACGTATACGGCGTCCGTCAAGCGGTTGCCGGATGGCACCGTGCTGGTCGTCGAGGAAACTGCCCGCCGCGAGAGATTTCAGTTCGATTGCTCGGACTCTGCTCTCCAACGCCCAAAGCGACGGCGGGCCAGCGCCTATTGTAGTCGAACAACCGAACGTCCGTTACGGCGCACCATCGCCGGGATCGAGGCGGTGGCAGAGGACGCCCAAGCGCTAGATTTTGGTGGGTGTCATGGCGATTTTTGCCCGCTTCGGCGGGCGTCTTTTTGGGGGCGCGGGGGTGCGGTAGACTGGGGCAGATACAAAAACTGAGAACCAAAATAGGGGTCCCAATATGTCCACGCCGCAAAATCTGAGGGAAGCTACAGGGGCGCTGCAACGCATGCAGCAGTTTGATACTGGAACTCTTGCTCGTCTAGGACTGCAAGTGATGGGGGTTGAGGTTTTTAATGTAATTCTGTGCGCACGATGAAGCTGTTATTTGCTGGCTTAATTCTCTGCTTTGCTTCGGCTGCATGGGCAGATAACGGGGTGCGCTGCGCTGGCCTTTTCACGGACCCCAGCGCCAGGGCAACCTGCGTCACGATCCTGAATATGAATTCTCAGGAATATTCCGACGATGCCCTGCGGGACAAAATCAGCCAGATGGTCTACGGCGTCAGTTATGCGGAGATGGAAGCCCGGCACGCCAAGCAGGAAGCCGAGGCGCAAGAGGCTGCCGCGGCCGAGCAAGCACGGCTGTTAAAGCATGACCAGTGCCACCGGCTATTCGTCGATCCTGAGGAACGGGAAACCTGCAAAACCCTGCGAATGTTGAGCATGTCGCAGCGGTCGGATGTGCAGATGGTTGCAGAGGTCCGTGGGCGGCTCGGGAAAGTCCCTGTCAGTGACGATGAACGCCAGGCAATAGCGCGGGCGGAATCCGAATATAAAAAGTCAGCCGCTGCCGTTGCACACGCCGAGGCGGAGAGGCAAAAGGCCGAGGAGCAGCAATGTCAGAGGTTATACAAGGCCGGGGAGGAGCGCACCGCATGCGATACATTGCGGATGACATCCATGCGGACACGTTCGGATGACCAAATGCGCGAGGAAGTCGCACAGCGCGTAGCCCAACTGCAGAAGGAAAAAGCAGAGCAAGAACGTGCGCAACAAAAAGCGCAGCGGGCGCGCACCGCTGCAGCCGCGGGACGCGACGCAAAGCTGCGCCAGGGCAGCACCGGCTTTGAAATGCTGCAGTGGGAATTAGGCGGTTTTGGCACGGTGATGCAGGTGCGATTTATTCTGCAGAACAACACCGCATCGCTACAAAAAGATTTTGTCATCAGGTGCGATACCTACGGTGAAAGCGGGACACGGCTAAGCGCGGTTCAGAAAACCTTGTACCAATCTCTAGCCCCGAAGGCGCGGCGGTCTTTTGACCTCTCACTAGGTTTTGTGAATAGCCAGAGCGCTCGGGCGTCGTGCGGAGTCATCAAATCCGCGCCCGGTTGAGGTGCCGAGGGTCGGCAAATTTATTTTCAAAAATACACACGATGTGTAACAAAACCCCTTGCCGCGGGGTTAGATTGGTGCTGTCACTTATCGACGGAGACCGCCATGAACGAAGATAGGGCGCTGTACAAAATTTGCCTGACCGAGGCTTGCAAGCGCAACCTCTTTGACCTGGAGCAGTTCCTTGCCGGCAAATCGGAGGGGGCACGTTACCGGTTGACTGCCTATCAGATGAGCGAGGCGCGCGAGGCAATCCGCACGCTGTACCATATCATTGCTCGTCCCGATCTTGAGGTCACGCCGGTTGGCAGGGCGAGGGCTGACGCTCGGTTTCAGCAATTCTTAGGAACGTTGCAACCGTAGCGGCTCAGCCGTGGGCACCTTAGAAATTGCGATCTGGTATTACGGCACGGGTGCCGTGCTGGCCGCTGTCTTGTTTCCATTCCGCCACCGACTCGGTGCGTCAAAAGGTGAGCGACTGTGGTTTGTTGTGCCGGTGATTTTTCTTTGGCCTATCGTTGTATTTGCGGGCTGCGTGTCGAAGCTGCACGAAGTGCTGTCCGAACACGCTTGGTATCCTTGGCGTCGTGACCCTGTGGCCTTGATGCGTGCCGTGGCCTTGGTAACCATACTGCTCATTGTCGGGATCGTGTTACTGCGCTGATCTGCGCGATGTGTGACAGTGGGCATTAAATTCACCTATCGGCCAACGTGTGGGGCGGCCAGAATTCAATCGCCACCCAGCACGGACGGCCCCAAGCCGCGGCACCGTGCGTGCCGGCCTCCAAAGCCGGCGCAGGGTGGCAATGCGGCTACTCGGCCTGCTGTGTCACGCCAGCCGGCAGCCTAACGCGGCGGGCAAACTTGCGCCGCCAAACCAGCGCGCTGATCACGGTGACGATGATGTGCAGGGGCGCACCCGCGATGGCCCGAGCGACGGCCCGAGCGACGGCCAGACCCGGCGCGTACGCATCAACCCCAACCGCATAGACCAGCAGCGCCCCTGTGATCGAACTGGCCAGCCCGATCACCACGGCGGCGACCAGCAACAGCTACACGTTGCGGATGTGCTTTGCGGCGAGGTATCCGCCGCCGAGGTCGAGCAGTAGGGCGATCATGGGCTCGGCTTTTCATGCGTGCACTTGGTACCCGGGGCCGGACTCGAACCGGCACGCCATTCGGCTTCGGATTTTAAGTCCGATGCGTCTACCAATTTCGCCACCCGGGCAATGCGGGGATTCTACGCTACGACAAATGCGTGCGTATTTTGTGCGTAACACACCACCCCAAACGCACTAAAACCACCACCAGCGAACACTAACCACCACAATAAAACCAAGAAAATTCAAGTGTTTGATGGCGTATAATTGCGTCCGATTGTGTTAGTTCTTGACTTAAAATCCCTCGGCGCAAGCCATGCCGGTTCAAGTCCGGCCTCGCCCACCATCCCGTCCGGCTTAAAGCATGTTTTTCCGGCCTTCCGAT
>LNFM01013796.1_pt1 | contig 10169 bp, 6 predicted proteins | sample 596031 | NCBI WGS metagenome assembly LNFM01 (sample SAMN04254537, study PRJNA301005) | activated carbon metagenome | isolation source: dual media filters at the Ann Arbor, Michigan drinking water treatment plant | place: USA: Ann Arbor | reverse complement strand
CAGTTCGGCTTGTTTCTTCATGACCTGATTGTTCTGCTTCACCAGCCTTCACGCCATTGGGGACGGCACGGAGTTTTGAACACCATCCCTAGGGCCAGTAAGCGGGATCAGGCGAGGCGTCGCGCCTTTACGGTAACTTTATCGGTATAACCGAATTGCCCTGTGAGAGTTACGCGGCAGCGACCATCAGCGCCGGCAAGCCGCCGAGATATCGAGTGAACGCTCATAGACGCTGGTCTGCACCTGCAAGAGACCAAGCGTCGAATGGAATAGGTTGTCATGTCCCCAGGGCTTTGCCGCCTGATCGGCCAAACACTCACGGCTCAGCCCAAAGCTGCTGGTAAAACCGGGCGATAACCACCACACCATCGGCACGCGGGTCTGCTCATCGGGAGCGATAACATACGGCAGTCCGTGCAGGTAGAGCCCCTTCTCGCCAAGCGACTCGCCGTGATCGGAGACGTAGAGCATCGCGGTGTCGAAACGCGGCTCCTGCGCCTTCAGAAAGGCGACGGTGGCGGCCAGAACGTGGTCGGTGTAGCGCAAGGCGTTGTCGTAAGCGTTCACGACGGCCTGACGGTCGCACTGGCGCAGTTCGCCGGTGTCACAGGTGGGCGCAAAGCGCCTGAATGCGTCAGGGTAGCGCTTGTAGTAGCTGGGGCCGTGGTTGCCGAGCATGTGCAGCACGATCACAAGGTTGCCCTTCGTGTCGCGAGCCACACTGTCAAGCCCACGCAGTAGTGTCTCGTCGAGACAGCGACCGTCGGTGCAGAGGTCGGGCAGCAGGGCCGGGTCGATGGGCTGCTGCGGCAGACCTTCGCACACACCCTTGCAGCCCGATTGGTTGTCGCGCCAGAGCACGGCAAATCCCGCCCGCGCCAGCACATGCAGCAGTGACTCGCTGGAGCGGATGCGGTCCTCGTCGTAATTGCGCCGGCCGACGGCCGAGAACATGCACGGCAGCGAGGTCTCGGTATTGGTGCCGCAGGCGCTGACGTCGCTGAAGTTCAGCACGTCCAGCTGCTCCAGCTGTGGCGTCGTCTGGCGCGCGTAGCCGTTGAGCCCCCAGTTCGACGCCCGCGCGGTTTCGCCGACGACGATGACGAACAGCGCCGGTTTACTACGCTGCTGCCAGGAAGGCGCCTGTCGGGCATCGATACCGACCGGCGCCCGCGCACGCGCTGCCGTGCGGGTGTCAGCCGACAGGACGCGGGCGGCCGAATACAGGTAGTTGGCCGGCGTGATCAAGTAGCGCAGCTCCTTCTGGTTGCGCATCATTGCCGAGAAGTCCTGAAACACGAGCAGCAGCGAGCCCAGGATCAGCAGCGCGCTGGTGGCGATGGCGGCCAACCGCCAGAGCAAGGCGCGCAGCGGCGGGCGCGTTGTCAGCCGCACGCACCACACGAGCGCCAGCGGCAAAACGGCATAGAACAGCAAGTGAGGCAGCATGCTCCAGCCGAACAGTTCACGCGCCTCGGCCGGGTCCGTGCGCAGCACGTTGCGCAGCATGCTCGGGTCTAGGTAGACGCCAAACCGCTGCATGTAGTACGTGGCGAATGCAGTGGTCAGCACAAGCACGCTCAGCACCGGCCGCACGGTCCAGCGGTTCAACACGAGACACAGCAACAGCATGTGCAACGCACCCAGGAGCACCACCATCGCAGCAGCAAAGGTCCAGGTCGCCCACGCGTCCCAGGTGCGACCCTCCAGGGTACCGCGCAGGAAAGGCCCGTTGCAGGCGATTGCAAAGAACATGCTGGCGGCCAGCGCAAGCATGTTGATGCTGACCGACGGTCGCCGCAGCGGCCGGGCCGCTCGAATGGCTGACACGGGCCAACGGGTGGACGCCATCAGGCCTGCACCTGCCAGTGCTCGGTCTCGACCCGCTCGCCGCCGTCGGCGCCGGCTTGGTTGCAGGGCGCGTTCTCCAACTGCACGGTGATGTGCGCGATTCCAAATTGCGACATCAGCAATGCCCGCACCGCGACCAGCAGCTCCGCCGCATCGACACCAGGGGCGCCATGCACGATGTGCACGCTGAGACTGGTCTTGCCGCTGGTCACCGCCCAGATATGAAGATCGTGCAGGGCCAGCACTCCGCGCAGGCCCAGCAAAGCCTGGCGCACTGCCGCCAGGTCAACGCCGTCGGGCACACCTTCGAGAAGGATGTTGACTGTCTCGCGCAGCAGGATCCATGTCCGCGGCAGCACCCAGAGCCCGATGGCAACGGCAATAACGGTGTCGACCCAGTTCCACCCAGTGAAGCGGATGACCAGCGCACCAACGATCACGCCGACCGAGCCCAACAGGTCGCTCCAGACTTCGAGGTAGGCGCCCTTGACGTTGAGGCTGGCGTCCTTGCCCGCATTCAGCAGGCGCATGCTCACAAGGTTGACGATAAGGCCGAGCACCGCGATGACGAGCACGCCAGTGGTCTGCACCGCAGGCGGGTTACTCCAGCGCTGCCAGGCCTCAAACAGGATGTACGCCGCAACGCCGAACAGCAGCAGCGCATTGAAGGCCGCCGCCAAAATCTCGAAGCGGTGGTAGCCGAAGGTGCGCCTGTTGTCTGCTGCGCGGCGGGCCAGCCTGATCGCAGCCAGCGCGATGGCCAGGGCTGCCACGTCGGTGAACATGTGCGCCGCATCGGACAGCAGCGCCAGGCTATTTAGCATGAAGCCGCCGATCACCTCGGCAAGCATAAAGCCGCCAGTCAGCACGAGCGCGACGCGCAGCGCGCGTTCGTTGCCGGTGGTTGGCAGGGCGTGTTCGGAACCAGTGCTCATGTCACCCTCAGCTTCTCGGCTTGCCGCACTGCGGACAGAAACGCGCGTCCGCTGCCATCACCGAGTTGCACGAACTGCAGTTGCTCGGCACCATCGGGTTGCCGCACGACGAGCAGAAGCGCGCGTCTGGCACATTGTGGCTACCGCACTTCAGGCAGGCCAGGGCATTCGCAGCCGGGCCTAGCGCAGTGGGTGCCGGATATGGCGCGCGCGAGCGCCCGTGCTGGCCGAAGTCGCTGTCGTACCCACGGCGACTGCCATGTCCGTCATTGCTGTGCCCACCCATCATGCCGCGCGCAAGTCTTTCCCAGATACTCATGTCGATCTCCATTCAGTCGAGGCCCTTACTAGGCCGGTTTGCCCTGTTCAAGCTGCGAATCAGCAGCTTGGTCGATTGACCGCTTTGCACGCAGTCACTTTCCCCCAAGCGCAGCCACTGGCTAGCGCCGTGTGTACTTTGGCTCAGAGGTTTCCGCAGTCCGGCGGCGCGGTTTGGGCCACAGCCGCCAACAGGTCAGATTAGCTTCAACGATCACGCCTCCATGACCACGGCGTCGATAACATCAAACGCTGTGCCACTTGGCAGAACATCTGATGTCTGTTGTGTCAGCGCGATCAATCCGCCCGCACAGCCTGCTCGATCGGGATCACGTAAATCCATCCAGCGCCGACCTGCCCGGTATGCGCCTCGCGCCGTATCACGGCCACCAATTCGTCCACGTGTTCGTCGGCGCAATGCAGTTCGAGCTTGTATTCATTGATGACCTCGTCCCCCAGATCGATCGAATAGTGCCTCTCGCTGTCGCTCAGCGGCGCCAGAGAACCCTTCACCACATAGACGCTCAGGTTGTGCTCCGAACGGGACGGCGTGTCCCAGGCGCTGGAACTTTTCAGGGCGGCAATGACGCCGGCCACCCGGTTGCTGTGCACGTAGGCCTTTATCTCCTTCATGGCTTGACTCCTTCAATGACAGTGGCTGGGTCAGGCTGCTGCTTGCGACGTTCAGCGCGCAGTTCGGACCATTCGTAGATCAACGGTAGTAGCAGCAACGTGAGTGCCGTGGAGGTGAAGAGGCCGCCGACCACCACCGTGGCGAGCGGGCGCTGCGTCTCAGCGCCCACGCCGGTGGACAGCAGCATCGGGATGAGGCCGAGGATGGCCACCGACGCCGTCATCAGCACCGGCCGCAACCGCAGCGCAGCGCCCCTTCGCACCGCCTCGCGCGGTGACAGACCCTGGCGCCGCTGGTCGTTGAGAAATTCCACCATCACGATGCCGTTCAGCATTGCCACGCCAAACACTGCGATGAAGCCGATCGCCGACGGCACCGACAGGTACTGCCCGCTGACAAACAGCCCAACGATGCCGCCGATGACAGCGAACGGCACGTTGGCGATGATGATGGTGGCGTGGCGTACCGAGTTGAACGCGGTGTACAGCAGCATGAAGATCAGGCCGATGGTCAACGGCACGATCACCGCCAGCCGCGCCATCGCACGCTGCTGGTTCTCGAACGCACCTCCCCACTGGACGTAGTAACCCGCCGGCAGTTGCACTTGCGCCTTCAGCGCGGCATCGGCATCCTTGACGAATCCGTCCACGTCGCGACCCTTCACGTCCATCTGCAGCACCGAATACCGTTGCAAGGACTCGCGGCGCACGAACGAATATCCTTCGTCAAGCGTGATCGTGGCCACCTGTGAGAAGGGCACCAGAGCGCCCTCGGCGCTGCGGATCGGAATCGCGCCTATGGTCGCCGGGTCAAGCCGGAATTCGTCGGACAGCCGCACTGAGATGTCGAAGCGCTTGGTGCCTTCGATCAGCGTCGACACGGTGCTGCCGCCGATACCGGCCTGCACCACTTCGAGGATCTCGTCGGCGTTGATGCCGTAGCGCGAGGCGGCCTCGCGGTTGACCTTGATCACCAGTTGGGGCTTGCCCTTGTTGGCCTCGGCCGACAGGTCAGCGACGCCGGGTACGCCAGCGAGCACGCCCTTCATCTGCGCGGTCAGCCGATCCAGCGTTTCCAGATCTTCACCGTAGAGCTTCAAGGCCAGCGTGGCGCGCACGCCGGAGATCAACTCTTCCACCCGCGACTGGATCGGCTGTGTGGAGCCGAAAACGGCAGTCGGCACCACCACTTCAAGCGCTTGCTGCATCTCAGACGCCAGTTCGGCATAGGCCATCTTCTTCGGCCATTCCGATTGCGGCTTGGTCGCGAGGTTGATCTCCATGTAGTTCACGTCGGTCGTCTCGCCGCCTTCAGCACGGCCAATGGTGGCCAGCACGGAAGTGACCTGCGGGAACTTCTTGTGCAGTTCGTCGCTGACCACGTTGGAGACACGGATCGACTCGTCGAGCGAGGCCGAGGGGATGTTGGTGACACGGAACTGAATCGTGCCTTCCTGCAGTGTCGGCATGAACTCCTTGCCGAGGAACGGAAACAGCGCCAGCGAGCCGGCCAGCAGCAGCAGCGCCGAGCCGATGACGAGCTTCTTGCGCTCCAGCGCCCAGTCCAGCAGAGGCAGGTAGGCCCGTTTGGCCCAGCGCACGACGAAGGTGTCCTTCTCCTCCTTGGGCCGCAGGATCAATGCCGCGAGCACTGGCACCAGCGTGATCGACAGCACCAGCGAGCCCGCCATCGCGAAGGTGATGGTCAGCGCCATAGGCTTGAAAAGCTTTCCCTCAAGCCCGGTCAGCGAGAACAGCGGCAGGAACACAACGATGATGATCAAGATCGCAAAGGCGATCGGGTTGATCACCTCGCGCGCCGCCTCCAGGATCATGTGAGTGCGGTTGATAGGGCGTCCCGATTCGCGGGCATGCGCCAGCAGACGGAAGGCGTTTTCCACCAATACCACCGCACCGTCAACCATCATGCCGGTGCCGATGGCCAGGCCCGCCAACGACATCAGATTGGCAGATACACCGAACTGCTGCATCAAGATGAAAGCAATCAGCATTGCCAGCGGTAGCGTCACGATGACCACGATGGCCGAGCGAAATTCCCCCAGGAAGAGGAACAAGATGATGGCCACCAGCACCGCTCCTTCGATCAGCGAGCTTTTGGCTGTCTGCAGTGCCTTCTGCACGAGTTCAGCGCGGTCATAGATGGGTGACAGCGACACGTCCTTGGGCAGCGCCGCCTGCGCCGTCACCATCTTCGCCTTCACCGCATCGACCACGGCCTGCGCGTTTTCGTTGACCCGCGCTAGCGCAATTCCCAGCACGGCCTCCTTGCCGTCGCGCGTGACGGCGCCGAAGCGCGGCGCCGGTGCCTCCTTGACTTGCGCGACATCGCGCACGTAGATCGGCGCGCCGTTACGTTCGGCCAACACGATGCCGGCGATGTCGGCTGTATTGCTCACCAGCCCAAGGCCGCGCACCAGGTACTGCTCTGAGCCCAGGTTGATGGATTGCCCGCCGACCTGCTTATTGTTGGCAGTCAGCGTCTCCATCACCTGCTTGAAAGAGAGGCCATACTTGATGAGCTGGCGCGGATCGATCTGCACCTGGTATTGCTTCTGGAAGCCGCCCCAAGAAATCACATCATCGACACCCGGCGAGGTGCGCAAGATCAGCCGCACCGTCCAGTCGTGCAGCGTGCGCAGGTCCATCGCGTCGAGCTTGCTATCGGCTGATTCGACCGTGTACCAAAACACTTGGCCCAAGCCCGAGCTATTGGGGCCGAGCACCGGTTCTCCATAGCCTTCAGGCAGGCGCCCCTTGGCGTCTTGTAGCTTTTCGCCGACCAGGCGACGCGCGAAATAGATATCGACATCGTCTTTGAAATAGACGCCGACGTAAGACAGCCCGAAAAGCGAAACGGAACGCACTTCTTCCACGCCCGGCAACCCGGCCATTGCAGCCTCAATGGGTGTCGTGAGCAGTTTTTCGACGTCCTCTGCGGCCAGGCCGGGCGACTCGGTATAAATGCTGACCTGGATCGGTGTCACGTCCGGGAACGCGTCCACGGGTACCTGGCGGAAGGCCTGGACGCCCAGACCGATGATCACCGCGAAAGCGACGAGCACCAGGACCTTGTAGCGCAGCGAGGCATCGACAATGGCATTGAGCATGGTGGTTGTTCTCTCTCGATGTCAGTTCGCATCGCCAATCTGCGACTTGAGCAGGCGCGCCTTGAGCGCGTAGGCGCCCTCGACGACGACCTGATCGCCAGCCATCAGCCCGGAACTGACGACTGTTCTGCCAGACAGCTTTTCGCCGGGCACGATGGCACGTTCGTCGTACCCGTTTTTGCCGACGACGAACACTGTCGGCTGCCCTTGCATCAGCACGATCGAACCGCTGGGCACCGACAGCGCCGGCGGCCGCGTGCCTCCGGTCTCGATGGTGGCGCTGGCGAACATTTCGGGCTTGAGTCGGCCGTCTTGGTTCGACACTTCGATACGCGCAGGCGTGGTACGGCTGTCCTTGTCAAGCATGCTGGCAACATAGGTGACGCGGCCGGCGAAGCGCTCCCCAGGATAGGCCGTCACGGTGACCGTGGCCGCCGCGCCCGTCTTCACGCTGGCGAGCTTGTCCTCTGTGAGGTTGGCCTCGATCCACACTATGGACAGGTCAGCAACAGAGAACAGCGCCGCGGCGGGCGATCCCAGCTCACCGACGGTGGCGTCTTTCTGCACTACCGTTCCGGCCAACGGCGCCGTCAGCGCAAACGTGGACGATTCCCGCCCGCCGCGCGCGGAGGACGCGGTGCCGCCGAGCAGGCGCAGTTTGTCTTCGGCAGCATGCAGGTCGGCGGTGGCCGACTCGAACCCGGCTTTGGCGCGCAGAAACTCGCGTTGCGGAATGATCTCGTCGGCACTGAGCGACTCGGCGCGCTTGAACTCAGACTGCGCCACGCGGTGCGCTGCCTGGGCGCGTTGCAGCGTGGAGTGCGCCTCGCCGAGCGCAAGACTGTCCAGCACCGCCAGCGCTTGACCGGCCTTCACCTTGTCACCCAGGTTAGCGCTGACCTGTACGATTCTGCCCTCCACTCGTGGAGCAACGCGGGCGACACGGTCCGCGTTCGGCCGGATCGTCGCTGTAAAGGTTACCGTATCGGCAAGGTTCTGAGCGGCCAAAGTCTCGAGCTTGATGCCGGCGCGCTGTGTGTCTTCGGGGGACAGTTTCAAGCCAGGCTCTTCCTTGCGTTCGCCTTGTGCCGTGGCGGGCGGTGCGGCAAGAGCAGATTTGTCGCCCTCGCCGCACCCAGCCATAGCCAGCGCAAGTGCGGTTGTAATCGCCGTCAGCACGAGACGGACACCAACAGTGGAGGTGGTGATCAGGAGAGTCGAGTGGTTCATGGACGGGCTTCTTCCTGCGGCCAACCGGCCGCGAGTTCGAGGGCAATGCGGGTACTTTGGTAGTCAGTGAGGGCTTCGATCAGGTCGCGGCGCGCGTCAAGTCCCTGGCGGCTGACGACTATCAGTTCGAGTAGGCCGATCTGGCCAGCCCGTTGCGATTTCAGCGACAGTTGCTGGTTGTCTTGCAACGCAGGCAGCACCGATTGCTGCAGCCTGCGGACACGAACCTCTAGGCTGTTCAGACGGGCCCAAAGCGCGGTCACATTGGCCTGTGCGTCTCGGGTGCCCGCTTGCTTTTCAATCTGTGACTGGCTCAGCTCGGTGCTGGCCTTGCCAATGCCGGCGGCGTTGCGTCGAAAGAAGGGCAGCGGTATCGACACCGACAAGGTCGTCAACCTTTCGCGGGCAAAGCCCGGGCCTTCGCGGCCCACGTTCAAGCCAACTGTCACATCCGGATAGGTACTGGCACGTTCTAGCTTCAGCCGCGCAGCGGCACTGTTTTCACGCTCTGCCAGGGCACGCAAGCGCGGCTGTGCCTGGGCAGCGGCCAGCAGGGTTTCGAGCGAGTAACCGTCCCGCTCGGCGGCGAGGTCGCCGCTGGCCAGCGGCAGTCTCTCTGGTGACAGTTGGAGCTGGGCGGCGAGTCCAGTCCGAGCGTCCAGCAATTGCTCCAGGACCAACGCCAGCTGATTACGTGCTCGCTCGGCTTCGACCCGTGCCACATTGGCATCGAGCCGAGTATCTTCACCGGCCGCGCGACGCCGTTCCACCGCCGTCGCGGTGTCCTCGAACAGCCCCAGCGCCTGCCGTTCGAGTTCGATGCGCTGCTGCAGCGCCAGCACGCGCACGTAGCGCTCGGACACCTCGGCACGAACCTGGCGCCGCACGTCGGCAATCTCCAGGCGCAACGCGCTCAGCGCGGCTTCGGCTGACTCGCGCCTGTAGCCGCGCTGGCCCGCTACCTCGAAGGTTTGGGACAACCCGGCGCCCCATTCGCTCTGGCGATCGGTGCCGGCGCCCTGGGGCACGGACCGGCGGCGCTGGTCGACCGACACTTGGGGATTGTTGTAGAGCCATGCCGCCGCGTCGGTGCGCTGGCCTTCGGCAGCGGCAAGCTCCGCCATCTTCGCCTGCAACATTGGGTTGGCTGTCAAGGCCTTGGCGAGCGCGTCGATCATCGTCAACGGTCGCAACATCTGCGCTGTCGAGGACTGACCTTCAGGGCCCGCCGGCATCTGTGCCAAGCATGCTCCGACAGTACAGAACAATATGCTGGCGAACGCCAGCGATTTTTTTCGCATCGAATTCTCCTGTTTGCAACAAACAACGAAACGGAAGAATTCGGCGAGGCGTCGGTGGTCAGCGCTGGTCGTCTGGAGAAATGTCTTTTCCTCGCCGAATTATTCGGCGCGCGACCACTTCGGGCGCTCGATGGAGACCGGCGGAGATGCCGCCTCGGCTATTGCGTCTCGGAAAACAAGATCTGCAGTTAATTCCGCAGTTAGCAGAGGTGGTGACCTGCCTATCGGTGGAACGCAACCCATGTGATGCGCAACACAATCGGGGTCATCTGCCAAGGGATTGACCTTTTGGTCCGCCGAGACAGACGGCGTTTCGCCCTTCGCCTCTGTTTGGTGTTTGTGGCTGTGATGACCGAAATGACCGACGGCTGCCCCTTGCTCATGTCGGCAATAAGTCACCGCCGCACCCCAGGCGAACTGGAGGGGCAACACTGCAAGCAGAAGGACGAGTATCAACCGACGCATACTCGAAGTTTATCAGGTCGGCAGTCTTGATGTCGAACGCACGGCTAACTGACGGCCAACACCGCGGCGACTCGGCCGGCGCGTTAAGCGCAAGCTTTTGACAGTACCCGACACCGGATCGCAGACAAACAGAACGAGCGAGCCAGCAAGTGCAGACCGGGCACGAGCTTTCATGATGGCATCACCTTCAAAGTTTGCCGCTCGACTTGAGAAGCTTGGGCAACACCCACCACATCAACAGGATTAGCGCCGCCATCGCGCCCGCAGCGACGTTGCCCATTGCATGTCCGAAGACCGCCGAGAGAACC
>LNFM01013794.1_pt1 | contig 10169 bp, 14 predicted proteins | sample 596031 | NCBI WGS metagenome assembly LNFM01 (sample SAMN04254537, study PRJNA301005) | activated carbon metagenome | isolation source: dual media filters at the Ann Arbor, Michigan drinking water treatment plant | place: USA: Ann Arbor | reverse complement strand
GCGGGGGAGGTCGCCGACTCGGGGTTCCCGGACTGGACAATGGCCTACGTCAGCGCGACACCGGAGCAAATTGCGGAGTGGGCAGGCTACAGGGCCCCGGTCGCCCTTCCGGAGCTTTTCGAGCAGATGCGCCAGGACCGCCAGCGGGCGATGCAGCTTGCGAAAAACATACTGGCGGTTCTGCTGTCCGAGCTGGTGCCGCAGACCCCGGGCAAGTGAAGTGAGATGTTTGAAGCGGAAGGGCCCCCTTGCTTGACACGTCGTCAGGGTCTGCTGAGCAAGCCTGCCATCGCGTGGGCGACCGGGTCCGGCGCTGTGGAAATACAAACGCTGCAGATGGTGTCGCCACAACTTACCGGGGCTCCATCAGCTCCACCTCAGACGTCATCGGTTTCAGATCAACCACGGCCAGGAGTACACCATGTCCTTACGCACCTGTGCGCACTGCTTTGCACACGCGCTTTGCCTGATATCACTTGCCGCCACGGCGCAGCCATTGGCCACCGATCTCAGGGACCAGGAGATCCACGATCTCATCGCGGGCAAGCGACTGGAACTCCGGTTCGCGGGCGCACCCCCCACCAGCCCCAACTTCCTGTCGCATTGGAATTTTAGGGCTGACGGATCACTGTGTGCCCGTCTGATAGGCAGCGGCCCGCAAACCGGGTGCGCCGAAGTTGGGCGGTGGCGTACCCAGAGCAACACACTGTGCTGGCAACTGACCACCATCGGGACCACCACCGGGATCAACGCCAGCTGCGGTTGGGTCCGCAAAGTGTCTGGCGAGGCTTATGAGATCGTGGACGTCTCGGGCAAGCTGGGATCGACGGCGTTCAGCATCGGCAAGTAGGGTGCACCCGGCGGTGGGTGTCCACCCGTTCAAGCCGGGGACCGTGGCCTGGCGGGCCACCCAGTTACGATGCTCCCCATGGATACACCGAAACTGCGGGTCGGCCGGCCCATCACCCCCGAGGAATTCGAGCTGCTGGAAGACGAGCAGCTCTTGCGTCTATTGCCGCGGGCCTACCGTGAATACTTCCCCGGCAAGGATTTCTGCGCCGACGGTTTTTTCTACCTGCACGATGGCACGGCCTGGAGTTTCTACAAGGGCGGTTTTGTCGATGACTGAAGCTGCTTGCAGGCGCCGGATCTGAGGAGAGAAAAACGATGTCCGCCGGAGACTGGAAACAGCTTTACGCCGCCGCGCAGTCCGGGGACCTGGCGCTGGTGCGCTACCACCTCAGCGCGGGCGTGAACCCCAATTACCAGCACCCTGAGGTACTGTGCACGCCGCTGGTGGCCAGCCTGATCCAGCGCCACGACGACGTTGCGCTGTACCTGCTGGAGCAGGGGGCCGATCCGCAGTTGCGCTCGGAGTTCGATGACCTCACCCCGCTGCAGGCCGCCCGCCGGTACGGGCGCGTGGCGCTGGTGCACAAGCTGCTGGCGCTGGGCGCGCGGGACACCCGCCCGCCCTTCTGGCGGCGCTGGCTGCCGGTCTGAGCGGTTGCCATCCCTGGCCCGTAACGATTGCCTATTTTCAAGGACCGTCACACCATGTCACGTCTGCTGCTGCCCCTGTGCTTCGCCAGCGCCCTGCTGCTCGGCGCCTGTGCCAGCCCGGCCCCGGGCAAGGGCGCGGCGCACACCACCTTGCCCCTGCACCGCGCCTGGGTCGAGGGCCGCCAGGTGGAGTACGTGACCACCGACATCTCCGACGCCACCATGGCCCGGAAGGAAGGCGTCAACTACGTGCCGCGCCTGGCCCAGGCCATCCCCGCGCCGGGCCGGCCCTCGCTGGTGGAGCGGGTCTACAAGTTCGTGGGTGGCGAGCAGATCACGGTGTTCCAGTCGGCGCCCCTGCCCACGGGCGGGGCGAATGCAGACCGCAGCTACAGCCCCTTGTGGCGCATGGTGCTGGTGCGCTGGCTGAAGCCGGGGGCCGTGGGAGAACTGCGCTCCGAAGAAGAGGTGCTGGCCGCGCAGGAGCGTGGGGACCTTGCCCTGGAGCTGACGGACATCGTGGTCAACTGCCCCATCACGCGTTCGGTGGACGGCCTGGCGCTCAAGGGCGTGCGCTGAGCCGGCCATCCGTATCCAAACCTTCCCGGCGGCTTCGTCGTACAGTCTGAGGGACTTTGATGAAGGAGCAGTCCCATGAGCAGCACCCACACCGTCCGCCTGCACCGCGTGCTGCGCGCCCCGCCCGAGCGCGTCTACCGCGCCTTCCTCGACGCCGAGGCCCTGGCCAAGTGGCTGCCGCCGCACGGTTACACGGCGAAGGTGCACCACCTGGAAGCGAAGGTGGGCGGCAGCTACCGCATGTCGTTCACCCAGTTCAGCAGCGGGCACAGCCATGCCTTCGGCGGCCAGTACCTGGAGCTGATTCCCGGTGAGCGCATCGTGCACACCGACCGCTTCGACGACCCGAACCTGCCCGGTGAGATGCGCACCACGATCCGTCTGCATGCGGTGTCCTGCGGCACCGAACTGCAGATCGTGCAGGAGGGTGTGCCCGGCGTGATCCCGCCCGAGGCCTGTTGCCTGGGCTGGCAGGATTCGCTGCAGCTGCTGGCGCAGCTGGTCGAAGCCGAGACCCGTGCGTAAGGAGAAGTCGATGACCCCCCATGATTTCAACCAGCGTGCCGCGGCCATGCTGCCCGGCCACCTGGGCATCGTCATCACCCGCGTGGAGCCGGGCGAGGTGCACGCGGAGATGCGGGTGCGCCATGAGCTGATGGCACCCAACGGCTTCCTGCATGCCGGCAGCCTGGTGACACTGGCCGACACCAGCGCAGGCTGCGGCGCCCTGGCCAGCCTGCCCGAGGGCGCCAACGGTTTCACCACCATCGAACTCAAGTCCAACCACCTGGGCACGGTGCGCGACGGGGTGGTGCAAAGCGTGGCGAAGGCCGTGCACCTGGGCCGCACCACGCAGGTGTGGGACGCCACCGTGACCCACCGCGAGAGCGGCAAGACGCTGGCCCTGTTCCGCTGCACGCAGATGGTGCTCTACCCCAAGGCGAGTGCTTGAGCCTGCCACGGGCCATCACCGGTGTCGATGGCTGCCCGGCGGGCTGGTATGCCGTGTCCCTGGCGGCAGATGGCCGGCGGGTTGAAGGCCGCGTGTTTGCGCGCTTCGAAGACCTGCTGCAGGCCTGTCCTGCGCCGGCCTGCGTGGCCGTGGACATACCGATCGGTCTGGGCGACTGCGGCGAGCGCGCCTGTGACCAGGCCGCGCGCCGCCTGCTCGGGCCGCGCGCCAGTTCGGTGTTTGCGGCCCCGCTGCGCGGCGTGCTGGGTGCCACCAGCCACGCGCAGGCTTCGGCGCGCCGGCAGGCCATCGAGGGCAAGGGCATGTCCATCCAGGCCTACAACATCCTGCGCAAGGTGGAAGAGGTCGACGCGGCCCTGCGCGCCTCGGCCGCGCAGGCGCAGCGGGTCCATGAGGTGCACCCCGAGGTCTGTTTCCTGCAGATGAACGGTGGCCAGCCGCTGGCCCATGGCAAGAAGAGCGCCGAAGGGCGTGTGCTGCGCATCGGTTTGCTGGCGCCGCATTTCCCGGACCAGGCCGCGCGCTTGCTGGACGAGTTTCCCCGCCGTGAAGTGCAGGCCGACGACGTGCTGGACGCGCTGGCCTGCCTGTGGACGGCGCGGCGCTTGGCGCTGGCACAGGCGCTGAGCCTGCCGGCCACGCCGCCGCAGGACGCCTGCGGCCTGCGCATGGCCATCCACTACTGAGGCGGGGCGGGGCGCTGCAGCCAGTCGCGCAACTGCAGGTAGAGCTGCCAGCCGCCCAGCAGGCGGGGCAGCCAGCGCAGCACGCGGCGCGGGCGCTTGAAGACCAGCAGCCCCAGGGCGGCCAGGGGCCAGACCGGATGCTTGCGCAGCCAGTGCAGGCCGTTGCGCACCTGATCGACCCGCACCAGCGGGGCCTGCAGGGTGCGCACCTGCTGGGCCAGGCTGTGGCGCAGCTCGGCGCTGCGCAGCAACAGTTGCTGTTGCCGCTGTCTCAGTTCCTGGTGTCGACGCCGGGGCATGGTGGGGATGGGGGCTTACTGGCCTGCACCGAGCTCGGTGCGGTCGCGGGCCAGTTCGGCCACGCTGCTGTTGAACATGCCGCCGCGACTTTGCAGCCGGCGCCGGGCCCGCACCAGCAACACGGTGCCGGCACCCAGGAACAGCAGGGCGAGTGTGCCCAGGGCCAGCAGGCGATGGCTGTCCCAGAACAGCACGATGAAAAAAGCGCAGAGCAGCAAGGCGCCCAGGCCCAGCAGCAGCAGGGCCAGCCCGGCCCAGAGCAGGCCGTCGAACAGGCGCAGTTTCTCCTGCTCGACTTCGTTGCTCAGCAGGGCCAGCCGCAATTGCGCGGTCTCCAGCACCGTGCCCATCAGCTGGCGCAGGGAGGCCAGCAGGCCCGGCCCTGGTACAGGTTCGCTCATACCGTTGGCTCAGCGGCGTGCGACCAGCAGGCCGACGACCAGCCCGACGGCGGCAGCGATGCCGATGGATTTCCAGGGGTGCTCATGCACGAACTCGTCGGCGGCCTTGACCTGGGCGGTGGCCGCGTCCTGCAGGCTCGCCAGCTCAAGACCGGCCTCCTGCAGGCGGCTCTGGATGCGGCTGCGCAACTCGGCCGTGTCATCACCGACCTGGTGGGCCGTCATGCGCAGCAGTTCCTCGGCATCGCGGATGACCAGGCGCAGGTCGTCGAGCAGTTTGTCGCGTTGTGCGGTGGTGGTTTCGGACATGGTCTCTCTCCCTTGCGGTCGACATGACCGAGGTACAGGGTAGCCTGTCTGCAGCCGAATGCAAGCTTTGCTTGTGCAGGTGCTGCGCAGGCCCCGGGGCTCAGAGCGCCACGACCCGGTTGCGTCCCAGCTGTTTGGCCGTGTACAGGGCCTTGTCGGCGCGTTCCAGCACCTCGGTGGCGGTCGTGTCGGTGGCACGGGCGCAGCTCAGGCCCAGGCTGACGGTGATGTGGCCAACCACGGGGAAGCTGGCGTCGGCCACGGCCTGCCTGATCTTCTCGGCCGCGGCCAGGCCTTCGGCGTCGTTCTGCAGGTCGGGCAGCAGCACGACGAATTCCTCGCCGCCATAACGCGCCACGAAATCGGTGATGCGCGTGCACTGGCCCAGCAGGCGGCTCAGATGCCGCAGCACCTCGTCGCCAGCCTGATGGCCGTGGTTGTCGTTGATCTGCTTGAAATGGTCGGCGTCGAGCAGGATCAGGCCAAAGCCGCGCCCGCTGCGCTTGAACAGCTGCTGGCTCTCCAGCAGCCGGCTGTCGAAACGACGCCGGTTGTTCAGTCCGGTGAGCGCGTCGATGGTGGCCAGGCGTTCGAGCTCCTGGTTGGCCAGGGACAGCGCTTCGGTGCGCTCACGCACCTGCTGCTCCAGCGAGGCGTTCAGCGCCTCCAGCTCGTGCTCGTGGCCCAGCAGCGAGCCGGTCATGGACTGGATGCTGCGGTTGAGCTGGTCGATCTCCCGGATCTGCGCCGGTGCCGGGTAGGCCGGGGTGGCGCCGCGCAACTCGATCTGGCGCACCGCCTGGGCCAGTTGTTCGATGGGTCGGCTGATGCGCGCGGCGAAACGGTAGGCGATGAAGGTGAACACCAGGGCGGTGAGCAGGCCGAACAGCAGCAGCTGGCGCCGTAGCGTGTAGACCGGCTCCAGCGCTGTCTCCAGCGGCTGGCGCAGGATGACGCGCCAGCCCAGCTCGCTGCTGGTCTGCGCCCGGACCTCGACCATGCTGGTCAGGTAATCGGCCCCGTCCTCCCAGCGCAGCACTTCGTAGGCGGCACCCGGCTTGGCGGCCTGCGGCAGGCGCGCGGTGTTCATCAACTGGAAGGGGTACAGGATGGCGCCCGCTTGGTCGGCGATCAGCACCTGCACCTGGCGCTGTGCTGCGCCCTGGGTGACGACGGACTCCACCGTGCGCGTCACCCAGTTCCAGTGGGCGTGCGCGCCCAGCACCCCGCGCAGACGCCCCTGCCCGTCCAGCAGGGGGACGGCGAAGTCGATGAAACGCAGGGGCTCCTTGCTGGCGGCGTCGGGTGCGAGCAGGCGCGACAGCAGCACGGCCTCATGCACATCGCCGATGAAGGGCGCCGTGCGGGCGGCCTGGAACCAGGGGCGCTGCGCCACCTGCTGGCCCACCAGCAGCCCGCCGGTGGACTGGAGCACGAGGCCCTGGCTGTCGGTCACGCCGATCCAGGCGTACTCGTTGTTGTCCCGCTGGCGCTGTTCCAGAACCGAACGCACCTGCGGGGCGTTGAGCGGGCCCTCCTGCAGGAGCGCGAGTTCGCGCATCCGGTGGATTTCCCTTTCGCGCTCGCGCAGGTTCGTGGCCAGCAGGTCGGCCGCAGAGCGCGCGCTGATCTGCAGCGTCTGGCCGCCCGCGTCGGCCAGTTCCCGCGTTGCGAGTTGCCCCAGGTAGAGGCCCACGCTGAGCAGCATGGCCAGGGCGAGACCGCCGAACCACAGGGTCAGGCGGCCGCGAAAGCTGCGGGGATGGAAAAGGGACAACCAGGGCATGGGCAGGTGGGCGCGATGTCTGTGCGCGGAGCTCACTCCACGGCTTCCGGGCAGTTTAGGCCATGATCGCCCCGCTGGAAAACATCGGGTGTGTTTTTCCACACGCTTTCCTGCGTTTTCCGTGCAGGCGCAGAATGTCGGTCATCGCTTTCATGGAGTCCACTGTCATGTTGTGCCCGGCCTGTAAGACTGTCAGCCTGGTGATGTCCGAGCGCCAGGGCATCGAGATCGACTACTGCCCACAATGCCGCGGGGTCTGGCTCGATCGCGGCGAACTCGACAAGATCATCGACCGCTCACTCGATGGCGCCGTGGTCCAGCAGGTCCAGCCGGCCGCCGTGGCGCGCCCGGCACCGGCGCCGCACCATGCCCATGGCCACCAGGACGGCTACTACGGCAAGAAGCGCAAGCGCGAAGGCTTCCTGTCCGACATTTTCGATTTCGACTGAAGGAGCCGACATGGCCATCCCCTGGTTGACGGTATTGCAGGCGGTGCCCTGGAGCGACGTGATCCGCAATGCGCCCAAGGTGGCGGATGGCGCGAAGAAGCTCTGGCAGAACGTGGGCCGCACGCCGGGTGCTGCTAACGAAACCGTGACGACGGCACCCGGCCGGGAAGACCCCCTGGCCGCCTTGCAGGCGCAAGCGGCGGCGCAGCAGTTGGCGCTGGCCGAACTGCAGCAACAGATGCAGTCCGCCAGCGAACTCATCAAGACACTGGCCGAGCAGAACACCGGGCTGATCCGCCGCGCCGAGGCGCTGCAGCTGCGCTTGCGCTGGCTGGCTGTGGCGACCACGGTGTTGGGCGCCGTGGCGTTGGCCGCCCTGCTGCGCGCCTGAAAACGGCGCGCGCTGCGTCAGCCGGGTCGCCCATCCACCCGCGGGCGGCCGAACCAGCCGCCGTAGCGCACTGACCAGCCCAGCGTGGCGGCCACCCAGGCCAGCACACCGGCCAGGGTGAGTGCGGTGGTGGCGGCCGGCCACAGGGCGGCCAGCACACGCAACAGTACGGCGGCCTGCAACAGCCAGTAAAGGAGCCAGGCGGTGTTGTCGGCGGCCAGCGGGCGCCCGCCATGGCCGCTGCTCACGCGGGTGGCCATGGCGAACAGCGTGGCGCCCAGATAACCCATGGTCAAGGCATGCAGCGGGGCCAGGCCCAGCGAAAGTTCACCGGCGCTGACGGCCATCAGCGCATGCGAGAGCGCGTTGAGCGCCAGCGCGATGCCGAGCCAGAGAAAGCCGCCGTGCAGCATGGCCAGCAGGCGGATCTTCAGGCTCTGCACCAGGCCCCAGCGCAGGGCCAGCCACAGCAGCAGCAAGGCGGCTGGCAACTCCACCGCGACCTGTGCCCAGCGCAACAACAGGGGCAGCGGCCACCACCAGAGTTCGGCCAGCGCGGGCAGCAGTTCCAGCCAGACGATGGCCACCAGCACCCAGAGCAGCCACATCGGGCGCCAGGCATCGAGCCGGGGCACGGCACTGGCGCTGAAAAAGGGAATCATGCGGTGCGACACGGTGGCAAAGACGGTGGCCACGAAACCCCAGAGCCCGAGCTGCGTGGCGCTGCGCAGCAGTGTGATGTCGTTCAGCGCCAGCGCCGCGGCGGCCAGCCACAGGCTGAGGGCACCGATGCCGCACGCTACGCCCACCACGCTGGTGTGCACGCGGTCGTCTGCGCGGCTGCGTCGCAGCAAGGCGATGAAGCGCAGGCACAGCAGGCTCCAGCCCCAAGCCACCGCAGCGATGCCGGCACTGGCCAGCAGGGCGTGCCAGTGGAAACCGGGCACCGCCAGCAGCCAGCCGGCGAGCATCAGCGCGAAGGCGGGCAGCAGGCTGCGGGCCGGCACTTCGGGCAGGCCCAGCCATTTAGGGCCGGCGGTGAACAGAAAACCGGCGATGAACAGGGGCATGAAGCCCAGGGCCATGAGCAGGCCATGGGCCGCGGCCGGTGCGACCGCCCAGGCGATGGGGCTGCCCAGGGCGCGTGCCAGCAGCATGGCCGCCCACCACAGTGCGCTGAGGGCCATCATGAGGGCGGCAGCGAAGAAGCCCAGCCGGTGCGGGGCTGCCAGCAGCCAGGCGGGACGCCAGCGCATATCGGTCGGCGGCACGCGGGCGCGTGCCGCTCCCGTTGGCGGCTGGGGGCGAACGGGGATGGTTTTCATCGTGAGCCTGCGGTGGTCAGGCCCCAGCTTAGGAGGGCGCCAGCAGAAGGGCTTTGCGTTGCGTCAAAAGTCGGGCTTCAGCCCAGGCGCAGGCGTGGGGTGCTTCCCGGCCGGTAGGCGCCGGCGCGCTGGCCCAGCGCACGCGCCTGCTGTTCCAGGGCCTGGGCCGAGGCGGCGGAGCGGTCCAGCAGGGCGGCGTTGTCGTCGGCCATGCGCTCCAGCTGTTCAATGGCCTGCTGCAACTGGCCGAAGTCTTTGTCCTGCTCGCGCGTGTTGCGGGTGATCTGGGCCATGGTCTCGGCCACCTGGCGTACCTGAGTCACCACGTCCTGCATGGTCTTGCCGGCTTGCTCCACCAGTTTGCCGCCTTCGGCCACGCTGCTGACCGAGGCCTCGATGAGTTGCTTGATCTCCTTGGCGGCTGCGGCGCTGCGCCCCGCCAATGCGCGCACCTCGCTGGCCACCACGGCGAAACCACGCCCCTGCTCGCCAGCACGGGCTGCTTCCACCGCGGCGTTGAGCGCGAGGATGTTGGTCTGGAAGGCGATGCCGTCGATGACGCCAATGATGTCGGCGATGCGGTCAGACGAGGTGCGGATCGCCTGCATGGTGCTTACCACCTGGCTCACCACTTCACCGCCACGCGCGGCCACAACGGCTGCCGAGGACGCCAGCTGCTCGGCCTGGCGGCCGCTGTCGTGGCTGTGACGCAGGGCGCCGGCCAGGGCCTGCATGCGCACGCCAGCCTGCTCATCCTGGCGCTGCTGGGGCAGGCTGCGTCCGGACGCACCGCGTTCGGCCCCGGCCAGGGCGCGGGTGTGCTCGGCCAGTTCTTCGGCGTCCTGGCGCATCTGGGCCAGCGTATTGCGCAGTCCCTGCTGCACCTGGGCCAGGGCGGCCTGCAGTTGGCCGACGTCCCCCTGGGCTGTCGCTTCAATGGGGGGATCCAGTTCGCCGGCAGCCAGCCGTTGCGCGGCGCGCAGGGTGTCGTCCATCCCACGGTTGGCGCCGTGCAGCAACCACCAGGCCCACAGCGCTGCGAGGCCCAGCGCCATAACGCCGGCGATGAGCAGCAGGGTCCTGGCAGCGGCGATGCTGCCGCGCTCCACGCTCTTGCGCTGCAGGGCGGTCAGGGTCTGGATGGACTGCTGCAGGGCGTTGAGCGCGGGCAGGGTTTCGCCGATGAACAGCAGCGAGGCTTCGGGCCGCAGGTTTTCGTCGACCAGCTTGACCACACGTTCGGCGGACTCGGTATGCGCGGCGCGGTGGCGCTTGAGATCGGTCAGCACCTGGGCGTCGCTGCGCGAGCCCAGGCGCTCCAGCGTGGCCAGGGCCTGGTCGATCTGCCGGTTGGCGGCGGTCTGCTGCTCGCGGATCTGGCCGGTGGGTGCGGCGATGGGAGCGGTGATCTGCTGCTGGGTCAGGCGCGAGAGCTGCTCGGTGCTGGCGGTGATCTGCTGCGCGGCT
>LNFM01028747.1_pt1 | contig 10170 bp, 9 predicted proteins | sample 596031 | NCBI WGS metagenome assembly LNFM01 (sample SAMN04254537, study PRJNA301005) | activated carbon metagenome | isolation source: dual media filters at the Ann Arbor, Michigan drinking water treatment plant | place: USA: Ann Arbor | reverse complement strand
ACCTTGAAATCCCGCTTCAGCGGCACCTTGGCGCCGCTGGCGTGCAGGGTCACGGTGTATTGCGAGCTCCAGGTCTGGCCCACGGACAGTGGCCAAGCGTAGTCGATGGGTGGATCGAACGCCATGAAAGGCTTGCCGTCGGGAGAGATGGTTGCCACCAGCGCAAAGCTCACCGGGTCGTGCAAGGCCACCCCCGCCTGCAGCGCGCCGAACGAAATCACCGGCTTGCCCTGCCAGGTGGCCGGTGCATGGGTCCAGACCACCTGACCGTCAAAGGTGCCCAGGCTGCCCGAGCTTTTGCGGTGGTAGGTGGTGACCGTGCCCATGGGCGACACCTCCATGCGTTCGGCCACCGGCGGTGGTGTGGCGCAGCCGGTGACTGCCAGCAGGGTGAAACCGGCGAGTGCCGACAGGGCTGCAGACCGGGTGGTGGGACGTGGATTCATGGTGGCTCCAGGGTGGTTGTTTTTTCAGACGGGCCATTGCCCCTCCGGGAACCACTCTAGGCAGGCGTCGGGATCGCCCATTGAGCCAACTCAATCACCCGCCGCGTAGCAGCCCGGCGGATTTGATTTGCGTCAAACCTTGCGCTGCTCCATCGACTTCGCCATTGTCTTGCCCAGCTCCACACCCCACTGGTCGTAGGCGTTGATGCGCCAGATGGCGGCCTGGGTGAAGACCTTGTGTTCGTACAGCGCGATCAGCGCGCCCAGGCGCATCGGGTCCAGGCGGTCAAGCCACAGGACGTTGTTCGGGATGTTTCCCTCGAACGTGCGGTGCGGCGCCATGGCAGATGCGTCGGCTTCGCTCATGCCGTCCTTCATGAGCGCGACCTGCGTGTCCTGCAACGAACGGCCGCAGGCCATGGCCTGGGCCTGCGCGCGCAGGTTGAGGTTGACCACGCCGTGGTGCGTGGCGGCCATGGGCAGCGGCGTGTCTTCATTCAGCACACCGATGAAGTCCACCGGTACGGTGTGCCGGCCTTGGTGGATGAGCTGGAAATAGGCGTGTTGCCCGTCGATGCCCAGGCCGCCCCAGACGATGGGGCCGGTGTCCACGGTGGCGGGCGTACCGTCGCTGTGGGTGCGCTTGCCGTTGGACTCCATGTCCATCTGCTGCACGAAGGGCGTGAAGCGCCCCAGCCGCGAGGCGTAGGGCACGATGAGGTGCGTGGGCATGTGCAGGAAGTTGCGGTTCCAGATGCCGGACAGCGCCAGCTGCATGGGCAGGTTTTGTGCGGGCAGGGCGGTGCAGAAGTGCTCGTCCATGGCGCGCGCACCGGCCAGGAAGGCACGGAAGTTTTCCGCTCCGATGGCAATGGCCAACGGCAGGCCCAGCGCCGACCAGACCGAGTAACGTCCACCCACCCAGTCCCAGAACAAAAAGGTGCGCTCGGGTGGGTAACCCAGCTTGGCCGACTGAGCGGGGCTCGCGGTGATCGCCACGAGGTGCTTGGCAGCCGTGGTCGGTCAGCCAGCGTTGTGCGCTGGCGGCGTTGGTCAGCGTTTCCTGCGTGGTGAAGGTCTTGCTGGAGACCACGAGCAGGGTGCGCTTCGCGTCGAGCCCGCGCAGCACGCTCCACAGCGCCCAGGCGTCGGGGTTGGAGACGCAATGCACGCGCACGCCGGGCACAGCCGGGGCAGCGAGGTGGGACAGCGCCTCGATGGCCATGCGCGGGCCGAGGTCGGAGCCGCCGATGCCGATGTTCACCACGTCGGTGATGGTTTCGCCCGAGAAGCCGAGCACGGCGCCCGCGTTGAGGGCCTGGGCAAAGTCGCACACCCGCGCCAGTTCGCGCTGCACGTCGGCCTGCACCGCGTTGCCCCAGGGGCCGGCGTGCAGCGGGTCACCGCGCAGTGCCACGTGCAACACGGGGCGGTCTTCGGTGGTGTTGATGGTGTCGCCACGGAACATGGCGTCGCGCTGTCCCGCCACGTCGGACTGTTCGGCCAGCGCGAGCAGCGCCTGCTGGATGGCGGGTGTAAGGCGCTGGCGGCTGGCGTCGAGCGTGATGCCGGCGGCGCTCGCCGTCATGCGGTGCTCGCGGTGCGTGTCGGTGAGCAGCTCGCGCAGGTGCGGCGTGGGGCTGGCGGCGAGCGTTTGCAGCTGTTGCCAGGCGGGCAGGGTGGTGGGCAGTTTCATGGGTGGGGTTTCCCGTTCAGTTGTGCGCAGTGATCGCGGTGGCCTCGCGCGCCAGCTTCGTGATGCCGGCCCAATCCCCGCTGCGCAGCAGATCGGCCGGTGTGAGCCACGAGCCGCCGGCCATGGGCACGTTGGGCAACTTGAGGAAGTCGCGCAGGTTCTCCACGCTCACGCCGCCGGTGGGGCAGAAGCGCACGTCGGGCAGCGGTGCGCCCAGCGCCTTGAGCATGCCGATGCCACCGGCCTGAGAAGCGGGGAACAGTTTCATCAAGGTGAAGCCGTGGTCGCGCGCACGCATGACCTCGCCGGGCGTCATCACCCCGGGGATGAAGGGCAGCTTCGCTTCGCGTACGGCGTGCACGAGTTCGTCGGTGCAGCCGGGTGACAAGGCGAAGCTGGCGCCAGCCGAAATCACCTGAGCCACCTCGGCCACCCGCGTGACGGTGCCCGCGCCCAGGTGCATCTGCGGCACGGCGCGCGCCACCGCTTCCATGGCCTGCAGGGCCACGTTGGAGCGCAGGGTGATCTCCATCACGTCGATGCCCCCTTCCAGCAGGGCATGGGCGAGCGGCACGGCGTGGGCCGCGTCGTTGAGCACGATCACGGGCACGACGCGGGAGGTGAAGGCGGGGCGGGTGAAGCAGGTGGTGGTCATGGAATTCCTCGGGGTTCAGCCAAACAGCGGCGAAGCACCCAGCTCGGCCACGCTGGCGTGCTGGCGGAACAGGCCGAACAGTTCGCGCCCGGTACCGTGCTGGTTGGCGCTGAGGTCGGGGTGGTGCAGTTCGCGTGCGGCCAGCGTGGCGGCGTCCACTTCGAGCTCGAGCACGCCGCGCTCGCAGTCCAGCGTGATCCAGTCGCCGTCTTTCACGAGGGCAATCGGGCCGCCGGCCAGCGCCTCGGGGCTGACGTGGATGGCGGCAGGCACCTTGCCCGAAGCGCCCGACATGCGGCCGTCGGTGACGAGCGCCACCTTGAAGCCCTTGTCCTGCAACACGGCCAGCGGCGGTGTGAGTTTGTGCAGTTCGGGCATGCCGTTGGCGCGCGGGCCCTGGTAGCGCACCACGGCGATGAAGTCGCGCTCCAGCTCACCCGCGTTGAACAGCGCCAGCAGGTCTTGCTGGTCGCTGACCACCACGGCCTGGGCGCGCACCACGCGGTGCTCGGGCTTCACGGCAGAGACCTTCACCACGCTGCGGCCCAGGTTGCCCTGCAGCAGGCGCAGGCCGCCGTCGGCGCTGAAGGGCTCGGCCACGGGACGCACCACCGAGGTGTCGCCGCTCTGCGCGGGCACAGGACGCCAGGCCAGCTGGTCACCGTCGAGCCAGGGCTCCTGCGTGTAGGCCTGAAGGCCGTGGCCCACCACCGTGACCACATCGTTGTGCAGCAGACCGGCCGCCAGCAGTTCCTTCATGAGGTAGCCCATGCCGCCGGCCGCATGGAAGTGGTTCACGTCGGCGCTGCCGTTGGGGTACACACGCGCCAGCAGCGGGATGTCGTGCGAGAGCTCGGCGAAGTCGTCCCAGTCGATCAGAACACCTGCGGCGCGCGCCATGGCCACCAGGTGCAGCGTGTGGTTGGTGGAGCCACCGGTGGCGAGCAGGCCGATGATGCCGTTGACGAGGGTCTTCTCGGTCACGATGTCGGCCATGCAGATGGCGGGCGCGCCGCTGCGACCTGTGTTGACCACCGAGCGCTTCACAGCTTCGGCGGTGAGGGCGTCGCGCAGCGGCGTGCCGGGGTTCACGAACGATGCGCCGGGCAGGTGCAGGCCCATGATCTCCATCAGCATCTGGTTGCTGTTGGCGGTTCCATAGAACGTGCAGGTGCCGGGGCTGTGGTAGGCCTGCGCTTCCGATTCGAGCAGGGCCTCGCGCCCCACCAGACCCTGCGCGTACTGCTGGCGCACCTTGGCCTTGGCGTCGTTGGAGAGACCCGTGGTCATGGGACCGGCGGGCACGAACACGGTGCTCAGGTGGCCGAACTGCAGCGCACCCATGAAGAGGCCGGGCACGATCTTGTCGCAGATGCCCAGGAACAGCGCGGCGTCGAACACGTTGTGCGAGAGCGCGACGGCGGTGGACAGGGCGATCACGTCGCGCGAGAACAGCGAGAGCTCCATGCCGGCCGCGCCCTGCGTGACGCCGTCGCACATGGCGGGCACACCACCGGCCACCTGCACGGTGACGCCCAGGCCCTGGGCGATGCCGCGGATCTGCTGCGGGTAGGTCTCGTAGGGCTGGTGGGCCGAGAGCATGTCGTTGTAGGCGGTGACGATGCCGATGTGGGGCGCGCGCTCGGCGTGGATCTTGAGCTTGTCGGCCGCCGGCAGCGCAGCTGTGGTGTGGGCCATGTTGGCGCAGCCCATGCCGGCGCGCTGGGTGCCGGTCTTGCGTTGTGCCGCCATCGAGGCGTGGTAGGCGGCTCGCGTGGTGGTGCTGCGTTCAATGATGCGTTCGGTGACGCGTTGCAGCGTCGGGTGCAGGTTGGTCATGGTGTGGCTTCCGGTTCAGGCCATCCAGATGCTCACAGGCGTCTGGTGCTGGTTGAGGATGAGGGACACCGGCAGGGATTCGTCGGCGCCGAGGCGGGCTTGCTGGAACACGGCCAGCTTGCGGGCACCGCTGATGGACAGCGCGAGTTCGCGCGTAGCCAGCAGGGCGGGCAGGGTGAGGGTGAGGCGCGCGTGGGGCGCGGTGGCCGGGCGTACCCAGGCCACCGGGCCGCTGCTGTACAGCGCCTGGTTCAGGCCGGGGGCACCGGGGAACAGCGAGGCGGTGTGGCCATCGTCGCCCATGCCGAGCACGGCGATGTCCATGGGCCAGGGCTGGGTGGCCAGGCGGCGGTTGGCGGCGTCCACCAGACGGATCAGGGCCGGCTCGTCCAGGGTGTCCGGCAGGGTTTCGAAAAAAGGCACGAAGGTGGCGGCGGCGGCGGCGTCCTGCAGCAGATGGCGGCGCACCAGCGCGGTGTTGCTGTCGGTGTGTTCGTGCGGCACGCAGCGCTCGTCCACCAGCAGCACGGTCACGTGCTGCCACTCGAGCGGCAGCACGCGCAGCGCTTCAAACAGCGCAATCGGCGACTTGCCACCCGACACCGCGAGCACCGCATGGCCGCGCTGGTTGATGGCGGCGTGCAGGCTTTGCGCGATGGTGTCGGCCAGCTGCCAGGCCAGCTCGGCGGCCGAGTTGCAGATGTGCTCTTTCATGATTCCTCGACCCAGGCCGAGCCTTCGCGCGCCATCAGCGCGGACGAGGCGGCCGGGCCCCAGCTGCCGGCGGTGTAGGCCTTGGGTTTCTCGTTCAGGTTCTTCCAGCCGTCCAGGATCGGCTCGACCCAGGTCCACGCGGCTTCCAGTTCGTCGCGGCGCATGAAGTGCGTGAGGCGGCCCTTGATCACGTCCATGAGCAGGCGCTCGTAGGCCTCGGCGCGGCGCGCGCTGAAGGCGGACTCCAGGTCCAGGTTCAGGCTCACCGGGCGCAGGCGCATGCCGCTGCCAGGCTCCTTGGCCATCATCTGCAGCTGCACGTGTTCCTCGGGCTGCAGGCGGATCATGAGCCGGTTGACCGGCTGGCGCGGTGCGTCGGGAAAGATGGTGTAGGGCAGGTCGGCAAACTCGATGACGATTTCCGAGCGGCGCTCGGCCATGCGCTTGCCGGTGCGCAAAAAGATCGGCACGTTGGCCCAGCGCCAGTTGTTGATGTGGGCGCGCAGGGCCACGAAGGTTTCGGTTTCGCTCTCGGGCGGCACGTTGTCTTCCTGGTGGTAACCCACGGCCTTGTCGCCGTTGGCGCTGCCGGCGGTGTACTGGCCGCGCACGGTGTCGCGCGCCACGTCGGCCACGGTGAGCGGGCGCAGCGAGCGCAGCACCTTGAGTTTTTCATCGCGCACGGCGTCGGGATCGAGCGAGACCGGCGGCTCCATGGCCACGATGCACAGCAGCTGCAGCAGGTGGTTCTGCAGCATGTCGCGCAGCGCACCGGTGCCGTCGTAGAAACCGGCGCGGCTGCCCACGCCCACCGATTCGGCCACCGTGATCTGCACGCTCTTGATGTACGGGCTGCGCCAGAGCGGCTCGAAGATGGTGTTGCCGAAGCGCAGCACCATCAGGTTCTGCACCGTCTCCTTGCCCAGGTAATGGTCGATGCGAAACGTTTGCGCTTCGGTGAAGTGGCGGCCGACTTCTTCGTTGATCTGGCGCGCCGAGGCGAGGTCGTGGCCGAGCGGCTTTTCGGGCGCTGGCCAGATGCGCGCAGATGCCGGTGAACAGCGTGGGCGCGGTGGCCAGGTAGTACACGCGGTCGGAGCCGTTTTGCAGCGCCGCGCCCAGCGCCGCGAAGTCGTCGGGTTTCGTGGCGTCGAGGCACACGTAGGTGAGGCGGTCCTTGAAAGCGGTCCACGCAGCGTCTTCCAGCGCTTCGGGTTCGATGAAGCCGCGCACCTTCTCGTCAACGAATGCGGTGAAAGTGTCGCGGTCCCAGGGCTGGCGGCCGAGCGCCAGGATGTGCGTGGCTTCGGGCAGGTTGTGGTGCAGGTGCGCCATGTAGAGCGCGGGCAGCAGCTTGCGCACAGAGAGGTCGCCCGCGCCGCCGAAGATCACCAGGTCGAGCGGTCCCGTGGGGGAGGAAGAGGCGGCGGCGTTGGGACTTGAGGTGACCATGTTCGAATCAAGTTACTGGAAAGTGGAATCGTAATGTAATTAAGTTACATGACGGGTACAGGATGCGAGCGCCGGCGTATGACGGGTGGGGCGTTGCCTCCACCTTAACCGGCTCGACAGTCCCTGCCCAGCGAAAAGGACGAAACCAGCCCGAAGGCTTCAGGCGGCTTGCAACCCGTCGGCGGTGAGGTGCAGCACGCGCTGCGCCCGCGCGGCGGCGGCCGTTGAGTGCGTGACCAGAATCAGCGCCGCGCCACTGTCCCGCGCCTGCTGTTCCAGCACACCCATCACCTGTGACGCTGTGGTCGGGTCGAGGTTGCCGGTGGGCTCGTCGGCCAGCAGCAGGCCCGGCCGGTGCACCAGCGCGCGGGCAATCGCCACGCGCTGCAACTGCCCGCCCGACAGCTCGGCCGGCAGGCGCGCACCCAGATCACCCAGACCCACGGCCTCCAGCATCTGCTGCACCCGCGCTTTGTCCGGTCGGCCCAGCAAGAGCAAGGGCAGGCCCACGTTTTGTGCCACGTCCAGGTGCGGCAGCACGTGGAAGGCCTGGAACACAAACCCCAGATGTTCGCGGCGCCAGTGCGCGCGCTCTGTGTCGCCCAAGGTTCCCAGGTCGACGCCGGCGTGGGTGATGCGGCCTTCGCGAGCAGGCTCGATTTGCCCACGCCCGATTCGCCCACGATGGCGATGAACTCGCCCGGCGCCACGGTGAGGTTCACGCCGCTGAAGACGGTGGTGGAGCCGTAGCGTTTGCCGAGTTGTTCAACGACGAGTGACATGCAGATCAGGTGGGGGCGCCCAGCAGGGTTTGCACCGATTCGAGCACGCACGTCAGCGCATCGGGTGCGTCGCAGGCAATGACCCTGCGCTGTGGCATGGAGCGCAGCCAGGTGAGCTGGCGTTTGGCGAGCTGGCGCGTGGCGGCCACGCCGAGTTCGCGCAGCTCGGCGACTTGCGCCGGCTTGAGCGTGTTGCCGTAGGCATCGAGCAGATCCCAGGCCTGGCGGTAGCCCACGCAGCGCATGGACGGCAGGTCGGTGGAGAGGTCTCCGCGCGCGCGCAGGCGCTTCACTTCGATCATGAAGCCCTCGGCCAGCATGGCGTCGAAGCGCTGCGCGATGCGCGCGTGCAGCCAGGCGCGGTCTCGCGGTTCAAGCGAGATCAGGTGCTCGGGTGCGAGCGGGCTGTCGGGGTTGTGGGTGCGCCCGGTCTGAAAACTGGACAGCGGCCGGCCCGAAACCTCGAACACCTCGAGAGCGCGCTGGATGCGCTGCGAATCAAGAGGTGGCAGGCGCGCGGCCGTCACCGGGTCCACCCGCTGCAGCTCGTCGTGCAGCGCAGGCCAGCCGAGTGCCGCGGCGCGAGCATCGATCGACGCGCGCACGGCTGCGTCGGCCTGCGGCATGTCGTCCAGGCCCACCAGCAGCGCCTTGAAATACAGCATCGTGCCGCCCACCAGCAAGGCGGTGCGTCTGCGGCCGTTGATCTCGCCCACCAGGCGCGTGGTGTCGCGCACGAAGTCTGCAGCGCTGTAGCTCTGCAGCGGATCGAGGATGTTGATCAGGTGATGCGGCACTTGCGCGAGTTCGGCGGCCGTGGGCTTGGCGGTGCCGATGTCCATGCCGCGGTAAACCAGCGCCGAGTCGACGCTGATGATCTCCACCGGCCAGCGCTGGGCGATGGCCAGCGAGGCCGCACTCTTGCCGCTGGCGGTGGGGCCGGCCAGGCCGATGCAGGACACGAGGGCCATGGTCTGGTTCAGCCTTGCGCCACGTCGGCGGGGGCCATGCGCTCAGGCCCTGGCCGGCTTTCGCCAAAGCGCTGCACCAGCGTCCAGGCGGTGAGCGCAATGAGCACGCTCCAGAACCAGATGCCGTTGGTGAGCGGCAGCACGGTGCCAGTGCCGGCCTGGATGGCAGCGAGACTCTTGCCCAACCAGCCGCCCACCGCAAAGGCCGCAATCATCATGATGAACCCGGCCAGCGCCGAGGCCGCGCCCGCCGCTTGCGGGAACGGCCCCACCGCGCCGCTCTGGCCGCAGGGCTGGTGCACGCCGTGGCCCATCATGAACAGGTAGAACGGCAGCATGATGGCCCAGGCGCTCTGCACACCCAGCAACGCCAGCACCCCCATGCTGGTGCCGCCCGCCAGGGTGAGCACAGCGGCCAAGGCCACCGTGCGGCGCACGCCAAACGCCAGCAGCAGCCGTCGGCAAATGAACGTGCCGACGATGTAGCTCAGCGACATCGTCATCATCATCAGGCCGTAACCCGTCTTGGACAGGCCCAGCACCTGGATGAACACAAACGGCGAGGCCGCCAGAAACGTGAACAGGCCGCAGTACGAGGTGGCGGAGAGCAAGGCAAAGGCCCAGAACGTGGGGTGGCGAGCGATCTGCACCCAGGTGCGCAGCAGCATGCCGGGCTGCAGCGCGCGCGGATTTTTCGCAGCCAGCGTTTCTTCAAAGCGCCAGGCGATGACGCCCAGCGTGATGGCGCCGAACACCGCCACCGCCATCAACGACAAGCGCCAGCCCATGAGGTCGGACAGGAAGCCGCCCAAGGGAGCGCTGGCGCAGGCGATCACACCCAGCCCGGTGAGGCCCTTGGACATCACCCGCGCACCTTCGGTGGGTGCGTAGAGGTCGCGCACCACGGCACGCGCGCACATCACGCCCGCGCCCATGGCCGCGCCCTGGATGGCGCGCCAGACGATGAGCTGTTCGATCGATGGCGAAAAGGTGCTGCCGATCGAGGCCACCACGAAGGCACTCATGCCGATCAACAGAATGGGGCGGCGACCGAAGCGGTCCGACAGCGGCCCCCAGAACATCTGCGACACGCCAAACGCCAGCAGCAGCGCGGTGAGCGTGAGTTGCGCCTGCGACATGGCCGCGCCAAAGCCCGCCGTGAGTGCCGGCAACACGGGCAGGTACAGGTCGGTGGCGATGGGCTGCAGGCCCAGCAGCAGGGAGAGTGCCAGCACCACCAGACCAGGTGACATGGCGGGTGATCTGGCGGAGGACGAAAGAGTTGCGGGCATCCGGTCGAGGGTAGCAGAACCCCCTGCGCGGCGGCCTTGGTGCGTCGTTCAGTTCTTCACCACCTGAATATCCGGGCGCAAGCCGAACAGGCTGGCCAGGGCCACCCGGTATTGCGCCTGTCCCACCGAATTGGTGTTGTGGTGCGAGCCACCTTCCACCAGCACGAAGGCCTTGCGTCCGGTGGCCGCTTCGAACAACTTGCGGCCCAGCTCGGGCTGGATCAGGCGGTCGTCACCGCCGTGTACCACCAGCAGCGGCGAGCCGATGTCGGGCACACGCCTGACCGCCTCGAAGCGCTGGGTGATCAGCAGCGACACCGGCA
>LNFM01013793.1_pt1 | contig 10170 bp, 10 predicted proteins | sample 596031 | NCBI WGS metagenome assembly LNFM01 (sample SAMN04254537, study PRJNA301005) | activated carbon metagenome | isolation source: dual media filters at the Ann Arbor, Michigan drinking water treatment plant | place: USA: Ann Arbor | reverse complement strand
GGTCGATGCCGCCGGCCTGCTGGAAGTAGGTGAACTGGGTGATCTCCATCCCGTCCATCCACACCTCCCAGCCCAGGCCCCAGGCGCCCAGGGTGGGGCCCTCCCAGTCGTCCTCCACGAAGCGCACGTCGTGCTCCTCGGGCGTGATGCCGAGGGCGACCAGCGACCCCAGGTAGAGGTCCTGCACGTCCGGAGGCGATGGCTTGAGGAGCACCTGGTACTGGAAGTAGTGCTGCAGGCGGAAGGGGTTCTCGCCGTACCGGCCGTCGGTGGGCCGGATGGAGGGCTCCACGTACGCGGTGCGCCACTCCTTGGGACCCAGGCTGCGCAGCAGCGTGGCGGGGTTGAACGTGCCGGCCCCGACCTCGGTGTGGTACGGGTTCATGACGATGCAGTCCTTCTCGCCCCAATAGGCGTGAAGGCGGAGGATGACCTCCTGAAAGCTCAGCGCCACGGGCCTGCCTCGCGGGTACGCACGTCGTCTCCTCCTGGTTCCGAAGCCGGGTGAGCATACCGGCCCCCTCCCGGCCCGACGCGGCCCGGGAACCCCCGCCGTCAAGTCGGCCATGAGCGGCGTCGATACGCATCGGGTGAGGTTCCCCCGACCCCCGCGCGCGTTCGTGCTGGCCGCCCTGCTGGTGGTCGCCGGCGGCGGTGTCGCGACCGGCGCGAAGCTCATCACCGGCGCCGATGTGAAGGACGCCAGCCTCACCGGCCGCGACATCCGCGACGGCTCGATCGGCGCGCGCGACCTCGCCCCGAAACTGCGAACGGCCCTCACGCGTGCCGGTCAGACGGGACCCCGTGGCGAGGCAGGCCCGCAGGGTGCCGCCGGGCCCCAGGGGCCCGCGGGCGCCGCGGCGACGGGTGGGGTCCCGGTGCGTGACGGCAACGGCGTCCATCTCGGCGGGGTCGTGAACGTCAGCCTCAACTACTTCACGGTGGTCACCTCCACGGGCCACGTCATCTCGCTGATGCCGAACGGGCACAGCTACGACCAGCCGATCTACTGGACCGGTGCCTCCTGCACCGGCACCCCGTACCTGCGGAGCTTCTCCTCGACCGCCAATCCGCTGGTCGGCGGCTATGTCGTGTACTCACCCACGGCGGGCGGCCTCCTGGCGCCGGCCGACATCGATGCGAACGGTCAGGCCCCGAACGCGGCGTTCACGTTCGCGAGCACCAGCACCGACACGTGCTCGGCCTCGGTGGCCTCCGACCACGGGTACCGGATGCAGGCGGTCACCCCGGCCTCGGTCGGGCTGCCGGCCTATCCGGTGGCCGCACCCCTCACGCTCCGCTAGGGCGCTACACGGGGGTCGCGGACCGCAGCGTGACGCCCAGGTGCTCGCGCAGCGACAGGCCCACCAGGCGCTCCACCCCCATCGCCGCGCCCGGCTGGCATGCCTCGGCCGCCTCGGCCAGGGGCCGGCTCACCAGCCCGGCGTACGCGTCCAGCACATGGGGATCAAGCGGCTCCCCAAGGCGGGCGCAGTCCGGGCACAGGGCCCCGCCGGCGTGTGCGCTGAAGCCGATCAGCGGCGGTCCCGCCCCGCACGATGCGCACGCGCCAAGTCGCGGCAGCAGCCCGCCCACCACCAGCAGCTTCACCGCGAATCCCAGCACCACCGGCTCCAGCCGTGGCTCGGTGGGACGGGCCGGCACCTCGGCCAGCAGGTCGAGGGTGCGCACCAGCAGGTTGAAGGTGGGTTCGCTGGCCTCGTGCTCGGGCAGGCCGCGCAGCGCGGTCTCCAGCACGCACCCGGCGGCGCGCAGGCGGTAGCCCTCCACCCACAGCCCCGCGTGGGCGCGCACAACCGACGCGCCCCGCACCGTCGCCATGTCCCCCCGCCCCTCGTGCAGCATCAGGTGCACCAGCACGCCGGGCTGCAGGCGCCCACCCAGCTTGGAGGTGGGTTTGCGCGCGCCCTTGGCGATGGCCGACACCCGGCCCCGCTCGCGGGTGTAGACCGACAGCACGACATCGGCCTCCCCGTAGCGGATGGTCCGCAGCACCACGGCGTCGGTCTCGTAGGCGGCCATCGCGGTCATGCTCGCAGGCCGGGGGGACGGCGCGCCACGGGGCCGCCCCCTTGAAACCCCTGATACCCTCCGGGGTATGCCGAATATCGTGATGTACACCTCCCCCGTCTGCCCGTACTGCATCCGCGCCAAGCGGCTGCTCGACGCCAAGGGCGTGGAGTACGAGGAGCGCATGCTGGACCTCAGCCCCGAGAGCCGGCAGCAGCTCGTGGACCTGACCGGCCGGTACACGGTGCCGCAGATCCTCATCGACGACACCCCCGTGGGCGGGTTCGACGACCTCTCCGCACTCGACCGCGCCGGCGAGCTCGACGCGCTGCTGGGCCTGAGCGCCTGACGGCCTGAGCCCGAGGCGGCGGGCGGTGCGCCGGCCGCCCGCCGCCACATGCGAGGCGGCGGGCGCCGCGACCGCCGGCCACGGTGTCGTCGCCCGGCCCGGCACGGATGAGGTCGTTCCCCCCGACGCCGTGGTGGTGAGCCCCCGGACCGTGGAGCACCACGTGGCGTCGATCTACCGCAAGCTCGGGATCCGCACCCGCGCCGAGCTGGCCCGGGTGGTCGCCGAGGGCCGCCTGGAGGCCCCCTCAGGCTGAGCCGCGGCGCCGGTCGTTCGCGGTGGGCACGCCCCGGACGGCCGTCGCGGCGCGCACCGCGTCACGGATCGCCTCCTCCATGAGGGTCGCGGCGGTCACGCCCACCGCGAACGCCGTGGCGGGCCGGTCCCCGGACGCGAGGGCGAACACCACGTCACCGTCCAGCGGGGTGTGGACGGGCGCCACGGCCCGGCACATGCCGGCCGACGCCATGCGCGCGACCTGCGCGGCATCCGGCTTGGTGAGGGCCCCGTCGGTCATCACCGCCCCGAGGGTGGTGTGCTCCACCAGCCGCGGATGGCCGGGGGCGATCTCGGTGACCGCCCGGCGGGCGTCGGCGAACCCCTCCCCCTCCCGCCACGCGCCGGCCAGCACCCGGCCGCGCTCGTCCAGGATGTCGCCGAAGGCGTTCACCACCGCGAGCACCGCCACATGGACGCCGCCGAGGGTGGTGGCCGAGGCGAACCCGATGCCGCCCTTGCACCACCCGTCGCGTCCGAACAGCTTCCCCACCGTGGCCCCCGTGCCCGCGCCCACGCTGCCGCGGGCCGGGACGTCCGCCGAGAGCGCCTCGCAGGCCAGGCGGGCGTCCTCGGGGCCGGGATGCCGGGCGTTGCCGGTGACGCCGAGGTCGAAGATGACGGCGGCCGGCACGATCGGGACGCGCGCCACGCCGACGTCGTACCCCAGGCCGTGCTCCGCGCACCAGTCCACCACCCCGGCGGCGGCCCCCAGCCCGAAGGCGCTTCCCCCGGTGAGCAGCAGCGCGGTGACGGCCTGGAACGGCACGTGGGGGGCGAGCAGATCGGTCTGGAGGGTGCTGGGGCCGCCGCCGCGGATGTCGACGGCGGTGACGCTGCCCTGCGGCGGCAGCACCACGGTGCAGCCGGTGCCGGCGTCGGCGTCGGTCCAGTGCCCCACCCGGTACCCGGGCGGCAGGCTCACGGGGCCACCTGGCACGCCGGGCACCAGTAGGTGCCGCGCTGGGCGACCACGCCCTTGACGATGGTGGTGCCGCACCGGGGGCAGGGCTCGCCCCGGTGCAGGTGGACGCGCAGCAGCTCCTGCATGGAGCCCTTGTTGCCGAGCCCGTCGCGGTAGCTGTCGATCGAGGCGCCGCCGGCGTCGATGGCCACCCGCAGCCGGTCGCGGATGGCGCGGTGCAGGCGCCGCACCTCGTCGCGGGTGAGCTCCCCGGCGGGTCGCTCCGGGTGGATGCCCGCCTGGAACAGCGACTCGTCGGCATACATGTTCCCGACGCCCGCGATGATCGCCTGGTTGAGCAGGGCGGCCTTCACGCCCACCCGCCGTCCGGCCAGCAGCCGTCCGAGCCGCTCGGCGGTGAAGCGGTCGTCCAGGGGCTCCGGCCCGACCCGCCCCTTCCAGTAGGCGTCCTGGTCGGTGCCCGCCGGGATGACCCACGCCCGCCCGAAGCGCCGCTGGTCGCCGAAGGTGATCGTCCCGCCGTCGTCCAGCGTGAACAGGGCCCGCAGGAAGCGCTCCTCACCGTCGGGCGGCGGCCCGGCCCGCCAGTGCAGGCGTCCGGTCATCCTCAGGTGGAGGCACAGCAGGTCACCGCCGTCGAGCCCGGCCAGCAGGTACTTGCCGCGCCGGCCGAGATCCTCCACGGCACGACCGGTGAGGGTGGCCTCGAGCGCCTCCGGCGGCAGCGGCGCCGTGAGCAGGGGATCCGTCACCGTGACCGCGGTGAAGCGGCGTCCCACCAGGCGCGGGGCCAGCTGCCGGCGGATGGTCTCGACCTCGGGCAGCTCAGGCACCGGGTGCCTCCGTGCCGCGGCGCAACACCGCGGGCGTCGCCGGCGAGCCCGCCCCGACCCTCAGGCATGCGGTGAGGGTGGCCACGCAGGCGTTGCCGAGGCCCTCGTCGCGGGCGTGCACGTAGGCGACCGGGTCGCCCCGCAGCACGGGCTCCCCGATGCCCGCCAGCAGCTCCACGCCGACGGCGTGGTCCACCTGCTGGGCGGGGTGCAGCCGGCCCGCCCCGAGGCGGCGCACGGCCTCCCCGACATCCCGTGCCGGAAGTGCCGTCAGCACCCCGTCCGCGGGCGCCACCACCTCGAACCGCAGGGGTGCCTCCGGCAGCCGGGTCGGGTCGCTCCACACCTCAGGGTCGCCGCCCTGCGCCTCCACCCAGCGCTCGGCGGCGGCGAGCGCGGAGCCGTCCGCGAGGGCGCGCGCGGCCCTGCCGCGCCCCTCCCCGGGCTCGGCGACGCCCGCGGCCTCGGCGATCTCGCCGGCGAGGGTGGCGGCGACCTCACGGGTGCCGGCGATCCCGCCGCCGCGCAGGAGCTCGCCCGCCTCCCGCACCTCGAGCGCGTTGCCGACCATGCGGCCGCGCGGGGCGTCCATGGGCGTCACCACCCAGCGCACCGTCCGGCCCCACGGCTCGGCGACCCACCGCATCAGCTCCGCCGCCGCGGCGGCGGCGTCGGGGCCGGCGAAGGGCGCGCCCGAGCCGCACGTCACGTCCACCGCGACGCTGGTGGCGCCGCCCGCCAGGGCCCGGCTCATCAGGGACGCGGCGACCAGCTCGGTCACGTCCATCGTCCCGGTCTGGTCGCGCAGCACCGCCAGACGCTCCTCCCCGGGGGCCAGGCGCCGCGTCTGGGAGATCACCGCGCACCCGGTGTCGCGCACCTGCAGCACGAAGTCGCGGAGCTCGAGCTGCGCGCGGTACCCGGGGATCGACTCCAGCTTGTCGATCAGTCCCCCCACGTGCCCCCGGCCGCGATCGCCCATCACCGCCATCCGCACGCCGAGGGCCGCCGCCAGGGGCGGGACGACCAGCGACGCGGGATCGCCCACCGCGCCGGTGCCGTGGACGTCCCCGGTGGGGTCCAGGCTGGCCAGGTCGAGGCGGTCGCCCGAGGCCACCAGCGCCGAGGTCAGCGCCCGGACGCCCTCGCGGTCCAGGCCGAGGGTGGCGACCAGCATGCAGAGGGCCGCCATCTGGGCGTCGGTGGCGCTGCCACCGAGCCAGGTGCGCACGAAGCCGCGCACGCTGTCGGGATCGACGTGCTCGCCGCGGCGTGCGCGCTCGAGGACCTCGAGGGGAGCGAGCGGGACCGTCATGCGGCGCCGATGGTACAGGTGGTTGGTATCTTCACCGGCCATGACGCGACCGCACGCGTGCGCGGCGCTGGTGACCGCGGTCGTGACGATGTCCCTCGCGGGCGTCGCCACGGCCCAGCAGACGCCACCGCCCTCGACCACGCCCACCACCACGCCCACCGCCCCGACCGCGCCCACGGCCCCCGCCGGGCCGCCGCGGCTGACGAACCTGAAGGTTCCGGCCATCGTCGAGGCGCGCCAGGGCCACGCCCGGTTCCTGGTGGGTGTCCGCACCGCCACCGCGGCGCGCATCACGCTGCAGCTCACCGCCGTGAAGGGCAACCTGCTGGTCAAGACCGTTCAGTCCACGCGGCTGGAGAACCCCGGCCGGGTGTACTTCCTGGTGGAGGCCACCAACCAGCAGCGGTTCCAGCTGCCCGCGGGCCGCTACCGGGTGCGGGTGCAGGCCACCGACGCCCAGAGCCGCGTGTCCCCACCGCTGGAGCGGGTCATCACGCTGCGGCTCACCCCGCCGCGCGGCCGGCTCGACGCCTACGTCATGCCCCTCTGGGGTGGCATCGCCCGCAGCCTCGGCATCCCGAACCGCGGCGGCCAGCTGGTGGTCGCGGTGGCGCCCGGGGGTGACGTGCTGAAGTCGGGCATCCGTCGCGGCGACGTCATCACCGCGATCAACGAGAAGCCCACCCTCACGCCGGGTGGCATGGCGACCGCACTGCGGGCCCTGCCCGCCGACACCGACGTGCCGGTCGTGATCCGCCGCGGCACCGAGGAGCGCACCGTCACGCTGAAGGTGCCGCCCGACTGGAATGCGGTGCCCGACCTGTCGCGGACGCTCGCGGTGGTGGTGCGGCGCAACCCGCGCTCGATGGCGTACGCCGTGGCGTACGCCAGGTACCTGGTGGAGCAGGGCAAGGCCGACGACGCGCAGGAGCTCATCGACGCGTGGCCGGCGCAGTGGCGCGCCGGCGCACCCGGCCAGGCCGTGCAGGCCCAGCTGTTCGAGCGCTCCGGCCAGGCGAAGAAGGCCCTGGCGGCCTGGAACCGGGCCCGCGCCAAGGACCCCCGCATGCCTGCCGCGGCATTCGGCCGCGCCATCGCCCTGAATTCGCTCGGGAAGGACGCCGAGGCCGCGGACGCGTTCGGTGACGCGTTCCGCATCGATCCGAAGGACGCCTCCGCCAGCGCGTTCCGCGCGTTCTCCCTGATCCGGGCCGAGAACATCGAGGAGTCGCGGGAGGCGGCGCTCGCCGCCGAGGTGCTCGACGCCGAGTACGCCGACGGCAAGGTGGCGGCCGGCATCGCGCTCATCCGGACGCGCAACCCGGCCCGTGGCGTCGTGAAGCTCCGCGAGGGGCTCATCCTCACCGACGATCCCGCCCGGGCGCAGACGATCATCGACCAGTACCTGGAGCCGGCCGACAAGTAGCGCTCAGGCGGCCACCGCGGCACGGGGCTCGGCGGCGTCGGCGCCGCCGGGTTCCGGCTGGGCCAGCACACAGGTGTAGAGCGGTGTCAGGGTCGCCTCGGCGTCGCCCAGCAGCGCGCTGCGGTGGACGGTGACCCGGGCGGCGCGCCCGTCCAGCTCGAGCACCGCGACCGAGTTCTGGAACGACGGGCCGCGAAGGAGCCGCCAGTCCGCGGCGGCCTTCCCCACCCCGGCGCGGCGGGCGAGCCACCGGGTGATCCGCGCCGCGGCCCGTGACGCGGTGACCCGGATCGCGGTGCGCTCCCCGCGGCCCAGGGGATTGCGGAACGGTGAGCACACCAGTTGGAACACCCGGCTTCGGGCGCCCTCCGACAGCGTGACCTCCGCGATGTAGGCGTGGTGCACGTCACCGCCGAGCAGCGTGATCGTCGCCGGCGGCGTGCCACCGTGCGCCCCGGTGGCGACGTCGTCGAGCAGCCCGACCATCCGTGTGAACGACCGGTGGAACGCCGCCCAGTGCTCGAGGTCCAGCGCGCGGCGCAGGCGTTCCCCCGCGCGCGCCGCCCGCGTGCCCCACGCCCCGTCGCAGACCGCCTCGTTCCAGGCCTCGAGGTGGTGGGCGGCGTGCAGGAGGAACACCGGGAGGGTGCTGGCGATGATGAGGTGGTCGAAGTCGCCGCGGAGGTGCTCGGTGATCCAGGTCCACTCGGCCTCGTCGATCATCTCCCGGCGTCCGTCGCGCAGCACCCGGGCGGCCCGGGAGTCGACCACGACGAGCCGTGACCGGCCGAAGTCACGGTGGTAGGCCCACCTGCCGGCCGCGGATTCCCGGTCGGCCATGTGCGCGAAGCGGCGCAGGCGGGGTCCGCCGTCGACATCGCCGCGGAGTTCCTCCAGCAGGCGTTCCCGCGCGAGTTCCGGCGGCGCCAGGTTGCCGAGGTGCTGGTACAGCCAGTAGCTCATGAAGGCGCCGACCACGCGCCGCTCCCACCAGGGCAGCTCGCGCATCTCCCGCACCCACGACTCCGAGATGTTCCAGTCGTCGTGCAGGTCGTGGTCGTCGAAGATCATGGTGCTGGGCACCGTCGCGAGGAGCCAGCGGATGTCCGGGTCGCCCCAGCTCTCGCGGTACAGGCGCGTGTACTCCTCGAAGTCGGCCACCTGCTCGCCCGGGGGCACGGAGGGGTCGCGCCGGGACCGGATGAACTCCCGGGTGCCGGGGGACGCCTCGTCCGCGTAGACCTGGTCGCCCAGCAGCAGCAGGCAGTCCGGCCGGGGGTCGGGGCCGGCCTGCAGCCGCTGCGAGAGCGCCCGGAGGGCGTCGACGCCGAGGGCCTCACGGTGCCGGTCCTTCGGCAGGGTGTACGGCGGCCGGTGCGGGGCGGCCGCCCGGCACGACCCGAAGACCAGCCGGGCCCGGCGTTCGTGCTGCCGGGTGCGGATCGCGCTGCCGGGGCGCCCGTCGGCCGGCGGCCACACGCGGGTGCCGTCCAGGCGAACCTCGTACGGGGTGATCGTCCCCGGCTCCAGCTCGTCCACGAGCACCAGCGCGTAATGGTGGCCCTCCACGTGGAAGGTCCGCGAGACGTTGCCGAGCACGTCCACCGTGCAGGGCGCGTCGGTCTCGACCCAAACGGTGGCCTGTGTGCTGCCGACGTACCGCAGCAGGGGGCCGAGGACGAGCTGTGGCATCGCGGGGACCTCCCGGTTCCGGTGTGACGGGCACCTTCCCCGTACCCGCCCGCGGGAGGTGTGACGCCGGCCGGTTCGGGGAACAGCTCGCACCATGGCGTCCACCTCCGCACCCCACGGCGCGCCGGAGTTCACGCGCAGCCGTGCGTTCGAGATCTCGGCCCGCACGGGCTTCGCCGCCCGCGGCGTCCTGTACCTGGTCGTGGCCGTCCTCGCCCTCCGGCTGGCCGACGGCGTGGGCGACGGTGCCCCCGACCAGCAGGGCGCCCTGCGTGAGATCGGGCAGCAGCCGCTGGGGAGGTTCCTGTTGGTGGTCGCGGCCGTGGGCCTCGCCGGCTACGCCCTGTGGAAGTTCACCGTCGCGGCGGTCGGCGCCACCCCCGAGGCGGGCCACCACAGCCCGCTCGACCGTGTCTCCGCCGTCGCCGGGGGGATCGCGTACGGCGCGTTCGCGGTCTCCGCGGTCGCCATCCTCTCCGGCGGATCCGGGGAGTCGGGGCGCAGCGAGCCGCGCAACGCCACCGCCGACGTCTTCGGATGGCCGGGAGGACGGTGGCTCGTCGCCCTCGCCGGCGTGGTGACCATCGGCGTCGCGGTCCACCAGGTGCGCCGTGGCGCGACCCGCCGCTTCCTGGAGGACTCCAAGACCGACCGCATGGACCGCGGCGTCCGGCGGGCGTTCACCACACTCGGCGCCACGGGGCTCGTGGCCCGGGGAGTCGCGTTCGGACTGGTGGGCGGCTGGCTGGTCGCCGCCGCCCGCGAGCACGACCCGAGCGAGGCCGTCGGCCTGGACGGGGCGCTCGCCCGGCTCACCCGCGAGCCGTACGGCACCGCGATGCTCGTCGCGGTCGCCGTGGGGTTCCTGATGTTCGCCGCCTACTCACTGGCGGATGCCCGCTACCGGAGGATCTGACGGCGCCGCCGTCCGGATCGACCCACCATCACACGGAAGGACACACCACATGGCAACGAAGACCCGCTCCAAGGCGGCCGAGGTCACCTTCGCCCTCGCGGGACTCGATGAGGACGCCAACCGGCGGATCGTGGAGATCCTCCAGGGGCGACTCGTCTCGCTCGTCGACCTCACGCTCGTGCTGAAGCACGTGCACTGGAACGTGGTGGGCCCGAGCTTCATCGCCGTCCACGAGCTCATCGACACCCAGGTCGACGCCGCGCGCCTGATGGCCGACGAGACCGCCGAGCGGATCGCCGCGATGGGCGCGTCGCCCAACGGGAACGCCGGGGCGCTGGTCGCCACGCGCAGCTGGGACGACTACGACCTGATGCGCGCCGGCACCCTCGAGCACCTCGCGGCCCTGG
>LNFM01013792.1_pt1 | contig 10170 bp, 12 predicted proteins | sample 596031 | NCBI WGS metagenome assembly LNFM01 (sample SAMN04254537, study PRJNA301005) | activated carbon metagenome | isolation source: dual media filters at the Ann Arbor, Michigan drinking water treatment plant | place: USA: Ann Arbor | reverse complement strand
TGATCGCATCCAGCAATGCTTTTACATCTTCGATTCTTGTGTCCGCTGCCATTGTGATTCTCTTTACATTTCAGGAGGATTGCCAACACCGTTCCACTCGTTGACGGTTACGCGGTAGGCTTCAAAGGTGTCGCGTGCTGTTTCGATTAGCGACGCTTTAAGCTCTGCCAGTTCGTGAGCCGCCCGCACTGCTGCCACTTGTTGCTCAGTGACGCTTCCGTATCGCCGTCCACCAGTGAGTACAGCCACATCGGCCCTCACTAGATCGGTGTCACCGACCAAGGCTCCGACAGTTCCAATAAGGAATTCGACAAGCATCGCCGCCGAATTCGAGACTCCGCAGTAGACAATTGCATCGTTTACTTGGAGGTATGGAAACAGTTGTTCAAGAACTTGCCGCACCTGCTCGTTAGCAACCGACAAATCGACCAACGATCCAATCCATTGCTGTGCAGTGTTCTGACGCAATACGCCCCACTTAGACGTAAGCAAAAACAGCACGTTGACACTCACGGTATCGCTCGGTCCGCCAGTGATGAACGTGTCGCGTAAGTGTCGCAAGTCAGCATTAAGTGACGCAGCAACTTGAGCATCAGTTTGGCCAGAGTCGATGTAGCTAGCGATTTCAGGGTAGGTAAGCATCAGTCTTGTATCCCATCAAAGCGATCCCGCTCAAACCTATAACACAGCTCGCAATGGTTATCACCGAACACTAAATCAAGCAAGTCTCGCACGATATCCCAGTTTGCACGATAAGCGCGACTAGACAGCATCTCGTAACGCTTGCCGCCGAGCAGGGCATTGACTAGGCAGCTTGTGGCTACGGAGAGGTTCTGGAAGTACTTGCTCATGATTGCTGAATAATTGCAAAGTCCAGGCTTGTTCTGATCCATGGCCAGAAAGGCCCCGAGTACAAAGGAGTCGAGTGGTCTACTTGCGAATCAGCGCCCCTAGCTTCCAGGAACAGCTCTCTAGAAACAGAGATCGCCGCAGCCAATCCGTCGTGCTTGTAGTTGCGGCAGAAGTACTCGTGGCACAAAGCCTCGAAGTATGTTTGCATCGGCCCCAAGCGAATGTCTATTAGCGAAGAAACCAGGATCGGCTCTGAAGCGAAGGCCTGCGGCAGCGGGTCGCTAACAGTAACAGTAGTCCCAGAAACCCCCGTAATCAGCGACTGCCATTCAAAGGAGGCGTACCGTAGCGAGTCTGGTTTATCTAAAGCATTTGGCGCCGCACGAACGACAGTACCAACCCAGTTTGCTTTCGCGCTAGTGCAAGTAAACGTGGTCGCACCCGAGGAACCAGTCGCCACACTGAATACCTGCGCTACTTGTGGATATGGAGGAGCGACTTGGGCGCTGACTGTGTACTGAACTCTCTCAGAAGGAGGAGGACTAAACACTAGGTCGGTGGTTCCCGTAATCGAATCGTGCCTCATCGTATAGCGAATCGGTGTCCCTGGCTGATTGTAGGAAACGTCCCACCCTACAACCTCATTATTCAACGCAGAATAAATTTCTTGACGGTTGTCTGATCTAAAAATTCTTCTGAGTAGACTGATCTTAGGGAGCGGGTATGTCGACCTGAACCAAGTCACTGAACCGGCAGTGAAGTCCTCGCCGAGCGCATCTTCGAGAACTATCACGGATCCAGTTACTGACTGTATTCTAGCGCGAAAACCATTCCAACTGAGCTCGCCATAGACAGCGTCAGTCGGAATGGTTCCTGATGTTACCGTTGCAGTTTTCGTGGAGTCTACGTAGTTTACTTCTAAGCCGACGCTGGCCGACGTGCGAACGAAGAAGTCTCTATCATAGTAGCGCCAATTGCTTTTGCTCGGAAGGTCTCTCAGCGCATCACGTATTGCCAAGTAAACCTTGCGCATGCTGCGGTCATCGCCGTCAGCCAAACCGTTACGGTCCGCCAGTCGAACAGAGAGGTCCGACATCGTAACGATTGGTTCGTCAAAGGAGACGGAGTTGGCCAAGGCTACCTCTCGAATTTTCTGGACACGGTGTCCTAAACTGGAGCGCCGTGAGTCTCGATCACTTTATGTCGCAACTCTTCCGCGCTGGACTTGTCACCTTGAGCTCGATAGTCAAGCATCTTTTGCGCTACGAGATCTTCTGCTAATCGCACTGGAGGAGCGTCAGCTTCCCGCTGCATCTTCTCCTGCTTGCGAGCAATGAGCCTGTCAACCTCAGCTTGGCTTTGAACCACAGCCTTAGCATCGAAAGCACTCTCAGCTAACTGCCCCATGTACACGCCGTTGGTTGGCAGATCCATGCCGGTTTGCTTGCGGTACTCTTGGTTGAACCTTCCCAGCCAAGCGTCATCGCCCTTAAACTGATCTCGGAGCGTTCCTCGGCCAGCGTTGAAGGTCGAGTCGGTTCGAAGCTTTGGTGCATGACCAGCCTTCATGTCCTCTCGACCACGCTCAAACCAAGCCTTCACAGACTCAGGGAGCGGAGGGTTATACACCTCCACTCCATTTACGACATTTACTTCGTATGAAACACCGTTGATCTTGACTCTCATTACAGCGCACCTGACGCCGCCATCCTGTCCAATATCATCTGAACTTCAGCGGGAGAACTTCTCTGCTCCACTGGAAGCTCAGGTTCCATTGGGTAAACGCCACCAGCGGCGGGTGGTGCTGGCGACATTTCGGGCGGCATCGACACCGGCCCCATTTGCTCAGATTCAAGTTTGTCGTTACGCAACTGCTTGCCCCTCAGGCCTTCAGCCATAGACTGCACTTGCAATTGCTTTTGTTCTTCTTCGGCTGGATCCGGTTGCGGTGGCGCTGGCGGTTCGACATCTGGCAGTTGCCACGAGTCCCAGTCCTGCTCCATCGCATCAGCCATTTGGCTTAGGTAGTTGTTGAGCGGTTTAGAGTTGCCGCTCATCTGCCAGTACTCTTTCAGGATCGGCAGCACATAGCCGATTGTCTGCTGAAGGTTGGCGTTGTCGCGGAACTTGTTCGGCTTCTGGATACTGTTGGCTTCTACGGTAGATCGCATCTGGCGCACGTAGACTTCTGGGTCTTCGTCTCGAATAAGAGTATCCCAAGCTTGAGCGCCCGTTGGCCCCAAGAGGTCGTCTATATCCTGCCCTTCGACCGTCCAGCCAGCGGCAATCCGTATCAGGTTGCCGACATCAGTCATGAAGTTATTGAAGCATCGGCTCATCCAGTCCGGACGAACGGAAACCGCTTCCTGTTTGATATTGATATCTGCGGCAGAACGGGAAACCTTACCGCCAGGATTCAAACCGTACAGAAGGTCCGTCAAGCCCGTCCGCTTATCAAACATAGCGCTGACACGGTCAAGGACTTCAAACAAGTCGCTCTTCATCTGAGGCGACTCAATGAAGGTAATCATATCCCTGACTGACTGGGAGACGTCATTCGGGACTTCCACCCAACCACTGAAGTCAACGCTTTTTAATCGCTCGATAACATCAGCGCCGATGGATTTAGAAACCACCCCGAACGTCTTGGCTGCGGCGTAAGCTCGCTCAGACAGCACCGACATCAGGACGTTCATGATGACCAACTCGCCTAAGCCCATCGCCATCGGAGCAATCGGCCAGCAAGAATCGGTGCGCTCATGGAAGTCTAACTTAGCAATCGGCCACCTTACGTCCTTGTGGTAAGGCACAGGCCACTGCAAAGCCTCCTTGGCAAGCTTAGGGTCTTTCTTGAACTTATCTGGAGGAAGGTTCAGTATCCAAGGCAATCCCTTGACAACACAGACGTAGGCATAGTCACCCAGCAGTTCATCAAACGTGTCGTCGAGATCGGTGCGATTCTCCATGTCATGGGTACCAACTCCCATCTTGGAGTAGATTTCGTACCACTCGACACGATCATTCATCAAGCCAATCAGCCTCTTGGCCTTTTGATCGCTCGTGTTATTGACATTGACAGACGCCACCCCCTCCCTGTTGCAGTATCTCTTTAGAGAGTTTTTGGGGAGGTCAAACTTCTTTTCCAATTCTCGATACGGTGTCACATGCCTACGCGCCACCCAGTAGCAATCCTGCCAGTCCGACCGCCTGCAATCAGGATCGAGAAACAAGTCTTCTACAGGGAAGGAAGTAGCGCGGGTCAGAACTCTCTCAGAACCAGGGAAGCTATACGGCTCAACGTGCATACACCCCCGCCCCTTAACGAGCGCGTCGGTGATTGCACGGTACGACTCCGCCAGCATCCCAGAAGGTTGCTCGCGCTGAGCATAGTTCTGGTACTGAGACATTAGCTCATTACGGGCCTCGCATCGGTCAGCCTCTTCCCGAAGTTCTTCTAGGTAGAGTTGATACCTCTGCTCAGCGCTCTCGTCGTCAGCCTTGCCAAAGATAGACCTCGGCAGCGGCTTTCTCTTGTAAGACTTGTTGACAAAACCTGGATAGTCCCAGCAGATGCTAGGCATGTAAAGCGCAACCAGCTCAAACGCTTTAGCCACCGTCAGCTTAAACTTTGGCGCTGGGATTCCATTGAGGTAATCCGTGCGGAACTTATCGCTCCACATGGTTTCCATAGAACCCGCAAAGAACTCATTGCAGGTTGCGGCAGTTCGCATAAACCCAACGCGATGAGAGCTAGACCGAGACGCCTCTATGCGCCTCATCCAGCCATCGACTACGTCCTGCAAGGCGTATCTTGGGTCTACGACAATTTCTTCTGCTTCTGCCACGTGCGCTCCAGAGTTGGACACGGTGTCCAGGTTTTCTATTCAGCCTTGGGCTTTTTGTAGAAGTCCGGCCAGAACTCTTTCCGTTGCTTGTCGCTGCGGAAATCCCAGCATCCGGTCTCGACGGCACCAGGGCTCATGGTCCCGTTTCGCATCTGCACGAAATCATCTTGCTTGTGGCGAACAGACCGCACAGTTTCGTGCGTCTCAAGGATCAGCAAATCACAGATGCCGTCCTCGTATCCCGCCAGCACAATCGCAATCAGCGGTTGCCGCGTGACGTTCGCTTGTGCATACCACTTAACAATCTCACCTACGCTCAGAGAATCAGCAAACTTCATAACTCGACTTTCGGGGTGGTTGAAACAGCGTAACTCGGACCAATGGAATACGACTCCCGCTTGGGTTTGTTACGCTTCTTAAGAATCTCTAGAAACTCAGCCCAGTCAGCGGCTACAGCCTTATTGGCTATGCCATGCCGGGGTGGAACGTATTGAGGGTTGGACGCAATCCAGTACTCCGCGCAGGTGGCTATGTCCAAAACCTGTCCAGGTGCAGGACGATCATCCTTCACCTCATTATTCACACAAGATTTTTTATATTTCGTGAGCTGAGCACAAAGTTTTGGACAGCGACTTCTGACGATCCGCAGTTTCGGCAAACCGTTAGGCTCGATGTGCATGTGCTCTTGAAGAAGACCGATACGACCACCGACGTTATTGCTGCCGATTGTCCAGTTAAGCTCGCCGTCATCTAGCGTGATGCCAGCCTTCTTGAATGCTCGCTTGTAGTTGTCGCCGATGGTGATCTCGAAGCCTTCCGCCTTGCGCCGTCCAGCCTGCCAGTCGATAATGAATCGGTTAGGCCGACGACCGCCTAGTTTCTCTGCCACGAGTTTGGCTAACTGAGTGGCATCGTGACGGTCGGGTGACAGCTCATCCCACACAACAAAAGATCTTCCGCGCCCGATTCGATGTGGTGGTATAGCGCAGAAGAGAACGCCTGGGTGAGCGGTACCTGGGTCAAGAACCAGTTCGACTGTCCAGTCCGCTGGCGGTGTGCCACCCGAGGCTCTTAACAGCCTGCTAACTTCGTCAGGATCGCCATCAACTATTGCTTGGTGGATGTACTCGTCGAAGAGCGGGTACATTCGCAGGAGGTCGGTAACGTATTCACCACGGTCGCGAGCTCGGCGCTCCTCTTCGCTGGTGAACATTCCTAGCGCTTCTTCCCTGGCAGATTTAGAGAGAGCTTTATTCGAACTGAGGGTGATTACAGTTTCTCGAACTAACGGAGTCGTTTTCTCTCCGGATGCAACCAGCTTTGCCTCAGTGATTGCGCTTTCGGAAAGCTGAGCTAGCGCGTCGTTGTTCACAGCAGGCCAGCTAGACCATATCAAACTTCCTTCAAGATCGAACAGTCGCGCCCTCCACTCTGGGTAGTGCGCTGCGTTTTCTATAGCTTCGTCGATCCAAATAAAATCAACCGGATCTCCGGCCTTCGGGTCTGCCTTTGAGCTGAAGGCATATATTTCAGCAAGCCTATTGCCCGAGAGCGGGTCTCGGATCTTGACCGACTTGAACTCCCGACCCTTCTTATTCTCCCAGTCCCATGATCCGGGTTCGATGTATCGAGTTGGTATTAGCGGTGGAGATTGCTTGACTTCTCTCTCTCTCGCTTCATCATCTGGATCCCACTGCCGGAAGGCGCGGTACATTCCAGTCTGCTCGTCCTTAATGATCTTGAAGAGTCCAGGCTGGAACAGTAAGCGATGGATGGTTTGGCCAATGTGCTTTAAATCAAAGCCAATGACCCACATTCTCAGTGGATGACCCTTTTGGTGTGGACGGCGCATCGGAATCTTAGTGCCGTCATTGAGCGTAATATCCCAGTCTAAAGCCACTCCAGCAAACATTGAGGCTGCACAAAAGCTCTTCCCCGCGCGGTTCCCACCGCGAAGGAGGTGTTGCCTCGCCCAATTGCGAAAGAACGGCTCTTGGTGCTCCATGGGCCGAAGCATGCTGAGAGCCATATTCTGGCGCTGAGCTAGTTCAACTAAGGCTTTAGATTCAAGCCTAGTTGGCGCTGTTATCCCCGTCATCGATACCAACTTCAGACAAATCTATTTTGGGTGGTGGTAGTTGCTTGACTTCGTCTGCGTCTACGGACGGAGCCTTCAGCAGATCTGGTTCGATCCGCAGAGACTCTTCGACGATAAGTCTTCGGTAGGCCGGATCGTTTTGCACAAGACTCGTGGCTAATCCACGAAGCGTGCTAACCAAGTCTTCTTCGCTGAGGTGGCCAATCTCAAGCGATTCACGAGAGTCGTTTTGGAGCTGAACCCGAGACATCATCTCAGCCCACTTGAAGGTGAGCAGTGGCGACTCATCGGCGTTCTGTATCTTCGCGCCAGTAGCAGGATCCTCGCCGCGACTCTTGCGAATCTCCTCGGCGCACATCTCACCGAACTTCTCAACGCCGCCTATCTTCTTTAGAAACGCATCAAGAAACGCCGGTGACCTTGGCTCGCCTTTGCCTGCCGATGAGATCCCCATCAGCACTTCACGCGCTGCCGTAGCTAGCGCTCTGTCGTTTGCCTTGGCCAAGACTCTTTCCTTATGCTCAATCCATCGCGAGTAGCAATCGGGACAGCGAGTGCCAGTCATCAACTCCTTGCGATAGATCGTCGTGCAATCTAGACAGGTGGTGTAATCCTCGATTGCCAATTCAGGACACCGTGTCCTAAGACTTCCAAAGAAGCGTGGCTACAGATGCTGAGCCAACCGAGGTATTGACTCGCAGCTTGCACCTACCAACAGGCCCGATCTCTACGCTGTTGCCAGCAGAAATCGGGTTAGCGCCAGCGGCTAGTGTTATCGGAGTCGTGAGCAATGCTGTGTCTGCATGACCGCTTGAGCCATTGCTCACGGCAACAAACTGAAGCGTCTTGCCGATAAGCGCCGAACCAGACGGAACGATGACGGTACCAAAGTAACCATCGCTCAAGTCGATGGTGTTGGATTCTGTCGCTCCAGAAGCCCATCGAAAGGTATGCTCTTTTTGAAATCGCATGCTAAACCTTTATTATCGACGGCAGACAGCCATAACGTAGTCGAGAGTCACTGCGTTCACGTTGGTGTTCGCTGCCTTCTGGATTTGAATCATAGGTTGCAGCGAGCTCGTTGCAGCGCTCATGTTGAAAACCGTTGATGTCGCAACTGGAGCTTCATCAATGAAGAACTTCACATTGGACTTACCCTTAGTGAAGTCGATTCGGAATGTCTTGTAGGTCGTGCCGAGAACGGCGCCAGTGGCGATGTCGTCTCGGTCGGTGGTGCCGTCATCAGTCTCGGCAGTCACGTTGGTCGTGCTCGTAGCGCCAACCATCTTGAACCAAGCGTTGTTAGCAACGCTGTCCGTGGTGTTGTTTCTGGCGGAGCCGAGACCAAAGACCAATTCGGAACCCGTTGTCATTGCGCCGCTAATCTTAACCCTCGCCTCAAACAGCTTTAGGTTGTCGATGTCGAAGCACAGTTTGTCACCAAACGACAAGCAGCCGTTTTCGACTTGGTTAGTCGAAGACATCGCCATAGTCACCTCGCCAGTGGCCGATGGGCTAGCCGTAGCGCACGTCGGTGTGCCAGTAGCGGTAAACACCCATGGAGAGCCTTGACCGGCGCTGGTGAACGTGTCCGCACCCCAGAAGTCGTCGAAGAACACCGCATCCTTATTCAGGTTCACGATCTTCGAAAGTTCACGGGCGTAATCTTGCCCGAGTACAAAGCCAAGCTTCCGTTCAATAATGTCTGAAATTGCCATCCGTGTTTCCTTTGCTTAACAAAAAAGGCGAGCAAGTTTTAGCCTGCCCGCCCCCTCGACAATTGGGCCACCCACCCGCAGTCGAATTCACCTGTATATGTGAGGCGGGTTGGCCTATTTACATTTCACACCGAGCTTACTGCACGAATCGACAGTCTTCGGAACTTCCATTTTCTTCTTGGGGTTCGTCTCAGCGTTGCCGCTAACGACACGTACAACACCAGTCAGCATCCCAACGTCAGCATTGCTGGTGTCTGCTGGCTTGGCGCCAGCGCTAGGTAATTTAACCGCCATGGCTATTAGCCTCCGATGTTCAAAAAGACTCGACGCATCTGAGCGGCAGCAGTGGAGGCTTCCATCACGCGACCGTAATTAGCCGCTTCAGTACCAGCTACAAATCGTCCGGTGTTGTCTGGCTTGATCGGGACATTGAGAGCAGCCGCCTCGCCAGCAAGCGAATCGCATGGGCCGCTATAGACAAGCCAGTAGTACTCGTTCTGCGCCACGTTGGATGTCAGGTAAGGATCAACCACCCCGGCAGGTTCGTCGCCAGTCCCAGTGATGCTTGCGGTCGTTAGGCCAGGGGTGTCGTACTTGACGTACGAACCCGGCGCTACAGGTGTTGCACCAGTGTGCTTAACCAGACGAGCCGAAAACATGGCACCGGAAAGCGAAGGCTTTGAAGTTGCCGAAGAAGTGTAGTCCAAGTCAGGGAAAGAGCACTGAGCACCCAAGTGCTGGCTTCCCCAAGCAGCGCTGGCCTTTTCGCCAATGCCAACGCTCATAACAGTATTCGAGTAAGTCATTCAAAACCTCCATTTGTTTTATTCAATAAGCAGCCACGCCAAGATGACGTGGCTGGTTGTCAATCTCAGAATGCACTACGGAGCGTAGGTTCCGATTTCGGCCATGTACTTCGGATTGAATCGGGTTTGACCGACGAATCCAGCACGGAACAAGTAAGCCTGTGCCTTGAGGTCGTACTCAGGACCGTCCGTGTAGAACAGTTGTTCGTAGGCGGAGCACAGAGAGATCTCTTGTGGGTTGATGCAGAACGTCTTGCCGGTTGGGCAAGAGTAGTCGAACGCCATAATCGCCCCGGCGTATTCCATCATGGTTGGGAAGCCCATGCTCTTGGCATAGTCCGAAGGATGGAGGCGCTCACGATCCTGAACACTATCTTGGAAAGTGTCGTAGTGATCGCGGTTCATGAGATAGATGGCAGGTGCTGCACCTTCACCACCCAGCGCGTCCACAGCCGACACCGACCGACGCATTAGCAACTCGCCGTTTGATCGGAATGTGTTGGATCCACCGCCAGACCAGTCGCCCGTGTAGTTAAACATCTTGGGGCTCATGAAATCGAACTGTGAATCGCCGGTACCGTACGGCCAGTCGACAGGGCTGCCTCCAACCGCAACGGTGTTGTAAGGGGTAGTCTCTAGTCGGGACCAACGACCACCGAACTGACCGAGTTCCATGCTTAGGCCAGCGTAAGTTGCACCAACCGCAGGGATTGCACAGCGGTCAGTTGCCGCTCCAACCCGTGGCTTGAACACAACACCCATACCTTGCAGGGCCGCTTCGTCGCTTCCGTTGTCCAAGTAGAGCTGATCGCAGATGGATTCAGTCAGAGACTCGACGGAGTCGTTAATGA
>LNFM01039875.1_pt1 | contig 10171 bp, 16 predicted proteins | sample 596031 | NCBI WGS metagenome assembly LNFM01 (sample SAMN04254537, study PRJNA301005) | activated carbon metagenome | isolation source: dual media filters at the Ann Arbor, Michigan drinking water treatment plant | place: USA: Ann Arbor | reverse complement strand
TGAACCACCGGACCCCCAACAGCGGGCTGTCTTGGCCCGGCTTGGGGTACGCGGTACATTTTCCCAACCCGGGCCAAGCCATCCCGCCGCCGGGGTCCGGTTAGCTCGAACGTTATGCCGCACCAAATGCCCTCACGCCGACAGCCAAATGTTCCAGGGAAAAGTGTCGGCGCACAGAAGACAAAAGTCCGTTTCCCGTGGTGGGTTTCGTGAATTCATGTACCCGCAATCAACGTTCGCCGGCGACTCGGACGAGCGAGAAGACAAAGCCTCGAATCGAGAGTCCGGCACGCTTCGGCGCCCAGATTCGCGCAATTCTTCCCGTCAGGCTACGAGCCGCCAAGGACAGAACTGCGGCCCAGGCGCTTCATCAAGCCGGCGGCTGCGCGCAACAGGTCAAGGCCCAGGCCAACTGGGTTGGTGTTCACCGCGCCTCGCGCAGCGAGCCGCTGGACCGTTGCGCTCACCGCAGCGGCGGAGTACCGCCCCTGCTCTTCTGTCAGCCGAGACGGGGCGGCTTCCGTGGCACGTCCAGAGGAAAACCCTCGTGTTTTTGCCTGCAAATACAGGCGCGGCATAACCCCTCCTTGGCCCGGCCTGGGGTACGCGGTACATTTTCCCAGCCCGGGCCAAGCCGTCCCACCGCAGCGGTCCGGTTAGCTCGAACGTTAGGCCGCACAAACCGAGTCCATCCGTGCTCACAATGAGCCTTAGGCTCGAAGATCGCGAATGACGCCGCAACTCGCCACGCTCACCCAACAGACTTCATCACCACATGTTCAGTGCCGCCTTCATCTGGGAACCTGGAATCTACGACGCCGAGTTTAATGAATTGAGCGCACTGATTGAAGCAGCAGCTAATTCAACACCAGGATTTCTGGGCGTCGAAGAGTGGAAATCCGAAGACGGTAAGCGCCGAAACGCTACGTACTACTGGGAAAACCTAGAGAGCCTCAAGGCACTTTCGGCAAACCCCAAACACATCGAAGCGAAGAAGAAATATTCGCAGTGGTACAACGGCTATCACGTCGTGGTGTCGGAAGTCATAAAGTCATATGGTGACTCCGCCTTTACGCATCTAACGCCAAACAAATACAGTGCGGCCTAACCCGTCTTGGCCCGGCTTGGGGTACGCGGTACATTTTCCCAACCCGGGCCAAGCCGTCCCGCCGCAGCGGTCCGGTTAGCTCGAACGTTAGGCCTCGCAAATGCCGACCGATCCCCTCAACATCCACATCGACCTAGCGGCGCTGCAATCCACGTTCTTCCGACGCCTGCAGCATCAGCTCGATGTCACTAAAGTGCTGCAAGTCGGCTGCGAGCAAGTGACTGCCGAGCAGGTGGCAAATCAACGAGATTTTGGTACCTTCGTGCCCGCAAACAGAGCCCAGCTCAAACACGACGAAGCCAAGGCAGAGGCGCAGGATTGGCTTCTACGAGGATTCCTGAGAGATGCGATCGAGGGAGCAGGGCTGTTTTTAGATGAGTGTCTCCAAGTCTGCGAGGTACTCCCGCTCGCGGCAAAGGGGTCCGCAAAGGCTGCTGAACTTCACCGCGTTTTTCACGACCTTCCCCGCACGAATCACAAGCTGCACTTTCCGCAAAAACTCGAGAAGCTTGAGCGACAGTTCGGAATCACCACTCGTTTCAATGCGAACGTCCTGAGCCTGAACAAGGCGCGCACATGTGTAGTTCACAGACTTGGGGTGGTATCTGCGCTCGATGTTGACGACACCGGGGTCCTAAAGATCACCTTCCAGCATGCAAAGTTCGTCATTCGTGGCCAAGAGACTGGGCAGGAAACCGTTTTTGACCGGCCAGGAATAGTGACCACGGAGGACTCGATACTAGAGCTTCACTTCGTCGACAGCGAGCGCCAATTCATGATTGGTGAAAACGTGCGGTTGCAGGCTCATGAGCTGTACGACACGATCATCACTCTCTGGCGATTCGGTCTTACCGCCGCGCAAGCGATAGAGGCTTATGGCAGGTCTCTTGGAGTACAGTTTCCAGCACCGCCGGGCGAGGCCTAACCGTCTTGGCCCGGCTTGGGGTACGCGGTACATTTTCCCAACCCGGGCCAAGCCGTCCCGCCGCAGCGGTCCGGTTAGCTCGAACGTTAGGCCGCACAAACAAATGTCTCCAACGCTTTGGTCCCTTGAAGTCGATCACACCGCACCGGCGACATACCTCGCAGACGAAGTGCTGCTGCGCGAGACATTGAAAGACGGCCTCTCGCCGGCCACTGTCAGGGGCGCGCTAGCTGCACTCTCGGCGGGATGCCCGTTGACCCTGGAACTGGTGAAACCCGATGGAAAGGGACTCCTTGAACATGCTGTTCCGGTAGGCGACATGCTGTTGTTCAACTGGCTGCCAGTCTTCTCAAAGCGTGCGTACGATCTACTACTCGCCGAAGGTTGCCAAGCCGAAGAGTTCATCGACTGCCGGATACGAGTCTTGGGGAAGACCCACTTCAAGGTTCATATCCCGCTTCATAGCTACGACGTGCTTGACTTTGCTCGCTCCGTAGCCATGCACTCGGTGCCCCTCAATCCCCCCATCCCATTTCACTTTGTTAATGCGCACCTTAAACCCAGTAGTCGGACGCTACCGCCTTGCTTCCGCGTTCCAGCGCCTGGGCATCCACAGGTACTCTTCGAGCTGTTCGCCCAGGACGCGCTGCACTCAGCATGGTCAACAGCAGGTTTCAGTGGCGCAACCTTTCGGCCCCTTTCGCAAGGTGCGGCCTAACCCCGTCTTGGCCCGGCCTGGGGTACGCGGTACATTTTCCCAGCCCGGGCCAAGCCATCCCGCCGCTGGGGTCCGGTTAGCTCGAACGTTAGGCGTCACGAATACCACCATGCGGCTTAACTTGCCACGAGACATCTTCCTGTTCACGCTGGCAACCTCAAGCGTGTTTTGGCTGTGGTCTAACTGGATCACGCAGCCACCACTTCGCGAGCGCGTTAATCTCTCATCAACCGCCTACAAAAACTATCAGGTTCATCTTCGTGTCCCGCAGACCCATAAGCTAGAGCTGGAGTTTTTACGCTCAGGCCGCCCGCACGAAGACATGCTTCGGCTAGTTGGACATATGGGACTGTGCGGAGGTGGGGCTGAGTGCGGCAAGGGAGATCCACTAACTGTGGAATGGGAACTACTCAACGCGGACGGCACGAAGATAATCGAGAAGCACAAGACGGTCACTTCAGATGCCAGCGGGTTCTCTTCAGCAGAGGTCTTCAGAAACGTTGCGGAAATTCAAGTTCCGCCCAATACCTATATTCTCAAGGTGAGGTTCATCGAGCCGAGTAAGGAACTTGCCTCGGTCGAAACAAAACTTGCGCTCGCAATATTGCCAAAGGACACTCAGTCTTGGCAGATGGCAACCGTTCGGTGGGGAACATTGCTACTCCCCTTTGGTGCGCTGCCAATCGCGATAGCAAGCGGTCTACTCTGGCTGACCCGCCGTGACGCCTAACCCCTCGCTGAACCACCGGACCCCCAACGGCGGGCTGTCTTGGCCCGGCTTGGGGTACGCGGTACATTTTCCCAATCCGGGCCAAGCCATCCCACCGCCGGGGTCCGGTTAGCTCGAACGTTAGGCCTCGCACCCCACCACCGAAGTCCTCGCACAGTCGAACTCCTCAATGCCAGCCTCACCCCAACCTCGCGGTCGAATTGTTCGCACAGAGAAGGACGGCAAGCCGATTCTCTGGACCTATGTTCCAGAGATGCCGGCCGAGGAGGAACGACTGGCTTGCCCTTGGTTGACTGTCCTCCGTTGGCAATACGACGGCTCAGGAAACAACGGGATGCCCGACGAAGAAAGCAATCGAGGAATGCTTTTGATTGATGACGCACTTGGAACGATAGAACGGCCCAAGTACTGCACTGAGGCGTATCGCCGCATCGGCAATGGTGTACGAGAGTTTGTACTGTACATAGCCGACCAAGAGCAGTTCCTGGCCTCGCTCAACAACGCGCTTGCCAAGCACCCCACGTTTCCCATCGAGATCAAGTTCTATGAAGACAAGGACTGGTCAGACTTTCAGCAACTCATAGATGACTTCAGCGAGGCCTAACACCTCGTTGAACCACCGGACCCACTACGGCAGGCTGTCTTGGCCCGAGCTGGGGTACGCGGTACATTTTCCCAGCCCGGACCAAGCCATCCCGCCGCAGCGGTCCGGTTAACTCGAACGTTAGGCGTCGCAATGCGCACTGCAGCCGTACCCCTGCTCCTCGTAGTCTTTTGCCACATCGCAGTGGCTCAACATGGGCGCACCAATCGCGTCGTTTGCGCAGAGGAAGCACCAATCTGTGCAAGAGCCAACGTGCAGCGGGATGAGACCACGGTTGAGAGATCAAACCGAGAGACGCGAAAGGTAGAGAAGCTGTGGTCAGTACCTCGCTGGCTGAATGTTGTACTCATCGACGAAGAGGGAAGCAACCTCTTGGTCGAAGCTCAATCCACACTAGAACATAAGACAAACCTAACGGGACCAACTGTTCTGCTTGCTTTATATCGCGGCGGAGCGGCGATACGCGAGTTCACGGCCGCAGAGGTCTTCTCCACGCCAGAAGACTTCGAAGCATTGAAGAGTGCACCTGCCTGGGCGAAGCGACTGCCTTCACCAGACACAAGGGTTGCAAGGTACTTGCTGGCAAGCGGTCGCACTGTCCGCGTCAGCATTTCTACGGCCACGATTTCCACTGAATGAAGGCGACGCCTAACCCCTCGTTGAACCACCGGACCCGCTACGGCGGGCCGTCTTGGCCCGGTCTGCGGTACGCGGTACATTTTCGCAGCCCGGGCCAAGCCATCCCGCCGTATCGGGCCGGTTAACTCGAACGTTAGGCCTCACAAACCGCTTTTTCCGCGTGGAGAACCGAAAATGCCAGTTCCATCTACCGGGTTCTGTCTCTTAGTTCAACGGGTAAGGCAGGAGCAAAGAGCCAGTAAATCCTTCCCGCGAACGGTTAGCAACTATTCCTGCCATTGGAACGGGGCTCTGATCGTGGGGCTATCTGGCCAGATGGTTGAACGCGGCGGCCCCGGCGACAACACGACAGCGGTCGGGAACACTCAGGACCTGAGAATTGAGGCAGGTATGTACCCCCTTGCAGTACACAACGGGACTAAGTTCAAGACGAATGGATATTCCTCAAGCCTCAGCCACACGGCTCTGCCCCGACCAGGACTCCTGCTAAAGCAGACTGGTGAACGTACGGCAATCTTGGTTCATCCTGCAATGGATTACCTCTGGAGCGTAGGTTGCCTCAATCCAGCCTCGGGGCTGGTGAATGCCAAGTCCGCCATCTCATTTGCAGACAGCCGAGCACGTGTCATAGCAATCATTGATGAAGTCAAGACTCGCGTTGGCACAAACTTTCCTACCGCTGCCGGCAAGACTATCCCTGGAGCAGTTGTTGTCATTGAAGGCGAGCCATAAGCTGCATCCGCGTGAGGCCTAACCCCTCGTTGAACCACCGGACCCACTACGGCGGGCTGCCTTGGCCCGGCCTGGGGTACGCGGTACATTTTCCCAGTCCGGGCCAAGCCATCCCGCCGCAGCGGTCCGGTTAACTCGAACGTTAGGCTTCCGAAACCACCCTCTTGCGTTTTTCGCCCTTGCGTTGATGTAACATATTTGTTATCATCCGCCGGTGGACTATCGAATCGAGTACTACAGCGAAGCCGTCGAGGAGGAGATCCTCGCGCTGCCCGACACTCTCGCCGCTCGGTACATCGTACTGACGCGTCGGATGACAGCAGTGGGTGCGAATCTTGGCCCGCCTCATACGGAGCCCTTTGGAAACGGTCTTTTTGAGCTTCGCCTCAAAGGTACCGACGGAATAGCACGAGTGTTCTTTTGCACTCTTGTCGGACGCAGCATCATGATGCTGCACTCGTTCGTCAAGAAGACTCAGAAGATTCCCCCGCGAGAACTGCAAGTTGCGCGAAAGCGCATGAAGGAGGTCAAAGATGCGAACTCATGATCAACTTGTCTCGAAGCTGCTCCTCAGGCCTGGCGTCAGCAAGGAAGTCGAGCGCATCGAACGCGAGGAAGGCGAACTTCTTGACCAGCTTCTGAAGGCAAGGCACGACGCCGGGCTGACTCAGGCTCAAGTTGCAGAACGCATGGGCACTCAACCACCAGCGGTTGCGCGCTTGGAACGCTCACTGGCCACAGGAAAGCATTCGCCTTCACTGGCTACTCTGAGAAAGTACGCCCAGGCCTGCGGTCGCGAACTGGTACTGCAAATCGCGTAGTCAACGCGCGGAAGCCTAACCCCCTTGGCCCGGCCTGGGGTACGCGGTACATTTTCCCAGCCCGGGCCAAGCCGTCCCGCCGCAGCGGTCCGGTTAGCTCGAACGTTAGGCCTCACAGCCAATTCTGTAGACCATCCGAGTCACCCCATGCACGAACTCAATATTCCTGCGAGAAGCTCCGAAGAAAGCACGGCATCAAAGGTCTTCGTCGCCGTTCTCTATACGGTCGCCGGCATCTACCTTGCATTCAACGTGTTGTTGCTTCTGGCAGGAAGTATCGTGGCACTGCTCCCAATCACCATTCAACTGTCGGTTCTCATATTCGTCTATCGCCGAGCGGATTGGATATGGAAGCTGGTGCTTGCTTGGGGCGTATTCATGATGATCGCCGGTGGCGCCCATTGGCTCACAAGGCTTCTCGATCCCATGCCCGTAGACTTCCTGTCGTTCAACAATATTCGACTCAGCGCCTCTCTGGTGCTGGGAATCTACTTCATTGCCTATGCACGCGAGCATCTCTCCGCACGTGCAGCAATGCGACTCGCTGAACCACCGGACCCCCAACGGCGGGCTGTCTTGGCCCGGTCTGGGGTACGCGGTACATTTTCCCAGCCCGGGCCAAGCCATCCCGCCGCCGGGGTCCGGTTAGCTCGAACGTTAGGCGTCACACAAGGCAATCACTGCATGCGCAACTTTAGTCTCGCGTCGGAACTGTCCGTACCTCCAGAGCGCTTCTGGCAGGAGCAGATCGAAGAGAACTCGGACACTGCTGGAGCTGCGGACACAAACCGGCCACGGACCGTCTCCAAGGTCTCCACATCGCTTCTAGTGAAATCGCTGAACCACGACCGAACAGTCTTGAAGGCCGGCTATGGGTGCAAGATTGCCGATCACGTCCGCCTAGAGCCACGGTTCAAGTTCCTCAGCCCTTGGATCAAAGCTTCTTTAATCATGAAGTTCAGACGAGAGCATCAGAAACTACGCGAGGCCTACGGCGGCGAGCTACCAATGTGAAGAATTTCCGCGTCACAGAGAGGCAGCATCGTATAGAAAAAGCCAAACACATGATCGGCTTTCGCGCGGTGACGCCTAACCCCTCGCTGAACCACCGGACCCGCTACGGCATGCCGTCTTGGCCCGGCCTGGGGTACGCGGTACATTTTCCCAGCCCGGGCCAAGCCGTCCTGCCGCAGCGGTCCGGTTAGCTCGAACGTTAGGTTTCCCAATACATGTCCTCCACGATGAGCACAACGAAAACAGTATGGGCCAACTGCCGCGAGTGCTGCCGCAACACGAGGCATGAAATCCTCGCGAGCCACGCCGACGAAAGTGACCCTACGGATTACCACCAGAAAGAATCGTGGCAGATCGTTCGCTGCAATGGATGTCTCACTTGTGGATTTCGCTTTCAACTCGATGACTACGAAATGGTCGAGGAAGATGAGGACGGAAGACTCACCCACGACATAACCATCACGCAGTACCCAAGTGTCCTTTCTGAACACAAGTCACTGGGAGAGACGTATCTGCTTCCAACTTTGATTCAGAAGATCTACAAGCAAACGCTAAAGGCTTTGAGCGAGAGCTCATACGTCTTGGCAGGCATGGGACTCCGCGCGTGCATCGAAGCAGTTTGCAACGAGCTGAAAGTATCCGGTACATCGCTTGAAAAACGAATCGACCAGCTCTACAAAGCGGGCCACGTATCGAACGGCGACAAGAAGCGTCTTCACGCCATACGCTTCCTGGGAAACGATGCCGCGCACGAGATCAAGGAACCGAACGATTCTGAGATACGCGTCGCACTAGATATTGTTGAACATCTTCTCAATTCTGTTTTTGTGCTTGAGAGTAAGGCCAAGTCGCTAGACACAGTTGCCGAGAGCTACGACGACTTTGTCTCGCTGTTAAACGCCTGCGCGGTAAAGTTCAAGTCAACAACCGCGGTCAGCATCGCCAGCCTCCTGGGCCGAAAGCGGCGGCTGGTTAGTCAAGGGTTTGACGACTTCGAACAGAAGGTTCGGCAAGACGTCACCGACGGGAAGCTCCCGTTCCTCAAGCCGACTCACGTTTCTAATGCCGGTGGCAAAGACGTTCAGCTTTATGAAGTTGATTCATCTAAGGCAAGGCCGTCTGAAGATGCCCTCGCTGAACCACCGGACCCCCAACGGCGGGCTGTCTTGGCCCGGCCTGGGGTACGCGGTACATTTTCCCAGCCCGGGCCAAGCCATCCCGCAGCCGGGGTCCGGTTAGCTCGAACGTTAGGCGTCACATGAAGACCGTTTTGGCACTCGCCGCTGCTGCACTTTTATTCGCAGCGCTGTATCCTGACAAACAGGATAGAACGATCGCCCCTAGGGCGATTAATCTAGACGCCCCAGTTTCACTGACCGACGGAGCGTTGAATACACAGATGAAGTTCCAAAGCTCCGAAGTCCAGACCCTTCGGTTCAAGGGCTATTCCTGCACTGTCGACTGTTCCGGACACGAAGCGGGATACGAATGGGCAGAGCAGAATGACATCAATGATCCGGATGATTGCGACGGGAACTCAGAGTCATTCATCGAAGGCTGCCGAGCCTACGCCGAGGAACAAGAATCTTCCAAGCCAAAAGAAGAAGATGAAGACGAAGAGGACGAGGAATGACCTTGTGGTCAAGAATCAAAGTGACGCCTAACCCCTCGCTGAACCACCGGACCCCCAACGGCGGGCTGTCTTGGCCCGGCCTGGGGTACGCGGTACATTTTCCCACCCCGGGCCAAGCCATCCCACCGCCGGGGTCCGGTTAGCTCGAACGTTAGGCGTCACAGGAACAACCATGGTGCGCAACACCCTCATTCTCACGCTGCTATCTGTAGCAGTATCTGCATACGGGCAGCAGTCCGGAAAATCGCAAGCGCATGAGTATATCCAAACCATCGTCGTACACGACAGCACTGGCTCGGTTTCTGACATATCTAGAATTTCCCAATTCATTGACTGGGAGAGAAATCACTTCCCGCCGAACACCGGAAGTTGCGAGGCAGAAATGAAGAAAATTGACTCTGGCGCGATGCGGAAGCATCTTCAGGCGTTCAACTTGGCAGCGGCAAAGAAAGATTTTCGGCATCAACCAGGAATCGCAATAGCGATTCAGTGCATAGCAATCACCGATGCCGATCCAAACTGCTTGAGAAAAGTAAAGATGGAAGCCGATGCCAAATCCTCCCCGACGCAGGGTGCAGCACACTTGGCAGTGCACTTGCCCAACTGCCTTGGTCGCAAGCCACTAGGAACGCCAGTTGTACATATACTTTAGAAATACCAGTGACGCCTAACCCCTCGCTGAACCACCGGACCCACTACGGCGGGCCGGTTAGCTCGAACGTTAGGCCTCGCAATCCGCAGTCTTGCGCGCCTCGATGGCCTGCACCTCTACACTTTCGGTTTGCGCATCCTGCGCGATCGGAGAATTTACTTGGGCCAAGCGAAGATCAGGGGCACACGCGACGAAAGAGTCGCCGAGGCGGCAGGTAAGGCACTGAAGGCCAGACCACCCGCTCTTACCTGTAGCGGCTGCCAATCAGCTCTGACTGAGGTTTCGACACTCGACACATCCGCACTCCAAGGTATCGAAGTCGCATATCAAGCCCACTGCGCTGCATGCGACCAAGACACATGGGCAGTGCGAGGCGAGACCGTCGCCGTCCGCGCCTTCTACTCAGCCCTGGAAAAAGCAGCAGGTCAGCCCGTCCAACTCGGTGTAGCCAAGCTGGCGGAGTAGGAGCACTCTGCTCGCTTCAGCCATAAGAACGGCGAGGCCTAACCCCTCGCTGAACCACCGGACCCGCTACGGCGGGCCGTCTTGGCCCGGTCTGGGGTACGCGGTACATTTTCCCAGCCCGGGCCAAGCC
>LNFM01013790.1_pt1 | contig 10172 bp, 10 predicted proteins | sample 596031 | NCBI WGS metagenome assembly LNFM01 (sample SAMN04254537, study PRJNA301005) | activated carbon metagenome | isolation source: dual media filters at the Ann Arbor, Michigan drinking water treatment plant | place: USA: Ann Arbor | reverse complement strand
TGTTTGCCTGGCATCGCATCGAGGGTGAAACGCGCGCTGACCTCGGCTATGCGGCCTGCGCCCTTGGTGATGACCACAAAATTGATCACCACCATGATCACGAACACCACCAGCCCGACGGCGTAGTTGTCACCAACGACGAAGTGACCGAAGGATTCAATGACCTTGCCCGCAGCGTCGGGGCCGGTATGGCCCTCGAGCAGCACGACGCGGGTGGAGGCGATGTTCAGCGACAGCCGCAGCAGCGTCGTCACCAGCAGCACCGTCGGGAACACCGCAAAATCAAGCGGCTTCACGGTATAGATGCCGGTCAGCAGCACCATGATTGCAAAAGCGATATTGAAAGTGAACAGCACATCAAGCACGATCGGCGGCAGCGGCAGGATCATCATCGCGAGGATCATCACGATGAGCAGCGGACCGGCCAGTCCGCGCAACATCGCCATCCGCGAAAAATCCAGGCTCAGGGTGCCGTTCATGCAGCGCCCCTGGCCGGATCAAGTTCCGGCGGAACGTCGATGGCAACTGGCGGCTTCGGCACTGCACCGCCGTGGTTTCGGTGATGCCGCAGCTGGAACACGTAGGCGAGAACCTCGGCGACCGCGGTGAACAGGGCTTCCGGTATTTCCTGGCCGATTTCGGTATGGCGGTAAAGCGCGCGCGCGAGCGGCGGCGACTCCAGCACCGGCACACGGTGCTCAGCGGCGATTTCCCTGATCCTCGCCGCGACAAGGTCGGAACCCTTGGCCACGACGCGCGGTGCACGCATGCCGCCTTCGGCGTAAGACAGCGCCACCGCGTAGTGGGTCGGATTGGTGACGACCACGTCGGCCTTGGGCACCTCGGACATCATCCGGCGTTTCGCCATCTCGCGCTGCTGCTGGCGGATCGCGGCCTTGATGTGCGGATCGCCTTCCGACTCCTTCATTTCCTTTCGGACATCTTCCTTGGTCATGCGCAGCTTGGAGGTATGTCGCCACAACTGCAGGGGCACGTCGATGACCACGATCAGAACCATCCCCGCGGCAACCACCGCGAGACTCCAGACCACGATGTGCCCCATCCGCGAAATCCCGCTCTCCAGCGGCAGCGTCAGCAGTGCGGTGAACTCGTCAACCTGGCTCCACACCACCATTGCCGCGACGCAACCGATCACACCGGCCTTTGCGAGCGCCTTGCCAAGCTCGGCAAGCGCATGGCCGGAAAACATCCTTGCCAGCCCCTTGACCGGATTGAGTTTCGAAAAATTCGGCTCCACCGGCTTCAAGGTGAACAACCACCCCGACAAGGCCATCGGAGCCGCGAGGCCAACCAGCATCAGCACGATGAAAAAGGGCGCAGCCAGCATCCAAGCACCCATGAACTGGTCGGACAGCGAATGCAGCATCAACTGCGGATCGGCGGCCACTGCCTCCACCCGCATGCCCCGGATCATCAGGTCCTCCATGCCGCGGAACATTTGCCCGCCGGAAAACCACAATCCGCCGGCGCCGGCCATCAGCACGGCCAGCGCGGTCAGTTCGGGCGAACGCGCGACCTGACCCTCCTCGCGCGCCTGTTCAAGGCGCCGGGGTGAAGGTGCTTCACTGCGTTCGAGATCGGATTCTTCGGACATTTGCCGGGCTGCGGACCAATAATCGGAATGAGCGGATTATCCGCAGCGTCCGGCGCCGGCTTGAGGAGGAGTACGTCGGAATTCGGCCCCTATTTCAGGGCTTGGCTGCGGCCCCTCCTGCCGCCGCCTTTTCGTCGTGATCACCGAGAGTGATCAGCGGCAGCAGTGCTGCTGCTGGCGGCACGCCGTACCAGGACCAGTCCTGCGCCGCAGCAAGGGCAACCCGGATCACGCGCCGGCGCGCTTCTCCGGGAGTCAGGCCGAGCATCCTGCCGATCTCTTCGTAATCATGCGCCAGCGCGGCATCATTCCAGCCGCGGGCGCTGTGCCGGGCCACCGCAGCCGCAAGGATCACGTTGGCTTCACGCGGCCGCCGGGCGTGGTGATCGTCCATCAGGTGATGCAGCACCGCCGGCAGGCGCCATTCCTTCGCCGCGCTGAGCTGCACATCGACGAGGTTGACGCCGAGCACGGCGTGCTGGGCCTCCTCGCTGCGCAGCGCGTGGTCAGCTCGCTGCAAATCCTGGATACGCATCGCCTGGATCGGCGCCGTGCACCACAGCAGCATTTCGGCAACGTCATGCAGCAGGGCCGCGATCATCACTTCATCGACCTCGATGTCATGGCGCTCGGCCGCCCAGTCGCGGGCGTACAGCGCCGCGTGCCGCGCACGGCTCGCCACGGACAGCGCGCCCTGCAGCGCCGGCGGCCAGGACTCAAGCATCGACTCCAGCGTCTGCTGCCGGCGGAAATGCCTGAAGAAGGGGCCAAGCCCGAGCATCATCAGCGCATGGGCGATGGTGGTGATTTCCGTGTGCTGGCTGGCATGACGGTTCAACTGGATGTACTGCAGCACCTTCAGTGTCATCAGCGGATCGTGGAGCACGATATCCGAGACGCGCTGCGGCGTCGCATCGTCCTCATCGGACGCCAGCACGGCCAGTTCCCGCACCGTACGCGCCAGCACCGGCGGCTCGCGCCTGCCGAGTTTCTGCACCCATTCGGCCACGGCGGCCGTCGCGGCGCTCATCGTTCCTCCCGTTTTCCCGGAATGCGGTAGACGTAGAGCCTTCCCGCCCAGGCCTCCTCCAGTTCGATGATCGCCTCCGGCACGACGCCGGGAACGGCAAAGCTGTTGCTGACCAGCAGCGTGCCCGGCCGCATTTCGGCCACAGCCTTGCGCCACAGCCGCGCCATCGGCACCGGCGACAGGTAGGCATAGGCCACATCGTATCCGGCAAGGTCTGCAGTCCAGAAATCACCCCAGCGCAGGCTGCAGCGACCGCCGCGCGGCAGGCAGCGCAGCCACCCGGCAAGCCAGGGCAGCGGTGCATATTCGATGCCATGGAAGCTGCCGTCGCCGCGCACCGCGGCCAGCCTGGCGATGACCTTGCCGTTGCCGCAACCGAGATCTATCAGCCGCGGCCGCGGCGTTTCCGGCAGCAGGCAGAGCAGGGCCCGCACGGCGGCATCAGCCGAAAAAAACAGCGGCACCTGCGTGCGGCCCACGCCCCAGTAGCAGAGCAGCATCAGCGCAAAGGCGCCCAGTGCCCAACCCGGATGCAGGTCCGCCGCCAGCGCCAGGACCAGCGCCGGCACGAACAGCAGGTTGATCAGCAGCCACCAGGGCGCCAGACCGAGCAGCAGGCCGCCGCCCGCAGCGAGCAGGGATTCCGCCGCAAGCCACCAGGGTGTTCCTTCGCCACCGGCAAGCGCCCAGGCCAGCGGCACGCACAGCGCATGCAGTAGCAGCGCACGCGCGGCCGGCGGCCATCCCGCTGCGGACGGCTCAGGAAGCGCTGCCGGCTGTTGCAGGGCGTTCGACATGGGCTGCCGAATTGGTTTCCGCGACGGCGCCGTTGCGGTTGATGGCGTCCTCGGTCTGCCTGTTCATGACAATCAGGCTGATCCGGCGGTTCAGCGGGTTGAAGGGGTCCTTGCGGTCCAGTGGCACGGCTGCAGCCATACCGACCACGCGCACCAGGCGGCCGTCATCCATCCCGCCCTGCACCAATACGCGGCGCGAGGCATTGGCGCGGTCGGCGGAAAGTTCCCAGTTGCTGTAGCCGCGCTCACCCGAAGCATACGGCATGGCGTCGGTGTGCCCGGAGATGCTGAGCCTGTTTTCGACGCCATTCAGCGTGCGGCCGATCTCGAGCAGGATGTCGCGGGTATAGGGCTGCAGTTCGGCACGGCCGGAGGCAAACATCGGACGGTTCAGGGCATCGACAACCTGGATGCGCAGGCCCTCGGTGGTGATGTCGATCAGCAGTTGCTCGCGGAACTGGCGCAATGCCGGATTCTGCGCGATCGCCTGCTCGATGCGGCCCTTCAGGTCATTCAGTTTCGCCTGCTCGCGTTTCTCGAGTTCGGCCTGTGCCGCCTTGATGCTGATCATGCGGTTTTCAGTGGGCAGTTCGCCGCGCATCACCTGCCCCTCGCTGCGCGTGAGGTCCTTGCCGCCGCCCTTGATGATGTGCGAACTGTCGCCGGAACCGCTGCCGCCGGCCATCGCGACTTTCAGCGGGGTGTTGAAAAAGTCGGCGATACCCTTCAGGTCTCCCTTGCTCGTCGAACCGAGCAGCCACATCAGCAGGAAAAACGCCATCATCGCAGTCACAAAATCGGCATAGGCGATCTTCCATGCGCCGCCGTGGTGTCCGCCGCCGCCCTTCTTGATGCGTTTGACGATGATCGGCCTTTGCGAGTCGTCCGCCATGATTCAGCCCCTGTCCGCGATCACTTGCGCTTGACGTGTTTTTCGAGTTCGGCAAACGACGGCCGTTCGGTCGAATACAGCACCTTGCGCCCGAACTCCACCGCCAGCGCCGGCGAGTAGCCATTGAGGCTGGCAAGCAGCGTGACCTTGATGCACTGGAACATCTTGGTGGATTCCCCCAGTTTCTGCTCGAGCAGCGTCGCCAGCGGAGTGACGAACCCGTAGGCCAGCAGGATGCCGAGGAATGTGCCGACCAGCGCATGGGCAATCATGATGCCCAGTTCGGCCGGCGGCGCGCCAACCGAACCCATGGTCTTGATGACGCCCATCACCGCGGCGACGATGCCGAAGGCCGGCAGGCCATCGCCGAGCCGCGCCACCGCGTGGATGGGTATCTCGCCCTCGTGGTGGTGAGTCTCGATCTCGTTGTCCATCAGATTCTCGATTTCGAAGGTGTTCAGGTTGCCGCCCACCATCAGCCGCAGGTAGTCGGTGATGAACTCCATCACGTGATGGTCATTCAGCACCCGGGGGTATTTCGAGAACAGCGGGCTCTGCTTCGGATTCTCGACGTCGTTCTCGATGGTCATCAGACCCTCCTTGCGCACCTTCGCAAGGATGTCGTAGAGCAGCGCCATCAGGTCCATGTACACCGCCTTGGTGTATATGGAGCCGCCCAGTGTCTTCGGCAGCACCTGCAACGTGGCCTTGATCGCCTTGCCGTTGTTGCCGACGACAAAGGCGCCGACCGCCGCGCCGCCGATCATCAGCAGTTCCAGCGGCTGGAACAATGCCGCCATATGACCGCCGGCCAGCGCATAACCGCCGAGCACCGAACTGGTGACAACAATGTATCCGATGATGACCAGCACCGCGAACCGCCTCCCGTTCGTTTGACTGCGCCGGGCGGCGGCGGCTTGACACCGGGTCGCGCACCCACCGGGGGCGCCTTCATGACGCCCTCCCGACGGGGTAATTAACGGTCAGAAAGGGGGGATTCTTTAGCCATGCCGGGGTGCATGGCGTTCAGGCAGCTACTGCCATCCGGCGACGGCGCTCGGGCGCCGCGGCAACCGGCAGCGGGACAAAGGTCCGCCGTTCGGCAAGCGCTGCAAGGTCTTCCGCCGCCTTCCGGGTCTTGCCGGCACGCGAGGGCACATTGCACAGCCCGCAGACGAAATCATGGTGCAGGTCCATCGAGTGCACCACGTAATGGCCGCCACACTGGGTACAGCGTGCGGTGTCGAGCATCTTTGCATCGAGGAATCGCACCAGGCTCCAGGCACGCGTGAAGGACAGCGCCGCCTCCAGCTTGTGCACGTGCAGGTGTTCAAGGTACAGCTTGTACGCCGTCATCATCGCCTCGATGCCGCGCGAGGGCGTATTGACGGTGATGAAGCCGTAGATGTCGGTGAAGAGGGAAGCATGGATGTTCGGCATCCAGCTCATGAACCAGTCGGTAGAGAACGGCAGCATGCCCTTGGGCGGCGACACGCCTTTCACTTCCTTGTAGAGCTTGAGCAGGCGCTCGCGGCTCAGGGTCGTTTCGGCTTCTAGCACCTGCAGGCGCGCGCCGAGTCGCACCATCTCGGCGGCAAGCTGAACCTGCCGGGCATCTGTCACCACACTCTTGTTTCGCATGATCTTTTCCCTGTCGATGTCGGTCCGTTGGCTTCCGGCTGGCGCCCGCTCAGGCCAGTCCGGCGGCAGGCTGGCCGGCCATCAGCACCGCGGCATGTGAGGAAGCCATCAGCTTGTTCTTCCCGTATTCGGTGACCATGTTCATGATCAGGCGGTCATCCAGGCGGAAACGGCAGAGCAGCATGTTCGAGGTTGCCATTTTCAGGATCTGGCCCGGAGTGAGGGATTCAAGGATGTCGGCCACGTCCTGGCTGACACCGAGACGGAACATCGCAGCCGCCTTGTCGGCCTTGATCATCTGCTGGGCCAGCAGCATGTAACCCAGGTTGGCTTCGCGAATTTCTTCCATCAGTTTTTCCGTATCCATGGCTGCTCTCCTGTTTGTGTTTGGCGTTGAATTCGTGTTTTGTCTGACAACGGCGCCATTGTGCCGGGGACGGACCGAAAACTTGATTGGGCGTCGTCTGAAAGAGACGTGAGTACTGCGGCAGGCGTTTTGTAGGAGTTTTTCCGACAAGAATCGCCGCCGCAAACGCGGAAGCGTGCCAAATATCACGTCCGATCAACGCGATAACGTGCGTCAGTTCACGTTTTCAGCGAGGCTCTGCGGGCCCGGAATTATCCACAGGCCGGCAAGCCACGAAACCCGGCACATCGGCGGCGGCAATCGGCGCGCTGAAGAAAAAACCCTGCGCGCTGCTGCAGCCGTACTCGCGCAGGCAGGCGGCCTGTTCCCCGGTCTCCACGCCCTCGGCAAGCACCGACAGGCCGAGGCTCCGGCCAATGTCGATGATGGCGCGGGCTATCGCCGCATCACGTGCGTCACTGGCGATGCCGGCAACGAAGCTGCGGTCAATCTTCAGCACGTCGACGGGATACCGCTTGAGGTAACCCAGCGAAGAGCAGCCGATACCGAAGTCGTCGATGGCGATGCGCACACCGGTGCGCTTGAGCACCTGCAAGGTGTGCAGCGCAGCCTCGGCGTCGCGCATCAGCGCTGATTCAGCCACTTCGAGTATCACGCAGCGCGGGTCGATGCGGGCGTCGCCGAGGATGCGCGACAGCCGGGCCGGCAACGAGGTCTGCCGGAATCGGGAGGCAGAAATGTTCACCAACACGGCGAGCCCCGCATTACCGGCCGCATGCCAGGCGGCCGCATGCCGGCAGGCCTCCCGCAGCACCCATTCACCGGCGCGCCCCGTGGCCCCGGGATCATCGACGAGGGCGGCAAGGCGTTCCGGTGAAATCAACCCCAGTTCGGGATGCTGCCAGCGGGCCAGCGCCGCCATCGCGACAACGGCACCGCTGTCCAGCGCGATGACCGGCTGGTAGGCGAGCTGAAGTTGTGCCCGGGTGGTGCTGCCGAGCATCGCGCTGCGTCCGGAATCCTCCTCCATCCCCCTGAAATAAAACAGGAATCCGTTGCGTCCCAGAAGTTGCCGGCAGTGGAACATCGCGGTCTCGGCATGGCGCATCAGTTCGTCCGGCACGCTGCCGTCCTCCGGCGCCACGCTGACCCCCATGCTTGAAGCCAGCTGCAACTGCACCCCGCCGTGGGCGCTGCATTCGGCCAGCATGTCGATCGTCTGCTGCGCAAAGACCTGCACTGCCTGCAGCGTGGAAAATCCGCCGCGCACCAGCACGAAGCGATCGCCTTCGAGCCTCGACACCAGGGTTTCCTTCGCCCCGGCCCGCAGCCGCCGGGCGATCTGCGCCAGCACCTGATCGGTGGCCGCATCGCCGAGAGTCTGGTTGACGCGCCCCAGTCGCGCGAAATCGATAAAACAGAACGCGACATGTTCACCGTCGCGGATGGAGGCAAGGTGCCGGGCGGCCCGTCGCATGAACAGCGCGCGTCCCGGCAGTCCCGTAACCCGGTCGTACTCCGCCAGACGCAGCAGATTGCCGTCACCCGGGCCCACGGCAACTCCGGTGCTGCCCAGCGCCTGCTCCAGCGCCGGCACGAGTTCGCCGAAATGTCCCTTGGTGATGCAGTTCTGCGCGCCGTCGCGGCGCGCCTCCTCGGCCGCCTGGTCGCTGATACAGCCGGAATAGATGATGAGGGGAATGTTGCGCCCGCTCTGGTGCAGCACCTGCAGCGCCGACGAGGAGCTGAATCCGGGCATCACGTGGTCGGAGATCACGATGTCCCACTCGGCGGCGAGCAGCGCATCCTTCATTGCCGCCGCAGTGTCAACGCGCTGGTGGGTGATGCGGCACCCGGCACGTGCAAGCTGGGCCGCCAGCAGCACGGCATCCTCCTCTCTGTCCTCGACGATCAGCACGCGCAACAATGCCGAACCCGGAGGTTCAGCCGTTGTGCTGTCGATTTTTTTATGTTGCTCGGTCATGTGCGGTCGCCGGAAAGCGGCCCGCGACACGCGCGGGACAGACAGTTCGTCCCGTGTTAACGGCAGGAACGGGGCGCCGCTGTAGGCCGCGTAAGGCCGGCGTCCCCGCCAAGGCTGACCTTATTTCCGGCGGCAGGCGCTGCGGCCGTCGTTCCAGCCCATCATGTAGTCGGCGTCCTCGCGGAAACGCCGCTCGTCGCGGCGTTGCGCGCCTTCGCCCGAAGCACAGCCGTCGGCATGGCCCTGACGGAAAGCGGGCGAGTAACCGGTAAGGTTGAAGCGGGGTTTTTGCTGCGGCGGGCTGCCACAGGCCGACAACAGCAGCACTGCGAGCAGGAACGCACCCGTTCTGGGAAAGGCGCGGATCATCCTGCGGGCACCGGGCGGCCATCGCGGATCCTCACGCGCTGGCCGACACCGACATCGGCGCCGGCAGCGGTGAAGGTGCGGACACTGCGATCATCCATGCGCACGCGAATTTCGTAATGCACGTTTGTTTTCATGTTCTTCTCGATTTCATGCCCGGCATAGGCGCCGGCTCCGGCGCCGACCACGGTCATCGCGGTACGTCCGCCGCTGCCGCCGACCTGGTTGCCGAGTATGCCACCGACCACGCCCCCGGCCACCGCACCCATGCCGGTACCCTGGCCCGCGGTCTGGACCGTGCGCACCGACTCGACCACGCCGCAGGCGGTGCAGGCTGCGGCCGCCGGTAGCACGGTGTTGCGCCGCGCCGGCGCCGCGTCCTTGATGTCCCTGTCCTGGCGTCCGGCCGGCGACTGGCCGTGCAGTGACGACTGATTCGCGGCGGACTGCGATTGCGCGTTCGGCAGCATGCCGGTCATCGCGGCAATGCCCAGCATGCTGGCAATGATCACCGCGATCCCGGCAATCAGGAGCGTCGGATAAAGCAGTGCCGGCACGTTGCGTGTTGCCGGCACCAGTTGCGGATCATGGGTCGTGCTCATGGCCGTGTCTCCAGTTGAAAGTTCGGGCGGACCGGCACTGCCGGCCGCCATCCCGGGATTACTTTCGCAAGAGGGATGCCAGTAAAAAGTTATTTAAAAACAAATACTTATGAACATCGATCAACACATGGCGTTGCCGGCCAGCGACAACCTTGCCAGCGCCTCAGGCAAGTGGCTGTTTTTGCACGGAATCCGCCAGTCTGCGGGCGACGACAACATGCCCCTTCAGGCGCGCACCGGCTTGAACAGGCGGGGATCAAGTTGATGGCGCTGCAGCAACTTGTAAAACTCGGTGCGGTTGCGCTTGGCCAGCCGCGAGGCCTGGGTCACGTTGCCGTCGGTGATCTTCAGCAGTTGCGCAAGGTAGTCACGCTCGAACTTGTGCCGCGCCTGCTCGAATGACGCGAGCTCGGTTTGTTCGCGCTGGATCGCCTGCTGTACCAGATTCGCCGGAATCAGCGGCGTTGTCGACAGCGCGACCGACTGCTCGATGACATTGTAGAGCTGGCGCACATTGCCCGGCCACGCAGCCGACACCAGCTGCTCGACGGCTTCGGAGGACAGGCCGCTGACGCTCTTCCGGTAACGTCCCGCCAGCTCGCCGAGAAAATGCCCGGCAAGCAGCGGAATGTCCTCGCGTCGCTCGGCCAGCGACGGCAGCGCCAGCGACACCACTTTCAGCCGGTAATAGAGGTCCTCGCGGAAATTGCCGGCCGCCATCTCGTTCTCGAGATTGCGGTGCGTCGCCGATATCACACGCACGTCGATCGGCGTGTTCTGCAGCCCGCCGACCGGGCGCACCTGCTTCTCCTGCAGCACGCGCAGCAGCTTGACCTGCAGCGCCTGCGGCATGTCGCCGATCTCGTCGAGCAGCAGCG
>LNFM01020645.1_pt1 | contig 10173 bp, 10 predicted proteins | sample 596031 | NCBI WGS metagenome assembly LNFM01 (sample SAMN04254537, study PRJNA301005) | activated carbon metagenome | isolation source: dual media filters at the Ann Arbor, Michigan drinking water treatment plant | place: USA: Ann Arbor | reverse complement strand
AGCATCGTCGACGGGCTGCAGATCTCACAGGCGAAGCTGACAGAACTGATCGACGAGGCGAAGGATCGTATTGCGGTGATCGAGACCGCGGCGAAGTTCATCGATCTGCTGGTCGATGTCCTGGCCTTCGCAGCGGCGGCCATGACGGGCAAGCCGGACACCATCATCGCGGCCGCCCTGGAGATCGGGAAGGATGTCGGCCTGGAGATCGAGTGAAGAATCGACCCGCGTGGCACGGCACCAGAATTGCCGTGACCACGCGGGGCCGTCGCCTACTTCAGGCTCACGTTCGTCAGGTCGACGAACCAGGACTGGGCCGGCACGAAGCCCTGTACGTTCTTGCTGAACGCACGGGGATTGAGGTCGTGGACGATGAAGAGCCACGGCGGGTTGTCGACCAGCCGCTCGTGGGCCTTCTTGAAGTTCTCCAGGATGACCGCGTCGTCCGTGGCTTCCGCCAACGTGGCGAGCGCCGTCTCGAACTTTTCGTCCTTCCACTGCTCGAAGTTCGAGCCGTTGGGCGAGAAGTTCGCCGCGGCGAAGTAGCGATACATCATGCCCACGTCGCTCGACGGCGAGCTGACATTCAAGGCCATCGCACCATTCAGCGACGGCGCGTCGGGCGTGGCCCGGCTGGCGTTCAGCAGCACCTGCCACTCGACGGCATCGACCTGGACGTCGACGCCGCAGGCCTGCTTCAGGTTCTCCTGCAGCGCTTCGTTCATCGGCAGCGGCAGCATCTGGCCCGAACCCGAGGTCGAGATCATGACCTTGAAGGAGAGCGGCTTCTGCGGCGTGAAGCCGGCCTCGGCCAGCAGCTTCTTGCCCTTCGCCGGATCGAACGTGTAGCGGTGCTCGGGATTGCCGAACGCGGCGTCGGTGGGCTTCAGCCAGCCGACCGACGGCTCGGCTGTGCCGTTCAGCATCGAGACGATTGCGCCGCGATCGATGCAGTAGTTGAGCCCCTGGCGCACGCGGACGTCGGCCAGCGGGCTGTTCTTGGCGGCCATGTTGTAGAACCACGGCCAGACGTGCGGGTAGGAATTGGTGGAGATCACATAGCCCGCCTGCTTCAGCGACGGGATGCCGTCCGGCGGCGGCACCTCGATCCAGTCGACACGGCCCGAGCGCAGCGCGGCGAGACGCGTGTTGGCCTCGGGGATCGGCAAAAGAAGAACCGCGTCGACCTTGGCCTTCTTCGCCGGGTCCCAATACCCGTCGTTGCGGCCGAGCGACACCGACTGGCGCGGAACGACCTTGGTGATCTTGAAGGGCCCGGTGCCCGCGCCGCCGGCGGCAGCCACCTTGTTCCAGTCCTTGCCGGCCTTCTCCCATTGTGTGGGCGAAGCGGTCAGGATGTAGGGCACCATCCACGGGAAATACGAAGCGACGACCGTGGTGGTGAGCGCCACGGTATTGTCGTCGATCTTCTTGTAGCCGGCGAGGATCGGCACGCGCGAACGCATGATCCCCGCGGAATTCGCCTCGAACTGGGCACTGTCCTTGTTGAAGATGCGCTCGAGGTTCCAGATCACCGCATCGGCGTTGAAGTCCGTGCCATCATGGAATTTCACGCCTTTCCGAAGGTTGAATATCCAGGTCTTCTTGTCGTCCGGCGCCTGCTTCCAGCTCTCGGCGAGCCCGGGCCGCAGCGTGGCGAGCTGGTCCGACTTGGACAGGTCGAACAGGATCATTCCCTCGAAGATCGGGAAGCCGAGGAAGCGCATGCCCTCGAAGCCGTTGTTCGGCATGCCCGTGGTCGTCGGGATGTCCGACGCCGTCATGGCGATGCGAAGCGTCTTCTCCTGGGCCTGCACGGCCGAAAGCGGGACGATTGACGCTGCTGCGATCGCAACGGCAAGGCTGAATCGGCGAAGGCTCATGCAAGTGCTCCTGAAGTCTGGTCCCCAGGCGCGACATGCAATCAATGGGCCATCAGTTCCTCGAAGCGGCCGAGATAATCCCTTGCGTGCGCCTTGTAGTCGGCGCCCGGGATTTGCAGGTGAGCATCGGAGACCATGGCCCACATGGCCTCGCGCAAGGCGCTTGCGGCCTTCATCGCCTGGAAGGACCGCCGCAGATCGGCCGATACATTGCCCTCGAAATAGGCATCCAGAAGCGCCGTATCTTCGGCCTCGCCGAAGGCGCCGTTCGCCGAGAGATTGGCCAGGTCGAACATGGCCGTGCCGAAGCCGCCATACTCCCAGTCGATCAGCCAGAGACGCTTGCCGTCGTCCATGACGTTGCCCGGCAGCAGATCGTGATGGCCGAAGATGATCGGCATCGGCACCTGCGCCGCTTCCAGCGCCCGGTTCGCCTCGAGGTAGCGCGGCACGCCGGCCGCGAACGGGCCGCCCGCCGCCGCGATCGTGCGGCCGTAGTCGCGGATCACGTGAAACACCGAAAAGAAACTCGGCGGCCCCGCGAGATGCTGGCCGACCTCGCGGTGGCACTTCCGCAGCAGCGGCGCGAGATGCTGGATGTTCGCGCGCAGATCCGCTTCGGTGAAGGTCCGGCCGTCGACGAAGCGCATCACGAGGAGGCCAGGCTCGGTGTGGACGACTTCGGGCGAGAGGCCGGCGGCATGGGCGGCCACGGAGGCCGCTCGCTCGCGATCACGGAAGACGTGATGGACTGGAATGTCGTCGCCACAACGCACGACGAACTTCTCGCCGGCATCCTCTACGACAAAGGACAGGTTGGTCAGCCCGCCCGTCAGCGGCTCCATGGTCACCGGGCCGCGCCAACACGCCAGCGCCGCGATCCTCCGTTCGAGGTCAGTCACGGGCTTTTCGCATCGCGCGTGGTCTTCCAACCGTCATGCACTCGATCATTTCACGAGGAACGGTGGCGCGCTACCCTCGCCCGCCCAACGGAGGAAGCAAATGCCCGACGCAAACGTCCCCAACACCATCACCGGCCGCGATGCCTTCCTGCGCGTGCTGAAGGACGAAGGCGTCACCAAGATGTTCGGCAATCCCGGCACGACCGAGCTGCCGATCATGCATGCGCTCTCGTCGGCACCGGAGATGGGCTACGTGCTGGCTCTCCAGGAAGCCGTCGTGATCGCCATGGCCGACGGCTACGCCCGCGCCTCCGGCAAACTGGTATCCTGCAACGTCCATGTGGCGCCCGGCCTCGGCAATGCCATCGGCTCGATCTACACCTCGATGATGTCGGGCACGCCGATGATCGTGACCGCCGGCCAGCAGGAGCAGGGCCACGGCCTGACCGAGCCTCTCCTCTACGCGCCGCTGGTGCCGATCGCGCAGCCGGTCGTGAAATGGGCCACCGAGGTCAGCCGCATCGAGGACCTGCCGCGGATCCTGCGCCGCGCCGCCAAGGTCGCGCTGACCGCGCCGACCGGCCCGGTCTTCATCTCGCTGCCGGGCGACATCCTGAACAACGAAGCCGCCATCGACATGGGCGACGTGACCCGCGTCGACACAGCGGTGCGCCCCAGCGATGCCGCCCTGGAGCAGCTCGCCAGGCGCCTGCTGTCGGCCAGGAAGCCCGTCATCCTGGCCGGCCACGAGATCGCGACGTCCGACGCCTTCGCCGAGGCGGCCGAACTCGCCGAGACGCTGGGCGCGCCGGTGCTGCAGCAGACCGTGGCCTGGGGCGCGCATTTCCCCTCGGAGCATCCCGCCTATCTCGGCGCGCTGAACCGCGACCAGAAATACGTGCGCCGTGTCCTCTCCGACTACGACCTGATGCTCTGCGTCGGCTCCGACGTGCTCAAGATGTCGGTGTGGAGCGAGACCGAGCCGCTGCCCGAGACGACGAAGGTGGCGATGATCGGCCTGCGCGACTGGGAGATGGGCAAGAACTTCCCGGCCGAGATCGCGCTGCGCGCCGACGTGAAGGAGACGCTCAAGGCCCTGATCCCGCTTCTGAAGAAGCAGGGCGGCGCCAAGCTCGCCGAACAGGCCAAGGCCTCGTTGGCGGAGATCTCCACACGCAACTGGAGCGCCCAGCGCGCCCAGAAGGCGGCCAAGGTCGCGACGCCCACGACCAGCCCGCTGCCGGCCGAATGGGTGATGATGCGCCTCAGCGACAAGTTGCCGAAGGACGCCATCGTCGTCGAGGAAGGGCTCACCAGCACCGCGACTCTGCCGAGCTACTTCCCCTTCCGCGACAGGAACAGCTTCTTCGGCAATGTCAGCGGCGGCATCGGCTGGGGCATCGCTGCGGCCGTCGGCGTGCAGATCGCCGAGCCCAAGCGCCGCGTGGTGGCCGTGATCGGCGACGGCAGCGCCATGTACTCGATCACCGCGCTGTGGAGTGCGGCCAACCAGAAGCTGCCGGTGATCTTCCTGATCACCAACAACGAGGGCTACCAGATCCTCAAGAACCGCCTGAAGCTGTTCCACGGCAACGACACGCCGATCGGCATGGACTTCAACGATCCGCCGATGAACATCGCGAAGATCGCCGAGGGCTTCGGCCTGCCATCAGAGCGGGTCGACACAGCGGAAGGCTTCGACGCCGCGCTCGACCGGGCGCTGGCCCGGACCGATGGGCCGACGCTGATCGAGGCGATGGTCAAGAAAGGATAGCAGCAGTCGCGCGATGTCGATCGTCAGGCACTCTTTCGTCGAAACGCGGGGTTTCCCGACCCACGTGGCCGAGGCCGGCAGCGGCGCACCTCTGTTCCTGCTGCACGGCTGGCCGGAATTCTGGGCGACCTGGGAGCCGATGTTCGAGCGGCTGGGTGATCGCTTCCGCCTTATCGCGCCCGATTTCCGTGGCTTCGGCGAAAGCGGCAATCCGACGTCTGGACCCTCCGACCAGGCCGGGCCCGACGTGCTGGCCGACGATATCGTGGCACTGCTCGACCGACTCGGGATCGCGAAGGCCGGCTTCGTCGGTCACGATGTCGGGGCCTACGTGATGCAGCGGCTGGCGATCCGCCATCCTGACCGCGTGGCCGGGCTGTTCTTCTTCAACTGCGGCACCCATGGCGTCGGCGCGCGCTGGCGAAAGCCCGAGCAGATCAACGAGATCTGGTACCAGACTTTCCATCAAATGCCCTTCGCACCCGGCATCGTCGGCGCCTCGCGCGACAGCTGCCGCGCCTATTTCCGGCATTTCCTGACCCACTGGTGCCATCGCAAGGACGCGTTCGACGGCGTGCTGGAGCGCTGGGTCGACAACTTCATGCGGCCTGGCAACCTCCAGGGCGGCTTCAACTGGTACATCTCCCAGAATGCCGGCCGGCTTGCCGTCATGGCGGGAACTGCGCCCAAGCCGCCGATGATCACCCAGCCCACGCGAGTCCTGTGGGGCCGCCACGACCCCGTCCTGAAGTCCTCGTGGATCGACGTCGTCGGGGAGTACTTCAAGGACGTGGAGGCTGGCATCGCGGAGGATGCCGGCCACTTCGTTCACTATGAGCGGCCCGATCTCGCCGCACGAGAGATTGCGCAGTTCTTCGAGCGGATCGGCTACCGCGTGTAAGAAGCGAAGGTTCGTCCCAATGAAGGCCATACAGACGGCTGATCTCAGCTCCATCGACAACTACGCCCTGGTCGACCTGCCGGTGCCCCAGCCGGGCACGGGAGAGGTTCGTATAAAGGTCGCTGCTTGCGGGGTCGGGTTCGTGGACGCTCTGGTTGCGCTCGGCCGCTATCAGGTCAAGCCACCCTTGCCTCACGTGCCCGGTGCCGAGATCGGGGGCCTGGTCGATGCGCTGGGGCCAGGGGTCACGGGATACGCGATAGGAGAGCGTGTCCTGGCGCAGGTACGCGGCGGCTTTGCGGAGTACGCGATTGCCTCCGAACGGGCGGTAAGCCGCATACCGGACCGGATGAGGCTGAACCAGGCCGCCGGCTTTCGCGTCAACTACGGCACGGCCCTGCACGGCCTTCGCGACCGCGCTGCACTCAAAGCCGGAGAGACCCTGCTGGTGATCGGGGCCGCCGGTGGAGTCGGATTGGCTGCAGTCCAGGTCGGTCGGTTGCTTGGCGCGAATGTGATCGGAGTCGCCTCGACCGAGCAGAAGCGCGCCGTCGTTGCGGAGGCTGGCGCGGGGGTCACCCTCGACCGGGACGTCGACGGATGGCGCGATAGGCTGAAAGCGGTAGCCCCCAACGGCATCGACGTCGTCTTCGATCCGGTCAGCGGGCCGCTGCTGCAGCCGGCGTTCCGATCGCTTGGATGGGGTGGTCGCTATCTCGTCGTAGGCTTTGCCGGCGGCGACATACCGGCCTTGCCGGTGAATTTGCCGCTCCTCAAAGGAGCAGCTCTCGTCGGCGTGGACTATCGCCAGTTCGGCGCGGTGTTCGAGACCGGAGCCGCCGCCCGCGAACTCGACGAACTGCTGTTCTGGGTCTCGAAGGGCGATCTCAACGTGCCGGTCGGAAGAACCTTCCCATTCGGCAAATACCGCGAAGCACTTGGGTATGCGCTGTCCGGTGATGGAGCAGGCAAGACCATTCTGGTGGTCGATCCGAGCCTCGCCTGAATCGGGCGTGAAGGCACCGGAGTTCCGCTGCATGCTCGCCGGGTGACGACGTGCCGGTGCGTGCTAACTCGCCTTCTCGTGCTTCTTGATCGCCGGCATCAGTCCGGTGGGATCGACCAGCTTGCCGTGCGCCAGCATGTTGTGTGCGTGAGCCAGGTGATGAAGCGCGAATGAGGTCTGCATGGCGCCGACCCGGCCCTGTGCGTCCTGGGCGGCGTTGATGGCCTGCTTCACGAGCTTCAGCGCGAACAGCGGCTTCTGGGCGATACGTTCGGCCATGGCGAGGCCGAAGGAGTCGAGTTCGGCGCGCGGCACGACGTGGTTCACCATGCCCAGGCGATGCGCCTCGGCCGCCTTGATCCAGTCGGCGGTGAACAGGAATTCCTTGGCCTTGCGGATGCCCATCTCCCAGGCCCACGCCCATGGCCACCGAATGGTCGAGGAACTCGGCGTCCTCCGAACAGACGATGAGGTCGCAGGGCCACATCAGCATCAGCCCGCCGATCATCACCTTGCCGTGGACCAGCGCCAGCGTCGGCTTGGGGATGTTGCGCCAGCGCTCGCAGAAGCCGAGATAGATCTCCTGCTCGCGCGCGTACTGGGCCTCGGCACCGGGCTTGCCGAAGCCGCCCCAGGTACCGACCGTCTCGTGCCTGGCCATGTTGCCGTGCCCGTCGACCTCGCGCAGGTCGTGGCCCGAGGAAAAGTGCGGCCCGTTGGCCGACAGCACAATCACCTTCACCGTGTCGTCGTGCGCGGCGCGGTCGAAGGCCTCGTTCAGCGCGTAGAGGAACGCCGTGTCCTGCGCATTGCGCGTGTCCGGCCGGTTGAGGACGATGCGGGCGATGCCGCTCGGCAGCGTCTCATAGAGAATGGGTGAAATCGTCATGGCGGGCTCCCGGAGATTTTCCGGGAGCGTACCGAATCGGAAGCGCCGAGTCGCTCAGCCGTGAGCCGGCTGGGTCGTCCACCATGTTCTTCATGGCCTTCTGCAGCTTGTCGAAGGCGCGCACCTCGATCTGGCGCACGCGCTCGCGGCTGATGCCGTACTTGGACGACAGATCCTCGAGCGTTTTCGGCTCGTCGACCAGTCGACGCTCCACGATGATGTGACGCTCGCGGTCGGTGAGCTGCTTCAGGGCCGCGGCCAGCATGCCCTTGCGCTGGCCCAGCTCCTGGCTCTCGCCGAGCCGGGCTTCCTGGTTGGGCGCATCGTCGACCAGCCAGTCCTGCCACTCCATGTCGCCCTCGGCCTTCACCGGGGCGTTGAGCGAGGAATCCGGCGCGGCGAGGCGGCGGTTCATGTTCACCACCTCCTCCTCGGGCACGCCGAGGCGGGTGGCGATCTTGGTCACCTGCTCGGGCGTCAGGTCGCCCTCCTCGATGGCCTGCATCTGGCCCTTGAGCTTGCGCAGGTTGAAGAAGAGCTTCTTCTGCGCCGCCGTGGTGCCCATCTTCACGAGCGACCAGCTGTGCAGGATGTATTCCTGGATCGAGGCGCGGATCCACCACATGGCATAGGTGGCGAGGCGGAAGCCGCGATCCGGATCGAACCGCTTCACCGCCTGCATCATGCCGACATTTCCCTCGGAAATGAGCTCCGCAACCGGCAGGCCGTAGCCGCGATAGCCCATGGCGATCTTGGCGACGAGGCGCAGATGGCTGGTGACGAGCCGGTGGGCGGCTTTCGAATCACCGTGCTCGCGCCAGCGCTTGGCCAGCATGAATTCTTCCTGCGGCTCCAGGAGAGGAAATTTCCGGATATCCGACAGGTAGCGGCTGAGATTGCCCTCGGGCGTCAGGGATGACGGCAGGGCGGGAAGGTTTGCGGTGGCTGTACTCATGGCTTCTCCCCCTTTCTACGCGGGAAAGCCGGTGAACGATCATTTAGCACTCTCGTCCCCCGACTGCTAAATCCGACTCTAGAAGTCGGGTAGCCCTTCGGTCAATATAAATCCGAGTAATCCCCTCGGGTATTGCGGGCTTTACTTAACGCCGTTCAGCGTTCCCACCAACTTCAGGAAGTCCTGAGGCAATTCTGTGGCAAATCGCATGTCCTTCCCTGTCGTCGGGTGCCGGAAAGCGAGCACAGATGCGTGAAGTGCCTGCCTTGGGAAGTTTCTCAACGACTCGGGTGCACTACCGTTGCGATTTTTCCGGCCATAGACCGGATCTCCGACCACGGGACAGCCGATATGGGCCATATGGACGCGGACCTGATGGGTTCGGCCGGTTCCGAGCTTGGCCCCCACCAGACTGGCGATCGGCGCTATCGGCGGCCCGAAGCGCTTTTCCAGCCAGTACTCGGTGAACGCGGCCCGCCCGCCGCTCTTGCGGACCGCCATGCGCTTGCGGTCGACGGGATGCCGCCCCAACGCCGCCTCGACCGTTCCCCGCGAGGCCTTGGGCGCCCCCCAGACCAGCGCCTTGTAGATCCGCTCGAGGTCGTGGGCGGCAAACAGCTTGGACAGGGCGTGGTGGGTTATATCGTTCTTGGCCGCGACCATTACCCCCGACGTGTCCTTGTCCAGCCGGTGCACGATGCCCGGCCGCCTCACCCCGCCGATCCCCGAGAGGCTGTCGCCGCAGTGGGCCAGCAGGGCATTGACCAGAGTCCTGTCCGGATTGCCGGGCGCCGGATGGACGACCATCCCGGCCGGCTTGTTCAGGACGAGCAGATCGGAATCCTCGAACAGGATTTCCAGGTCCATGTCCTGTGCCTGCGGTGTCGCCGGTTCGGGCTCCGGAATATCGACGAAGAAGACATCGCCCGTTTTGACCTTGCGGGACGGCTCTTCTATCGTCTGACCTCCCGCCAGCGCTACGCAGCGGCCCTCGATCAGCGCCTTCACGCGGCTTCGCGTCAGGGCCGTTCGCCGGCGGCGCTCTCGTCGAAGGTCACGGTGTGGCGACCGGCGTCGCTCATGGAGTTTTCTTGGCGTCCCCTGCTCAGGCCTCTGCACCGCTCTGGCTGAAGGTGCTCGTGATTGGAATGGGCCTGCTGATCGTAGTGGGCTTCGTCGTGGCGGTTGCCGAAATCGCCCGGCGCATCTCTACGCCCAACGCCGCCTATTCGCCAGCATCGGGCGGCACCGGCGGCTTCGCCGAACGCATCGCCCTGCCCTCCGGCGCCCGCGTGGTGTCGATGAATGCCGTCGGCGACCGCCTGGTGGTCCATGTCGAGTCGCAGGGCGGCCCCTCCGCCGCCTATGTCGTCGACCCGCGCAGCGGCGTGCTGCTGGGCAAGATCGAGTTCCCACCCGGAGCCAGCCGCTAGGCCATCGTGCCTCGAGCGCCAATCCAGTTTCACAAGGACAAGGAATGAATTTCCGCAGCGACAACGAGGTCGGCGCACACCCTCGAATCCTCGAGGCTGTTACGAAGGCCTTCTCCGACGGCAGCACGGCGCCGTCCTATGGCGCGGACGACTGGACGCACCGGGTCGAGCGCCGCCTGCGAGACATTTTCGAGAAGCCCGACCTCGTGGCCTTTCCCGTGGCGACCGGCACGGCGGCTAACTCGCTGGCGCTGTCCTGCTGCACCCCGTCCTGGGGATCGATCTACTGCCATGCCGAGGCCCACATCGTCGTCGACGAGGCCAATGCGCCGGAGTTCTTCACCTCGGGCGCCAAGCTTTCGACGATTCCGGGACCGGCTGGCAAGATCGACCAGAAGAAACTGGCCGAGGCGCTGGCCCAGCCGGTGTA
>LNFM01013788.1_pt1 | contig 10176 bp, 2 predicted proteins | sample 596031 | NCBI WGS metagenome assembly LNFM01 (sample SAMN04254537, study PRJNA301005) | activated carbon metagenome | isolation source: dual media filters at the Ann Arbor, Michigan drinking water treatment plant | place: USA: Ann Arbor | reverse complement strand
GGCCGGTTGGTTGGAAGAGCCATCGACGAGAAGCCGGTCATCGTTGGCGAACCACGTCAACCGTTCTCCCTTCGTGATTCCCTTGAGCGAGTCGAACATCTGCGGCGCTCCTCCCGACAGGATCACCCGCCCCGCCGCCACATCATAGTCGGAACGCTCGGAGGTGCCCCGCCGCGTGCGCGGCTTGCCGGTCGCGTCCGGCCCGCTCTGCACGATCACCGAGTCGCCAATCGCCTCCGCCCGCTCGAGCGAACTGTCGTTCTCTTTTTGCGAGAACCAGGCGAACAGGTCGCGCGAGGTCACCAACAGGTTCCCACGGTTGAGCTTGGCGTTACCCATGTAATGCGCCTTCTTCTCCGCGTCCCAGTACGTCATTTGCGGCGCCCGGACGACGGTAAACAGATTCTTCGTCTTCTCCCGGAACTGGCTGATGACATTGCCCGTCGCATCGAGGCGCTGTAGCTTCCGCTGAATCAGGATGGAATCGGCTTCGATCCGATTGGGCCCTTGCCAGAGCAGAGCGTTGCCATCGTAGCGAATCCATTGATTGCCTTCCTTCGTCTGCATCCGGTTGGCGCGAGCCTGCACGGTGTCGGAGGAGTCCAGCAGCGAACCCTGGGGCTTCTTCGGTTTCTTTTCGTCGGGGAGCCGGGTGGAAGTGACCTTTCCCTCCGCAATCATGTCCCCGGTCTTCTGGTCGAGTTCAATCTGCAGAGCGTCGGTCGACCCGGTGGGGTCCCACATCCGCGCGGCGCCCTTTAGAACCACCCGGTCGGTTGTGGTCTCAAGGCGCGCATGGTCGCTGCGGGCCCGCCGCTCGCCCTCCTCGAACTGGAAACCGGTCCATTGTTCCAGCGTCTGGAGCTCGCCAGTCTTGGGGTCAAACAACGCCTGCAGATCCTGGCTGCTCGTTTTGCGGTCCGGGTCGCCTTTCTTCATCGCGCGAGTCACGGTTTTTACCTGAGTCGCCCGAAACTTCTCCAGTTGATTGTTGGCGCCATACACCATCGAGAACCGCTCGCCGTCGAGACGCCGGTAGCGCTGACGCGGACTCTTCGGCAGGAATTCGATCTGGCCCGCACTGTGGGTATCGAGGTGGTCGATCTCCTGTCCCCCTGGACGCATGGTCATTTCAACGACCTCGCTCTTGAGAACCCGGTCGGACGGGGGCTCGCCCGCTCCCCGGCGAATCGGATAGGACTCGACGACTGTGTTGCCGGTAGCAGTCGCCTTTTGGAGAATGCTATCGCCGGTTCCCCCTTCGAAGGCGAGATCGACACTTTGCGAGTTCACCACCGTTCGACCAGAATCCGCGATGGTCTCAAGGCGAGCCCCTTGCTTGCCCTCGATGGATTCCATCACCCCTTTCGCCCCGAAGTGAAGCCAGAGCTGCGTCGCCGCGTAGAGGAGCTGACGCCCCGGGGCGCGATCCTCGCCTTTGGCTTGCGCCGCTTCCACCAGCCGGATCTCGCCCTTGTCGAGCGTGACAATGGAGTCGGCGGCGTTCAGGGTCATGTTCCCCCGCTGGAGCCGGGACCACGTCTTCAAATAGACCTTGTCTTCATTCTCGCGATAGTTCAGTTCGGCAGCCTCGACCGTCATCGGCTTCGAGGCCGGTCCCTTGCCCCGCCAGTTCAGCTTCACGGCGCTGCGCAGATGCAGATCCCTGGTGGCGGGATCGTATTCGGCCCCGTGCGCGGTGCCTTCGCTATTCTCGAAGGCGAACGAGGCGTCCTGATCAGTGGTCGCCTTGCCCGACTGCGTTTCGAAGGTGACGCCAGACGTTTGAATGCGAACGAGACGATTAGCGGGGTTCGGCTGCTCGGTTAGACCCATCGTGATTTCGACATCGCCGGCCGAGTACAGCGTGCTGTCTTCCATCCGCAGTTCGGCCTGCGCGCTCTTCACCAGATCGAAGGCTTTCCCGTCCTTGTGGAAGAGCTTGAGCTCAACTTTCTCGAGATCAACCCGCGGCGGGTCATTCTTCTGCTCGAAGTTGCGCGCCCGCACCTCGACAATTGGCCGCTCGCCATCATTTTTGCTCCACCGCCAGTCCTGCGCCGAAACGCTAACGTTGTCCGGCAGGGAGGCCGGCCTGACCGGCGCCGCTTTGTCCTGCGCGTCCTTTTGCGCCCGATAGATACCCGCGACGGCGGCGACGAGAATGAGAATGCTGGCTAGGAGGACCCAGCGGGTACGGCGCATGCAGATTTCAGGATATCAAGCAGGAATGCAAAAGCCCCGCCTGACGGCGGGGCTTTTGCTGTTTGTAAACGGACTAGGGCTATTGGATGGCGGCAACTGCGGAGCTATTGCCGAAGACCAGTTCGCCATTAAGCCCTTCCGCGGCGATCGCCAGGCTCCGGTATTGCCCCGGGGCTGCATCGAGGGGTACCTCGAAAGCAACCACGTAGATACCCATCATGCCCACGGCGTACTCGGCCGAGACCAGCCGGATACCCGCGTCGTTCAGACCCACAATGAGCGGAGCTTGCACGAGTTGCCCGGCAATGCCCGCCCGGTTCGTGTCGGTCGCCGGGGTCACGGAGCCGAGGCCGGTTACGAGCATCTTCAAAACCTCACCCCGGCGGGCGGGATTTTGAAGCGTAACCCAGCTGCCGTCCGGACGCTGCACCGCCGCATAGCGGCGGACGCCATTACCCGGATCGGTTTCGAAGATACCCGGTTGCGTCCGCAGTACCTGAATGCCGCTGGCGCTTGTCGAACCACCCGACACCCGAACCGTAGCGGTGACCCGGTTGCCCGGCACCAAGTTACAAGGGGTTTGGAAGATGATCGACTCCTGCCGGTTCTGATTAGCGATCGCCAGAATGGGAGCAGCCTGGCCGTCGAAGTTGATTTCCACACCGTTCAGAATCAGCGGCAAGCCGCCGAATCCGAGCAGATTGGCCGGGAGAACCCCGTTTAAGGTGGGGGCGATGCCGGTCCCGAAGAGCGTGCCGATACCGCAGGGCACAAGACCGGGCTGGTTGCTGGCCGTGTTGACGATGTTGTTCACGCTAAACACCGGGCCCGGCAGGCGGGAGGTGAGCGTAAACGTTTGGGAGAGGTTCCCCAAGGATGCGCGAATGGTGATCGTACCGGCCACTGGGCCAGCCGTCACATTCACCGATGCTCGGCCGTCGGCACCGCTGTTGACGGTAGCCGCACTCAGGGTGGCGCTGCCGCCTACGACTGAGAAGACAACCGGTTGGCCAGCTGTCGGCGCCCCACGATCATCCGTGACCTGGACAATCAAAGGTTGCGGGAACGGTTGCCCGGTGATGGTGGTTTGACCACTGCCGGCAACCGCCGCCAATCCGGTGATCGCGATGTTTACGTTAAAGGTGAAGCTGCCGGTGGCGTTGCCAACCCGGTAGCGAACCAGGTTGCTGCCCGGGACCGTTCCCAGCGTGCCGAGAGCAGAAACCCGGCCCGTCGAGTCCGAGGTACTCACGACATTCGCGAGGGTGATGGAGTTGGGCACCGCAACTTCCCATTGACCAGCCACATTGGGCAGAACGTTGCTGAAAGCGTCGGAAACCTCAGCGACAAACGCAAGCCGCAACCGTTCGCCGGGAGCACCCGACTGATTGTTGCCCTGCACCAGGCGAATCGTGGAGGGAGGTCCAGGACGCACGTCGAGGTTGAGCGAAGCCCCGCCAAGGTTAATGGTCCCGCCGACAACCACCTGCAGCGGAGCGATACCGAGACGGCCGCCGACGGCAAGATTACAGGTGGCCACGCCATTCGAATCCGTCAGCGCGACGTCACCCTCGCCGACGCAGTTGCCGGTGGGGCCGGCGCCAGGCGTATTGCCGGTCGAAGCACGGAGCGAAACATTGGGGATCACCTGGCCCGACTGCGGGCCCGAGACGACGATCACGCGCACCTGGATGGCCTCGTTTACGGTGGTTCCCGCTTGGCCAACGATATCCCGCTCGACAGGCTTGATTCGTTCAACGATCGGCGGCGACGCCGAGCCGCCACCGAGCAACTGTCCGAGGATGCTCGTCAGAATGAAGTTTACGGTGTTCGTTCCGTTCGTGGCCGTGATGGTCTGCTGGGCATAGGACTGACCCGGATTCACTGAAGTCGCAATAAAACCGATACCCGCGCGGCCATTGGCGTCGGTTTGAACGGTACAGACATTCCCGCTACAAGTCGCGCCCGGAAGAACCGTGCCATCCGACGTCGAGGTGTTGAAGGACCCGCTACCGGTCTGCAGAGAGAATGTGATCGTCTGGTTCACCGCAGGCCGACCCTGAGTATCCAGCATCTCGACCGTCATCGGCTCGGTGATCTGGAACTGTTCCTGCACCAATTGGCCTTGACCCCGAACGATCTTCAGTAATCCGGTCGGGGTTCCACCGCCTGTGGTGGAGCCAGTGGTCAGTGTAAATTGGAAAGTTGGAGCGCTCGCGCCACCCGTACCAGCCGTGGCTGTGACCGTGAAAGTGCCAGCCGTCGGCGGAGCAATCACATTGGTTACGGCATAGCCCTGGTCATTGGTGACGACCGTGCCGCCCTGGATTTGAGCCGCCGAGTTGTCCGATGCAAAGGTCACCGAAACACCCTTAATTGGGGTACCGGTCGAGTTCAGCACGCGCGTGATCAGAGGCTGGTAGGCAGTCCCGACCGCGGTGCTTTGGATGCTGTTGTAACCGAGGATCTGAGTCGGGGTTGCGCCAACCAGGGCGCGCGCGGCAAATACCAACGCACCCGGGTTGGCCGGGATCGAAGCCGCCCCGATCCCGGCGGGCGGGACGGAAGTGTTATCGAGGCGAATCACCGAACCGGGCGTCACCGCGAACAAGAAACGAGGATTGGGCGTCTCATTCGTACCAACGAGGGCCGTTACGTTATTCGGCGTGCCGATGTTAGCAAACTGCGGCGGGTTGATGTTCAACGGGCTCAAACTGATTTCGAACAACGCTTGCGTCTGGTTGGATATTGCGTAGACCCGGTTGTTAGAGGCAACAGTCAAAGAGTCGAGAATCGGACCGAAATTTGGGATCGTGCCCGCAACCGTGCGGCTGCGCAGATCAACCAGGATCACGGAAGAACCTGTGACCGGCGTCTGGTTCACCATAAGACCGTACTGACCGTCTGGAGTGAAGACGATCTTGCCTGGCCGCGCATTCAGCGGAATTTCAGTCCGGATCGTCATGGAGCGGCCATCGATCTCGTAGAGGCGATTGGAGGTCGTCACGTAGACCAGACCGTTGTAGCCGACGGAGACCCCCGTCAAAGCACCGCCGATGGTCAGCGGAGCGCCGACCGCCGCGTTGGTATTCAGGTCGACGGCTGTTAGGGAGTTACTCACAGCGCTGAGCACGAAGGCTCTGGTCGCGTCCGGCAACACCGCGACGTCAATCGGTTGATTCCCGACGCTAGTTACGGTGTTCAGAAGGTTGTCGGTGGTTGTATCGAAGATGTGCAGGCCATTTGCCACGATAAGCAAGCGGCGGCCATCCGGGGTAAGCGTCGCAGCTTCCGCTTGGGACAGGTTCTGACGCTTGAGCACGTTCGCCGGATTTGCCGCCTCCAGCACCATTAATGTGTCGCTGCCGGAACGGGCGACGGAATAGTACTTGGTCCCCTCAGAGTTCACGAAGAAGAAAGCAGCGCCAGTTTGCGCCGTGAAGGAAGAAATCGTTGTAAACGGATCCAGCCGGAAGGCGGTGACCGTCCCTGCCTGGCTCGATGTATTGGGCAAAAGGAACAGCTGGGTTTGTGCGAAGGAGGTCCAAGCGGACACAAGCAGACAAACCGACGCCAAAAGGCTGTGTCGGAAGAGCGACATTGCTACCTCGAAAGATGGGGGATTGTGGACGCGGACTACGGGAGAGCGGAGACGGGAAGCGGAGAGCGACAACACTTAATTTACCACTGGTCGAATAGTACTACAAGAAGAGAGAAGGTAAATTACTGAATCAAAAAGCTGGTTTCGTAAAATGACGACGGGGAGAAGCTTTCGCTTCTCCCCGTTGCCGGTTGCGTTGCTTGTGGTTTAGTGGCCGAGGACTTCAGAGAAGACGCCGGACCGCGGATAGGTGTCAACCTGGCCGTCCATGATGAGGGCGAGATATGCCTCGGAAACCCGGTTGGCGCCGACGTCGCTGATGAAGGCGAAGCCGTGGCCATACTGGAAGTTACACTGGGCAATCACGTAACCCTGGAAGCCGGGCGTAGCCGCGACACCATAGTTACCGCCGCTCGACAAGGTCGCCGTCAAGGTCTTACCAGACGGAATCACCGCCGAGGTCTGAGCCGCGGGAGCCGCGCCACCACCGGTGGTCTCACCGTAGTAGTTCAGCTTACACGGACCGGACTGCGGGGCAGTTCCGAACGGGTCGGTCGAGGTGTTCGCGATAGCGATACCCGAGTCGAAGCCCACCTGGTTCGTCAAGAACGGGAACAGGATGTTCGTGCTGCAAGCATTCACGTTGAACAGGGTACGAGCGGAGCTCGTATCTGCAAAACGGGGCTGGTTGTTGGTGGTCGAAGCAGTCGTCACGGTGCTGAGCGGCGCGAAGCTGCCAGCGACCGAGGCGGTGCCGAGGCCAGGAAGGTTGTTGCTGGTGTTGGCGACATAAGCCACCGAGATCGCAGCTTCAACAGTCTGGACCTGGAAGGGGTTGGACGTCATGATTTCCCAAACCGCCATACCCGAGCCGTTGCTGAGGGTGATGGGAGCAGAAGGAATGGACTGGCCGCCCTGGGTCGACACGTTCGTGTTCGAAACGGCCGAGAACAAGCCGCCGCCGCTGGCATCCGTTGAGACAAGGCGGAGCAACGAGTTGGACGCAGTCTGCGCGCTCGTGATCTGGGCCGTGCCGCTAGGACCGGTATCACTGCTCGAACCGACGCTGTAGATCGAAGCATAGAGCACGATGCCAGCGGGAACGTTGGTGAAGCGAGCCATCAGACGGGTGCCCTGGGAAGCAAGGCCAGCCTGGGACAGGTTGGTGGTCAGGGCCGAGACCGGACCCGTGCCAGTGGTGGAGTTGTTGGCGCCAGCCACAGGATTCGGGTTGTAGAAACCAGTTTCGGTAAAGAAGTTGTTGTTCGGGGTGTTCTGCGGTTCCGGCGTCGGGCTCTCATCCGCATTGTTCCGGTAGGCGATGTTCCGGCGCTTGAACGCCGAAGCAAAACCTTCCGTGAAGCGGAGGATGTGCCGCGTGCTGGTCATGTTGGAGGTGCTGCTCGTCGCAGCGCTGCTGTTGGTCGAAACGCACTGCAGGTAGTTCAGACCAACCGACGTGCGGAGGCCGAACGACAGGCCGGGCTGGATGAAAGCCACGGTCTGCTGCGGGTTGTTGATCGGGATCGAGGTCGTCGAGGTCGCCGAAACGAACATAACGATCTGGGTCGGGATCAACGTCGAGCTCACACCAAGCTGGTTGGCGTTCGCACGAACGTTGGTGATGCGGATGATGCGGGTGGTGGTGGTGCCGGGAGGATCAATCGGCACACCGAGCCACACGATCTGGTTCGCACCAGCCTGACGGCCTTGGAACACGTTGGCGGGCGACGGGTTGTTGAAGTCACCGGCGCTGTAGTTGACGCCACCAGAGGTGCCGCCAACGCCACGCATCGGGCATCCACCATTGATGGTGCAATACCGGAGGTTGCCGGAGCCATCCGCCGTGCCAGCGGGCTCGTCGATCATGAGGAGCGCTTCGCTCCAGGGATCACTGAGCAGACGGGAAGTCACGTTGGTGTTCAAAAAGATCTGGAAGTTGACCTGGGGGACCGTCGCGTTGAGAGCGGTCGGGGTGCCACCAGTACAGTTCAAAATCAAGTCACCAACGAGTTCCGTCAGCCCTTCCGCGCGTACAATCGGCGGAACGCCAGCGTTCGTGTTACAGCTAAACGCCGGTTGGGCATTGGCGGAAGCTGCCGCGCCAAACATCAGCGAGGCAACGGCCAATACCGGGAACCATTTGCGGAAATCTGCCATTTCCTTCTCCTTGTGGAATTAAATCCGAATTGATGAAAAACTACCTTTTTACCGCTTTGACTTGGTCTCGAGGAGTTCGCATGGTCGCGACGACAAATTTCTGTCAGCCTGCGGTTGGCGGCTCCTTGCGAGCCAAGCTAATCTTTATATTTTTTTGATTCGTCCGTACTCGCGGTCCTGATAAACAGAAAACCGCCTAACCCTGAGTAGACGCAGTCCTATACTTTTTAACATTCCCACCCCGTCAAGTCAAGCTCTGAGTTTCCAAAGACTTGCGCCGAGAGGGGTCTGTACGCACGTTTAACGTTAGCAGGTTTAGGGCCACACCACCGGGAATTGTCTGCTCGTTCGGGCAGGGTCCTGATCCGTCTCTGCCCAGCAATTTTAAACCTATTGGATTGAAACACTTATGGGATTTGCCCTTACCCCGCCCTGGCGCAGTTCCAGCGTCTGGAACAGACCCGGTGGCATATCAACCGGCAAAGTCAGGTTTAGCTGATAGAGTCCAATGTACCCAGGGGCGAGTCCACTGTACCCAATCGGAACCTCTAGCCCGTTTATGTGGGCCGAAACCGCACGCGCCGTTCGCGTCAGATTTCCCTGGGGTACTACAGCCCCAAACCCGGTTCCGTAAAGGATCAAGGCCGTTCCGCGGGCCGCCGGCTGGGCCGGACCGTTCAAACTGCCGTTGGGATTCACCACTGCCATCTGCCCTTCGCCCAGCCGGAATATCGCCGGTGCGACGTCGCGCAGTTCGACGGGTGCTTCCGCCACGCCGAATGCTGATCGTAAGGTCAATGTGTAGCTGCCCGCCGGTAAGTCCAACGGAACCCCCAAATTCACCTGAAAGGCACTCGCAAAGAGAACCTCGGCCGCTCGACCACCGATCTCCGCCGTCGTCGGCGTGCCGGCTCGTCCCAAACCCACCCCAAAAACGCTGACGAGCGCCCCAGGCGCGAGGTCGGGCACAAAACTAGCCCCGTTCAGAACGGCGGTGGCTCCGAAGGATGCCGCCAAAGGCGACACCTCCCACTGCACGCCAGGCCGCGATACCCGGAATGATGCCGATTGTTCGCCAACCAGGGTATACCGTGCACCCACCGGCGACAAGTCAGTCACGGTCGCCGTGAACCGGCCCGCCGAGGCCAGATCCAGTTGATAGACCGCCTCCAATCCGTCGCAGCCCCGGAACTGGATCGGAACACCGTTCCGGTAAACCCCAAACGTCGCGCCACACACCCCGGCCGGTCCCGCTACCTGAGTGGTCGCCGTCTCGCTGACGACCAAAAACCCTGGATTCGCCGGCGCGCGCGGCGCTAACCGCAACAACCCGGTTATCCGTCCTTTATAGGCCAAGTTGCCCGCGTTGAATCCAGCCAGGTAATCCCCCAGCGAGGTCCGGCCGAAGGTCGGACTGGGGTCCACGATGAGTACCTCCCCGGCCGACCCAATACCCGTCGCCACCACCGCATGGGCGGCACCGCTTTCGAGTGCTAGGCTGACCAGCACCGGACCGGAGGCCACGGCGTCCCTCAGCGTCTGCTCACTGGCCTCCAGGGCGACCGGCTCCAAATTCCCGGACACGAATCCCGGCAATCGCCACAAGTTGGGGGTCCCGTTTTCGAGGAGACCATCGCAAATCTGGGCGCCGGCGCTGTCAAACGCGCAGAACCCCTTCAAATAGGCCGCCAAAGACGCCGGGCTGGCCGTGGCGATCGGCGACGATAACTCCCCACGGTCCTGGTAGTACCGGAGGATCGCGGCGGCTGAGGCGAGATAAGGATCTCCCGAGTCGACCACGCGCGGGAAAGAACTCAACGCTCCACCAGTCATCTGCACCTGAAAGGTCACCACTTGCAGCAGCGCCTCCGCGGTGACCAACGCAATTCCTTCCCGGGAAGGCAAACGGAGGACGGCTTCTGCCTCGCCATTGCTGTCGGTGACGGCCGAAACCCGTGTCAGCGCACCACCGGGCGAAGGCGTGAAGGAAACCCTCACCCCGGCCAAGGGATTGCTCGATTCATCCACCAATTGCGCTCGCAAAGGCACCGGCAACAGCGACCCCGGGGGCCCCGCTTGGCGGTCTCCCCGCACGATGGCCAGCCGGGGACGGGCGTCCGCCACGGCCCGTACCGTGAACGTCGCCTGCGCCGAGACGTTCCGTTCCGAATCATCCGCGGAAACCGTAATTGTCCTCGGGCTCGCATTCG
>LNFM01013786.1_pt1 | contig 10176 bp, 6 predicted proteins | sample 596031 | NCBI WGS metagenome assembly LNFM01 (sample SAMN04254537, study PRJNA301005) | activated carbon metagenome | isolation source: dual media filters at the Ann Arbor, Michigan drinking water treatment plant | place: USA: Ann Arbor | reverse complement strand
GTGACGGGCAGATCACCGGCCTCAACCAAGCAGTGGCCGAGCGTGACGGGCAGATCACCGGCCTCAACCAAGCAGTGGCCGAGCGTGACGGGCAAATTTTTAAATTGAATAACGAAATTATAGAAATAAGGCAATCAACTTCCTGGCGAATAGCATCGCCACTTCGAGTGGCTAAAAATCTAGTTTTGGCGCCGAAGAGAACAGTTTACTCAGTCATTCGTTCGCTGTTCTGGCAATTACCAGCTGGTTTGAGGCAAGTTCTACACGGTCCTCGCCATACGTTTGTACGTTTTGTTCGCGGGTTGCCGTCACCACAACCCCAAAGTAACAGCAAATCGGCGTTCTCGGAGTTGAGCTGGACAGAATTCAATGAAAAAGTTCTTTCGCACAGAGATGAATACAAGGGTGTCTTCATTCAGGAGCTAGTCATCGACTGGAATGTTCCCTTATACCAACGCCCGCAACATATCTCCACCGCCTTAGGGAGATTGGGCTATCTCGTTATATACCGCACCGACAACTGGGCTGGCGATAACGTGAACGGTTTCAGGGAAGTCAGCACAAATGTCTGGATTACCAATAGATATGAAATTGAAGAGATTTCGGGTGTTGTCCGTTCAGTTTATTCGACAGCCTACGCAAACACTCCCAGCCTGCTTATGAAAAATGGCAAGCGAGGCAGGCTGGTTTATGAATATATCGACCACATTGACCCCGAAATCAGTGGTGACCAAGAGAACATTAGGCGCCTGCTTTGCCTGAAGGACTTTGCGTTTGGAGGTGAAGCAGATTTCATCGTGGCATCAGCAAAAAAACTTTACGAGGAAGCCGTTGAGGCAGTGGGCAAAGGCAAAGTCATTCTTGTGCCTAACGGGGTGGACACCCTTCACTACCGCAACCCAATCCACATAACAACCCCTATCCCTGAAACTCTTGTCGCATTTAAAGATAAGCATAAGGCGATTGTGGGCTATTTTGGAGCGCTTGCCCCTTGGTTGTGGTACGACGTTATTGCGGAACTAGCTAACCAACGGCCAGAACTTGGGTTTGTATTCATCGGCCCAGATTACTACGGTGGTTCAAGTAGCCTGCCAAAAGCCGGAAATGTTCTATACTTGGGTACCGTGGATTACAAGATACTTCCTGCTCACGCGAGACAGTTTGATATTTGTTTCATACCGTTCAAGCCAGGCGATATTGCCAAAACAACATCCCCGTTAAAGCTTTTCGAGTATTTTGCTCTGGAAAAGCCTGTTGTAGTAACGGCAGACATGAATGAATGCACGGCATACCCAGAAGTATTCAGGGGAGGCTCGGCAGTTGAACTGAGTGCAGCCATTGATGCCGCCATGCAGGTGAAAGACCACGAGGCATTCAAACTCCAGCTTAGGAATCTTGCTGATCAGAATGACTGGATTGAACGGGCACGAGCCATGGACGTCTGTTTTGGAGGTATGAAAAGTGAGCAACAAAATCCTTTGTGTCATCGGCACCCGCCCCGAAGCCATCAAAATGGCGCCAGTCATTTTGGCGCTGAAAAAAGAGCCATGGGCTAACGTACGGGTTCTTGCAACAGCTCAGCACCGGCACATGCTGGATCAAGTCAATGAGTTTTTCGGTATCGATCCCGATATCGATTTGAACATCATGCGCCCAAACCAAGCGCTCACAACGTTGACTGCGCGGTTGCTGCTTGAGCTAGATGATGTTTTGCAAGCAGATAAGCCGGATGCGGTCTTGGTGCAAGGCGATACAACTACGGTCATGACAGTGGCGTTGGCATGCTTTTACCACCGTATTCCGATCGGACACGTTGAGGCTGGGCTGCGAACTTGGGATATGCAAAACCCGTTTCCAGAAGAAGCCAATCGGGTGATTGCAGGCAAGCTTGCACGCTGGCATTTTGTGCCCACTGAAGGCTCAAGACAGAATTTGCTCAAGGAGGGTGTTTCGGATTCTGAAATTGTCGTGACGGGGAATACTGTCATCGATGCATTGTTGATGACAGCAGCCAAGGACTTGGAGCTCGCTGTCCCGCTGGATCCTGCCAAGCGACTTATCTTGGTAACTTCTCACCGCAGAGAGAATTTCGGCGAGCCGTTCCGCAACATTTGTCGTGCGTTGCGTACCCTTGCGGAAAATAATCCCATGGTGCAGTTTCTTTATCCGGTGCATCCAAACCCCAATGTCAAGGATGTGGCGTATGAGTTCCTGGCCGGGCTGCCCAATTTCACGCTGTGTGAACCGCTGGACTATGCACCCTTTATCGCCGCCATGAAGCGCGCCTACATCATTCTGACCGATTCAGGCGGCGTGCAGGAAGAAGCACCGGCTCTTGGCAAGCCTGTGCTGGTGTTGCGTGACGAGACAGAGAGGCCGGAAGCCGTTGAGCAGGGTGTCGTTAAGTTGGTAGGGTCGAACTTTCAGCGCATCGTGGAAGAGGCGCAACGCTTGCTAGATGATGAGTCAGCCTACAAGGCTATGGCACGGGGTGTATCGCCTTACGGCGATGGTCATGCTGCAGAGCGTATTGTGAACACGCTTCGTGCACATTTCACCTGATGCGCCTGATATACCTGTCGCCGGTACCTTGGGAGAGTTTCGCCCAGCGGCCGCATAAATTTGTGGAGTGGTTCCATGGCCGTACAGGTGGTCCTGTTCTGTGGGTTGACCCTTATCCCACCCGCTTTCCAAGTTGGAGAGATTTTCAGCGTTCGCGTCTATCCATTTCAGCCAGCCAGCAAAGTAGCAGACCCCCGTGGCTTACGTTGCTGACGCCGGGCGGTCTACCGATTGAGCCTATGCCAGGTTCTGGCCGCATAAACGGCCTGCTGTGGCGGGGCCACTTGCGCGAAATTAACTACTATGCGGAAGGCAACAGAACCTTGCTGGCGATCGGTAAGCCCTCGGTTCTCGCGCTAGAACTACTAAAACGTTTGCGCCATTGCCCGTCTTTATACGATGCAATGGATGACTTTCCGGCATTCTATGTGGGCCTGTCCCAGTTTGCCATGGTACGAAGAGAGCGCGAAATCGCCCAGCGTGTGGACGTCATTTTGTCTTCGAGTTCGGAGCTCAAATCTCGCTGGACGAAAATTCATAAAGATGTGCGTTTGGTGCACAACGGACTCGATCTGTTAGCTGTTCAGCCAGAGGCGCCGACTCCGACAGCTTCCGAGAAAAAGGTCTTCGGCTATGTCGGGACCATTGCCTCCTGGTTTGACTGGGAATGGGTTTGCGCATTGGCAGGCGCCAGACCAAACGATGAAATTCGCCTAATTGGTCCTGTGTTTGAGCCACCGGATCGCAAGTTGCCTAGCAATGTGAATTTGCTGCCCGCCTGTGATCATGCGGTGGCTTTGAAGGCCATGGCGCAGTTCAATGTTGGACTGATTCCATTCAAGAAAAATACGCTCACTGCCTCAGTGGATCCAATCAAATACTATGAATACCGTGCACTCGGGTTGCCTGTGATATCTACGGATTTCGGTGAAATGAGCCTACGCGCGGGCGAACGAGGTGTATTTGTCACTCAATCTGTGAGCGATGTCCCTGCTATGCTTGATTCTGCGATTCAGTTCACTGACGATGCAAGCGATGCCCGCGTATTCGCAATCAAAAATACATGGAAGGCTCGTTTTAATGCAGCAAAGATTCTCCCGTGATTGTGATGTCGTCATAGTCAATTATAATGCAGGCCGGCTTCTCACGGAATGTGTTCAATCTGTGTTGGCAGAGCAAGCCAAGCATGTTTTTGTGGTGGACAACGATTCTCACGACGACAGTCTTGCCGATTTGTCGGCCTTGATCTCTGATGCGCGTGTCACCATCATCCGTAACGGTCAGAACCTGGGGTTTTCGGCCGCCTGCAATATTGGCGCTCACGCTTCCAACGCCAATACCCTTTTGTTCCTCAACCCGGACTGTGTGCTCGCCAAGGGCAGCTTGCGACGTTTGATGGATGCACTTGAAAGCGAACCTTCAATCGGCATGGTTGGGGGGCTGCTGTGCAATCCGGATGGCTCAGAACAACCGGGGGGACGAAGAGTTTTTCCTACGCCCAGACGCGCGTTCATGCGGGCCTTTGGCTTGTCGCACTTGGGCAAATGGTTTCCCTCTATGTTCTCTGACTTTTTGCTCCATAAAGAGCCTTTGCCCCTTGCTCCTATCTCAGTGGAGGCCATCTCCGGCGCATGCATGCTAGTCAAGCGCAAAGCGCTAGACGATGTCGGGTTGTGGGACGAGGGTTACTTCCTGCACTGCGAGGACCTTGACTGGTGCATGAGGTTTCGGCTGTGCAATTGGCTGGTGATGTTCGTTCCAGGTGCTCTGGTTATCCACGTTTGGGGAGCGTGTAGCCGGAGTAGGCCGTTTTTTGTGGAGTGGCATAAGCATCACGGAATGCTGCGCTTCTACAACAAGTTCTTCAAAAAGCAGTATCCGGGTCCGCTTTGGTGGTTTGTTGTGGTGGGTGTCTGGTTGCGCTTCGGCTTGGTGTCGACTTACTTCGCTGCACGGCTGGTATTGGCGCAAATAAAGGTAGCGATCAAAGGGGGTGCACGTGCCTGATCTCAAGGTCGGCCTACTGGGGGCAAGTAGTCTCGTTGGAGGCTGTCTTTTGACCCAGCTGGTTGAGATGGGATGTAGCATCGTTGCCTTCAGCCGCAAAAGACTGATTGAGGTGCAAGGTAGCGCGATCGAGTGGAGGCAGCCACTTACGCAGGTCACCAAAGGCCCCGACATGGCGAACTCGATCAGTCACTGGATTTTTGTGGCCCCCATCTGGGTGTTGCCAGATTATTTTTCTCTCATCGAGGCCAGTGGCGCGCGGCGTTTGGTGGCGCTGTCTTCAACCAGCCGTTTCACCAAAGTCGGCTCTGATGATGCGGCAGAGAACGCCGTCGCTGCGAAGCTGATTGAGAGTGAGGCACGGGTGCAAGCATGGGCTGAAGACCGTGGCATCGAGTGGGTGGTTTTGCGGCCAACGCTGATTTATGGCCTGGGGAGGGACAAGAACATCAGCGAGATGGCACGCTTTCTCCGTCGGCTTGGCTTCTTTCCGTTGCTAGGCCGAGCCCAGGGCCTGCGCCAACCGATCCATGCCGACGATGTGGCGGCGGCTTGTGTAGCTGCTTTGCAGTCGCCAGATGCGGTCAACCGCGCCTACAACATCTCTGGTGGCGAAACGCTGGCTTACCGCGATATGGTGGCGCGTGTGTTTGCCGCGCTGGGCCGCCCTGTGCGCTTGGTAAGCGTACCCCTGTGGGCCTTCCGCTTAGCGGTGGTCATGCTACGCTACTTGCCGCGTTATCGGCACTGGTCGGCGGCCATGGCCGAGCGCATGAACCGTGATCTGGTGTTCGACCATACCGATGCAGAATGCGACCTGGGCTTCAAGCCTAGGGGTTTTGCACTGACGGCAGAGGATGTGCCGCAATGAGCCTGATGGCGACCATGACGGCCCTGCTCGCAACGATCACCCTGTTTGCCTGGGGCGTGGCGATGTGGGTGCTTCGCCGAGCCGAGGCGCTGCGCTTGGTGCAAGAGCCCAATGACCGCTCATCTCACGATGGTATCGACGGTATTGCCGGGACGCAGGCGGTATTCATGTTGTTGGCCGGTGCTGTGTTGATGGGTGTGGGCCGTACCCGAGGCAAAGCACAGTCCCAATTGGATGTTGATGCTGTACGTCGCAGCGGCAACGGTGGGGTTTTTGCTGCTCAATTGGCCTCCAGCCAAAATCTTTATGGGCGATGTGAGCAGCACGTGGTTGGCGTTCATGGTGTTCGCGCTGGCACTGCTTTCCATTCAAGCCGGTTGGTTGAGTCACGCAGTCTGGCTGGTGCTGGCGGCTGTTTTAGTGACAGATGCAACCGTCACGCTGCTCACCCGCAAGCTGCACGGGGAGCGTTGGTAAGAGGCGCATCGCAGCCATGCCTACCAACGTTTATCTTGCCAGTGGCGGGGCGACCGCAAGATGAGCGATCGCTTGGTAACTCATCACGCGCGGTCATTTCCGCAGTGTCAGTGAAGCCGAGCTGCTTGAGCTGGTGGCCAAGCTGGGGCTCGATGTGAAGATTGTCGCCGGCCCGGTGTGACGGCACGCTGGCAAGACCGAACTGCAATTTGCCTGAGCTGGCTCTGCGGCGAGAGGCGCGGTACAAAGCCCGAGGCGATGGTTGCGGCCAGAAAAAATCGGCTGGCGTTAACTCTCCTGAGGTGTAAACAGCCCTGACAACCGATATATGACCCGTCTTGCTCAATATATTGAGGCCGCTGAAAGTGACAACACGCGCCGGAGCTACGCTTCGGCGATACGCCATTTTGAAGTTCAGTGGAAAGGTTTGCTGCCTTCCACAGCAGACGCTATTGCCCGTTACCTGGCCGACCACGCGGCTACCTTGGCCATCAACACCCTGCGCCAGCGGCTGGCGGCGCTGTCGCGGTGGCACACCGATCAGGGCTTTGCCGATCCCACCAAATCGGCTTTGGTGCGCCAGGTCCTCAAGGGCATCCGCTCCGTTCACAGCGTGCAAGAAAAGCGCGCCCGCCCACTCGAATTGGCCGTGCTTCAGCAAGTCGAGCAGTGGCTCGAAACCGCCATCGGTCATGCTCAGCGGTCCGGCGACCAGCCTGCCTTGTTGCGCCACACGCGCGACCGCAGCCTGATGCTGCTGGGATTCTGGCGCGGCTTTCGCTCCGACGAACTGGTCAACCTGCGCGTTGAGAACACCGAGGTCACCCCCGGCCAGGGCATGACCTGCTACCTGGGCCGCAGCAAAGGCGACAGGCAACTGCAGGGCCGTGTTTTCAGATGCCCAGCCCTGTCCCGCCTATGCCCCGTGACGGCCTTCAATGACTGGATCGGCCTGGCCGGTTTGACCGAAGGCCCGGTGTTCCGCAAAATTGATCGCTGGGGCCATGTTGCCGAGGAGAGCCTGCACGCCAACAGCCTGATCCCCTTGCTGCGCAGCCTGTTCGCCCAAGCTGGCGTTGAGTCGCCCGAGGAATACAGCAGCCACTCCATGCGCCGCGGCTTTGCCGGCTGGGCTCGCGCCAGCGGTTGGGACATCAAGGAGCTGATGGAGTACGTCGGCTGGAAGGATGTCAAATCGGCCATGCGCTACCTGGATGCATCGGATTCAAGTCTGCAAGCGCGCTTCGAGCAGGGACTGACTGCCCTGGCGCCGCCGGCTCAGTTGCTACCGCGACCTTTGCTCTTGGTGACAGAGCAGGCGGGCGTTGCACATCCACCAGCCGAAGAAACAATGTCTGTGGCGGTCCTGCGCGTCACGATGACCCTGGCCCGGTTCAGCAAACAGTCGCGCGGTCTGGCGCGCGGCCACCGGTTGATCGAGCAGACCTGCTTTGAACGGTTTGCCATGCAGCGTCTGAACACTGAGGGCACACTTTACGAGCTCACGATTCCCTACCTGACCCGCGACTCGCTGGACGAGGTTGTCGCCTCGCTGCTGGATGACATGTACCGCATCGCCGAGGACAACCAGTGTCTGCTGGAAACCTCGTTTCACGAACCGGCCACCGACACCTATTGGGATTGAGGCGATGGGTAGCAAAGCCGCCAGGCGGGGTAGTCCCCGCGAATGACCACGCTCCATGAGACGGCCTATCCCAGCCTGAAACCCGATCCGACACCGCGTGAGCTGGCGGAACTCTACACACCGACCGAGGATGAAATACTCCTGGCTGACGGCATTGGCAAGCGCGCCTTGCCGCGCATGGCGGCGCTGATCCACCTGAAGGTATTCCAGCGCCTGGGTTATTTCATCCCCCTGGCCGATGTGCCCACAGTGATCCGGGAGCACATTGCGCAGCAGGCGGGCGTGGTTCGGCCACCCCTGGCGGCGGACCTCAAGCGCTTCGAGGCCTCGGGATCACGCGGGACGCTTTTCGCGGTTTTACGCCGGCACCTCAATGTCAAACCCTTGAACCCGGCGGGCCATGTCTGGCTGGAGGTCGTGGCCGACACGGCGGCCGAGACCAAACACGCGGTGGCCGACATCATCAACGTGATGCTTGAGGAATTGGTCCACCACCGCTACGAGTTGCCGGCCTTCTCGACGTTGGACCGAATGGCGTTTCGTGCCCGGGAAAAGAGCAACAGCCGCCATTTCTCCGCAATTGCCAGCCAGCTGACAGCCCATACCCGGGCCTTGATCGACAGTTTGCTTAAAACCGCCGACGGCGAGTCGATTTCTGCATGGCAAATGCTCAAGCGCGAACCCAAGCGGCCGACCAACAAGGAAACGCGCACCTACATCCAGCACATCCGGCGCCTGCAACACCTGGTGGAGCAGCTTCCCAAACCTGACGTGCCGGTACCCAAGCTCAAGCAGTTCCGGCACCTGGCCCGCGCACTCAATGCGGCCGAGATGGCCGAACTCAAGCCGCAAAAGCGCTATGCCCTGGCGGTGATCTTCATTCGGGCGCAGCATGCCCAGTCTCTGGACGATGCCGCCGACCTGTTCATTCGCCTTATGCAGAACCTGGAAAACAATGCGAGGCAGAAATTGCTTGCCTTTCAGCAGGAGCGGGTCCAGAAAACCGACATGCTGGTCGGACAGCTCAAGGACATCCTGGGCGCCTACCAGCTCGAGGGCACCGACACGCAGCGCGTGGACGCCATCAGCACGACCCTGGTGGCCGAGGTGGACGAGCTGCTGAACGAATGCGAGCAGCACCTGGCTTATGCCGGCCGCAACCATCTGCCTTTCCTGCTGCAACCCTACAAGATGGTCCGGGCCCAGCTGCTCAACTGCATCGGCATCGCCTCGCCCAAGGCCAGCAGCGAGGACCATGTGGTGGAGCGCCTGATTGAAGCCTTGTACAAGCTGCGCGACAACCGTACGGACATCGTCCTGCTGGACATGCTGGGCCTGAGTGAAGACAGGGACTTCCGCTGGATGTCAGCCCAGTGGAAGAGGTTGGTGCTGGTTCGGCCTTCAGGCAAGGGCCGGTCAGTGGCTGTCCACCGCCGCTATTTTGAGCTGGCGGTCATGCATGCGGTCAAGGACGATCTGAAATCGGGCGATCTCTTCATCAAGTACGGCGAGCGCTATGACGACTACCGCGAACAGCTGGTCGATGACGAAACCTTTGAAAAAGAGGTGGGCGACTATGGCCAGGTAACCGGCATCGAGACAGACCCCTGCACCTTTGTGGCGATGCTCAAATCGGCCATGTCCCAACGCGCGAAGGAAATCGATGCCAATTTCCCCGAAAACTCCCACGCCGAAATTGTCGATGGGCGCCTGATCCTCAGAAAGCCGCCGCGCTCCGACATCGTGGAGGCAACAGCTCGGATTGATGCCTTGATCACCGAGCGGATGGAGGCGGCCAGCATCGTGGACGTCATGATCGACACCGAGCGTTGGCTGGACCTGCACAAGCTGTTCCGGCCGTTGGCCGGGACGGACAGTCGCCTGGGGGATCTGCGCATGCGCGTCATCACGACGCTGTTTTGCTACGGCTGCAACCTGGGGCCGGTGCAGACCGCCAAATCCATCAAAGGGCTGAGCCGCAGGCAGATTTCCTGGCTGAACCTGAAATACGTCAGTGAAGATCTGCTGGACAAAGCCATTGTCAAGGTGATCAACGCGTACAACAAGTTTGAATTGCCAGGGTATTGGGGCACGGGCAAGCACGCGTCGGCCGACGGCACCAAGTGGAATCTGTATGAGCAAAACCTGCTGTCCGAGCACCACATTCGCTATGGCGGCTACGGCGGCATCGGCTACTACCATGTGTCCGACAAGTTCATCGCACTGTTCAGCCATTTCATTTCCTGCGGCACCTATGAGGGCATCCACATCCTTGACGGGCTGATGACCAACGAATCGGACATCCGGCCGGACACGATTCACGGGGACACGCAGGCCCAGAGCTACCCGGTTTTCGCGCTGGCCCACTTGCTGGGCATCCAGCTCATGCCGCGCATCCGGGGTATCCAGGACCTCAAATTCCATCGCCCCGAGCCGGGCAATGCTTACCGGAACATCAATGCGCTGTTCAGCGATGTGATCGACTGGCGGCTGATTGAATTGCATTTGCCGGCGATGCTTCGGGTGGCGGTTTCCATCAAGACCGGCAAGATCACGCCGTCGGCCATCCTGCGCCGGCTCGGCACCTACAGCCGCAAGAACAAACTGTATTTCG
>LNFM01013785.1_pt1 | contig 10176 bp, 8 predicted proteins | sample 596031 | NCBI WGS metagenome assembly LNFM01 (sample SAMN04254537, study PRJNA301005) | activated carbon metagenome | isolation source: dual media filters at the Ann Arbor, Michigan drinking water treatment plant | place: USA: Ann Arbor | reverse complement strand
CTGGTCCTGCCACTTCCTCTCAATATCATACCCCTGCCAGCACGGTGGAGAATTGTTTTCGAACCCGCGATCCAACTTCCATACCCTGCCTCTCAGGTTCACAATCGCGAGCTCTGCCGGGAAATCGCCTTTGAAATCCAGGAAAATATGCAGGAAAAAATCAATTCAGAACTCAAGAAACGCGGCTCTCGAATCTATCTTTAAAAAAAGCCTTGTCATTTCGTTCATTTTCACATTAACTAATTCAAACAAACGTTTGAAAGGGTTTTTATGCGAAGTATTTCGTGGTTCAGTCTTGCTCTTTTCGTCTCTATTGGATCTGGTGCTCAAACAAGCCCTTCAAAGACCCTAACAGAAGCGGAAATCGTGAAATGGGTGAAAGAGAACTCCACCCTTTCGGACTCCCTTCAAGCCGAAACCTCGGCTAAAAAATTGGATGCGGCTTTAACTCAAGAGATGTTTGAAACCCGCTTGAAGGCCAGTCACTTCTTAAAAAGATCGGATGAAAAGCCATCTTCATCGCAACCGTTATTATCCCCCTTTTCAGAAACTAGTTTGATGGTTGAAAAAAAATTCCCAGTGGGACTTGCCGCTTCTGCTGGACTATTTGCGAATCAATCTTCGGCTCAAAACGGGTCTTTCAAGGACGACACGCAAATGGGTATTGCTGTTCAAGCGGAAGTTGATTTGTGGAAGAATTTTTTTGGCAGGCTCGATAAGGCGAATTTGAATCTTTCAAAGTCAAAAATTTCCGTTGCGGATCTTGAAAGTCAGCTGAATTTACGACGACGCCAAATTTTAGTTCGAAAATTATATTGGAGTCTCATCGCGGCCGATCGTAATTTAGAATTGTCCCTGGAACTTTTGAAATCAGCAGAGGTTCAATTAAAAGAAGCTGAAAAGCGCTTAAATGCAGGGATTGCGGATCGTGGCGAGGTCGCGAAATATCGATCTCAAGTGGATTCAAGACGTGCCAGCGAGATTCTTTTTGAATACGAAAAACAAGTTTTGTCCTCGGAACTTGAAAAAGTTCTTAATTCGTTTCAGTTTCGTGACTGGGCATTAGCGAAAAATGAGTTTGAAGCGCAAGATCCCGTCATCAACCAATGTTTACAGCAAATTGCCACCAATAAAGCTGAGCTATCAAGTCTTAGTGATTACGCCGCAATCATTGAAGGCTTGAAGGCGCAATACGAATCTGAAAAAAATTTAGCAGAAGCCCATTCGAGCAGTGACTTTAAACTTGTCGGTCAGTGGCAATCCACCGGAAGAGGCAACAGTTACTCCACTGCAGAATCTGATTGGTCCGATGACAAGAAATCTGGGTACAGCTTAGGACTTCAGCTCTCTGTGCCGCTAGATGGAAAATCAAAAACATCCGAAGCCGAATTAAAACTTCTGAAAGAAAAAGAATATAGCGCCAAAATTAAAACTTTGGAAAATGAACTCAAAACCACGCACCAAAAAATGTCTCAGTCACTTGAGCTTTTGGGACGCGGGCTTTCGAGCCAAGGATCTAATTCAAAAAACTTAGAAGCCAATTACGTGGAAATGCGCAAAAAGTTTCAACAAGGACGTATCACGTTCGTGACCCTGATCGCAGAACAAGACCTCTTGTTTCAATCTAAGCTTCAAGAAATTGGAATTAAAAAACAAATCGCTCACGCGACTTTAGATTATTTGGCCGTGTTTAACAAATTTCCCTGCCAATGGAATTCACTTTAGAAAGGTCTTTCAATTATGACATGGCTAGCACAATTCTTTGTTAAGAATGATAAATTTACAGCTGTTCTTACTTTTTTTCTTTTGATATTTGGTGTTTCCGGAACGATTTCATTGAATTCTGAATCGTTTCCATCCGTGAATATTGGATCTGTTGTCGTTTCCACTCGGTATGACGGCGCGACTGCGGAAGACATTGAAACAAAAATCACAAAACCCATTGAAGATGAAATTCAAAAAGTTTCTGGCGTTAAGGTTGTGAAATCGACAAGCCAAGCAGGGCTTAGCACCATCGTGACCGAAGCCGATATCGACAACTACCCAACTGAAAAAGTGATTTCTGATTTACAGCGTGCTGTCGATCGAACGGTGGGACTACCCCAAGATCTTATCGCTAAACCTGTTTTCAGTGAAATCAAGTCCGACGAGTTTCCAGTTATTGAAGTCGCAGTCATCGGGGAAAACACAAACCGAATTCGGGATGAAATCGCCGATCAACTTGCTGACGACATTAAAGATAACAAAAAAGTCTCTTCGGTTTTTCTGAATGGGTTTTCCGAACGGCAGTTTAACATTTTTCTAGATTCGTCAAAACTTCGAAACCAACACGTCTCGATTCCCGAAGTTCAATCCGCTCTTCAATCTCGAAACCTGACAATCCCCGCCGGTGAACTAAAAGAAGAAGACACCCAAAAACTGGTGCGGATTGAAGGTAAAGCCACGTCGATCACAGAGCTTGAGGACTTGATCGTTCGATCCAACTTCAATGGACAGCAGATTCGATTGAAAGATGTGGCCCGCATTGAAGACGGAAGCGAAGAATACAGAACACTTTCCAATTATAAAGGAGAGCCCGCGACCTTTATCGTCGTCACAAAAAAGGGTGGAGCAGATATCATCAAGCTTGCCAGTGAGATCGAAGAAAATTTAAAGATCTACCGCGAAAAATACAACGGACAACTTAAGTTTGAGGTCTTCAGTGATGAAGGGGTACGTGTTGGCGAACGTTTGGCCGTTTTGACTTCTAACGGATGGCAGGGAATCGTCCTGGTCATTTTCTTCCTGCTTTTATTCATGCCTGGAAAAATTGGTTTGATGACGTCGCTTTCACTACCACTTTCGTTAGCCGCAACGATGGGGGCCATTGCCGTCATGGGTTACTCGCTAAACACCATCACGATCATTGCACTGGTCATCGCCATTGGAATGCTCGTCGATAACGCGGTCGTCGTCAGTGAAAACTTTGCCAGACTTCGAGATGAAGGCCTAGAAACAAACGAAGCCTTATCAAAAACAATTACTGAATTGTGGGCACCGATCACGGCGACCGTTTTAACGACGATCGCAGCCTTTTTGCCCATGCTGGTCACAACCGGGGTTATGGGTCAGTTCATCAAAGGGATTCCGATTGTTGTCACGATCGCACTTCTTATTTCGCTTTTTGAAAGTTTCTTCTTCTTACCTGCTCGTCTGAAGTGGATTGGCTACAAGCCGAAAATTGCAGGGACGACGAAACTTGATTTTTTAGATCGCGTGTTAGCTCCGATTTTCGAAAAACAAATTAGATGGCTCGTCATGAATAAGTGGAAAACCTTTGTGCTGTTTACAGGGGTATTTGTCGGTACGATTATGCTCCTTGCGTTTGGAAATCGATTGAACTTATTCCCTACCGATCAAACTGAAATCTATGTCGTTAGGCTCGAAGCTCCGAAAGGAACTCGAATTGAAAAGACTCAAGAATACTTAGATGAACTCATTGAAAAAATGAACACCGATATGAAAAATGAAATATTGCATATCGTGGGGACTGCCGGAGAATCCTCCGCTGATATTTCAGATCCAAAAGGTGAAAGCGGCAGCAACGTGGCCATGATTCGTATTTTTGTGAACCGAATCACTCAAGACCAAATGCCAACAAAAACGATGCTGGATCGCATTCGATCGATTAAGTCGGAAAAATTTATTCGAATGACCGCGGAAGCACTGGCAAACGGTCCACCCGTTGGCGATCCCGTGACAGTGACATTCCGGTCCAATAATGCTCAGCAATTAAATGAAGTCGCTGAAATCATTAAGAACTCAATTGCGGCGCAACCAGGAATTATTGATGCAAAAATTGATGATGTCATCGGTGACGATGAAGTCACCGTCGATATTAATTATGCCCGTGCTGCTCAAGTCGGCCTGAGCCTTCAAGATATTGGACTCAATGTTCGTGCGGCTATCGCCGGCGTCGCGGTTGGCGATGTGAACCTCAATAATAAGGAAGTCGACTACTTCATTCGCTTTGAAGACGCCGATAAGAAGAACGTTGAAAGTCTTGCAGACGTGAAAATTCCGGATCGGCAAGGAAATCTAATCCCGCTTGGAACCGTCGCTCAATTTAAAGTTCAGCCTGGCTCTGCACAGATTAAGCGATACGATTTCAAACGTGCTAAAACCGTGACAGCGAATTTAGATGACACGATCATTACATCAATCAAAGCAAACGAAATCGTTCAGCAAGAATTTACTAAAATTTCCGCAAAGTACAAAGATGTGCAAATTGTCTTTGGTGGAGAGGCCGAAAAAACAAATGAATCTGTCGCATCCTTATTCGCGGCTTTGATTCTTTCTTTAATCGGAATTTTTGCGCTTCTGGTTTTGATCTTTGGATCCTACTTAAGCCCATTGATTATTCTCACGACCATACCGCTAGGCCTGACTGGGGTTTCGGTGGCCTTCTTTCTTCACCAAAAAGATCTCAGCTTCATGGCCATTATTGGTGTCATTGGCCTTAGCGGAATCATTGTGAACTCAGGAATTATTCTGATCAGTTTCATCGAGCAACTCCGACAAGAAACGCAGTTGAGCTTAAATGAAATCTTGATCAAAGCCAGCTCCATGCGCTTACGTGCCGTCCTGGTCACATCACTGACAACAATTAGCGGGCTCATCCCGACCGCTTACGGCATCGGGGGCGTCGATTATTTTATTATCCCGATGGCGCTTGCATTAGCATGGGGCCTCTCCACTGGAACATTGTTCACGCTTTATTGGGTTCCGCCGGCTTACGCGATCGTTGAATCAATCAAAGCCAAATTCTCAAGGAGTCCAAAATAAGATGAAGTTTGGCGATCCGGCAGAAACAAAAAATAGAATCATGAAGGTGGCCTTCGAACTTTTTGGTCAGTACGGCCTTGAAGGCGCCTCTGTACGAGACATTGCGAAGAAGTCGAACTCTAACATTGCAGCTATCAACTATCATTTCGGCACGAAAGAAAATCTTTTTTGGGAAGTGATGTATGAAACTTATCGTGATCTGAATCGAAACGTCGAAATTATGTACCAGGATTCTAAAGATGTGTACCAGTTATCTGATAAACTTTTGGACTATTTTCACTCGGAAAAGATAGCTTTAAAGAACACAATGAAAATGCTCTTAACGGATGGATTGGCACTACCCACCGACCCCAGGATCATCAAAGAATTGAATAACCCTTTTGGTCCTCCGGGCGGACAATACTTCCAAGAAATGATTCAAAAAGAATGTCCGTTTCCGCTTTCCAGAATGGGATCCATGTGGGGTGTGAAGTCTATTTTTGGGTCCATCATGCATTGGTCGGTCATGCTGTGCTCGGACAAAGTTTGTGTGGCAAACGAAAACGATGAGCTTCTATCAGATGAACAAATTAAAAAAGATGTTCTTCTGATGGTTCGCTCATCGATCGAATTTTTGAAATCGAATAAAAAATTATTTTCCGATTAAAACCAATATTGAATATGAACTTCTGGATGAAGAGAAGTTCGCGCATAATTTTCCGGTGATTTGATGTAAATGGAGTCTGGATCTAAAAATTCTGGATCCATGACTCTTTGACTGACGGATCCACCCAACTGCACGGTCCAGGATCGATTCGGATTGTATTCCCAGCTCGCTCCTAGAATCATGTTTGGATAATTATAATTCAATCCGAGCACACCAACCTCAAGGTTAATTTTAGTTTTCTCATTCAAGAAAAATTGATTCAAGGATGAAGCTGTAAATTGCGCAGCCTGCTTGTTGAATGGTTCACGGCGAAGTGAAAATGGCGATTCTTCATTATAGAAATACATGTAATTTAAAGTGAGTGTTAATCGATACGATGGCGCCACAATGGCATCGTGAGTGAGCCAGTACGAAATGGACGTTTGATTGTACAAAGATCCTAACTTTGGATTGGAATTAAAGTATGCCAATTGATGGCTGACGGTGCCCAGATCAAAAAATGAGTGCTGAAACTTTACAGCCATGTTTTCTAAATTATAGAACGAAAGCATCCACGGCGAAAATCCGATCGTCCATTCATCTGTAGCCCCACAACCAGTAAAGAAAAACCCTGCCGTACATTGCTTGGAAGCAAGGACTTCTGTCGTCGGCGATAAATTGTGACCAAAACTTATGGGTCGATTTTCAGAATTTGCAGACGAAAAAAAACTGGAGTTTGTGTCCGCAACAGACAAACTTGTCAAAAAAGAAAGACAAATGATTTGTTCTACAATTCTGTTACGAGCCATTGACGGACCTCTACTTCTCCATTGAGTAACTGCGTGAACTGACAGTTGACTCGTTTTGCGTTTGAGGCTTCATCCAACCTCGTGCACGTTGGCGTGTACAAAAAGATTGGATGCGGAAGCACGCCTTGAAGGGGAATAGACATGTCGCCTAGTTTGAGGTACTGCAAAGGAGTGTCAGACGAGACGTAGGCCGACATCACACTTTCAACTTGCACGGGATTGCCGTCAGGCGAAGTTTGCACGCTACTATAAGACGGCCAAAATCCTCGCACAAAGGGAATGATCCTAGAATCACCCGTTTCGATAGACTCCACGGTGAACCGTTGCAGTTTAAAAATGGCCGGTCGTTGCCAAAAACTAAATTCATTAAATTGAAAAATGGTGCATGTACCGGCTGCGAAGACCTGGCAGTTAAATGCCCCCTCATCTTTTTTCACACCGTTTTGAAAAAGGGAAAATGTCGATTCTTCCAGATTGAAAATGTACTGAAACGCTCCATTAAAATCAGGATCTTTAGAAGCTAACCAATACGTCTGACTCAAGTGAGGAAATGAAGGATCTAGTCGGAACGACACCAAATTGATGCTAAATTTGGAATCTTCTTGCTTATCTAAGTCTGGTAAAATCTGATTCTCGATTAAACCGGATCGCTCCCCGCAGCCCAAAGTGAAAACTAGTAAAAGCAAACCTAATTTCATGTTCATTCTAAAAGTCTATTGAACAGGGAAATTAATGACAAGGCTATTGGCAGGTTGGCTTTGAAAAATCAGACTGGCCGGGACAATCTGGAAGATCATTTCCGATCACCTGCAAGATGCGATTCCAAGAATTGATAAAGGATCCGGGATTAGTGTCATCTCTAGAAATAAGAGACTTCACAGTTAAAGTTGCGATCGTCACGGCGACAAAAAGGATAAGAACATACTCGACCGCAATTTGACCTGATTGTGACCTTGGCCGCTTCATTTGAAAACCCTCTAAAAGCAGTCTATCAAATATTTTGAATATCGAAAGTCACTTCAGAAGCTTCGCTAGCCAACTCGACCTTATATTTTTCAAGGTCATTTAGAATGGACTGAAATAGCTTTTCAAATCCTTCGTCGTTAGATGGAAGAGATGCCGCAATCAAGCGCCCTTCATCCCAATCGACCGAATAAAAATCTAAATTGATTCCAGGTATATCCAGATCAAACACGACATTCAGATCATCACGAGTTGGATAAATCAAAATAAACACATGCTTTTTGGTCTGGTCACACCAAGACTTATAATAGCTTGTGATATCTTCGTGTTGATTTTGAAGCAGATGGTAAATCTTCAGCGCCATTCCCTCGTAGGCCTGAGAGAAGTAGATTCTGAAAGGGCCATCAAAGAGCGCCGTGTTAAAAACTGGACTATAGTACTTGGTGGATAAAAACGATGAATAACTTGCTGCCATTCCCAAAGACTAGAAAGCAAATAGATCTGACGGCAAGCAAAATGTAAGAATCTTAAATTCTATAGCTAAGCGCGTTATATAGCTGAAAACTGGTTTCTTTTTAGCTTTTGACCATGTTTGTACAAATCGTGTATGGGTACAAACCCAGCAGAATAAAAAAAGTCAGTCAGCTCGGCTTCCGTTACTAAAAACTGAGCTTGGAATCCTGGCCTGAGCAGTCCCTGTTCATGATGAATGCCGAGCGCCTTCGCGGCACCATATGTATAAGCTCTGAAGACTTCTGGTAGACTCATTTTCATCTCAAGCCGCGCGAGCAATCCCGTGAGCATCACATCCTGACTCGGACAACTTCCCGGATTAAAGTCGGTCGCTAGAGCTACCTCTGCACCGGCATCAATTAATTTTCGAGCTGGTGGATACGAACATCGCATGTACAGGTCTGCAAGCGGAAGCAGGACTGGAACAGTTTGAGACCGGCCAAATTTTTGAATTGTTTTCTCAGAAAGATGAATCACATGATCGGCAGATCGCGCTTTGTATTTCAGTGCAAGCTCGGCTCCGCCGGAGGGGCTCAGTTGGTTGGCGTGAATGGTCAGGTCAAAACCAAGCTGTTTGGCTTTTTTCAAATAAGCTTCGGACTCAATTTTGCTAAAAAACTTTTCCTCGATAAAGATATCAACTCGATTTGTCGAATTCCTCGTCTTGAGCGCCGGAAGTGTCACAGCGATCACATGATCGAGATACTGCTTGTGATTTTGAAACTCTGGAGGCAGTGCATGAGGGCCCAGATAAGTGCCCAGCACATCAATAGGAAGTTCGCGCCCCACGTCTTCAATGACGTCCAACATTTTGAATTCATTTTTCTGATCTAGTCCATAACCAGACTTCACTTCCACTGTCGCAACACCCATCTGCATGTATCGATGCAAATGACTGATGAGTTGAGCTTTCAAACCGCTAGCCTTCGCGGTTCTGGTTTTTTTCATCGTTGATAAAATTCCACCGCCACGCGCGGCTATTTCTAAGTAGCTCACTCCTTGGTTTCGAAGTTCAAATTCGTCTGCTCTTGAACCGGCAAACAGGCTGTGGGTGTGACATTCGATGAAAGCTGGCAGAAGGAGTCTTCCTTGAAAACTATTTTCTTCGATCTGCTTCAGGTGTATCCCATCAGCTTTGATCTTCTTTTGAATTCTTGCATCAGAATCTAAAGCGAGGATGCGCCCATCTTGAACAAGCATCGACTGCTGGCTTTGCAAGTTCTTAAATCGCTCATCGAAGCATTTGAACTGCCGAAAAAGCTGAAATTTTTTATTGGATTTTTTCACAGCCAAAATTTTGCATCCTTTTCAGCAAATGATCAATCGTTGCTGCAATGGGAATATCCCCTTTCACAACTCGCATTTTCATTTGATCGATTTTAGAAATCGTATCTTTTGAAGAAGCCCTCCACGCGCTCCCCGGCATGACTTCACAGTAGCCTTTCAAGGTTTTTGAAACCTCACTTTCGCGAAGGGCTGGCTTCACCATACGGCACAGACCCTCAGAACTTGCTAAGTGATTGGCTGCTTGAATGTAGTAATCGACGGCTTGCGCTGCACTTTCGCAGATAAGTTTGTGCTGAGATGTGCCCACTGGAAAAGCGGACGGCACAATGTGCGGCAATTCTTTTTTCCATTTTGTATCGAGCTCATACCATTGCATGAATTTTTTGTGGTCGTGTGGGATCTTGTTATTGAATTTTTTTAGAGACTCGTAGCGTTCAAAATTTTGAATGCGGCCCAGTGCCTGAATCACCTCATCCAGAGCAAAATTGAAAGAGCCTTCTGTGTTTTTCAATAAACTGTAGACTGGCCCTTCGTTGACGAACCAAACAGAAGCCCGCTTGGTCAAGCTATCACTCACGATTTCATTCCAATCTGGTCCGCCTAGGAAAAATCGATACAAGCCTTTTGCATTTTTATCGACTTCGCTGGATTCAAAGGCCGCCACACTGATCATGGTTTTGATGTTCGCAAGTTCTGATTCTTTATTGACAACATCTTGAGACTTTCGCTTCAACTCACGACGAACTTTCAAGAGTCGTCCTTGATCCTTTGAAATCACTCGATCTTCATATCGCTTAATCAATACTTCGCTCGCAGCGAACAAATCAATCATCGAAATCAGCCAATCTCCACCGAGCTGGACACATTCCAAAAGCTTGCTATTTTCAATCTGGGCGGACTTCAAATCTAGTTTAACGAATTGTTCAAAATAGGATTGTACGCCTTCAATTTGCCTTAAGACTTGAAAGTCAGATTGGTCGTCAGCCAAAACTTGCAGCGAACGCAAATTAGCTTCTGTTTCAATCCTCAGTAATTCTTTTCTAATGATCTGGCACTGCGAAATCTCAGGCCTCGTCAGTCGAGCTTTAGCTTGATCAATAAACTCAACGGCCCCTTTGAGCTGCACCAGGGAATACTCAGCGCCAGACTTCAAAT
>LNFM01017399.1_pt1 | contig 10177 bp, 6 predicted proteins | sample 596031 | NCBI WGS metagenome assembly LNFM01 (sample SAMN04254537, study PRJNA301005) | activated carbon metagenome | isolation source: dual media filters at the Ann Arbor, Michigan drinking water treatment plant | place: USA: Ann Arbor | reverse complement strand
CTCGGAGGAACCGATGTACACACGCCCTGAGGCCTGGCCGTAGACGTAGGTGTCGTTCCCGCCTTCGCCGGACAGATGCTGGAACTCGCCTGCGCCCCCCGCCCCGGCATCGAGCCGGTCGTCGCCGTCGCCCCCGTAGATCCGGTCCGGGCCGGCCGTGCCGTTGAGGGTATCATCAGCCGCCGTGCCGATGATGGTTCTGCCAAACGGGTCTCCGGCGATGGTGAACCGACCATCCACGAACTGCAGCAGCTCCACATTGGTCAGGCTATCCGTGCCGTCCGGTCCGGTCACGGTCGTGGTCCCGCCCACCGTCGAGACGGTGTAGCCGGCCCGCGCGCCGGAGAACACAGCCGTATCGGTTCCTGCCCCGCCGTCGATCGTGTCGTCGCCAGCGGCGCCGGTCAGCGTGTCGTCGCCCGCCCCGGCCAGGATCTCATCCGCAAAGGCCGTGCCGGTGATCGTGTCGGGACCCGCCGTGCCCGCGAAATACTGCCCGCCGCCAGCGCCAACGATCAGAGTAATGTCTGCGAACTGCAGCCGTTCAACCGTCGTCAGCGTGTCGGTGCCGTCCGGTCCCGTCACGGTCGTGGTGCCGCCCACCGTCGAGACGGTGTAGCCCCCCCGCGCGCCGGAGAAAACGGCCGTATCGGTTCCTGCCCCGCCGTCGATCATATCGTTGCCGGAGCCGCCCGTGATCGTGTCGTCGCCGCCGAGACCGTTGATCGTATCAGCCCCGCCCGTGCCGACCAGTGTGTTGGCTCCTTCGGTCCCGTTGATAGCAAGTGGATTGCCGTCGATTCCATACAGCCCATCCGCGAATTGGAGCCGCTCTACATTGCTCACGCTGTCCGTTCCGTCAGGGCCGGCCAAAGTGGTGACGCCGCCCGAGGTCGTGATCGTGTAGGCTGACCGGTTGCCGCCGAACACGGCCGTGTCCGATCCGTCGCCGCCGTTGATCACATCATTGCCGCCCGCGCCGGTCAGGATATCGTCGCCGGTCCCGGCGAGGATCTCATCCGCAAAGGCCGTACCGACGATCGTGTCGTTGCCTGCGGTGCCGGCAAAATACTGGCCGCCGCCCGCGCCTACGATCAGGGTCAGATCCGCAAACTGAAGCCGCTCAACCGTCGTCAGCGTATCCGTGCCGTCCGGTCCGGTCACCGTCGTCGTCCCGCCGACCGTCGAGACGGTGTAGCCCACCGTCGATCGTGTCGTTGCCGCCGGCGCCGGTCAGCAAATCGTCGCCCGCCCCGGCCAGGATCTCATCCGCAAAGGCCGTACCGACGATCGTGTCGTTACCGACCGTGCCAGCAAAATACTGGCCGCCACCAGCGCCGACAATCAGGGTCAGGTCCGAGAACTGGAGCCGCTCGACAGTCATCAACGTGTCGGTGCCGTCCGGTCCGGTCACCGTCGTCGTCCCGCCGACCGTCGAGACGGTGTAGCCCGCTCGCGCGCCCGAGAAGACCGCCGTATCGGTTCCCGTCCCACCGTCGATCGTGTCGTTGCCGCCGGCGCCGGTCAGCAAATCGTCGCCCGCCCCGGCCAGGATCTCATCCGCAAAGGCCGTGCCCGCGATCGTGTCGTCGCCGCCTGTGCCCGCGAAATACTGCCCGCCGCCAGCGCCCACGATCAGCGTCAGGTCCGAGAACTGCAGCCGTTCAACCGTCGTCAGCGTGTCGGTGCCGTCCGGTCCCGTCACCGTCGTGGTGCCCCCGACCGTCGAGACGGTGTATCCGGCGCGCGCGCCGGAGAAGATCGCCGTGTCCGTCCCTGCCCCGCCGTCGATGGTATCGTTGCCGGCACCGCCATTGATGACGTCGTTACCATCCAGTCCGTTGATGGTGTCAGCGCCGCTCGTCCCGGTCAGGGTGTCAGCCCCCGACGTGCCGTTGATCGGTCCGCCCGTCAGTGCATTGCCCGCCGCACGCTGTCCGTCCCGTCGGCACCCGCGACCGTGGTCACGCCGCCCGACACCGTGATCGTGTAGGCCGACCGGTTGCCGGTAAACACGGCCGTGTCCGTTCCGTCGCCGCCGTTGATCGTGTCGTTGCCGCCGGCACCGGTAAGCGTGTCGTCGTCCGCGCCGCCATTCAGGGTGTCAGCACCCGTCCCGCCGTCGAGTATATCCGCCCCGGCGTCGCCGTTCAGGGTCGAGCCAAGCCCCGGGATGGCCGGAACCGGTGTCTGGCTGGGGCTCGAGACATGCAGGGTGTAGGTTGAACCGGCCACGGGCGGTTGGGTGGTGAAGGTCCCGCCACTCTCGCCCAGATAACGTGCAACCTGGATATAATAGGTCCCGGCGGCCGCGAAGGTATGGGTGATCAGCGAGTCGGTGTCAGAGCCTGGAACGGTGTCGTCATTGCTGGCAAGTACTTCACCCCCGGCGTTCAGCAGCCGCAGGGTGCTGTCGAAGCTGGCCCCGTCGATGTCCAGGGTCACGGTCTCGCCCGCAACAACGGTGATGGCGTAAAATTCGACGCCGCCATGGGCCGTGGCGACGACGGTCGCGTGCGGGATGGTGGTCGAATTGTCGATCGCCGGGTTGGAGAAGAGGTCAAAGGCCCCGGTCAGAGAAACCGCCGTGGCGATCGAATTGTTGACCGTGGTGCTGCCCTTGACGATGTCCGGAGCACCGCCGCCCAGGGCGGGCGCGCCGGCAACGAGCTGATCGGCACCGCCGCCGCCGTTGAGGGTGTCGATGCCGCCGCCGCCGCGCAGGATGTTGGCGCCGCCGTCGCCCGTCAGGGTGTCGGCGAAGGCCGTGCCGGTCACGTTCTCGACCTGGCTCAGGGTGTCGATGCCCGCGCCGCCGCTGGCTACGCCAGAACTCAGGCTGACTGTGACCCCGGCGCCGGCGCCGGAATAGTCCGCGGTGTCGATGCCGGAACCGCCGGTGAGCGTGTCGTTGCCAAGCGCGCCGATCAGGACATCGTCGCCGTCCCCGCCGTTCAGGACGTCGTTGCCGGAGCCGCCGTTCAGCGTGTCGCTGCCGGCCAGGCCGTTGATGGTGTCATCCCCGCCAAGACCACCGATGACGTCCGCCAGGGCGGTGCCGGTGATGGTCTCGTTGGTGATGTCGCCACCGACCACCACGCCGCCCGTCGGCGCCGCCGCGATGGTCTGGTCGGTGAATTGCAGGAATTCGACATTGGTGACGGTCACGTTCTGGCCGTTGCCGGTGATCGTGCCGACCTGGCCGTTCCACGTCACGGTATAGGCGGCGCGTGCGCCGGAGAACACGACCGTGTCCGTGCCCAACCCGCCGTCGACGACGTCCGTGCCGGTGTTCGGAGTGAAGCGGTTGTTGCCCGAGTTGCCGCGGAAGGTGTCCGAGCCGCTGCCGCCGATGGCATTCTCGATCACCGCGCCGAGCGCGATGGAGACGTTGCCGACCAGTCCGCCGACGCTGGAGAAACATCCCTGACGCAGATCGATAACCTGGCCGTTGTTGGCATATCCCGAGAAGTCAAACGTATCGGTCCCACCGGCGTCCCAGGCGCAGAATATCAGGGCGGTGGATGAGGTGCTGGCACCGAACCAGATCTGACCGGCGGTCGAGTTGAAACCATAAACGGTATCACCCGTCCGGGTGGTCATATTGGCCCCGTAAAGACGCTGGGCCGCCGAGATGTCATCCAGCAGCGGCACAGACGAGTACCGGCCCGGTCCGAAGGACGCGCCGGTAAGCTCCTCCTGGAAATAGCTCATCACCGTATATTGGAGGGAGTCCTCAAAGTAGATGGCGTGGGCTTCGTAGGTGATGGAGGTGCCCGCACTGGCGTTGTAGGCGGCCGGATGGCTCAGTCCGATGGCGTGCCCGATCTCGTGCAGCAGCGTGAGCTGGGCATACCCCTGTTGGACAGGCAGGGCGTTGCTGCCGCTATTGATGTTGATCCAGACATCGCCCTGAACCGCGCTGGCGCTGGTGTTGCCGGGCATGCCGCCCGGCAGATAGGCGAAGGCCGCCGCGCCGCTCTGGCCGCTTGCATAGTTGCCCAGCAGGATGGTGGCGCTGTTCGAGTACTGGCTGCCGGGGTCCTGAACGCGCTGGAACGTGATGTTGGCCACGTCGGACCAGGCCGCAAAAGCCAGCACCGAGGAGGCAATCTGGGTGGAGTTGAACTGGGAGAAGCCAGCCGTATCGGTCGGCATGGTCGTGACCGAATCACGGAAGGCATAGGTCACGGTCGCCGCTGTGCCGAGGCCCGAGGCCCAGCTCTGGTTCGAGCGGGTGATCTGGGCACCGGCATCCGTCGAGCTCAGCGAAGGCTTGCCGTTCGGGCCGAAGACGCCTCGATCATCGGCGTTCAGGTTGAAGAGCGAACCGCTGCCGGAGTCGGTGGTCGGCCCGTGGAAGCGGGCGCAGCAGGCGCAAATCTGATAGCTGGCAATGGCCCCGAACGAACCGTTCTCGACCGGCTCGACCGGCTCTACCGGCTCTACCGGTTCCAACGCCTCGCCCACGCCGATGAATCGGTCGTTTCGGCCCGCGAACCCTTCGTACGCATCAAGAAAGGTGTTCGAAATTCCGCCGGAGCGGGTGGTGTTCAGACCGAAAAACATGGGGCCACCGTCGTGGAGAGAATGTTTGAGGGGGTTACCATAACGCGACCGCCCGAAACGACAAGCGCGCTGCAATCAAGGTGTGATAAATATTCGACGATACACTCTAAAGTTGTCAGACGATTCGCTCTGTTGGCTCCCGGCCGTCCCGCAGCACCGACCTGCGGTGGAAGATATTACGTTGCCGGGCGGCCAAGGGACGCACCGCTCGCCCTCATCGAGGCTTGGCACGCCCGGGGCCCCGACGCATGGTGCGGCGATGTTGAACCGGCGCTCCCCCGCTTCCGTTGCGGCCCTTCTGATCCTCGCCGCGACAGCCCTGTCGGGCTGCGGTTCGAGCGGATCGGCCCCGGAGGCCGGTCTGGATATCGCCGCTCCGGCGGAGCAGCGGCTGATCGCCTTGACGGACCTCGACCAGCGGGTCGCGAGGGTCGGCCATCGCCTTGCTGTGGCCAATGCGGCGCTGTGCCCGGCGGTTCGCAACTCGGCGGGCTGGCTGCTCCACGCCGCGAGCCAGTACAGCGCAGAGCTTCGGCCGCATGCTGAATCCCGGTTCGGACTGGACGGCGACCTGCCGGGCCTTCTGGCCGTTCCGGAGGGATCGGCTGCGGACCTCGCCGGCCTGCGCCGTGGCGATCTTCTTCTCCGCGTCAACGGCGAGGCCCTGACGCGGGGCGTTGACCGGCGCACGGCCGCCTTCGAAGGCGTCGAGGTCAATATCCGCAAACTGGACCTCGCCCTGGCCGAGGGCCCCGTCGAGGTCACTTTCCGCCGCGGCGACGCCGAGCTGACGGCGAGGATCACGCCGCAACGCGCCTGCGGCTACGACGTCCAGCTGGATCCGTCGGACGAGCTCAACGCCCGGGCGGACGGCAAACGCCTGTACATCACCACCGCCATGGCGGGTTTCACCGCGACCGATGACGAACTCGCCGTCGTGCTCGGCCACGAACTGGCCCACCACGTCCTGGGACACCGGGCCTGGCACGAAGCCGAGACGCGCGGCCGTCAGACCCAGACCGTGCCGGCCCTGTCGGAGACGGCGGGCGGGACGGAGCGGCAGGCCGATCGCGTCGGCCTCTATCTCGCGGCCCGCGCGGGGTTCGACAGTTCCATCGCCCCTGCCTTCTGGCGCCGGTTCGGTGCGTACAACTGGCGCGTCCGCTATCCCCAGTGGAACCACCCCTCCGCCGAGGCCCGCGCCCGCGCCCTCGAAGACGTGCAGGCGGAGATCAGCGCCCGCCGGGCGTCGGGTCAGCCTCTGGTTCCGTAGCGAGAGGCGCCTCGTCCCCCCGCCACGCCGCCGCCGGATTGAGCACCGCCGTCGCCTCCAGGAATGACCCCGGCTTCATCGAGGGCTCGGCGGCCGTCTGCAGTCCGGCGACGCGAGCCAGATCGGCGATAAAGGTGATGCAGTTTCGCCGCCGCAGGTCATAGACCCAGCCTTCCGGCGTATTCCACCAGTCGGCGCGCGCCCGCACGGCGCGATAGCCGGCGTCGCTGACCGTCAGTCTCAGATAGGGTTTGCCCTCGCCGACATAGCGGGGGTTCGGCAGCTCGACCACGCCGTCGCCCCGCGCGAAAAGCAGATGCGGTCCCGGATTGCGGGCGGTGAACCCGGCCGCCCAGTCGACCGTGTCGCCCGTATCCTCCAGCGTGCCCGTGGCCTGTACGAAGGCGTGGGGGAACAACAGATTTCCGTCCCGCACCCGGGCCCCCGGATGGGCATAGAAGGTCAGGGTCACCTCGGCCCAGGCCGAGCCTGCGATCAGCGCCAGCAGCAGGCCCGGCAGTCCGGCCCGCCTCATCGTTCCGATCATCCTTCGGCCTCCGTCATCCGCCCACCTATCGCCCGGCGACCGGTCGTTGCAAAGTCCCGACGCATCACCCGGCGATGTCGCGAATCAAAGGCTGCGCGTGACCGACAAGGTTCCAGACCCCCCGACCGGCGCCGCCGACTGGTGGCGCGGTGCCGTCATCTACCAGGTCTATCCGCGCAGCTTCGCCGATGCGAACGGCGACGGCGTCGGCGACCTGGCCGGGATCACGAACCACCTCGATCACATCGCCTCCCTGGGCGTCGACGCCGTCTGGCTCAGCCCCTTCTTCACCTCGCCGATGAAGGATTTCGGCTATGACGTCGCCGACTATTGCGACGTCGATCCGGTGTTCGGGACCCTCGCCGATTTCGACCGGCTGATCGCCCGCGCCCACGCCCTCGGCCTGAGGATCATCACCGACCTCGTCCTCGCCCACACCTCGGACCAGCACGAATGGTTCAGGGACAGCCGCCAGTCGCCCACCGGCACGAGGGCCGACTGGTATGTCTGGGCCGATGCGAAGCCCGACGGTGCACCGCCCAGCAACTGGCAGTCGGTCTTCGCCGGCCCCGCCTGGACCTGGGACGCCCGCCGCGGCCAGTACTACATGCACAATTTCCTGCCGGAACAGCCGCAGCTGAACCTGCACAATGTCGAGGTGCAGGACGCCCTTCTCGACGTCGCCCGGTTCTGGCTCGACCGCGGCGTCGACGGTTTCCGCTTCGACGCCATCAATTTCGCCATGCACGACCCGTCCCTGACGGACAATCCGCCCGCGCCCCCCGGAAAACGCACCCGTCCGTTCGACTTCCAGACCCACCTCCACAACCAGTCCCAGCCGCAGATCCCCGCCTTCCTCGCCCGCGTCCGCGCCCTGATGGATCAGTACCCCGGCCGGTTCAGCGTCGCCGAGGTCGTCGGCGAGGCCGCCGAGCCCGAGATGCAGGCCTTCACCGCCGACGACCGTCATCTCAACAGCGCCTATGGCTTCGCCTATCTGTACGCCGACGCCCTGACGCCCGAACTGGTGCGCCGCGCCAACGCCGCCTGGGACGGAGCCCCCGGCCAGGGCTGGCCCTCATGGGCCTTCTCCAACCACGACGCACCACGCGCCGTCTCGCGCTGGGCCGAGGGCCGGGAGCCCGACCGCTTCGCCCGCATGGCGATGCTGTTGCTGATGGCCCTGCGCGGAAACGTCTTCGTCTATCAGGGCGAGGAGCTGGGCCTGCCGCAGGCCGAAGTCCCCTTCGACCGCCTCGTCGATCCCGAGGCCATCGCCAACTGGCCCCGGACCCTCGGCCGCGACGGCGCCCGCACGCCCCTGCCCTGGCGCGCCGACGCGCCCCACGCCGGCTTCTCGACCATGGAGCCCTGGCTGCCGGTCGATCCGCGCCACCCGCCCCTGGCCGTCGACCGTCAGGACGCCGACCCGGCCTCCATGCTCACCCTGACCCGCCGCCTCATCGCCCTGCGCAAGCGCGAGCCGGCCCTCCGTCTCGGCGCCTTGCGTTTCCTCGACGCCCCCGCCCCTATGCTGGCCTTCGAGCGCAGCCACGGCGAGGAGACCCTGACCTGCGTCTTCAATCTCGGTCATGAAGCCATGGCCTGGAGTCCGCACGGTGCCGCCAACGTCCTCGAGGCCGTCAATCTGGACAGCGCCCGGACCGGCCACCTGCCGCCGCTTTCCGGCCTGATCGCCCGCCGGCCTTCGATATGAGGTGGCGGAGCCGCACGCGTGGCGCTATCGCAAACCCATGACCACCAAGGGCCCCGTCCTCGTCACCGGTTCGGCCGGCTTCATCGGCTTCCACACCGCTGAGCGTCTGCTGGCGCGCGGCGAGACCGTGATCGGCGTCGACAACCTCAACGACTACTACGACCCGGCCCTGAAACAGGCGCGGCTCGACCGGCTGCTGACCCGGCCCGGCTATATCCACCACACGCTTGATCTCGCCGACCGTGACGGCATGGCCGCCCTGTTCGCGAAACACGCGCCGCGCCGCATCGTCCATCTCGGAGCCCAGGCGGGCATCCGCTACAGCGTCGAGAATCCCGAGACCTATATCGACTCCAACGTGGTCGGCTTCCTGACCGTGCTTGAGGGGGCCCGCGCCGTGAAGGCCGAGCATCTGGTGTTCGCCTCCACCAGTTCGGTGTTCGGTGCCAACGCCGCCCTGCCGTTCTCGGTGCAGCAGGGCGTGGCCCATCCGTTGAACGTCTATTCGGCGACCAAGCTCGCCAATGAGGCCATGGCCCACGCCTATGCCTACATCTTCGGCATCCCCTGCACCGGCCTGCGGTTCTTCACCGTCTACGGTCCGTGGGGCCGGCCGGACATGGCCCTGTTCAAATTCACCCGCGCCATCCTCGAAGGCCAGCCGATCGACGTCTATGGCGCGGGAACGATGGAGCGTGACTTCACCTATGTCGACGACATCGTCGACGGCGTGGTCGCCGCGCTGGACACCGTCCCTGCGAAAGACCCCGACTGGCGTGCTGAAGCGCCCGGCCCCGGAACCAGTGGCGTGGCGCCCTGGCGGATTCTGAACCTCGGCGCTGGCCGGCGCGAGCCGCTCGCCCGCTACATCGAGGTGCTCGAACAGGTGCTGGACCGCAAGGCGATCCTCAACGTCATGCCGACCCAGGACGGCGAGATGACGCGCACCGAGGCCGATGTGACCGAGACCCGCGCCGCCCTCGACTACGCCCCCTCGACCCCGATCGACGTCGGGGTGAAGCACTTCGTCGACTGGTACCGCGACTTCTACGGGGTCTAGGCGCCGCCCGCGTTGACGCGCCGCCGTTCCCTTGCGCCTGCGGTTCTGGGGTCATCACAACGGGCACAACGGGGTCACAACGGACACAACGGGTTCTGCACAGATGCCGGGCGACGCCGGCCTCCACGCACGAATGTGACTCCGGATCGCCGCCGCGCATCGATCGGATCAAGGCGGCGAAGCCGCGATCTTGACGCGAGGGGGAAAGGCACGTGGCCCGGACGCAGACCCGGTCCCGTCGTGTTCGTCGTGACCCCGTTGTGCCCGTTGTGATGAACCTGCATTCGCCAGCGCGGACGCAGTTCACCGCAACCGCGAAGGCTCGAGGTCAGGATGTGCCGCAACGTCAGCCTGGACCCTCCCCCTGTGCAGCGACACAGCAAGTTATTGCACCGCACACGAAATGATTTGCCTGCTGCGGTGCAATAGGTTCCTATCCCTATCCGCGGCCCCGAACGCGGTTCGAGCCGAGCTTTCTGCCTCCCAGCCTCGGACCCCGCGCATGAAAAACCGCAGCCTCGCCGCCCTTCTCACCCTCGGCCTCGGCCTGATCGCGGGCCCCGCCATGGCAGCGGCACCCGCCGCGCCGGCCCTGCTCGCGCATCAGGTGCCGCTGGTGCTGAACGAGGCCTCGTCGGCCTGGATCCTGACCTCGACGGCCCTCGTCCTGCTGATGACCCTGCCCGGTCTGGCCCTGTTCTACGGCGGCATGGTGCGGCGCAAGAACGTGCTGGCGACCATCGCCCATTCGACCGCCGCCATGGCCATCGTCACCGTCCTCTGGTTCATCGTCGGCTACAGCCTGTCTTTCGGCTCCAGCGGCGAGGCGACCAACGGCTTCATCGGCGGTCTGCAGGCCGCCTTCCTCAACGGCGTCACCCCGTCCACGGCCCACAGCCTGGCCCCCGGCCTGCCCGAGTTCCTCTGGATCGCCTACCAGCTGACCTTCGCCATCATCACCCCGGCCCTGATCGCCGGGGCCTTCGCCGAGCGGATCAAATTCTCGGCCTC
>LNFM01013782.1_pt1 | contig 10178 bp, 5 predicted proteins | sample 596031 | NCBI WGS metagenome assembly LNFM01 (sample SAMN04254537, study PRJNA301005) | activated carbon metagenome | isolation source: dual media filters at the Ann Arbor, Michigan drinking water treatment plant | place: USA: Ann Arbor | reverse complement strand
GCAGGCGTGTCCAGGATCAACAGCTTTTTGAGCGCCTTCAGGCGCTGGCGGTCGTAGCTGGGAATGGGCGCTGGGATCATGTCAAGGCTCCTGGACGCACGAGCGCCCCTTGGGCCTTTTCATCGTCGGATCGCTTCCAAACTTGAGCGCCCGGCCGAGGGATGCCCGACCGGGCGGATCCGGCGGTCCCGGACAAAAAAGAGCCCCCGGGGCCGCTGGCGGCGCCGGGGGCAGTGGCAGCTCACGCTGCCTGATCAACGCGGTGTTTCCGGTCGGCGGTTACCGGGGCTCAGAAGCGGCCCAGGTTCATCACCTTGGTCCAGGCGGCGACGAAGTCGCGCACGAATTTGCCGGCGTTGTCGTTTTGCGCATAGGCCTCGGCGATGGCGCGCAGCTGCGAGTTGGAGCCGAAGGCCAGGTCGACGCGGGTCGCTGTCCACCGGGCGGCGCCGGTCTTGCGGTCACTGCCCTGGTAGGCGTTGTCACCGACCGGCTTCCAGGCGGTGGACATGTCCACCAGGTTGACGAAGAAATCGTTCGTCAACTGGCCCGGGCGCTGCGTGAACACACCGTGCTTGGAACCGCCGTGGTTGGCACCGAGCACGCGCAGGCCACCGACCAGCACCGTCATTTCGGGCGCGCTCAGGGTCAGCAGCTGCGCCTTGTCCAGCAGCATCTCTTCGGGCGACACCTTGTAGGCCTGCTTGCGGTAGTTGCGGAAGCCGTCTGCCACCGGTTCGAGCACCGCGAAGGAATCGACGTCGGTCTGCTCCTGGCTGGCGTCGGTGCGGCCGGGGGTGAAGGGCACCTCCACCGACTGGCCGGCCGCCTTGGCGGCGGCTTCCACGCCGGCGTTGCCGGCCAGCACGATCAGGTCGGCCAGCGACACCTTCTTGGCGCCGGTGTTGAAGCCGCTCTGGATGACCTCCAGCACCTTGAGCACTTTGGCCAGCTGGGCAGGCTGGTTGGCGTCCCAATCCTTTTGCGGTGCCAGGCGGACGCGGGCACCGTTGGAGCCGCCGCGCCGGTCAGATCCGCGGTAGGTGGAGGCCGAGGCCCAGGCGGTGGACACCAGTTCGCTCACCGAGAGGCCGCTGGCCAGCACGCGGGCCTTGAGCTCCCTGGCGTCGGCGGCGTCGATCAGCGGGTGGTTGACCGCGGGCACCGGGTCTTGCCAGATCAGGTCTTCGGCCGGCACTTCGGGGCCGAGGTACAGGGACTTGGGACCCATGTCGCGGTGGGTCAGCTTGAACCAGGCGCGGGCATACGCATCGGCGAATTCGTCGGGGTTGGCGGCGAAGTGGCGCGACACCTTTTCGTAGGCCGGGTCGAAGCGCAGCGACAGGTCGGCCGTGGTCATGTGCGGCGCGTGCTTCTTGCTCGGGTCGTGGGCGTCGGGGATCATGTCCTCGGGATCGACGTTCTGGGCTTCCCACTGGATGGCACCGGCGGCGGTGGTCATCTTCTTCCACTCGTACTTGAACAGCACCTTGAAGTAGCCCATGTCCCACTTCGTGGGGTTGGGCTTCCAGGCGCCTTCAAAGCCGCTGGTGGTGGTGTCGCCGCCCTTGCCGGTGCCGTGCTTGTTGATCCAGCCGAAGCCCATTTCTTCGAGAGGCGCGCCTTCCGGCTCGACACCCACCAGGGCCGCGTCACCGGCGCCGTGCATCTTGCCGAAGGTGTGGCCACCGGCCACCAGGGCCACGGTCTCGTAGTCGTTCATGGCCATGCGGGCGAAGGTTTCGCGCACATCGCGGCCCGAGAGCACCGGGTCGGGGTTGCCGTCCGGGCCTTGCGGGTTCACGTAGATCAGGCCCATCTGCACCGCGGCCAGCGGGTTTTCCAGGTCGCGCTCGCCGCTGTAGCGGCTGTTGGCCTTGTCGCTGGTGGCCAGCCATTCTTTTTCAGCGCCCCAGTAGATGTCTTCTTCCGGTGCCCAGATGTCGGCGCGGCCACCGCCGAAACCGAAGGTCTTGAAGCCCATGGTTTCCATGGCCACGTTGCCGCACAGCACGAACAGGTCGGCCCACGAAATGGCGTTGCCGTACTTCTGCTTGATGGGCCAGAGCAGGCGACGGCCCTTGTCGAGGTTGCCGTTGTCGGGCCAGCTGTTGAGCGGGGCAAAGCGCTGGTTGCCGGTGTTGGCGCCACCGCGACCGTCGGCGGTGCGGTAGGTGCCGGCGGCGTGCCAGGCCAGGCGGATGAACAGGCCGCCGTAGTGGCCGTAGTCGGCGGGCCACCAGTCTTGGGAATCGGTCATCAGCGCGGCCAGGTCTTTCTTGAGGGCCGCGTAGTCGAGCTTCTTGAAGGCTTCGGCGTAGTCGAAGTCCGGGTCCATCGGGTTGGACACCGGCTGGTGCTGGTGCAGGATGGACAGGTTGAGCTGGTTGGGCCACCAGTCGGCATTGGACTGGGCGCCGTGCGTGGCTCGGGCGCCGCCGGCGGCGTGAAAGGGGCACTGGGCTGCTGCTGCGGGGTTGCTCATGGTCGGTCTCCTAGGGCAGGTTGATCGGGGCTGCGAATCGTTCGGGTGACCCGTGTCAGCTGGCCAGCGCCAGCGCGGCCAGGTGTTCCATCGCTTCGGTCCAGAAAGTGTCCAAGCTCATGGCGGGTCTCCGGGGTGTGAACGAAGTCGCACTGTAGGAGCGATCTATCGTGAAGTCGATTGGATTGTTGCTATCTATCAGATAGCCGATATCTATGCGGCGCCGCAACATGATTGACTGCTGATATTGCATCGCAGCAATTCCAGGCCCGGCGCACCGGCCGAGACCTGCGGGCAGCGCTCAGGTGAGCAGGGCCACGGCGCCCGAGAAGGTGAGGAAGGCCGCCGCCGTCGTCACCAGGATGATGCGGGCGATGCGCCCGTTGTCGGCGCCGAGGCGCTCGGCCAGCAGCGACACATTGCTGGCGCTGGGCAGCGCGGCGATCAGCACCATGACCGTCAGCGCAAAGGGCTGCAACGGCACGCCGAGCTGGATCGCCGCGGTGCCGACCGCCAGCACCAGCAAGGGGTGCAGCAGCAGCTTCATGACCGCCACCGGCAGGTAGTCGGACAGCGGCATGGGGTGGCTGGACTGGATCTGCGAGCGCGCCAGCACCGCCCCGATGGTGAACAGCGCCACCGGCGAGGCCGCGTCGGCCAGCAGCCAGACGGTTTTTTCCACCGGGCCGGGCAGTTGGAATTGCACCGCCGACGCCACCGCACCGGCGATGATGGCCCAGGGCATGGGGTTGGTGGCCACGCCCTTGAGCGCCTTCTTGGCCGCGTCGACCATGGCCGCGGCGCCGTGGCCCTCGCCTTCGTCCAGGCGCGAGAGCGCGATGCACAGCGAGCTGGTGATGACCATGTCCACCACGATCAGCACGATCACCGGGCCCACGCTCTGCGGCCCCAGCAGCGCCGCCAGCAGCGGCACGCCCATGAAACCGGTGTTGGGAAACGCCGCCACCAGCGCGCCCAGCGAGGCGTCGTTCCAGCGGATGCGGCTGTTGAGCGTCATGGCCACCGCAAAGGCCACCATGACCAGCGCACACAGCAGGTAGACCCCGGCCACCGAGGCGTCGAGCAACTCGGCAATCGGCGTGGTGGAGCCGAAGCGGTAGAGCATGGCCGGCAGCGCGAAGAACAGCACGAAGCCGTTGAGGCCCGGAATGGCTTCCAGCGGCAGCATGCGCCGGTGCGCCGCCAGATAGCCCGCGAGCACCAGCGCAAAGAAGGGAAAAGTGACGAGCAGGATGTTGAGCACGGGGCGGATTGTCTCAGTTGTGGTGGGGCCATCGCCGCCAGGCTGCACAGCAGATGAACAGTGCGAGACATCTGCCGTGTGTGCCGCGCCGAATGCAGCCCAGTGCCGCCCGGAATGAAGTGCGTCATCAAGCCAGTCTCACAGCATGGCGCACGGCGAAGCCGGGGAGGACATTTTGAGTTCGACGGCCAGAACGCCAAGATCGGATAGGTCGAAAGACCACGAATGGTCCTTGACACAAGTTCCATGGCTTAGGCGCCTAAGCCTTCGTCTGCCGCAATTGACGCAGATCAACATCAAGACGGATGAAAAAAACTGATACTGAACCCCGCTGGGTATTTTTCTGAGAAATCTGTCACACAGAAAAGTCCTTTCGGACAGACCTTTCTTTGTTCGTTTTTTTCAAAGGACCTTCCCCGTGAACACACGCAAAACAGACCCTTCTCGGTGGCAGCGCTTCGTGTCAGGTGTCGCCACGTTCGCCGTGGTGTCCCTCACAGCCCTGTCGTTTTCAGGCTGTGGAGGAAGCTCATCCAGCACTCCTCCACCGGTGACCGTGGCAGCACCCGGAGCGCCCACCGCCTTCACTGTCACGGGTGGCGAAAACGTGGCGACTCTGCAGTGGTCACCGCCCGCCGCCTCGACCACGGCCGGCCCGCCGGCGAGCTATGAGATCTACCGCAGCACAAACATAGCCTCGACGACGACAACGCTGATGGTCACGGCCAACTTCGTCGTCTCCATTCCTGCGGTGGCGTCACAGACCACCCCCTACAGCTACACGGACATCGGTTTGCCAGGACAAAACACCACCTACTACTATGTGGTCGCTGCCAAAAACGCCGGTGGCGAGACGCCATCCGCGGTGGCCAGCGACTCGGTGACGGGTCCACCAACACCGGCCACCTATGGCAACAACTTCTCGGCAGCACTGATCTTTGCGGACGACATCGGCATCTCCAACCTGGCCCTTGATCCGGCCAAGAGCTGGGCAGCCGGGATCGCGGATGTGACAGCGCTCGACTACAACACCGGGCTGCGTCCGCTGGCGACCGAAGTGGCGGCGTTCCCTGTCACCCAGACCACGCTCCCCTATCTGACTGTTACATCGCACCTCAACCCCTTGTACTACGAACAGAAGTCCATCAACACCTGGCAGGGTGAATGGGCCAGGGCGGGTGCTGTGGATCAGGAAGTGAACGCCAAGTGGGGCGACAACCTGGTGAGCGCTAGCCTCAGCGCCGGATCCAAGATCAGAATCGAAATGGTTCTGACCAAGGACGTGACCGCAACGCCCATGACCGCCTATCCGATGCTGCTGCTGTCGGGTTCGGGCACCACCGAACTCCAGGGAACCACCGGGGTTGGCGGGACAGTCACCACCGCTTTTGTCTTCGCGACCAATGCCCGCCTGACGCTGCAGAAGCTGGACGCAGGTGTACCGGGCGCACCGATCATCGATCAAGCCCTGTTCGATTCGACGGTCCCCGACGGCCTGAACAAGCTGTCTGCCGAGATCCCTGTCTCCGGCAACTTCACCTATGGCTTCGTCTGGGATCCTGTGACCTCAGGCTCCAACGCGGGCATTTACCGGGTGACGTTCAAGCTGGATCCAGCCTCGGCAAACGGCACCGGTAACCCGGCCAACAACACCTTCATGAAGACAGCCACCAACGGTGTGCGCGTGTCCGACACCGAGGTCTACATCGACATCACTGTGAGGTAACCCACCCGTCTCGCCGGGTTCAGAGGCCGATACCCATTCGGCGTGGCGAGCATGGCTGCACAGCCGCTGCATGTGCCAGTGCTGTCCAGTGCAGAGGGCGCTCATTCAGATGAGCGCCCTTTTTTCTTGGTGGTCACCCGCGTGGGCCAAAAGCACAACCCGAGCGGGCCGCCCTGAAGCCAGCGGTCATGCCGGGCGGATTGCAGTTGTGCTCGATCCAGCACAACTCAGGGAGACGGTTGTGGTTGTCTGGATCAACGGCTGCGCTTGTGCAGCCGACTTTAAACAGGATGTGAAAGCGTCAACGCGCTCTCACCCGAAAGGGACTGACAGCACTCGCCTGTGCTCCACGCCAGAAAAGCAACAGCCACCTCCGGGTGGCTTTTTTTTCGCCCCGACATTGAACAGAAACTCACGGTCAGATAGGTCAAAGGACCACAAATCAACCTTGACATGAGTTCCATGGTTTCGGTGCCTAAGCCTTTGTTTGCGGGAGTTGATGAAAGTCAAAGGGGAAACAACTGAAACAAAACGATACTGAACTGGGATGGGTATTTTTCTGCCAAGCCTTTCATTCGAAAAACCCGTTCGGGCAAGCAAGTTCTATTCAACGTTGGGACCGGAGACGGTCAGGAGGCAATCATGAAATTCCAGAAAAAACACCTGTGGCCATTGACCGCGATCGCGGTCACGACGGCTGCGGTGGCGGCCACCGTCATCACGCTGGGGCCGGAAATCAGCATCAGCTCGGGTGGCAGCGGCCACAAACCCAAGATCCAGAGGGCCGGCTCCAACGGCACCCTGGTGATGGCGTACGGCGATACGTTCAGCGGTGCACCGACCGTCTACGACACCAAGGCGCAGGAGGAACGCCAGGCGCGCGATATCTTTGTTCGCTATTGCACCCCCGGCACAGCCCGGCCGGACACCGTAGTGCGCACCTGCGATGACAACGCCGACTGGTCCACGCCGGACAACGTCTCCGAGTCAGCAGACAAGTACAGCATTCAAACCGCCTGGCAGGCTGGTGGCACCACCCGGCTGCCGTTTTACGGCGACATCGACAAGCCCAACATCAAGACCAGCGGCCCGGTGATGGTGCTGACCTGGACCAGCAAGTACTGCCCGAATGGCGACCTCACAGCTGCTGATGTTGATGGTGATCAGAACCTGAACCAGCGCGCCGTCCGCTACCTCGACCGCGAGAGCCGTATCGTCCCCTTCTCGTGCACCTGGATGGCTGCCTCGACCAACAACGGCGTGACATGGCGCCCAGCCGTTCAATTGAGCACCGGCGAGCGTGACGCCAAGCAGGACGCCAGCGGTGGCAGCTACAACTCGACCACCTCCACGGGTCGCTTCAACATCTCCTGGCAGGAAGATCCCGAAGGCCTGCAGCCTGGTGATGCCGACGGCCCGGGTGATGGCGCTTCCGGCGCCAACGTCACCGGTGGCACCGATGTCTGGTACACCTACGCGGACCTGGCCGCCGGGGTGATCACCCTCGCGCCGGGTGAAGGCACTCCCCGTACCGCCAGAAGCAGGGCCTACCGCGTGACCGACAACTGGGACGGGGTCACCTACGGCCTTTCCGGCCAGATCTCCAACGTCTTCGACGCTCTGGGCAGCAACCTGGATGGAAGGACAGCGGGACAGGAAGTGGAGCAGGGTCGCGCAGGTGCCTCGCGCCCCAACATCGCCATGGTGGGCAGCACCACCGTGCTGGCCTGGGAAGAGACCAAGGGTTCCGTGGGTCTGGACAGCGGCAAGTTCGTCCGCTACTTGAACTTCCCCTACGGCACCCCACCGGCTGCGGCTCCAGGCTGCCTGATCAGCAACCCGCTCAAGAACGCCCGACGCGTCCGCTTCCTGACCCAGGAAGGCAGTGTGGCTTCGCCCGGCGGTGTGAACATCGCGATCTTCTGGAAGGAAGGTCTGTTCGACAAAGGCGGTCCGTCGGACATCGTGGTGCGTCGCGGCATGGGTGGACTTGCATCGACCAACATGCAGCCGGCCGTGTCGCTCAACTGCGCCACCTCGGACTACGCCACTGCCATCGCACTGGACAACGCGCTGCCTGAGAACATCAGCAGCCGCGCGCCGGACCTGACCACCGCTGACAGCGGCCTGGGCGACGGCACCGAGGTGAACGCGGTTGAAAACGCCCTCGCCCACCGCGGTGTGTTGCGCGGCGATGAACTCTGGATTGGCTACAACTACACCAACGACCTCGTGCGGATGTGGGCCCAACTGGACAACTACAACTTCTGGGTCCGCAAGTACACCTTCAACCCGGCCACGAGCAGCGGCAGCTGGGCACTGCCGTACAACATCACCAACGTCACCGACACGCGCATCAACGTGCGTGAGCCGCGCTTCTTCGGTACACCGCCGAGTAACCCGACCGCATGCTCGACGGGCAACCCGGCAGACCCGAGCACGACCGATCCGACGCTGTGCCAGGCCAGGAACGTGATCTTCGTGGCCTACGGCTCGCAGACCAACGTGTCGCCCTTCGATCCGAACGGCCCTGAAGACTTGGGGATTTACCTGACCGCGAGCCTGGACAGCGGGCTGACGTTTGCCCCCTCGGTCCAGTTCTCTCAAGGACGTGGCAGCCTGTTCGACGACGAAGACTTCGCCTTCGAAGCCCAGCTGGTGGCCCGCCCGGACGGTGGCCGCGTCTACGGCGCCTTCAACACAGCGAACACCACCGGCTCGGCCGCGGCCTACCGCAGCGCATCGGTGGCTGAAGTGGCCGACCCTGTGACCCCTGCCCCCACCGGTGGTGGCGGTGGCTGCTCGGCCGCCACGGGCGAGCGCCCGGTCGATCCGATGTTGCCGCTGTTCGCTGCCCTCGGCCTGCTGGGCTGGGGCCTGCGCCGCGCGCGCCGCAGCTAAGAAAGGCTGCCCGAAAAGCGGTGGTGTCATGCGGCACCACCGCTTTTTCGGTTTTCTTCAAATACCCCCCGGTGTGTTGATGACATGAGGAGAAACTGATGAAAAACCCTTTCAAGTCCCACCGTTCGACGGTGACCTTGGCCGCTGGTGGCCTGCTGGCCGCCGTGGGCGATTGCCAGCCGGTGTTTGCCCCGGGGCGATGTCAACGTACTACACCGCACAGACTGCGGCCGCCCTACAGCCCACGATGAAACTGCTGCAGCTTCTCACCATGCCCCGGCCGAGCTTGACCGCCAGTGCTGCGGACTGCGGCGGATGGATCCGATTTCTTTAAAGAGCCCGAAACGATGACACACACAAAAGTACGTCCCTTGCGCGCCAGCGCGGTGAGCCTGGCGGTTGCCGGCATGTTGATGGCGGGCAGCGCTTACGCTGGCCGGATCGCGAACTCGAATCCCGACACCTCGACGGGTGCGTTTCTGGGCGATTGCGGCGCCGTGGGCAGCCCGACCGCCTGTGTCGGTGCACTGAACCTCGACAACGTGGACGTGAACCTGATCCGCACCGCGGACGGCAGCCCATTCGGCACCTTTGACAAGGTGACCGGCGACTACTCGCCGATGGCGCTGGGCGACAGCTTCTTCAGCGCCGTCAAGGACGCACTGGGCGCCGTCGTGGCCAAGATCAGTGGCAAGGTCTGGCCGGTGGGTGAACCCGGTGGCATCAAGGCGGTCAACGGCGACACCGCCGTCACCAAAGGCAAACCACAAAACTGCCTGATCAACACCGCCTTCATGGATGAGACCGCTAGCACCAGCGGTCTGTCGGCCTACCTGGACACGGCGCACCCCGAGCCGGTCATCTGCTCCAGCGAGTTCCAGACGCACAAGCGCTTCAAGATCGCCATGCAATCCGCCACGGTGGATGGTGTGGCCAATGGCGCCGAGGGCAAGCCGATCGACCTGGTCTTCAATGTGACGGAGGGTGGCGGTCTGCAGCCCTACCAGGTGTTCAGCAAGATCAACAACTACACCGGCAAGCGCCTGCAGGGCTACAAGATCGTGGTCGGTCAGGGCGTGGATACCAGCTTCCAGTCGGCCAGCACGCTGGGCATTGCGGACCGGCTGCACATTTCGCTCGGCAAGGGCGAGGGTGCTGCGGGAAACAACGCGCTGAACGGCTTGGACATTTTTGACGGCGATGGTCTCGCGACCTTCTCGCACGGACTGTTCGGCGCACCCGACCAGCACTTCACCACCAACGGATTCTTCGACAGCCGGACGGCCGGTTTCGACGTGACACAGACCTGTTCGGTGTTGCCGTGTGTCACGCACCCCAATCCAGCCAACACCACCACGACCACTTTCGCTGCCCTGATCGACTCCGACACCATCTACTCCACGACCGCGCTGCCGAGCAACTACAGCGGCCCGGCCGTGGCACCGCTGACCGCGCCGCTGTTTGGCGCGTGGCTACCCATGGTGTGGCAGCCCAAAGGCATCTTCTGGGACTTCGACAGCGATCCAACCACCGACGCCGACCTCGTGGCCTGGTGGGATGGCTCGGCCTGGCGCAAGAACTTCGACTCGGGATTTGCGGTCGTCAGCGATGCCGAATTCCAGACCTGGGCCGCAAATCCGCTCTACGCCATCGACGACATCGAAGACGTGCTGAACCTGGGCATCAACTACATCGTGAAGGTGGGTGACGATCTGGACAACAACGGCATCGTGGGCGATGTCACGTCATCGCAGATCACGATCCGCATCATCCCGGTGGTGGCTGCTGACCAGACCCAGCCC
>LNFM01013781.1_pt1 | contig 10178 bp, 8 predicted proteins | sample 596031 | NCBI WGS metagenome assembly LNFM01 (sample SAMN04254537, study PRJNA301005) | activated carbon metagenome | isolation source: dual media filters at the Ann Arbor, Michigan drinking water treatment plant | place: USA: Ann Arbor | reverse complement strand
AGCGCATCGTGAAGAACGAGTTCCACATCCAGCAGATGGACGTGCAGACCTTCTTCTTCCGCCGCAGCAACATGAACGCGCTGGGCCAGCCGCGCAGCTGGACCGACCACCTGCTCTGGCACCACGCCGCGCACACCGTGGACCTGTTCGCCTACCAGGCGCAGAGCCCCGTGGTGAAGGCCAACGCGCTGCAGGGCCCCATCCACCCCACGCTGGGCATCGCGATGGACATGAGCATCCAGCTGCAGGCGGCCAACGGCGCGATCTGCACGCTCTCCTTGAGCTTCAACAACGACGGCCCGCTGGGCACCTTCTTCCGCTACATCGGCGACACCGGCACCTACATCGCGCGCTACGACGACCTCGTCAACGGCAAGGAAGAGAAGATCGACGTCAGCCAGGTGGATGTCTCGATGAACGGCATCGAGCTGCAGGACCGCGAGTTCTTCGCCGCCATCCGCGAAGGGCGCGAGCCCAATGCCAGCGTGGCCCAGGTGCTGCCTTGTTACGAGGTGCTGCACCGCCTGGAACGGCAGCTGGTCGCATGAAACAGCGCAGGATCGGCCCCTTCCAGGTGGCGGAGATCGGCCTGGGCTGCATGAACCTCAGCCATGCCTACGGCGCGCCACCGCCGGCCGAGCAGGCCGAGGCGCTGCTGCTGGACGCGCTGGACCGGGGCGTCACGCTCTTCGACACCGCCGCGCTCTACGGTTTCGGTGCCAACGAAACCTTGGTGGGCCGCGTGCTGAAGGCCCACCGCCAGCGCATCGTGCTGTGCAGCAAGGGCGGCATGAGCGGCCAGCCGGTCGGGCCCGGCGGTGCGCTGCAGCGCGTCATCGATGGCCGGCCCGAAGCGATACGCCGCGACTGCGAAGACAGCCTGCGGCGTCTGGGCACGGAGGTCATCGACCTGTACTACCTGCACCGCTGGCACAAGCAGGTGCCCATCGAAGACAGCGTGGGCGCGATGAGCCGCCTGGTGGAACAAGGCAAGGTGCGCGCCCTGGGCCTGAGCGAGGTGGGTGCGGACACGCTGAAGCGCGCGCATGCCGTGCACCCCATTGCCGCGGTGCAGACCGAGTACTCGCTGTGGACACGCAACCCGGAGATTGCCGTGCTGCAAGCCTGCGCCGACATCGGCGCGGCCTTCGTCGCCTTCAGCCCGGTGGCGCGCGCCTTTCTCACCGGCACGCTGCGCGACGTGGCGGTGCTGGGCGAGAAGGACATCCGCCGCGGCATGCCGCGTTTTGACACCGCCACCTACGCCGCCAACCTGGCCTTGCTGCCGCCCTATGAAACGCTGGCGCGGCAGCTCGGCTGCACGCCGGCGCAGCTGGCGCTGGCCTGGCTGCTGGCGCGTGGTGAACACGTCATTCCCATCCCCGGCACCACCCGCCGCGAGCACCTTGCAGAGAACCTGGGTGCTGCCGATGTCAGCCCGCCGCCTGCGGTGATGGCCGAGCTGGATGCACTGTTTGCGCCGCAGCGCATCGCCGGCCCGCGCTATGCGGCGCAAAGCCAGCGCGAAGTCGACACCGAGCAGTTCGCGGCCTGAAGGCGGCGGGTGTGCGGCCTGAGGCGGCAGCCGCCGCCTTAGAGTCAGGGGCACAGCACTCGCCCGTACTCCGCTCATGACCCCGTATCCCCGCACCAAGGCCGCACACCGCATCGTCATCGTCGGCGGCGGTGCCGGCGGCCTGGAACTCGCCACGCGCCTGGGCGACACCCTCGGCCGGCGCGGCCGCGCCGAAGTCACGCTGATCGAGAAGAACCGCACCCACGTCTGGAAGCCCAAGCTGCACGAGCTGGCCGCCGGCAGCATGGACATGTCCGACCACGAGGTGGGCTACCTGGCGCAGAGCCACTGGCACCACTTCACCTACCGCGTGGGCGAGATGACCGGCCTGAACCGCGACACACGCGAAGTGCAGGTGGCGCCCTATCTCGACGACGAGGGCCGCGAGGTGGCGCCGGCGCGCGCCGTGCCCTACGACACGCTGGTGATCGCGGTGGGCAGCCAGAGCAACGACTTCGGCACACCCGGCGTGCGTGAACACGCGATGCGGCTGGAATCAGCCGCCGATGCGCTGCGCTTCCACCAGCGCATGGTCAACGCCTGCATACGCGCCCATTCGCAGACCGAGCCGCTGCGGCCCGAGCAGCTGCACGTGGCCATCATCGGCGCCGGTGCCACGGGCGTGGAGCTGGCCGCCGAGCTGCACCGCACCACACGCGAGGTGGTGGCCTACGGGCTGGACCGGGTGGATGCCGACAAGGACATCCAGCTGGCGCTGGTGGAGGCCGCGCCGCGTGTGCTGCCGGCCCTGCCCGAACGCCTGAGCACGGCCACCGACGCGCTGCTGCAGAAGCTGGGCGTGGCGGTGCACGTCAACGCCAAGGTGTCGGCGGTGTCGGCCGGTGCCGTGCACCTGGCCGACGGGCGGGTCTTGCCGGCCGAACTCATCGTCTGGGCCGCGGGCGTGAAGGCGCCAGACTTCCTTGCCGGCGTGGGCGGGCTGGAGACCAACCGCGTCAACCAGCTGGTGGTGCGCGACACCCTGCAGACCACGCGCGATGACGCCATCTTCGCCATCGGCGACTGTGCCGCCTGCGAGTGGAAGGACGTGCAGCCCGGCCGCGGCGCGCGCGACCACGGCACCGGCGTCAAGCTGGTGCCGCCGCGTGCGCAGGCTGCGCACCAGCAGGCCAAGCACCTGCTGCGCCAGCTGCAGCGGCGCATCGAAGGCAAACCGCTGCAACCCTGGCAGTACCGCGACTTCGGCTCGCTCGTGAGCCTGGGCGAATTCAGCACCGTGGGCAGCATGATGGGCGGCCTGGTCGGCGGCAGCCTGATGGTGGAAGGCTATTTCGCCAAGCTCATGTACCTGTCGCTCTACAAGATGCACGAGCTGGCGCTGCACGGCACGGTGAAGGTGGTGCTGGACACGCTGGCGCGGCTGATCGTGCGGCGCACCGAGCCGCACGTGAAGCTGCACTGAAGCTGCGCTGGACTGGCGCCGAAGCTACGCCGACAACGACGCGCGGGCCGGCCAGGCCGTGGCCGGCACCGCGGCCAGCGCCTGGAAGGCCGGCCGCGCAAAGAGATAGCCCTGCATCAGCCGCACGCCCTGCTCGGCCAGGAAATCGCGTTCGGCCGGCGTCTCTATGCCTTCGGCGATGACCTGGATGCCCATGTCCTCGCACAGGCGCATCAGCCCGCGCACGATGGCCTGACGCGGCCGGCTGCTGTCGATGTGGCGCACCAGGTCCATATCGATCTTGATGATGTCGGGCTGGAAGTCGGACAGCAGCTTCAGCCCTGCGTAGCCGGCGCCGAAGTCGTCGATGGCGGTCATGAATCCGCAGCGCTTGTACTCGCGCAGGATCTGCGCGAACCACACGCCGTCTTCCACACGTTCGCCCTCGGTCACCTCGAAGATGATGCGTTGCAGCGGAAAGCCCGCTGCCTGCGCGGCTTCCAGCGTGGTGCGTATGCAGACCTCGGGCTTGTAGACGGCGTTGGGCAGGAAGTTGATGGACAGGTGCTCTTGCATGCCCACGGCGCGGGCGCCCTTGATGGCCTTCACGCGGCAGGCCTGGTCGAAGCGGTAGCGGTTGTGCTCGTTGACCTGCGCCAGCACGCTGGCCGCACCCTCGCCCTGCGGGCCGCGCACCAGCGCCTCGTGCGCAAACACCGTGCGCGTGCCGATGTCGACGATGGGCTGGTAGGCGTAGTCAAAGCGAAAGCCCAGGCTTTCCGGCTGCGCGCAGCCGCCGCAGCCCGGCGCTTCGGCCTCCAGCGGAATGAAGTTCGAAGGCGAGGCGAGGGAATGGGCGTTCATGGACCTGGCAGCATAAACAAGGGCGGCTGCGGCTGATCGCTGGAACAGGCGGCCCAAGCGCCCCTTGATGCGCAGCGTGCCTACTGTTCGGCGAAGGCGCGTTCGATGACGAAATCGCCGGGCTTGGTGGTGTTGCCTTCCTTGAAGGCGCGAACTTCCAGCATGTGCTTGAGGTCGCGCAGCATCGCCGGGCTGCCGCAGATCATCACGCGGTCGGTGGCCGGGTCCAGCGGCGGCACTCCCAGGTCATTGAAGATCTTGCCGTTCTCGATCAGCTCCGTCATGCGGCCCATGTTCTTGTAGGACTCTCGCGTCACCGTCGGGTAGTAGCGAAGCTTGCTCGTCACCAGCTCGCCCAGGAACTCGTGCGCCGGCAGGTGTTCCACGAGCATGTCGTGGTAGGCCAGTTCGTCCTTGATGCGCACGCCGTGCACCAGGATCACCTGCTCGAACTTGTCGTAGGTCTCGGGGTCGCGCACGATGCTCATGAAGGGCGCCAGGCCGGTGCCCGTGCCCAGCAGGTACAGCCGCTTGCCGGGCAGCAGATAGTCGATGAGCAGCGTGCCCGTCGGCTTCTTGCCGACGATGATGGTGTCGCCCACCTGAATGTGCTGCAGGCGGCTCGTCAGCGGGCCGTCGGGCACCTTGATGCTGAGGAACTCGAGGTGCTCTTCGTAGTTCGCGCTGACGATGCTGTAGGCGCGCAGCAGCGGCTTGCCGTTGACGCGCAGACCGATCATCGTGAAGTGGCCGTTGGAGAAGCGCAGCGCCGGGTCGCGCGTGGTGGTGAAGCTGAACAGGCGGTCTGTCCAATGGTGAACGCTCAGGACACGTTCTTCGAGAAAGGCACTCATGTGGGCAGGCCGCGACGTGTGGCCAGGGGAGGACAAGACGTCGAATTTTAGCGGCCATGCTCCAGGCGAGGCTTGGCAGGGTCTAGCCGGTCGGGCAGGGCCGCGCCGGGCGCGTGCACGCGGTGCCGGGCGGCATCAACAGGCCAGCGGCCTGTAGGACATGGCCTGCAAGCCTGCGGCCCGATGTCTGCTGGCGGGCGCCTGCGCATGGGCGCAAGCTCAGGGCTTAGCAGCAACGGAGGCACCCATGCAACACCTGATGATGACTGAACACCCCATCGGCAAGGCCACGCCGACGCGCAGGCAGGCCGCTGCCCATGCCGTGGCACCGGTGAAGACGCAGCCCGCCCGCATCCAGGGCGAGGTGGCGTACCGGGGAGGCGACGGCCCGAACATCACCATCCGGCCGGGGCCGGTGGGGGTGCAGCTCACCCCCATCGACGCCACCTTGAGCTGGGCCGACGGCGAAACACGCGGCTCGGCGGCCATGCCCATCGGCGACTTTCGCAACTACGTTGCCCAGGGCGCCATCAAGCTGATGGCCTGAGCCGGCAGCCGGCAGCCGGCAGCCGGCCCGGGCGGGGCTGGCCAGGTCGGCTTCGCGGTCGCGGTCGCGGCGCAGCGGCATGGCATGCTCGGCGTGCCGAACGCTCCCGCACCATGAAGCCCACCACCCGACCTGCGGCGCCCGCCACCGCACCCGACACCTTCCTGCACACGCTGCCCAACGGCGTGCGGGCCTTGGCCATCCACCAGCCGTGGCGGCAGTCGGTGAACCTCAGCGTCTTCATCCGAGCAGGCAGCCACCACGAGCCGAGACGGCTGAACGGCATCAGCCATGTCGTCGAGCACATGGCCTTCAAGGGCACCGCCACGCGCAGCTGCCAGCAGATCAATCTGGATGCCGAGGGTCTGGGTGCGGAGGTCAATGCCCACACCGACAAGGACCACACCGCCTTCCACATCGACGGGCTGGCCGCGGACCTGCCGGCCTTCGTGCCGATGCTGGCCGACATCGTGCTGAACAGCAGCTTCCCGGCCGACGAGCTGGAGCGTGAGCGCCAGGTGATCCTGCACGAGTTCACCGAGTTCGACGAAGACCCGGCGGGCATGGCCTTGCGCCTGTTTGACAGCGCCTGCTATGGCCTGCACCCGGCGGGCCAGCCCGTCATTGGCAACCGCGCCAACCTGAAGCGCTTCACACGGGGCGACCTGCAGGCCTGGGTGGCGGAGCACTACAACGGCCACAACCTGGTGGTGGCGGTGGCCGGGCCGCTGGACGGGGCGGCCTTTGCAGAGTTTGTGGGCCTGGTGGAGGCCGCCTTCGGTGCGATGCCCGCCGGACAGCCGAACACGGTGGTCCCGCCAGCCTGGCTGGGCGGCGTGAAACAGCGCCGCATGGCCGGCAGCGGGCAATGCCAGGTGGTGTTGGGCCATGCCGCACCGCCGCTGCACGACCCGGCCCACCTGCATTGGGTGCTGGCCGCGGCGCTGCTGGGCGAAGGCATGAGTTCGCCGCTGCTGGATGAAATCCGTGAGCGCCGCGGCCTGGCCTATTTCGCCAGCTGCTCGGCCGATGTCGGCGCGCTGGCCGGGCAGTTGGTGATCGAGGCCGCCACAGCCCCTGAGCAGGCCGAAGAATTGCTGACGGCAGTGGCCCGGCTGCTGCAGCAGCAGGCCGAGTGCATCGACACCGTGGGCCTGGCGCGCGCGCGTCGCCAACTGGCGGTGCGGGCCCTGCGTGCGCTCGAGCAGCCGACACGCCGGCTGGAAGCGGCCGTGCAGGATGTGTTTGCGCTGGGTCAGGTGCGTGGGCATGCGGCCTGGATGCAGGCGCTGCAGGCGGTGACGGCAGCGCAGGTGCAGGCCGTGTTTGCCCAGATGCAGCAATGCACCGCCGCGGTGGGCCTGGCCGGCAGCGTGCCCGTGCGTGCGCGTGAGCGCGCGCTGGCGCTGTTTGCCCCCGCTGCAGCGGCCTAGAGCCGAGTCGGTGCCATCGGCGCCATCGGCGCCACGGGCGCCATCGGCCGCATGAGGCCCATGGTGCGCGGGTTCGCAGGCCGCGCCAAGCCTGCGGTCCTGGTCGCGCCCGCACGGCGAGTTCCGGCACGCCGGCGCCGCGCCACAATCCGCCGCTTCATCCAAGGCAGGCAGGTGGCAGATGAGCGGCGCAGTGAATCGGCGGGGTTTTGTGGCGGGCGCGGGCGCTGCCATGGGGGCGGCCATGGGCGCGGCTGCGGCGCCGGCGGCCGCGGCGGCCACCACCCGCAGCGCGGCCGGCGCGCCATCCAACGTGCCCACCGGTCTGCCCGCAACGCCCTGGGACGAGATGGACGTGGCCGGCCTGCAGGCGGCGATGGCCAGCGGCCGGCTCACTTCGGTGGCGCTGGTGCGCCATTGCCTGAAGCGCATCGCCGCCATCGACCGGCGCGGCCCGACGCTGCGTGCGGTGATCGAACTCAACCCCGAGGCCCTGGCGCAGGCCAAGGCGCTGGATGCCGAACGCCGCGGCAAGGGAGGTCGGGCCGACGGGCCGACACGCGGCATGCTGCACGGCATTCCCGTGCTGCTGAAGGACAACATCGCCACCGCGGACCAGATGGCCACCACCGCGGGTTCGCTGGCGCTGGCAGGCTTGCACGCGAAGGCCGATGCCGCGATCGTCGAGCGCCTGCGTGCCGCCGGCGCCGTGATCCTGGGCAAGACCAACCTCAGCGAGTGGGCCAACATGCGAAGCAGCCGCAGCAGCAGCGGCTGGAGCAGCCGCGGCGGCCAGACGCGCAACCCGCATGTGCTGAACCGCAGCACCAGCGGCAGCAGCTCGGGCTCGGGCGCTGCGGCCGCCGCCGGCCTGGCGCCGCTGACCGTGGGCACCGAGACCGACGGCTCCATCTGCTCGCCGGCCAACATCAACGGCATCGTCGGCCTCAAGCCCACGGTGGGCCTGCTCAGCCGCAGCGGCATCATTCCCATCTCGGCCAGCCAGGATACGGCGGGCCCGATGGTGCGCCATGTCAAGGACGCGGCGCTGCTGCTGCAAGCCCTGGCCGGCCCCGACGGCCGCGACGCCGCCACTGCGGCCCAGCCTGCCAGCCTGCCCGACTACGCTGCCGCGTTGCGCCCGGGCGCGCTGCAGGGCGCGCGCATCGGCGTCATCCGCCATGCCGTGCCCACGCAGCCGGGCGTGGCGGCGCTGTTTGAAGAAGCGCTGACGGTGCTGCGCGCGCAAGGCGCGGTGCTGGTGGACAAGCTGGAGATCCCCAACCGCGAGAAGCTGCGGGCCCCCGAGTTCACCGTGCTGCTGCACGAGCTGAAAGACGGCCTGGCCGCCTACCTGCGCGACTACCAGCCCGACGCGCCGGTGAAGACCTTGGCCGACATCCGGGCCTGGAACCAGGCCAACGCACCCAAGGCCATGCCGATCTTCGCGCAAGAGCTGTTCGATCAATCCGATGCCACCACCGGCCTGGATGCAGCGGTCTACGCCGAGGCGCTGGCCACCTGCAGGAAGTTCTCGCGGGAAGAGGGGCTGGACGCGCTGTTCAAGCAGCACCAGCTGGACGCCGTGGTCGGCCCCACCGGCAGCGTGGGCTGGCCCATCGACCACCTGCTGGGCGACCGCTCCGGCGGCGGTGGTTTCGGCAGCGTGTTCGCGGTGGCGGGCTACCCGCATCTCACGGTGCCCATGGGTTTTGTCGACCATCTGCCCACGGGCCTGAGCTTCGGCGGCCTGGCCTGGCAGGAAGCCAGGTTGCTGGCGCTGGCCCATGACTTCGAGCAGGCCAGCCAACGCCGCCGCGCCCCGCGTTTCCGGCGTGAAACCGGCATCAGCTGAAGCCGGCCTCAAAATTGGCGCATGAAAGCCCCTGAATGAAAGCGCCACCGCGCCTGCAGACGCTCATCGATGAAGGCCTGATCGACGCCGTGCTGCGCCAGCTGATGAGCGGCAAGGAAGCCGAGGTCTTTGTCGTGCGCCGTGGCGAAGAGGTGCTGTGCGCCAAGGTCTACAAGGAAGCCACGCACCGCAGCTTCCGCCAGGCCGTGGACTACACCGAAAACCGCAAGGTCAAGAACAGCCGCCAGGCGCGCGCCATGGCCAAGGGCACGAAGTTCGGCCGGCAGTCGCAGGAAGCCGCCTGGCAAAGCGCCGAGGTCGACGCGCTCTACCGCCTGGCCGCTGCCGGCGTGCGCGTGCCGCGTCCGCACAACTTCTTCGAGGGTGTGCTGCTGATGGACCTGGTGACCACCGCCGAAGGCGATGCCGCGCCGCGCCTGAACGACGCGCAGTTCACGCCCGAGGAAGCCGCCCGCCACCACGCCAGCCTGCTGACCGAGGTGGTGCGCATGCTGTGTGCCGGTGTCGTGCACGGCGACCTGTCGGAATTCAACATCCTGCTGGCGGCCGACGGCCCGGTCATCATCGACCTGCCCCAGGCCGTGGACGCTGCCGGCAACAACCACGCCCGGCGCATGCTGCTGCGCGACGTCGACAACCTGCGCGACTTTTTCGGCCGCGTGAACGCGGCGCTGCTGCCCACGCAGTTCGGCCCCGAGATCTGGGCGCTCTACGAAAAAGGCCTGCTGCGGCCCGACACGGCGCTGAGCGGCCACTTCGACGCACCCAAGACCCCGGTGGACCTGGCGGGCGTGGTGCGCGAGATCGACGACGCCCGGTTCGAAGAGGCGGCGCGTCGGCTGCGCATGGCCAACCCGGGGTCTTGAAACTCGCAAGGCCGGCCCCACCGTGTGGGGTTCGGCAATCGGGCTGCTGGCCCGCCCGAGGTCGGCCGACCTTCTTTCCCCACCGCACAGCCATAAAGCACCATGGACAAACAAACCCTGTCATTCCAGGCCGAGGTCAAGCAGATCCTGCATCTCGTGACCCACAGCCTGTACAGCAACAAGGAAATCTTCCTGCGCGAGCTGGTCAGCAACGCCAGCGACGCCTGCGACAAGCTGCGCTTCGAGGCGCTGGACAAGGCCGCGCTGTATGAAGACCAGCCGAACCTGGAGATCCGCGTCTGGTTCGACGCCGAGGCCAAGACCATCACCATCCGCGACAACGGCATCGGCATGACGGCCGAAGAAGCGGTGGCCCACCTGGGCACCATCGCCAAGAGCGGCACGCGCGAGTTCATGTCCAGGCTGGAGGGCGATCAGAAAAAGGACGCCAACCTCATCGGCCAGTTCGGCGTGGGCTTCTACAGCGGCTTCATCGTCGCCGACCGCATGACCGTGGAAACGCGCCGCGCCGGCGCGCCGGCCGGCGAAGGCGTGCGCTGGAGCAGCGAAGGCACCGGGGACTTCGAGGTCGAGACCATCGAACGTGCCGAGCGCGGCACCGACGTCATCCTGCACCTGCGCGAGGGCGAAGAAGAGTTCCTCTCGGCCTGGAAGCTCAAGAGCATCATCAGCAAGTACAGCGACCACATCAGCCTGCCGGTGCTGATGAAGAAGCAGACCTGGGACGCCGAGAAGAACG
>LNFM01013780.1_pt1 | contig 10178 bp, 4 predicted proteins | sample 596031 | NCBI WGS metagenome assembly LNFM01 (sample SAMN04254537, study PRJNA301005) | activated carbon metagenome | isolation source: dual media filters at the Ann Arbor, Michigan drinking water treatment plant | place: USA: Ann Arbor | reverse complement strand
GTGCGGAACGCCGATCATCTTCGGGTTGCCGCACAGGAACACGTGCGTCGTTTCCGGGTGCAGCGCGCCCACCCGCTCTTCCAACTCGCCGCTCGCAATCACCTCTTGAACGTACACCTTCCGCGTCAGCCCCGGTTCGCGCGTCGTGAGCGGCAGGTACGTGTAGTTCGGGAACTGCGACATCAGCTCGTTGTGCGTGTCGTGGTAGCCGAGGTCGCGCGCGTAGCGGACGCAGCAGGCGTTCACAATGCGGCCCGTGTGCCCGCGGCGCAGCAGGTCCCACGTCATGTAGTTGTGCGGGGCTTCGCCGGTGCCCGTGCCGAGAAACAGGACCGTGTCGCCGGGCTTCACGGGTTCGAGCGTGTAGTGCCCGGTGATCCGCTCGCCCATTTGGAGGCGGTCGCCCTCGTTCAGCGCGAACAGGCGCGGCGTGAGTGCCGGCACGCGGCCGTCCGGGTTCTCGCGCACCAGCACGATGTAGAACTCCAGCCACGGGCAGCCGTCCACTACGTGCAGCGCCCCGGCGTCCGATAAGATCGGGCAGCTGATGGAGTAGGCGCGGCGCACCACCTTCTGCTCTTCGCCCGGCGCGAGCGATTCGACCTGACACCCGATGACCCGCGGCTCCCAGTAGCCGAGGCCGAGCGTGCAGTACTGGCCGGGGTGGTGCGCGTGGATCGGGAAGTCCGGCCGCACGCGCAGTGCCATAAGGTCGGGATTGATGCGCCGCACGCCGACGACGGTCGCGTTGTACCGGCGCGCGCGGAGGTCGGCGATTTCGGCGGCGGTCATCGCGGACGTCTTTCTGCGGGCACACAATGCCGCACCCCCGCCCGGTCGAGCGAGGGTGCGCCCATTCCCGAATTGTACGAACCGGACGCGCCGCGTTCAGCCGAGCTTCGCGGCCGTCTCTTTGATGTACGCGACGCACTTCTTCATGTCCGGTTGCGGGTCGTTCGGGTGCGCCTCGTATTCGATGGCGATGTGACCGGCGAACTTCACGCCCTTCAGCGCGTTCAGCACCCCGGACACGTCGAGCGCGCCGGCAGGGTCGCCGAACACCACGTCTTCCTTCTTCTTGTTGTCGTGGTCCTTCAGGTGCAACGCGAAGTTGCGGTCGCCCATCGTCTTGATCTGCTCGACAACGTCGAGCTTCTCGCCCAGTTGCTCCATGCGGATCAGGTGCCCAGTATCGAGACAGGTGCCGATGAGCTTGTGGTGGTCCTTCACCGCTTTCAGGATCACTTCCGCAGACCACCACCGGTGTCGGCCCTTACCAGAAGGGCCGTGCGGGTGAATCGCGATGGCGATCTTGTACTCTTCGCACAGCTTGTCGAGGCTGTCGAACGCGTCCGGCGTCGGGTCGGCGCTCAGGTACTTCACCCCGATCGCCTTCCCGAATTCGAACACCTTCTTGTTCGCGTCGTGATCCTTGCTGAAGCCGGAGACGCCGAAGCCGAGCGGCTTTACGCCGTACTCCTCGCACATCTTGAGGATCGCCTTCAGCGCGTCCGGGCTGCTGTTCGGCGGGATGTGCTTCGAATAGAACTCAGCGCTCTTCAGGCCCAGTTCCTTCGTGCGCTTCAGCATCCCTTCGAGGTCGAAGTTGCGGAACGTGTAGCTCTGCACGCCCACCGCGAAGCCGGCGAAGTCGTCCGCGGCGGTGGCGGTGCGCGCAGCCAGCAGCGGCGCGGCAACGGCCGACGCGAGGAAGGCGCGGCGCGAGATCGGAGAGGTCATCGGTTCCCTTTCGTGTTCGGTGTGACGTGCCGATTGTGCCCGCGGCGCGCCGGAATACCAAACGAAAAAAGCCCGACGCGCTCGCGGCGCGCCGGGCTTCCGGTTGCTTTCCCATTACTTCTTGGCGAACAGCGCGTCGATCTCCTCGTCGGTCAGTTTCTCCGCACCGGTGTTCGCGTCGATCGCGAGCGCCGTGCCGTTCGGCGTCACCCACACCACGTGGTTGCCGAGGCGGAACACGTCCTTCATCCCCGCGTGCTTCTCGAGGATGCGGAAGTAGGCGTCGCTCTGGGCCTTCACGGTCACCGTCTTCATCTCGGCCTTGTACCCCTCGTCGATCCACACGCCGCCGAGTTCGAGGCACTGGCGACCGTTCACCGCGCGGTTCGCGGTCAGGCTGACGCGATCTTGGTTCCGCAGGTTGGTCGCGGCGAGCGACAGATCCACACCGGCCTTCCCGGTTTGGAACCCGCCCTTGTCGCCCTTCAAGCGGCTGTTGGCTTCGTCCCACACCTGCTTCTGTTGCGCGAGTTTTTTCACCTCTTCGGTGAGCCGGTTGCGCGTCTCCGCGTCCGTCTCCCGCTTGAGCCGGCCGAGCGCGTCTTCGATTTGCTTTTCGGTGTTCGAGCCACGGTTCGCGTACAGCCCCTTCCCGTCGCCAGCAGCTTGTTCTTTGGCGAAGTCCGCGGTACTCGCGGGTTTGCCGCTGCCGTCGCGGGGACCGAAACCGCCCGCGCCGCCCGGCGCCGCACCCGCGATCGGTGCCGCCGGGAGCAGCGGTTCGGGCCGCGGGGCCGGGCCGCCGGGCACGCCGGGGCGCGTCGGCGGAACGACCGGCATCACGCTGTCCGGCACCACGAGGTAGCTCGTGTACGGCGTCGCGATCCCGTGCTTCTTCGCGAGCACCACTACTTCGTCGATCAGTTCCTTCTTCTCGCCGTTCACGCGAATCTGGTCGAGCAGGTAGCCCACCTTGCGGCGCGCCCACAACGGTTCCACGAACTCTTTGTTGCTCTCGCCGGAGGTCTTTTCGGGGAAGTTCAGCTCGTACACGAACTCCTGCTTCTCCTTACCGATCATCCCGGTGAGCTTGATGGCGCTGTGCCCGTTGCCGGTGTAGCGCCCGATCACCACCAGTTGGTTGCCTTGGAACAGGTCCGGCAGCTTCGGCGGGTACATCTCGTGAATCTGCACGTTCGCGGTCGCGGTGAGCTTCAGGTCGGTGAGAATCGGGTTGCTGATCTTGCCGTACAGCCCGGCCACCTTCGTGCCGATGTCTTCCGCTTCGCGCACATAAGTGCTAACGGCGCGGGTCGCGTCCGCGAGTTGGTCGAGCATGGCGGCGTTCACGTCGTCGCCCACGCCGAAGGTGAAGATGCGAGTGTTCCCGCTGTTCTTGTCGAGCACTTTCTTGACGATGCGGTCGGGGTTGGTTTCGTCCACGGTCGGTTGGCCGTCGGTAAAGAACACCATCGTGAACGGCCGCGCGTCGTCGGTGCCGCGCAACGCGAGGGCGTCTTCCAGCGCCGGCAGAATCGCGGTGCCGCCGCTGGTCTTCAACCCGTCGATCCATTTGGTCGCGGCTTCGAGGTAGTCCTTGCTCGCGTCCACGAGTTTGTCGCGGAACGGCGTTACGGTCGTGCTGAACTTCACCACGTTGAACCGGTCTTCCGGCTTGAGTTGCGACAGGCAATACTTGAGCGCCTTCTTCGCCTGCTGCATCTTGATGTCGCTCATGCTACTCGACGTGTCGAGCACCAAAACGAGGTCGCGCGGGACGCGCTTCTTCTCGGCTTCGACCTGCGGAGAAACGAGGAACATGAAGTACCCGTCTTCGACCGCGACGGGCTTCGAGAGCAGCGGCGTGAGGCCGATGTCCTTGTCACCGAACCCGTAGTAGAGCGTGAAGTCTTTGTCGAGCAGCGCTTGGTTGCGCTCGAAGGTCACGTTCACTTCCTTGTCACTCTTGCGGGCCGTTGTGATCGCGTGCGTCGGGCTGTACACGTTCTGCACGGTGTTGCGCGACTTGATGTTCACGGCCACCGAGAACTCTTCGAGCGTCCGCGTCGCCTTCCCGTCGGTCTTCAGGGGGTAGACGTACTCGATCACGCTCCCGTCTTTCGGCGCGACGAACTTGTAGCTGATCTTCAACTTCTGGTCGCTCTTCGGCAGAATCGGGAACACGCGGAGCTTCATCAGGCTGCTGCCGAGGTATTCGAGCAGTCCGGGGTCTTGGGTGCGGCGCACGATCTCGGTGTAAACCGAGTGCGCGTGTTTAGCGTCGAGCAGTTCGCCCCCGAGTTCTTTGCCGTCCACCCACATCGTGAACTTGTCCACGCTCGCGCCCTTCGGCACGGGGAACAGGTACGTCGCTTCGAGGTTGCGGTCGGTGTGGTTGCGGAACGTCTGTTCCACTGTGGTGATCGCGACTTGCTCGTCGATGGTCACAACTACCTTGTGGTTGACCATCGCGAGCGGCGGGAGTTTCTTGTCTTCGGGAATCAGCAATCCGGCGGCATTCGCGGTGCTCGCGGTTGCGACCGCGAGGACCAGCGCGGGGAGAGAGAACCGCAGCATATCGCACCTCGAAACGTGTGAACGTCACGGCATCGGCCGTTGCGCCTGCCATTATGACGAGGCCGATAGGAAAAGCGATTGGATCGCCGCGCGGCGTTACGAAGGGGTTACGGGCAAGATGTGATACCAAGTCTGGTTGATTCGTTTCCGTTCTGTAGCCGGGGTCCGTGACCCCGGTGCTGTACGACGAAGGTAGCTCCGGCCTCACAGAGGCCGGCTACAGTTACGAATCCACCCGATTTGGTATGAGAAGAGTTTTCGACGGGATTACCGGACGAAGAGGATACAGACAGAAAATCACTGTGGTGTTTCTATCTGTATCCTCTTCGTCCGGTAATCCCGTCGAAAACTCTTGAACTGTGCGTTCAGTTCGCGGTGCGGATGACGATGAGGGCCGGGACCGCGTTCGACTTGCGGTCGCCGCGCTTGGCGAGGTAGCTCTTGAGTTCTGCGGACACCGCCGGCGGCGTGCGGGTGCCCTGCCACGACAGCAGTACGGCGCACTTCTCCGCCGGGGGCGTAGTTAGCGCTTTGGTTACTTGATCGATGGTGCCGGCGCTCACGGGCTGCGCGCCGGATTTGCTGCCGGTCCCCTGCCCCACTCCGCCGGTCGCTCCGACGGGGCGTTTGAACACGCCAACGTCAACTCCCAACACGGCCTTCAGTTCTTTTTCGTCGACGGGCGAAGCGGGCACCGCGTGCAGCGAATCGCACACCCGCGGCGAGAACTTCATGTCCTCGGTTGCCAGCGCGTCGAACAGCGCCGCGAGTTGGGTCGCGGTCAGGCTTTCGGTGTAAATCACCACCGTGGAAGTTTGGCGCTTCTTGAGGCGCTCGAGCGTAGCGGCGTCGGCGTACACATTTAGCCCGGCGGCTTTCGCGGCGTTGCGGAACGCGTCGGTGCCGCGCTGCGCGTCGCGCACGAACAGGTCGAAGCGAAACGCCGGGTCACGGGCCAGTTCGTCGAGCAGTTCTTGGCGCGTGTCTTCGCGGTTCATCTCGGCGACCGGGTGCAGGAACGGCACGCGAGCTTGGATCAGATCGAACGGTTTCAGGTGGGTGAGCAGCGGCGCGGCGTTGAAGTCGCTGACGACGGGCCGCGGGGTCGGCGCGACCGCGACGCTCGAAGGGCCGGCCGCATCGCTCGCGCGCGGGACCGGCGACACGTCGGCGTGAGCGACCGCGAACGGGTCCAAAGGCACGCGACTGGGCGGCGCGGTTTCGGTCGGCGACGGCACCGTGACCGGCGCGTCGTGGTTCGCGGGCAGTTCCCGCGCCCACGGGGCCGCTTGCGCCACGTCGCCGTTCGCGCCGCGCCCCTTCCAGAAAGCGAACGACGCGGCAGTGATCGCGACGAACAGACTCGCGGCAAGGGCGACGAGGCCGAACACCGAAACGCGCTTCCGGTGGCGCGAACGCGCGGGTTCTGTGTGCCGTGCCGGTTCTGCGGCCACGCGCGCCATCACGCGGGCGGCGAGATGCGCCGGGGGTTGGGATTGGGGAAGCGCCCGCACGCGGTCGCGGTCGGCCTTCAGTTTCTTGTAGAGCGCGAGCGCTTCGGGCGACGTTTCGAGCAGCCGCTTGGCGGCGCGCTTCCCCTCGGCGGACAGTTCCCCGTCCACCGCGTCCGCGATCAGTTCGATTTGGCTCGGTGACAGCATTGGCGTGTGTCTCAATCGCGCCGCGCGCGGCGCGGTTGGGGAATCACCCCCGACCCGCTTTGGTCTCCGGTCAGCGGGTCGCCGTTGGTCGGCGCTCCGGGTCGCTCTTCCAGAGGAACGAGCAAGTCTCGCAGTTCCAACCGCGCCCGGTGCAACCGGCTGCGGATCGTCCCGATCGGCACGCCGAGCACTTCGGCGATGTCTTCGTACTTCAGGCCGTCGATGTCCTTCATCAACAGCACTTCGCGGTGTTCCGCCGAGAGCTTCGCGATCGCCGCACTCAGCCGCCGCTCGTCCTCGGTGCGCTCCAGCGCCGCGCCCGGCTTCACATAATCGGAAGAATCGTCCGGTTCGAACCCGCTGTCTTGGGCGTTCGCGTCGAGGCTAATCACCGGGCGCTTCTTCCGCTTCAAACTGATCGCGGCGTTGAAGGTGATCCGGTAGAGCCACGTGAAAAACTCCGCGTCTCCCTTAAACGTGTGCAACGCCTGATACGCGCTCAGGAACGCGTCCTGAACGACATCAGCGGCATCGTCGGGGCTGTGGACCAGTCGCAGCGCGGCGTTGTAAAGCCTTGTCTGGTATCTGGATACCAACTCACCGAAGGCATCCCGCTTGCCGCCCAGACAGTCCGCGATGAGCCGGCGATCGTCGTCGTTCACGACCTTCTACCGGTGTTGGACGTATGGCGGGCGTCGAAGTTCCCGCGTCGTGCTGAAAAACTTCGCATGTGCCGCAATGATACCGCGCCGCCGGGCCGCCGCACGCGGAATGTGAACTCTGTGCCGGTTTCGCGGTTCGCCTATCCTTCGCCGTCCGCTCGCACTATAGTAGCCATCTGTACCCTTCGACACGTACCGTCGCGCCGCCCGGCAGGAGGCTCTCGCGCTCATGGACACCCAGAGCATAGTCGTGCGCGGCGCGCGCGAGCACAACCTGCGCGGCGTGAACCTCGAACTGCCGCGCAACAAGCTCATCGTGTTCACCGGCGTCAGCGGGAGCGGCAAATCGTCGCTCGCGTTCGATACGATTTACGCCGAAGGCCAACGGCGCTACGTCGAATCGCTTTCCAGTTACGCGCGCCAGTTTCTCGGCCAACTGCCGAAGCCGGACGTGGACTTCATCGGCGGCCTCTCCCCCGCGGTGAGCATCCAACAGAAGACCGCCGGCCGCAACCCGCGCAGCACGGTCGGCACCATCACCGAAGTCAGCGATTTCCTCCGAGTTCTGTACGCGCGCTTGGGGCAAGGTCACTGCCCGAAGTGCGAGCGGCCCATCACGGCCCAAACCCGCGAGCAGATTATCGGGCGCGTGCTCGCGCTCCCCGAAGGGACGCGGTTCTTGCTGCTGGCCCCGGTGGTGCGCGGGCAGAAGGGCGAGTTCAAGGACTTCTTCGCGGACATGATTAAGCGCGGCTTCGTGCGCGCTCGCGTAGACGGCGAAGTGGTGAAACTCACCGACGACCTAAAGCTCGACAAGCGCATCAAGCACACCATCGAGATCGTGGTGGACCGCCTGAAGGCGGACGCGAAGAACCGCGTGCGGGTCGCGGAGGCCATCGAGCAGGCGCTCGCGCTGGCCGAAGGCAACGTCATCATCTCCATTGAACCCGACACGACCGCGCGGCGCGAAGCGGAAGAAGGCGCGCCCGAACCGGCGGAACCGGAAGACGTGTTGCTGTCTGCGCACTACGCCTGTACGCACTGTAACCTGAGCTACGAACCGCCGTCACCGCAGTTGTTCAGCTTCAACAGCCCGCACGGCATGTGCCCGGCGTGCGACGGTCTCGGCACGCGGTTCACGTTCGCCCCGGAACTGATCGTTCCCGATGCGAACGTGAGTTTCTACGACGGTGCGGTTCCGCTTGTCGGTCCGCTGAAGGGAATGGGCCGCTGGCGCAAACACATCTTCGAGGGTGTGGCGAAGGCCATCGAGATGGACCTGAAAGCGCGGTGGAAGGACGTGCCCGAGGCGCAACGCGACCTCATGCTGCACGGCACCGGCGACCGGCACATCGTGTGGGAGTGGAAGAAGCGCGGCGGGCACGTCTGGAAGCACGGCGGCAAGTGGGAAGGCATCGTCCCGCAACTCATGGCGCAGTTCAAGAAGACCGCGGCCGGGCCGCGCCGCGCGCAGCTCGAAAAGTACATGAGCGTGGTGCGGTGCCCGGACTGCGGCGGCCAGCGCCTGAACCCGCAGGCGCGATCCGTTCGCGTCGGCGGCAAGACGCTGGTGGACGTGGGCCGAACGAGCGTCGGCGACTTGGTGCCGTGGTTCAACGACTACGAGAAGACGCTTAACGACGGCTCGCGACTGATCGCCGGCGAACTGCTGAAGGAGATTCGCGCGCGCCTCGGGTTCCTGCTGAACGTCGGGTTGCACTACCTCACGCTCGACCGCTCCGCGCCCACACTCAGCGGTGGGGAGGCGCAGCGCATCCGGCTCGCGTCGCAGATCGGCAGCGGGTTGGTCGGCGTGCTGTACGTGCTCGACGAACCGAGCATCGGTTTGCACCCGCGCGACAACGCGCGCCTGCTCGCGAGCCTCGAACGCCTCCGCGACATGGGCAACACGGTGCTCGTCGTGGAGCACGACGAAGACACGATGCGCGCGGCCGACTACCTCGTGGACTTCGGCCCCGGGCCGGGCGTGCGCGGGGGCGAAGTCGTCGCCGCGGGTACGCCGGCGCAGGTGTTCGCCGAACCGCGGAGCCTGACCGGGCAGTACCTCACCGGTGCGAAGAAGATCGCGGTTCCCGAGAAGCGCCGCGCGCCGAATGGCAAGAAACTCCGCATTGTGAACGCCAGGCACCACAACCTGAACGGTGTCACGGTCGAAATCCCGCTCGGCGTGTTCGTGGGCGTCACCGGGGTGAGCGGCAGCGGCAAATCGTCGCTCATCAACGACGTGCTGAAAAGCGGGGTGCGAAACGGCGAGCGCAGAACCGAAGAGCAAGACGAAGCTGAAGAAGTGCCAACCGAAATCGCGCTCGGGGCACTCTGCGATCGCATCGAGGGCTTCGAGCACATCGACAAGGTCATCGACATCGACCAGCGGCCCATCGGGCGCACCCCGCGATCGAACCCGGCCACTTACATCAAACTGTGGGACGAGATTCGCGCGCTGTACGCGGAGATGGCCGACGCGAAGGTGCGCGGCTACACCCCGGGCCGGTTCAGCTTCAACAAGCCCGGCGGCCGGTGTGAGGCGTGCGAGGGCAACGGCGCGAACAAGCTCGAAATGGACTTCCTCGCGGACGTATGGGTGCAGTGCCCGGTGTGCGAGGGCCGGCGGTTCAACCGCGAAACGCTGCAAGTGAAGTACCGCGGGAAGACCATTCAGGACGTGCTCGAGATGGAGGTCGCGCAGGCGCTCGAACACTTCGAGCACGTCCCGAAGGTTCGCGCGATGGTCCAAACCCTGCACGACGTGGGCTTGGACTACATCAAGCTCGGGCAGCCCTCCCCTACCCTGTCCGGCGGCGAGGCGCAGCGCATCAAACTGGCGAAGGAACTGGTGCGCCGCGGCACCGGGCGCACGCTTTACATTCTGGACGAACCCACCACCGGGTTGCACTTCGAGGACGTGCGCAAACTGCTCGAAGTGCTGCACGGGTTCGCGGATCAGGGGAACACCGTCCTCGTGATCGAACACGACTTGGACGTGGTGAAGACCGCGGACTGGCTCATCGACATGGGGCCGGACGGCGGCGCGGGCGGCGGGAAAGTCGTCGCTACCGGCACGCCGGAGACGATTGCGAAGTGCAAGGAGTCGTACACCGGGCAGGCGCTCGCGCCCCTGCTTTTCCCCGCGAAGAAAGCAACGGCGAAGAAACCAAACACCAAACACCAAACACCAAACACCCGTCAGGAGTACATCACGCACCTGTGCGTCGAAGGTGCGTGCCAACACAACCTGAAGAACGTGTCCGCGAAGTTGCCGCGCGACCAGATGACGGTGTTCTGCGGCCCGTCCGGTTCGGGCAAGTCGTCGCTTGCGCTCGATACGATCTATGCCGAAGGGCAGCGGCGCTACGTCGAATCGCTTTCCAGCTACGCGCGGCAGTTCCTCGGCCAAGTGCAGAAGCCAAAGGTGGAGCAAGTCACCGGGCTTTCGCCGGCGATCAGCATCGAGCAGAAGACCACGAGCCGCAGCCCGCGCAGCACGGTCGGCACCATCACGGAGATTTACGACTACCTG
>LNFM01004862.1_pt1 | contig 10178 bp, 10 predicted proteins | sample 596031 | NCBI WGS metagenome assembly LNFM01 (sample SAMN04254537, study PRJNA301005) | activated carbon metagenome | isolation source: dual media filters at the Ann Arbor, Michigan drinking water treatment plant | place: USA: Ann Arbor | reverse complement strand
ATGATCGAAAAAATGGCCAAGGGCTTCGACGGCAAGACGCTGTTCGAGAACTTCAGTTTCCAGGTTGAAGCGGGCGAGCGCGTGGCGATCATCGGCCCCAACGGTATCGGCAAAACCACCCTGCTGCGCACCCTGGTCGGCGAACTGAAGCCAGACGCCGGCAGCGTTAAATGGACCGACAGCGCGGAAGTCGGCTATTACGCCCAGGACCACGCCCATGATTTCGAAGACGATGTGACCCTGTTCGACTGGATGAGCCAGTGGACCCAGGGCGAGCAGATGGTGCGCGGCACCCTCGGCCGCATGCTGTTTTCCAACGACGAGATCCTCAAGTCGGTCAAGGTCATCTCCGGGGGTGAGCAAGGTCGCATGCTGTTCGGCAAGCTGATCGTGCAAAAGCCCAACGTCCTGGTGATGGACGAGCCGACCAACCACCTGGACATGGAGTCGATCGAGTCGCTGAACCTGGCGCTGGAAAACTACCCCGGCACGCTGATCTTCGTCAGCCATGACCGTGAGTTCGTCGGCTCCCTGGCCACGCGTATCATCGAGCTGTCGGCCAATGGCATCACCGACTTCAGCGGTACCTACGATGACTACCTGCGCAGCCAGGGTGTGATCGTCTAACACCCTGAGCCACAAAAAAGCCCGCGATGATCGCGGGCTTTTTTGTGGGCGAGGTTTTGGTTTTGTGGTGCGCTCAGGTGCTGGGGCTTACGTAGGGTGCGCCATGCGCACCGCGGCGAACCCTACTCGGCGACTCGTGCCGCTCGCCCCATGCAACACGCTATATCCCTGGCAAGCGCCTCGTTACAGGCTCAGCGGGCGGTTAGACGCCTTGAGAAATTCCTGTTTGAGATCGGCGTACGTGTGCACAGCCGGGAACTGCGGAAACTCGCGGATCACATTGTCCGGCGCATGGAACAGGATGCCGGCATGGGCCTCGCTGAGCATGGTGGTGTCGTTGTACGAATCACCGGCGGCAATTACCCGGTAGTACAGGCTCTTGAAGGCGATGACCGACTGGCGCTTGGGGTCTTTCTGGCGCAGCTGGTAGCTCACCACGCGGTCGCTGTCATCGGTAATCAGCTTGTGACACAGCAGTGTGGGGAAACCCAGTTGGCGCATCAGCGGCTGGGAGAACTCATAGAAGGTGTCGGAGAGGATCACCACCTGGAAGCGCTCACGCAGCCAATCGACGAACTCCACCGCGCCGTCCAGCGGCTTGAGGGTGGCGATCACCTCTTGAATATCGCGCAACTTGAGGCCGTGCTCATCAAGGATGCGCAGGCGCTGTTGCATCAGTACGTCGTAGTCGGGAATGTCCCGGGTGGTCGCTTTGAGGGCGTCGATGCCGGTTTTTTCCGCGAAGGCGATCCAGATTTCCGGGACCAGTACACCTTCCAGGTCGAGACACGCGATTTCCACAGGGCACTCCTCATTGAGGCTTGAAAGAAGGCGGCACTCTAGCGAGTTGCTGAAAACGGTGCAATCAGCACCCGGCTTTGAGGTTTAGCCAGCTGCCGCGCATTTGTTACCATCGCGACACAAGACGCCAGAGCGTCATTCCAACCAGGAAAAAGCCCGATGAGCCTCCCCTTCGATGTTGCCGAGCTGGCCGCGACCTACGCCAGCAAATCCCCTCAGGACATTCTCAAACTTGCGTTCACGCATTTTGGTGACGACCTGTGGATCTCCTTCAGCGGCGCCGAGGATGTGGTGCTGGTCGACATGGCGTGGAAGCTCAACAAGCAGGTCAAGGTATTCAGCCTGGACACCGGCCGCCTTCATCCGGAAACCTATCGTTTCATTGACCAGGTCCGCGAGCATTACAACCTGCCCATCGAAATCCTCTCCCCTGACCGCGCGCAGCTTGACCCATTCGTAAAGGACAAAGGGCTGTTCAGCTTCTACAAAGACGGCCACGGCGAGTGCTGCGGCATCCGCAAAATCGAGCCCCTGCGCCGCAAACTGAGTACGGTGACGGCCTGGGCCACCGGGCAACGTCGCGATCAGAGCCCCGGCACGCGCAGCCAGGTCGCCGCGCTGGAGATCGACAGCGCATTTTCCACACCGGACAAGCCGCTGTACAAGTTCAACCCCCTGGCGCAGATGACGAGCGAGGAAGTCTGGGGCTACATCCGCATGCTCGAGCTGCCGTATAACAGCCTGCACGAGCGCGGTTTTATCAGCATCGGTTGCGAGCCCTGCACCCGCCCGGTTCTGCCCAATCAGCATGAGCGCGAAGGCCGCTGGTGGTGGGAGGAAGCCACCCAGAAAGAGTGCGGCCTGCACGCAGGCAACCTGATCAGCAAGGCCTGAGCCACGCCAGACACTAAAAAGCCCGGTTAGCCGGGCTTTTTAGTGTCTGCTAACTGGGGCAGCGGCTGCGGCAGATCAGTGGATGGGCAGCTCAACGTCCTTGAACAACTCTTCAAGCTCCACCTTGTTGTGGCATTGCACGGCTTTGGCCAGCATGTCACGGGTCAGGTGCGGGGCAAATTTTTCGATGAATTCGCACATAAAGCCGCGCAGGAAGGTCCCCCGGCGGAAGCCAATCTTGGTCACGCTTGGCTCGAACAAATCGCTGGCATCGAGCACCACCAGGTCAGGATCCAGCGTTGCATCGACGGCCATGCGCGCCACGATGCCAACGCCCAGGCCCAGCCGGACATAGGTTTTGATCACGTCAGCGTCAGCGGCGGTGAAGACAACTTTGGGCGTCAGGCCGCGGTGGCTGAACGCCTCATCAAGCTTGGAGCGGCCGGTGAAGCCAAACACGTACGTCACGATGGAGTATTCCGCCAGGGCTTCGAGCGTCAGCTTCGACAACTTGGCCAGCGGATGCCCCTTGGGCACGACCACGCAGCGGTTCCAGCGGTAGCACGGCATCATCACCAGGTCGTTGAACAGCTCAAGGCCTTCAGTGGCAATGGCGAAGTCCACTGTGCCATCCGCTGCCATTTCGGCAATCTGCATGGGCGTGCCTTGGTGCATGTGCAAGGCCACGTCAGGGTACTGTTTGATAAAGCTGCTGATCACCGGTGGCAGCGCGTAGCGCGCCTGGGTATGGGTGGTCGCGATGGACAGCGTGCCTTTGCGCTCGTTGGAGAACTCCTGAGCGATCTGCTTGATGCTTTCCACCTTGCGCAGAATCTCACCGGCCGTGGTGATGATGCGCTCGCCAGCGGGCGTCACGCGGGTCAGGTGTTTGCCGCTGCGGGCGAATACTTCCACGCCCAGCTCATCCTCCAGCAAGCGAATTTGCTTACTGATACCCGGCTGAGAGGTGTAAAGGCTTTGCGCCGTGGCGGAAACATTGAGGTCATGGTGGGCGACCTCCCAGATATAGCGCAATTGCTGCAGCTTCATATGAAACCCTCACTGGCAGATAACGTGGGTCACACGCATGACCCTATATAACCATAGTAATGGTTTGTTCCACCAATTTAGACGATTTTTAAAAGTTCGCCGTTATTCTTTTTTACATGGCATATCGGCCCGGCTGCGGTGCTGCAACATGGGCACCAGGTAGACCGGCACATCAGACAATTGCACCAGGCGCGCAGCGGTGCGCCCCAAGGGAATATCCAGTTCGCCCCCGTGGCTGTGACTGCCCACCACCAGCAGGTCCACGCCCAATGCCTGCATCTCTTCGAGAATCACCTGGGGCGGATCACCCTGCAAAACGCGCACGGCGCGAATCAGTTCAAGGTCCTGATTATCCTCCCCCAACTCGTCACGAAAGCCCTCGAGCACCCGGCCTTCGATACTCGACATGACGGTGGTCAGCCCGGTACGGCGCAGCTCTTCAAGACGTTCCTGATCGACATAGGTCTGCAGAACTGATTCGGCGAACAAGCCCATGGGCTCGACCGCATGCACCACATATAAGCCTGCGTTGAAGGCGCGGCAGAGCGCCAGGGCATGCTGCAGAACGTAAGGCGCATAAAGCCCAAGATCAGTGGCGTAGAGGATTGATCGAATCATGCGGTGTCCCTCGACTGCATTACGCGGCAAACCTTGATTGAGCTTAGCAGCGCCTTGCGCAAGTCAAATGCGCTGCAAGCTCACTCCGTGGGGCCGCGCTGCGGTCGCGGTCAGCGCGGTGTGTTGCGGCGATCGAGAAAGCACAGCATCTGATACAAGGCTTCAACTTTCGGCATGCGGCACCCTGCTGCCGCTGCTGCTGCCAATGGCGCGGCATAGATGGCCTGCAGCTCCAATGGGCGGCGCAGGGCGAAATCGTGGTACATGCTGGGTAAATAATCCGGCATACGATCAGTGGTGCGCAGCAGCTTGGCTGGGTAGTCGTCCGGCAGTTGATGGCCACAGGCTGCCGCACCTTGCGCCACTTCCTGCATCAGCGCTTCGATCAATGTGCGGCTATCGGCATCGCTCATCAGCCCTGTGGTCCCCGAACCAACCAGCACGGACAGACCGTTGTAAGGCACGTTCCATACCAGCTTTTGCCAGCGCGCCTGTCCCAGCTCGCGCATGGCGGTGGAGTCGAGTCCGGCCGCAACGAACAACTCGGCACCGGCCTCAACCACGGCCTGCTGCGCGTGCGCATCGTGCAGCGGGCCTGAATGGTAGCCAAGGTTCACCGCACCCAACGCTTGGTGTTCAACCACGCCTGGTGCACTGCGGTGCACGCAGATAAAGCACAGGCCGCCGAGCAGGTGCAGGTTGCTTGGCAGCAACGCACGCAGCTCATCTTCAACGCCCAGGCCGTTCTGCAACAGCACGACCTTGGCGTCGGGCGCTGCGGCTTCGATAATCGCCGGGGCCAAGGCTTGGTTGCTGGTGGCTTTGGCGCCAACCAACAGCCAGTCGCACGCCGGCATCTGAGAGGCCCGCTGGTAAGCCTGAACCGGGTACAGGTGCTGGGGGCCATGGACCTGGCTGTTGACGCGCAGCCCGTGGCTCATAACGGTGTCATATTCGCTGCGCAGCAAGAAGTGCACATCAAACCCGGCTTTGGCCAGCATCAGGCCGTAAAAACCACCGATAGCACCGGTACCGATAATGCCGATGCGAGGTTTGGGGTGTACAGACATCAGGGAAGCTCCTCTGCCGCACGGGCCAGCGCCTCGTTCACGGCCTTGCTCAGTTCGGGGGCGCTCAAGCGACAGCTCAGGGCACCATGGAAATTGCCGTCACGCACAATGAACAATGCCGGCAAATGAAAGACTTCATAGCGCTGCACCATGCCAGGACTGTCCCCCGCGTCGACCCACGCCAAATGATCGACGGGCAACGACATGGCAGGCAGGCGCTGACGGGCGTAACGACAACTCGCGCAACCGGTGCTGACCACCACCAGTAACGTGGTGCCGTGCAGCGTCAGTAACTGGCGATCGATATCAAAGTCAGACAGAAACAACTCAATCACTATACTGATATCACTTTGGTGGCGTGAGGTGGTGTGCATCATGCGGCGTTTTCTGCGGCATCCCAGTACTATGCCGGTGCAACTGGTACCGCGTAAACGGACCTGTCTCGATGCTCAACGTCTAAACGACATCAGCCTCGGTGGTGTTGCGTGTCACTGTGTGCGGCGCTTTCGGCGGGGTACCGCGGTGCAAATGCGCGTGCCGCTGCTGGGCGAACAGGCGCGTTGCAACGGTATCGTCGCCTGGTGCCGTAAGCAGGGAGCTAGCTACCTGGTGGGCATCGCATTTATCGACGAAGACACCTTGTTCCGCGCACGCATGGTCGAGCAACTCTGCCAGATTGAAGTCTACCGGCGTGAGCGTGAGCACGCACTGGGGTGCTCGCTGACGATGGATACGGTGGCCGCCGAATGGGTCGCGGCGCATGCAGCCGCATATTCGCACGCCAGCCTGGGGTGAATGCAGGCCCCGGAAACGCATCCGCTTGGGGATTAACGACCTTCGACCCATTGTCTAGGCGGCGCCTACACGCTAAGGTTCCGCATCCCCGCTGTGCTCATACTGCTGTGCTCCGCCACACGGGGTTTGTTGGCGGCCGGCACCCGTGACCTGACGACCTACCTGATGACTAGCACGATGGCTGATTTACCGATCGACGATCTGAACGTTGCCTCTAACGAGACGCTGATCACCCCTGCGCAACTCAAGCGCGAAATCCCCCTCACCGCCGCTGCGCAAAACACAGTCGCCGCCGGCCGCCAGGTGGTGCGCGATATTCTCGATGGCAAGGATCACCGTCTGTTCGTGGTGGTCGGCCCCTGCTCGATCCACGACATCAAAGCCGCACACGAGTATGCCGAGCGTCTCAAAGTGTTGGCGGCCGAGGTCTCCGACACGCTTTACCTGGTAATGCGGGTTTACTTTGAGAAGCCGCGTACCACCGTGGGCTGGAAAGGCCTGATCAACGACCCGTACCTGGACGACTCCTTCAAGATTCAGGACGGCCTGCACATCGGCCGGACGTTGCTGCGTGACTTGGCCGAAATGGGCCTGCCCACTGCAACCGAAGCCCTCGACCCGATCTCGCCGCAATATCTGCAGGACCTGATCAGCTGGTCGGCTATTGGTGCGCGCACCACTGAATCCCAGACTCACCGGGAAATGGCCTCTGGCCTGTCCTCAGCCGTCGGCTTCAAGAACGGCACCGACGGCGGCTTGACTGTAGCCATTAACGCGCTGCAATCGGTGTCCAGCCCTCACCGCTTCCTCGGTATCAACCAGGAAGGCGGCGTATCCATCGTGACCACCAAAGGAAACGCCTACGGTCACGTAGTGTTGCGCGGTGGCAATGGCAAACCCAACTATGACTCGGTCAGCGTCGCCCTGTGCGAGCAGGCACTGCATAAGGCGGGTATTACGCCGAACATCATGGTCGATTGCAGCCACGCCAACTCCAACAAAGACCCGGCGCTGCAGCCGCTGGTAATGGAGAACGTCGCTAATCAGATTCTCGAAGGCAACCAGTCAATCGTTGGCCTGATGGTCGAGAGCCACCTGGGCTGGGGCAGCCAGTCGATTCCCAAAGACTTGGCGCAGCTTCAATACGGTGTGTCTATCACCGATGCGTGTATTGACTGGGAAAGCACCGAGAAAACCTTGCGCGGCATGCACGCCAAACTTAAAGATGTGTTGCCTGGCCGTCGCCGTAGCTGACCGACATCAGACACAAAAAAGCCGGGCTTGAGCCCGGCTTTTTTGTGCGTGCGCATTCAATTTCGCCCGCTTACTCGCTGTCCGGCGCCTCGCCGGGGCGGCGTTCCATGTAGCGCTCCACGTAGGAGCACGACGGGATCACGGTATAGCCCAGGCGCTCGGCATACTGCAGCGCATGTTCGGTCAATGCCGCTGCGATGCCACGCCCACGCAACGAGTTGGGCACAAACGTACGGTAGATATCCAGGGTCTGCTTACCCAGGTCCATGTAGGCCAGGTACGCACGATCCCCCTCTACGGTGGTCTCGAATTGATGACCGGCCTGGTCATGGTGAATGGTTAACGCCTCGCTCATCGCTACTCCTCTAGACGCTCTTGATCAGTCTCACTGGAACTGCACGCGCACCTGGGAAATCTTGTCCAGACGCAGCGACATTTCGGCTGTTCCGTTACCGCCTTGGAGACTGAGGTAAGCCTTGTCGTTCATTATTCTTGTCAGTACGCCCTGATAATACATGCCATCGTAAGTAACGAAACGAAGTCGTTTGCCTACATGCTTATCCAGGCTGTCTACCGCGACAAAGCCTTCGGCTGGTGCTGCGGTTGCCGATGCTGACGCCTGCTGTTCTTGCGCCGATACAGCCGGTGTGGGCGGCGATGCCCGCGAATCGAACCACGCGAACCCCACCCCCTCCACCGCCTGCTGATTGACCAGCACAGTGGGCCGCAGCATGGTCAGCACATCCTTGGCTTCGAAAAATTCCAAGCCGTCCCAGACCATGCCTTCAGTGGGCTCCAGCTCAATACGCAGTGATTGCGGCTCGGCCAGGTAGCGAGCGTAGGCCTGCAACACCGCGTCGTTCAGGGCAACGCGCTGCGCGCGAAGGCTCCGATCAAAGGTGTCTAGGGCTGATGCCAGATACGCCTCACGCTCGAGGCCCATTTGATTGGCGCAGTAGTCCTGCGCCCTGCGCAAATACTGGTTATAGCTGACTTCGACAGCGATACGCTGCAGGCGCGGCGGGTTGTCATGCAGGTCTTGCGGACGCTCGGGCATGTTCATCAATAACATGCCAACACGCATCGCACCCATTTCATGGGTGTCGGCCTCAATGTTGAAACTGAGCTTCTGCGCACCGGGCTGAAACAGATAAGACAGCTGCATGTCGGTCTCGACCGTGCGATAACCCATTTCCTGCAGCTCACGAATGCCAATGTGGCGTGTGGCACCGCAGCTGACTTCGCTCATTGCGGTTGCCAAAGTGCCCTGGTTCGCCGGCGAATAGAGCGCCTGCATGATTGGCCCATGCAGGTCCATTGAGAGCCCTTCAAGGTGAATACTCATCTGCTCGGGCAATTTGCGCTCAGCCAGACGCTCCTTGAAGCTCAGCAACTCGCCAAGCCCTTTGAATGCAAGCTCGGCATGGGCAATGTGCAGGCGATCACCCAAAGCAGGGATGTCGACCTCAACGTCCTTCAGCCCTACCCGCCCACTGAACGATGACGTAATGCCGCCGTAGCGCAGCTCCGCAAGTGGTGCCATGGCCGCCGTGGCGTCATTCATGATCGCGCGCACCGAGAGCCAGAGCGACACCTTGATCAACAGGGCCAGCGCGACGACCGCCAGCAGGCCCCACTTAAACAGTTTCAACATGCGCTCATCCTTGCGTTGGCCATTTGGCGGCGCAGAGCGTAGCAGGCCACGCGCAACTTGCTAAGCCGTCAGATCACACTCAGCACACCAATACAGGTGAGCACCGCAATCACGGGAATCAGAACGGTCACCACGAAAATATCTTTATACGCCTGGCGATGTGTGAGCCCCATGATCATCAGCATGGCGATGACTGCGCCGCAGTGCGGCAATGAGTCCAGCCCACCTGCGGCAATGTTGGCAATACGGTGCAGGACCTCAGGCTCGACGCCCATCGCCAAATACTGAGGCGCCAAGGTTTGCATGAAGATTTGCAGGCCGCCTGACGACGAGCCCACGATCCCCGAGACCACGCTCACCGAGGTAAAAATCGACAATAACGGCGGCAGGTCAATGCTCAGCACCCACTGTGAGAACTGCGCAAAACCTGCTGTTTTGGTGACCACCCCGCCAAAGCCGATGACCGCGGCGGTGCTCAGCAGCGGCATGATCGAATCATCTGCGCCCTGTCCGAGGACGTGCAGCGTGTTACGCCGCAGTACGGGGAACAGACCGATGGCAACAGCCGTCGCAATCACCAATGCCAGGCTCGGCCACAGGATCGGCTGCGTCTGGCTCACTGCGACCAGGGCGCCCAACGCCCCCTCACTGGGGTTGGCCAAGCCCATGGCTAAAAGGGCGCGCGGCAACATAATGACTCCGAGCACCACCACGATGGGCACAATGGCCAGCCCCCAATGGGGCCCACTGCCGGGGGCGCCGGCCATTTGTTCCATGCGCAAGTCCTGCGCGTTGGCTTCAAAACCCTCGCCGCGCACCTGCGCCAGCCGCCATTCGCGCTGCACATAGGCCATGCCCAGAACAACCATTATCACGCTGGCCAGCAGGCCAATCCAGGCGCCGGCAAACAGGTCCGTGCCCAAGGCACTGGCGGCGATTACGTTGTGGATGGAGGGCGTACCGGGGAGCGCCGTCATGGTGAAGGTGCCAGCCCCGAGAGCGACTGCGGCGCAAAACAGGCGCTTAGGCAGGTTGGCTTCACGCATCAAGGTGATACCCAGGGGGTACATAGTGAAAATCACCACGAAGACCACCACACCGCCGTAGGTCAGTACGGCGCACACCAGCATCGCCACCCAGAGCGTACGTGCGGTGCCCAGCCCGCCAATAATCGCCTGGGCGATACTGTTGGCAGCCTGACTGGCTGCCATGACCTTGCCGAATACGGCCCCGCAGAGAAACAGCACAAAAAACTTTCCGGCGAAGGTAAAGGCGCCCAGCGGACCGAAGGGAAAGAACTCCAGCAAGGCTTTATCCACTGCCAGCGCATTAGTCCCCGCGACAATCAGCGAGCTGAGCAACACCGCGAGAAATATATTGACCCCGCGCAGGGCCAGTAAAATCAATACGTCCAA
>LNFM01022509.1_pt1 | contig 10179 bp, 10 predicted proteins | sample 596031 | NCBI WGS metagenome assembly LNFM01 (sample SAMN04254537, study PRJNA301005) | activated carbon metagenome | isolation source: dual media filters at the Ann Arbor, Michigan drinking water treatment plant | place: USA: Ann Arbor | reverse complement strand
GCCGCGGCTGTATTCGGTCTTGAGCACGACCATCGGGTCCTTGCCCTGCATGATGACGTTGCCGGCGCGGATTTCCTGAGCGAGTTTCATGACGGTGTTTCCGTGGAAGGTGGCGGCGCAGGCAGCTGCAGGCGGGGGTCGCCTGCCACGGCTGCCTGGGCGGGCCGGGCGCGCCCCCCGGCTCTGCTGCCCCCAAAGAGGCGGGCCGTCGGGCGCAAAGCCCGCGATTCTAGCAGGCTATCGGACGTGGGCAGCCGCCGCAGCGCCCCTGCGCGCCTCGGCAAAGCCCTGCAACTGGCTGGCCAGATCGGCCTGCGCCAGGAGGGCTGCGCGCCACTGCAGCGCGGCCTGCCGCCACGGCGCGGCGACTTCGGCGTCCAGGGCGTGCGTCACGATCTCCCGGGCTTGCGCCAGGCCCGGCGCGGCGCCATTCCACAGCTGCCACAGCGCTTTGACTGCGGGCGGCATCGGCAGGCCCGCCCAGGTCGCCATCAGCGCGTCGACCTTGGCGTGGTGCGCACCGTCGTGCTGCGGATAGGCCTGCCACACGCAGGGCACGCCCGCCCACAGCGCGCGGACCAGCGAGTCCTCGCCGCGCACCAGGTTCAGGTCGCAGCTCCAGAGCAGCCGGTCGTAGTCGTCCTGACTCAGCCAGGGCAGGCGCACGAGACGCAGCTGGGGCGACGCGAGCCGGTCGGGCACCTGCCGCTGGGCCGGGCCGGGCGTGAGCAGCAGCAGCGTGGGTACGGCCGACAGCGCGTCGATCAGCGCGGGCAGGGCCGGGTTGTCGTAGCAGAAGAGGCTCACCACACGCTCGCCCGGCTGCGGTGTCAGGCCGTGCGCGGCCTGCCAGGCGGTGCTGTCGAAGCGGTCCTGCGCCGTGATCAGGCCCTGCTCCCGCAGCAGCCCCCCGGTGCGCGGCGTGAAGCCGGGGTAGAAGAACCACTTCATCAGCCCGTTGCGCTGCGGTGACGGCAGGCCGTGCGAGCGCTCCACGAACGGCTCGGCGCTCAGGTACTCCAGGTTGATCCACACCGGCTGCTGCTGCTGGCCGGCCATGGCCTGCACGAAGCCCGGCGGCGGGTCGCAGCCGAAGGCCTCCACCACCACGTCGCCCGGCGTGCCGTCGCCCGGCCAGCGCTGCACCTGCACGCCGGGCGCCCCGCCGGGTGCCATCCAGGCCAGTGCCGAATCGTCGTCGATGACCAGCCGCACCTGCTGCCCGCGGGTCGCCAGCTGCCGCGCCAGGCGCCAGCACACGCCCACGTCGCCGAAGTTGTCGACGACGCGGCAGAACAGGTCCCAGCGCAGCGGCAGGCACGCGGGTGGGGCGGGGGTTGCGGGCAGCGGCATCGGGCGATTATCGAAGCCGGCGAAAATGCGCCGTGATGAGCGACCTGCCTGCCGACGACACCCCCGCCGACCCCGCGCCGACGGCGCCTGCTGCTGCCCCTGCGGCGTCCGCTCCCGCGCCCGCCCGCGACGAGGCCGCGCGCGAGCGGCTGCTGGCCGAAGTGGCCGCGCTGCCGGGCCTGCCGGGCGTCTACCGCTGGTTCGACGCGCAGGGCCAGCTGCTGTACGTGGGCAAGGCGCGGCACCTGAAGAAGCGCGTCTCCAGCTACCTGCACAAGGACCACGACGGCACGCGCATCGGCCACATGGTGTCGCGCATCGCGCGGCTGGAGACCACCGTGGTGCGCACCGAGGCCGAGGCGCTGCTGCTCGAGAACAACCTCATCAAGACGCTGCAGCCGCGCTTCAACATCCTGTTCCGCGACGACAAGAGCTACCCCTACCTCAAGCTCGTCTCGCACCCGTTTCCGCGCATGGCCTACTTCCGCGGCGCGGTGGACCGCAAGCACCGCTACTTCGGGCCGTACCCCAATGCCTGGGCGGTGAAGGAGACGATCCAGCTGATGCAGAAGGTCTTCAGGCTGCGCACCTGCGAGGACACGGTCTTCAACAACCGCTCCCGGCCCTGCCTGCTGTACCAGATCCAGCGCTGCTCGGGCCCGTGCGTGGGGCTGATCGCGCCGCCCGACTACGCCCGCGACGTGCGCGACGCCGAGCGCTTCCTGCTCGGTGAGCCGCAGGAGGTCATCAACGACCTGCAGTCGCACATGATGCTGCACGCCGAGGCGCTGGAGTTCGAGAAGGCCGCCGCGCTGCGCGACCGCATCGGCTCGCTGTCGCGGGTGCTGCACCAGCAGTCGGTGGATGCCAGCAGCCTGTCGTCCGGCGACAAGGACGTGGACATCCTGGCCGTCAAGGTGGCCGGCGGCCGCGCCTGCGTGAACCTGGCGATGGTGCGCGGCAGCCGCCACCTGGGCGACCGCGCGTATTTCCCGAGCCATGTCGACGACGGCGCGGCGATGACGGTGGCCGAGGTCGACGAGGCCGATCGGGCCGACCCGGCCGGCGGGCCGCGCGGCCCCGAGACGGCGGTGCTGGAGGCCTTCATCGCGCAGCACTACATCGGCCAGGCCGTGCCGCCGCAGCTCGTCACCAGCCACGCGGTCGACACCGCGCTGCTGGAGGCGCTGAGCGAAACCACCGGCGTCAAGGTGCGCGCGCAGCACCAGCCGCGCGAGCAGCGCCGCGTGTGGCTGGAGATGGCCGCCAAGGGCGCCGAGCTCTCGCTGGCGCGCCTGCTGGCCGAAGAAGGCTCGCAGCAGCAGCGCACGCGTTCGCTGATCGAGGCGCTGGAGCTCGACATCGCCGACCCGGCGCAGCTGCGCATCGAGTGTTTCGACATCAGCCACACCGCGGGCGAGGCCACGCAGGCGTCCTGCGTGGTCTACGAAGCGCACGCGATGCAGAGCAGCCAGTACCGCCGCTTCAACATCGAAGGCGTCACCGGCGGCGACGACTACGCGGCCATGCGACAGGTGCTGACGCGGCGTTATGCGCGCCTGGCGGAGGCGGTGGCCGCCGGCAAGGCCGACGAGGGTGCCGCGCCGGCCGAGCCCGCCGCCGACACCACGCCCGCGCTGGCCGAAGCCGCGGAGGCCGACGCCGCCGTGCAGGGCGCACGCACGCGGCCTGCCAAACGCGGTCTGGCCCGCCTGCCCGATCTGGTGCTGGTGGACGGCGGCCGGGGACAGGTGAGCATGGCGCGCGAGGTGTTCGAGGAGCTGGGGCTGGACGTGTCGCTGATCATCGGTGTCGAAAAAGGCGAGGGCCGCAAGGTCGGCCTCGAAGAACTCGTCTTTGCCGATGGCCGTGAGAAGGTGTATCTCGGGCATGATTCGGCCGCGCTGATGCTGGTGGCCCAGATCCGGGACGAGGCACACCGGTTCGCGATCACCGGCATGCGGGCCCGCCGCGCCAGCGTGCGCACGGGCGGCAGCAAGCTGGAGGACATTGCCGGCGTCGGCCCCCGCAAGCGGGCGCGCCTGCTGCAGCGTTTCGGGGGCTTGCGGGGCGTGGCCAGCGCCGGGGTGGACGACCTGGCCACGGTGGAAGGAATCAGTCATGAACTCGCGGAGGAGATCTATCGTGCCTTGCACTGAAAGCGGCCGCGCGGCCGGAACACGCCGTGCATGGCAAGGTGGCCTGGTCGTGTTCGCCGTGCTGCTGGCGGGCTGCGCCACGCCGGTGACGGCCCCCGCGCCTGCGCCGGCACCTGCTGCCCCAGCGCGTCCTTCAGCGCCCGTGCCTGCTCCTGCTCCTGCGCCTGCGCCTGCCCCGGTGCTGCAGCCCTCAGCCGCGCCGGCGTCCTCGTCGGTGCCGAACCTCGGACCCCGGGTGACGCTGCCGGCACCGGTGGCGGCACGTAACATGGACGAATTCCGGCGCCAGGCCGCGCGCCGCCTGGTGGCGGCCAACCCGCAGTTCACGTACATGGGCACGCCGCCGCCGATGATGTTCGCCATCACGATCATCGAGACCGAGGTCAACGCCGACGGCAGCGTGCGCCAGATCACCGTCACCCGCCCGCCGGCCAATCCGCTGGCGGCGTCGACCATCGAGGTCGCCAAGGAGGCCATCCGCCGCGGCGCGCCCTACGGCGACATGTCCCGCCTGCCGCGACCCTGGAAATGGTCGGAGGTGTTCCTCTTCAACGACAAGAGCCAGTTCAAGCCGCGCACGCTGGACTGAGCCGCGCCCCGCGACCCAGCCCCGAAGCCCCGCATCCCGCCCCCAGCACGCCAGACACCGCAGCCACACCCAGGCATGTTCTTCACCATCCCCACTCTGCTGACCTGGGCGCGCATCGCCTCCATCCCGCTGATCATCGGCGTGTTCTATCTGGACTGGCACGCCACCACGCAGAACGTGGTGGCGACCACGCTCTTCGTGCTGTTTGCGCTGACCGACTGGCTCGACGGCTACCTGGCGCGCAAGCTCAACCAGACCTCGGCCTTCGGCGCCTTCCTGGACCCCGTGGCCGACAAGTTCCTGATCGTCGCGTCGCTGCTGGTGCTGCTGGAGCACGGGCGCGTGGGCGCGCTGGTGGCGCTGATCATCATCGGCCGCGAGATCGCGATCTCGGCCCTGCGGGAATGGATGGCGCAGATCGGCGCCTCGCGCAGCGTGGCCGTGCACATGCTGGGCAAGCTGAAGACGGTGGCGCAGATGGTGGCGATCCCGTTCCTGCTGTACGACGGCGTGCTCTTCGGCGTGCTGTCCACACGCCAGTGGGGCACCTGGTTGATGGTGGTGGCCGCGGTGCTGACCGTGTGGTCGATGGTCTATTACCTGCGCAAGGCGATCCCCGAGATCCGCGCCCGGGCGCGGTGATGCGCCGATGAGATCCGACAGCGCGGCCCTGCTGCGCGCCATGCCGGCGGTGTTCGTGCTGATCTGGAGCACCGGCTTCGTCGTCGCGCGCTACGGCATGCCGCATGCGCCGCCGCTGGGTTTCCTGGGTGTTCGCTACGCCCTGTCGATCCTGGCCTTCCTGGTCTGGGTGGCCATCGTGCGTGCCGCGTGGCCGCGCGGCCGCTCGCAATGGCTGCACCTGGGCGTGACGGGCGTGCTGATGCACGCCGGCTACCTGGGCGGCGTGTGGATCGCGGTGAAGGGCGGCCTGGGCGCCGGCATGGCCGCACTGATGGTCGGCCTGCAGCCGCTGCTGACCGCGCTGTGGATGAACGCCCGCGGTGGCGCGCACCGCGTCGGTGTGCGGCAGTGGCTGGGGCTGGCACTGGGCCTGGCCGGGCTGCTGCTGGTGCTGGGCCACAAGCTGGGCCTGGGCGAGGCCTCGGCAGCGAACATCGCCGCGGGCGTGGTGGCGCTGTTCAGCATCACCGCCGGCACGCTGTACCAGAAGCGCTGGGTGCAGCCCTGCGACGTGCGCACCGCCAACGCGGTGCAGCTGATGGCCGCGCTGCTCGTGACCGCGCCGCTGGCGCTGTGGCAGGGCGGTGCGGTGGACCTGCACCCCGAGCTGATCGGCGCCATGGCCTGGTCGGTGCTGGTGCTGACGCTGGGCGGCAGCTCGCTGCTCTACATGCTGATCCAGCGCGGCGCCGCCACCGCGGTGACGAGCCTGATGTACCTCGTGCCCCCCACCACCGCGCTGATGGCGTGGGTGCTGTTCGATGAAGCCCTGAGTGCCAGCGTGCTGGCCGGGCTGGCCCTCACTGCTGCCGGCGTGGCGCTGGTCGTGCGCAGCCCCGCAGCCCCACCCAAGGAGACCCCGCCATGAGCACCCATCGCATCGCCGTCATCGCCGGCGACGGCATCGGCCAGGAAGTCATGCCCGAGGGCCTGCGCGCGCTGGACGCCGCCGCCCGCCGCTTCGGCATCAGCCTGCAGGTGGACGAGTTCGACTTTGCCAACTGCGACTACTTCGCGCGCCACGGCCAGATGATGCCGGACGACTGGAAGGACCGCATCGGCGGCCACGAGGCGATCTTCTTCGGCGCCGTGGGCTGGCCGGCCACGGTGCCCGACCACATCTCGCTGTGGGGCAGCCTGCTGAAGTTCAGGCGTGATTTCGACCAGTACGTCAACCTGCGCCCGGCGCGGTTGATGCCCGGCATCCGCAGCCCGCTCGTCGACCGCCAGGGCCAGGCGCTGAAGCCCGGTGCCATCGACATGTGGATCGTGCGCGAGAACACCGAAGGCGAGTACTCCAGCATCGGCGGCCGCATGTACGAGGGCACCGAGCGCGAGATCGTCATGCAGCAGACGGTGATGTCGCGCCACGGCGTCGACCGCGTGCTGAAGTTCGCTTTCGAGCTGGCGGCCTCGCGCCCGCGCAGAAAGCTCACCTCGGCCACCAAGAGCAACGGCATCGCGATCACCATGCCCTACTGGGACGAGCGCGTCGAGGCCATGGCCGCGGCCTACCCGCAGGTGGCGGTGGACCGTTTCCACATCGATATCCTCACCACGTGGTGGTGGCCAGCAACCTGTTCGGCGACATCCTGTCCGACCTGGGCCCGGCCTGCACCGGCACCATCGGCATCGCGCCCTCGGCCAACCTGAACCCCACGAAGCAGTGGCCGAGCCTGTTCGAGCCGGTGCACGGCTCGGCGCCCGACATCGCCGGGCAGGGGCTGGCCAACCCGATCGGTCAGGTCTGGTCGGCCGCGATGATGCTCGACTTCCTCGGCCACCGCGACGCGCACGACGCGATGCTGGCCGCCATCGAGGCCGTGCTGGCCGATTCGCACGCACCGCTGACACGCGACCTCGGCGGCACCGCCGGCACGCAGGACCTCGGGCGCGCGCTGGCCGATGCCATCGCTCAGGGCGTTGGCCGGGCCTGACACGGCCGCCATGGCGGTGGCGGACGGTTGTCGCGCAGGCTCTGTCGACGGGGCCATCCTGTGCGTTTGCAGTGTGCAGACGGTCACTGGTTTGGCCGGCAGATGCGCCTAGAATCCCGCCTCCGTCCGACGTTGCAGGGCACGGCGTCGCCACACCGAGGCTGTCATCGTCCGAGACGCATGGCGAGGCCTGCAGCAGCCGTCGGGCGTGCAGCAGCACGCAGCACTGAAAATCCGAATCACCTTCAGAGGGGAACCGCGACGTGAACAAGAGTGAACTGATCGAGCACATCGCCAAGCAGGCCGACATCTCCAAGGCCGCGGCGGGTCGTTCGCTCGAGGCGATCATCGGTGCGGTCAAGACCACGCTCAAGAAGGGCGGCAGCGTCACAATCACCGGCTTCGGCACCTTCACGGCGCCCAAGCGCGCAGCACGCACCGGCCGCAACCCGCGTACCGGCGCCGCCATCAAGATCAAGGCCGCCAAGGTGCCGAAGTTCAGACCCGGCAAGGGCCTGCGCGAAGCCCTCTGATTGCTCCAACGGCCGGGTGCTTAGCTCAGTTGGTAGAGCGGCGCCCTTACAAGGCGTAGGTCGGCGGTTCGAGCCCGTCAGCACCCACCACCACCTCGGCTAAAATTGGTCCCGCGTCTGTCGCTGCACTTGTGTGCGCGCAGGTCGACGCGTTGACTGGTCGGCCCGTCGTGCCGGCCGCAGGTCCCGGCGCCCTGGCAGGCACCTTCTCTTTCACGCAGGCTCGGCCCAGGCCGATGCACCGAGGTCCGACCGATGTTCGAATTCGTCCGCAGCCACACCCGGTTGTTGCTGGGCTTCATGCTGCTGCTGATCATCCCGTCCTTCGTCTTTTTCGGCGTCGACGGCTACTCCCGCTTCACCGACGGCAGCAACGCCTCGGTGGCCTCGGTGGCTGGCACGTCGATCACGCGGGCCGAATGGGAATCGGCGCACCAGCGCGCCATCGACCGTGTGCGCCGCCAGGACGCCTCGCTCGACACGCGCAGCCTGGACAGCCCCGCGGCGCGCGCCGAAACGCTCGACGGCCTGCTGCGTGACCGCCTGCTGCTGGCCGCCGCGGCCAAGATGCACCTCGCGCCGAGCGACGACCGCCTGCGCCGCCTCTTTGCCAGCGACCCCCAGTTCGCCGGCCTGCGCAACCCCGACGGCAGCGTCAACCGCGACCTGCTCGCGACGCAGGGCATGTCGTCGGAGATGTTCGCGCAGCAGCTGCGCCAGGAGTTTGCCGCCCAGCAGGTGATGGCCGGCGTCACGCGCACGGTGGTGGCGCCGCCGGCCCTCGCCGCTGCCGCGCTGGACCCGCTGCTGCAGCGCCGTGAAATCCAGCTGCAGCGTTTCGACCCCGCCGCCTACCGCGCCAAGGTCAACCCGACCGACGCCGAGATCGAGGCCTTCTACAAGGCCCGCCAGGCCAGCTTCCGCTCACCCGAGCAGGCCGAGATCGAATACGTGCTGCTCGACCTGGCCGCCATGAGCCAGGGCGTGACGGTGACCGAGGAAGAACTGCGCAAGGCCTACACCGCCGACGCCGCCCGCTACACCACGCCCGAAGAGCGGCGTGCCAGCCACGTGCTGATCAAGGTCGACGCCGGCACCTCGGCCGCCGACAAGGACAAGGCCAAGGCACGCGCCCAGGAGCTGCTGGCGCAGGCGCGCAAGAACCCGGCCGGCTTTGCCGAGCTGGCGCGCAAGAACTCGCAGGACCCGGGCTCCGCAGCCCAGGGCGGCGACCTCGACTTCTTCGGCCGCGGCGCCATGGTGCCGGCCTTCGAGACAGCAGCGTTCGCGCTCAAGCCCGGCGAGATCAGCGAGGTCTTCGAGACCGACTTCGGCTTCCACTTCCTCACCGTCACCGGCGTGCGCGGCGGGCAGACCAAACCCTTCGAGGAAGTCCGCGCCGGGATCGAGGCGCAGCTGCGCGAGACCAGGGCCAAGACCGAGTGGGCCAAGATGGCCGAGCTGTTCACCAACACCGTGTACGAGCAGTCCGACAGCCTCCAGCCGGTGATCGACAAGCTCAAGCTGCAGAAGAAGACCGCCACCGTCCAGCGCACGCCGGCGCCTGGTGTCAGCGGCCCCCTGGCGTCGCCCAAGCTGCTCGACGCGCTGTTCGGCAGCGAGGCGCTCAGCAACAAGCGCAACACCGACGCGGTGGAAGTGGCGACGAACCAGCTGGTCTCGGCGCGGGTGCTGAAACATTCGCCCGCCCGCACGCTGGAGCTGGCCGAAGTGAAGGACCTGGTGCGCGAGCGGCTGATGGCCCAGATGGCGGCAGAGCAGGCCCGCCAGGAAGGCGAGGCCCGCGTGGCTGCGCTGAAGCAGGCCCCCGCCGAGACGCTGCCAACGACGCTGGTGGTGTCGCGTGCGCAGACCCAGGGTGCGCCGCAGACCGTGATCGACCGTGTCATGCGCGCCGATGCAGGCCAGCTCCCGGCGGTGCTGGGTGTCGATCTGCAGGACCAGGGCTATCTCGTGATCCGTGTCACCAAGGTGCTGCCGCGTGAAGCCGCGCCGGGCGGCGACGAGGCCTTGCGCGGGCAGCTGGCGCAGGCCTGGGCCGCGGCCGAAGCCGAGGCCTACCTGGGCGCGCTGAAGAAGCGCTTCAAGGCCGAAGTGAAATCAGGGGCCAAGATGGTGTCCGACAGCGCATCGGCGCCGGCGCGCTGAGCCAACCGGGCTATACTTAAAGGCTCTGCGGTGGCTGTAGCTCAGTTGGTAGAGTCCCAGATTGTGATTCTGGTCGTCGTGGGTTCGAGTCCCATCAGCCACCCCAAGTAATTCGCAGTGAAATCAACGACTTACGTCGTTGTCTACTACGCTAACACGTAGGTCGTTGGGAACGGAAGTGTTCCCACGGGAATACGGCAGGCGAAACTGCATCGTCGTCTCGCCCCGTTCCACCTGGCGCCGCACCACTTCCGGGTGACGAAGCAGCGCCCGGTGCGCCGAGAGCCACGCTGGTTCGCCGCGCACGGGGTAGTCGTAGGTGACGACGAAGCGGTCCTCGTCCACTGTCATCGTCACGCCGTTGCCGAGGTCGTGCACGCGGGCCCGGCGATGCGACTGCAGGGCGGCCTGCAGCACCTGGGGTGACGCGTGCGTGCTCATTCTTCGATCACCTTAAGGGGCAGGCCCATAAACGTCGGCGACTGCGGCTCGCCGACCTGATAGCAACCGAGTTCGTCGCGCAGCGCGCGGGCCTCGCCGGCGGTGACGTACCACGGTGCGGTCAGCGCACTCATGTTGTTCCTCGCCTCGGCGTCGGCGCGCCACCGTTGGGCCTGCTCGATCATCTGCGCCACGGTGCGGTCGCTCATAGCCCGCTGATCTGTTGATTCATCAGCACAACTGAGCCAGTGATCACGTCGAATACTGAGCCACTGGTTTGATGGATGTTCTGGCTACTCGGTTGTGGATAAGTC
>LNFM01013779.1_pt1 | contig 10179 bp, 10 predicted proteins | sample 596031 | NCBI WGS metagenome assembly LNFM01 (sample SAMN04254537, study PRJNA301005) | activated carbon metagenome | isolation source: dual media filters at the Ann Arbor, Michigan drinking water treatment plant | place: USA: Ann Arbor | reverse complement strand
CGGCGACCCCGACGCGCTGCTCGGCGCCTACCACGTGCACCCCACGCTGGGCGAGACGGTGCAGGGCGCCGTCCGCTCGGCGTTCTCCGGCTAGCCCCTCCCCCTTCGGCGTGGCGACACGGCCAAAGCCCTACGAAGTGGTCCCATGGCCCTCTGCGATCGCCGTCTCCGGCCCTACGGGAGGCAGGCGCGGAACCTTGGGAAGACCTCCCAGCGGAGGTAGTTGTTCGTCGCGTTGAGAGTCGCGTACACCGGCAGTGTGCCGAAGGACTCAGCGGGATCGCCGAAGGTCACGGCGAAGTCAAAGTAGGCGGCAAGCTTCGGGCGCTCATGTGGGGGGATCCCGGTACGCCATCCGACGACCATCCCGTCACGCATCGGTCCGTGGTTCACGCCCGACTTCGAGGACTCGCCTGTCAGGTTGAAGATGGAGCTTTCGGTCGCGTAGCCGAGCACGTGCAGGTGGCGATGCTTGTCCACGTTCCAGAGGCGGTGAAGGATCCAGAGCAGTTCGTGCGTTGGAATATCGGGGCTCCGGTAGGGCTGGACGCGCTGCACCTCAAGCCGAGCTCGTCGCGGCGCGTCTGCGATCTTCCAACAGTTCCTCAGCCACGCCTCGCGGGTGGTGCAGATCGGGAACTCCGTACGCTCGTTGGGCGTGTCGGTTCCGAGCAAAGCCAACTGCCAGGCCAAGTGGTCAAGCGACGAGCGCAGGCCGTGGATGCAGTCTCCGGCCAACGTGGCGATCCGAGCCGGCGGCGTTGTGATAGCGCGAACGCGGAACAGCTCGCGATCGGGGTTCTCCGGGTCGTCCTCTCGTTCGATCAGGTACGGCTTCGTCTCGAGGAAGGCGTCGATCTCCGCCTTCAGGTCCGCCAGGTGTTCGGCGGCCCGAGCGAGGCGAAGCTGCGGGCCGGTTTGCGAGGGCGCAGACACCGATCGATCGTGGCGCCGGCGCCGGACGTCAGAACCGACTCGGCTCGCTAGGGCCGCTTCGGCCCGTCGGGTTCTCGTGCCTCTCCCACTCGGGCATCCCGCCAGACCCAGACTCCATGCCAGTCCCTTGATGTGGGCTGACTCGATCCTCACCTACGCCTGGCCAACTCCAGATGCTTCGTGGTGAGGCCAGGGGCCCTCCGTCGCCTCTCGTCCGGGCCGATGCGGCCAGGCGCTTGATCTGAGCATCCGGCGCTTGGTCCCCGTGCCCGAGGAGCGTGCCAGCATGCGCCCTGCTTGCTCGACGCGGCCGGTCGCGGGCGAGATCCGCGCCAGCGTGGATCCCTACGGCTTCCTGCGCGGCGTCGGCGACCTCTGCGCGGGCGCCGGCGCCGACTCGCGCCACGACGCCCGCGCCATGGTCGCGCTGCTCGTCTCGGGGACTACGGCAGGCGCGCCCGCCGAGCTTTAGCCAAGCTAGGCGCCCTCGGTGCGGCCCCTGTGGCGCTTGCGGGCGATGCGCGCGACGTAGTGGCGCCGCAGGGGGCCGGGCAGCCAGCGCCCGATCGTCTTCATCGCGATCGACATGCGCCGGGGGAAGGTGATCTCCGCATCGCCGGCCTCCAGCCCGTCGGCGATGATCCGCGCCGCCTCGGGCGCCTCGATCACGAAGGGCATCTCGAAGTCGTTCTGCTCGGTGAGGTCGGTCGTCACGAAGCCCGGCGCGACCACCGTGACCGAGACGCCCGAGCGCTCGCCGGCGAGGTCCGCGCGCAGGCTGTCGCACATGCTGATCAGGAACGCCTTGCTCGCGCCGTAGGCGCTCGCCATCGGCAGCGCGGCGAACCCGGTGACGCTGGCGACCACCGCGATGCGGCCGGAGTGCCGGGCCCGCATACCCGGAAGAACGGCCTCGATGCAGTTGACCGTCCCCATGATGTTGACCTCGACGTGCGGGCGGAACAGCTCGGCCGAGAAGTCCTCGGGGAGGATCGGCGTGTAGGTGCCGGCGTTCAGCAGCGCGACGTCGATCGGCCCGTGCGACGCCGTGATGTCCGCCACGACGCGCGCGATGCCGTCGTGGTCGGTGATGTCGCCGGCGGCGGCGCTGATGCCCTCCGCGCGCCCCGCCAGCTCCTGGAGCGCCTCGGCCCGCCGGGCGGTGACCACCACCCGCGCGCCGCGCCGCGCCAGCTCGAGCGCCACCTCGGCGCCGATGCCCGACGAGGCCCCGGTGATCCACACGAGCTTTCCGTTCAGCGACATGCGGTCGTCCCCCTCAGAAGGTCATGCGGGCGCTGGGCTCGCGCGGCAGCCGGTCGTTGAAGGGCCGCGTCAGCACCAGCTGGTAGTCGTGCAGGGCGCGCGTGCGGAAGGCCGCCTCGCAGAACGCGAGGTAGAAGTCCCACGTGCGGATGAAGCGCTCGTCGTAGCCGAGCGCCAGCACCTCGGCCCGGTTCGCCAGGAAGCGCTCGCGCCACTGGCGCAGCGTCTCGGCGTAGTGGTAGCCGATGTTCTCGACGCCGTGCACGATCAGGCCGGACGAGCGCGTCATGGCCTTCGTGATCGCCTCCATCGAGGGGATCAGCGCGCCGGGGAAGACGTACTCGCGGATCCAGTCGTGCCCGCGGCGGTAGCGCTCGTAGGTCTGGTCGGGCACGGCGATCGTCTGGACGCAGGCGACGCCGCCCGGCGCCAGCAGGCGGTCGACCGCGCGGAAGAAGACCGGCAGCTCGCGGTGGCCGATCGCCTCCAGCATCTCGATCGAGGCGACGTGCGTGAAGCCCCCCTCGGTCACCCGGTAGTCCTGCAGCCGGATCTCGATGCGGCTCGAGAGCCCCTCCGCGTCGATGCGCTGCCGGGCGAGCGCGGCCTGCTCCTCGGAGAGGGTCAGGCCGGTGACCCGCGCGCCCCACTCGCGCGCGGCGTGCAGGGCGAAGCCGCCCCACCCGCAGCCGATCTCGAGGACGTGCGAATCGGGGCCGAGCCCGAGCTTGTCGCAGATGCGCCGGTACTTGGCCTCCTGCGCCTCCTGCAGCGACATGCCCGGGTGCTCGAAGAACGCGCAGGAATAGGTCCACGACGGGTCGAGGAAGAGCGCGTAGAGGTCGTTGCCGAGGTCGTAGTGGTACTGGATGTCGCGCTTGGCGCCGGGCAGGTCGGAGCGCGGCGGCAGGTGCGGGCGACGTCGCTGGATCTCCATCCAGGCCGACCAGGGCGGGCGGTGCCGCGCCCACTCGCCCGAGAGCGCGAGCGTCTCGAGCAGGCCGACCAGGTCGTCGGTGCGCCAGTCGCCCGCGACGTACGACTCGCCGATCGCCAGGCGCCCGCGCGTGGCGAGGCGGCGCCACAGATTCTTGGAGTTGACGGTGACCGTGATCTCGGGCCCGGTGGCCGGGCCGCCGCCGTGGCGCACCGTGCCGTCGGGCAGCTCGAGCCGGATGCGCCCGCGCACCGGGTTGCCCAGGCCCCAGAGGGCCGCGCGCCGCGCGAGCGGCGTGAAGGGGGAGCGCCGGGCCGGCGGCAGCGGGCGCAGCGACGTGCGCCCGGGGACGGGCGGGGCCGCGTCGGGCACGGGCGCCTCGAGCGTCGCGACGGCTCCCGTGGGCTCGGGGGCCGGGCGCGAGCCCTGCCCCGTGGAGAACCGCGGCTTGCGATGGAAGGGCACCTTCTTCATTGCGAGCTTCACCGCCTGCCAGTGGATGAGTCCGGTCACCTGCTGCGACATCAACGGGTAGCGCGTGAGGGCCCGGGCCAGCGCCGCGTTGGTGAGCGGCCGGCGCACGCCGGTCAGCTCGGCCCAGAACGGCCGCTGGTCGCCCTCGATGATCCCCACCCCCGCGCGGACCTTCTCCCCGGGTTCGGTGAACGAGAAGCGGTAGGTCTGATCCATGCCGAAGAACGGGGAGACGTGCATGCGCTTGGGGTGCTCGTAGACGCGGCGCGCCCCGTCCTTGACCTGGTTGTCGGCGGTGAGCAGATAGGGGTGGCGCTCGCCGAAGGTGTTGGACACCTCGGCCACGATCGCCGCCAGCTCTCCGTCGGCGCGGTAGCAGTAGAAGTAGCTGACGGGGTTGAAGACGTAGCCGAGCAGCCGCAGGTTGGTGAGCAGCGTCACCCGCGCCCCCGGCCCGAGGTCGATGCCGTGCACGGCGAGGAACGCGAGGACGTTCTCCTTCACCGGTCGCGCGGGGTCGCCGAGGTGATCGCCGTCGCGGAACGTCACGACGTTGCGGCGGTTGTAGCCGAACAGCGCGATGCGGCGGTCGAGCTCGGCGAGCTCGTCGAGGTCGAGCCCGTAGAAGCAGACCGGGTAGCGGAAGACGTTGCGCGTCGGCACCGTGCGCGCGTGCATCAGCGTCCCCTCGTAGAGCGCCGATCTCACCAGGGCGCTCCGAGGGCCGCGGCCGCGCGCAGGCCGGAGGCCAGGCCGTCCTCGTGGAAGCCGAACCCGTGATAAGCGCCGCAGAACCAGGTGCGGCGCCGGCCGTCGAGGGAGGGCAGGCGCTCCTGCGCCGCCAGCGACGCGAAGGTGTAGAGCGGGTGGGCGTACTCGATGCGCCGGATCACACGCTCCTCGGCGATGCGGTCGTCGCGGTTCAGTGTGACGCAGTAGTGCTCGGGCCCGTCGATCGCCTGGAGCTTGTTGAGGTAGTAGGTGACCGTCGGGAGCGCCGACGGCGCCGCCGGGTCGTCGATCAGGTAGTTCCACGACCCGCGCGATGCCGGCCGGCGCGGCAGCAGGCTCTCGTCGGTGTGGAGCACGGTGCTGTTGAGCGAGGTGCGGAAGGCGCCGAGCACCTCCCGCTCGCGCGCGTCGGCGTCGGTGAGCATCGCCAGCGCCTGGGGGGCGTGGGAGGCGACCACCACCGCGTCGAAGCGATGCACCGCGTCGTCGGCGGTCCGCACATCGACGCCGTCGGCGTCGCGGGTGACGGCGCGCACCTCGGTCCCCAGCCGCAGCCGCGCGCCGAGCGGTGCCGTGATGGCGGCGACGTAGGAACGGCTGCCCCCGGTGACCGTGCGCCACTGGTGCCGCCGGAAGCCGAGCAGACCGTGGTTCTGGAAGAAGCGCACCGCATAGGACACCGGGAAGGCGAGCGTCTGCGCCGGCGCGGTGGACCAGAGCGCCGACGCGAACGGCACCAGGAAGAGGTCGCGGAAGCGCCGTGAGTACCCCTCCTGCGTCACGTAGTCGTCGAGCGTGCTGGCCGCGTGATACTCCTCGAGGGCCGTCTGTCCCGTCCTCATGAAGCGGACCACCTCGCGGAGAAGCCGGCGCACGGCCGGGTTCGCCAGCGCCCGCGGCTGCGACCAGAGGCGCACGGCCGAGTACTCGACGCCCTCCGAGGGCGCGCTGACCGCGAACGACATGTCCGAGTCCTGCACCGCCACCCCGAGCTCGCGGAAGAGGCGGCTGAGCAGGGGGTAGTTGTGCTCGTTGTGCACCAGGAAGCCCGTGTCGAGGTGCAGCTCGCCGCCACCCGGCCGCGGGATCGTGACGGTGTTGGCGTGGCCGCCGGGCCGCGTGTCGCGCTCGAAGACCTCGACGTCGTGGACCCGCGAGAGCGCGTGCGCGGCTCCCAGCCCCGCGATCCCCGACCCGATCACCGCGACCCTCATACCGGTCTCCGCGAACGGATGGCACGTCCGGATGTCATCTCATCCGTATACGGTGAGCCGACGTAGACGGATGAGGGGACCCGGACTCCGGCCTCCCGACTACCCTGTCGTCGAATGAGGGACGGGTCCACGTGAACCAGCCAACGGCCACCGGGCCGCCGGTCGCCACGGTCCGGCTGAGCACCAGCATCCCGAGCCGGGTGATCACGCTGATCGCCGTCATCGTGCCGCCGCTCGGCGTGCTGTCGGCCATGGGCCTGCTGTGGGGGGTCGCCGTGAGGCCGGTGGACGTGGCCATGCTGGTGGTGCTCTACACCGCCTGCGGTCTCGGCATCACTGTCGGCTACCACCGGCTCTTCTCGCACAAGGCCTTCAAGACCACGCCGGCCATACGCGGCCTGTTCGCGATCCTCGGGTCGATGACGCTGCAGGGGCCCGTGACCCAGTGGGTCACCGACCACCGCAAGCACCACGCGTTGTCGGACCGCGACGGGGATCCGCACTCCCCGCACGCCGGCCGGCGCGAGGGGCTCTTCGGCGGCCTCGGCGGCTTCTTCCACGCCCACATGGGCTGGCTGGTGTCGACCAAGGGCATGGAGCGCGGCCGCCGCTACGGGCGCGACCTGTACGACGACCCGGTCATCCGACGCATCGACCGGCTCTACATGCTGTGGGTCGTCCTCACCCTGGCGATCCCCTTCGCCATCGGCTTCGCGGTCGATCCGACGCTGCGCGGCGGCATGACCGGGCTGGTGTGGGGCGGGCTGGTGCGCATCTTCCTGTTCCATCACATGACCTGGAGCGTCAACTCGGTCTGCCACACGTTCGGCCGCCGGCCGTACGAGACCGACGACGAGAGCCGCAACAACTGGATCGTGGCGCTGCCGACCTTCGGCGAGGGCTGGCACAACAACCACCACGCCTTCCCCGGCTCGGCGATCCACGGCCTCGGGCGCCGCCAGGTGGACATGAGCTGGTGGACGATCCGCGGGCTGGAGAAGCTCGGCCTCGCCTGGGACGTGAAGGTCCCCGCGGCGGAGCGCCTCGCCCGCCGCGCGGCTCAGGCGCCCTCCTCGGCCTGAAACCGGGTCAGCTCCTCGCCCACGAGGCGCGCCCAGGTGCGCGCCCGGGGCAGGGGCAGCGGCCGGCCGCCGCGCCAGCGCACCGCGATGGGGTGCACGGCGCCGCGGATCAGCGAGTAGCGGGTCTCGATGCCGGCGGCGGCGATGCGGTCGAGGCCGGCCCGTGAGCTGCGCGGGCTGACGCCGGGGATGCCCGGCAGGCCGCCGTCGAGCGACCCGTGGATCACCGACATGCGTTTGCCCTCGAGCGCGCGGACGTCCAGTCGGGGCGGGATCCAGGGCGCGAGGCCGACGACCCCGCTGACGCTGGGATGGCCGGCGCAGCCGATCGAGACGGCCCCGCCCATCGAGAACCCGACCATCAGGGTGCGGCGGCCCTGGGGGTCCTGGACCGCGTCGAGCGCGGCCCAGGCGTCCTCGATGCACTGCTCGAGCACCTTCCACGACTTCACCCGGTAGCGCACCTCGTGGAACGCCAGCGCCGGGAACCGGGGCGCCAGCGTCTGCACGAGCCACTCCAGCGATCCGCTCCAGTCGCCCGGGGCGAGGCGGCCGGTGCCGCCGTTGACGCACACCACCGGGATCCCGTCGCGCGGGCCGGTGCGGCGCATCGCGGCGCCGCTCGAGAGCGCCGTGCTCACCGTCTGCCGAGCAGCCCGAGGGCCCCGAAGGCGGCGAACCCGGCGGTCATCGCCAGGACCCGCGGGTTGCCGCGGCCGTGGCGGGCCGCGTCGGACAGGTCGAACACCGCGCGCGCGGCCATGGCCGGCCGCGGGTCGCCCGGCAGCACCAGCGCGACCAGGTTCACCAGGTCCCGTGCTCCGAGCGCGCGGATCTCCGTCTCATCGACGCCGATGATCTCGGCCATCCGCGCGGTGCGGCCGAAGGCCAGCATGACCCACCACGCGCAGACGACGGCGAGCAGGAGCGCCCATGCGCGCTGGGAGAACGGAAGCATCAGACCAGGATACGGTCCGGCTCCCCGTCCGGACTACGATCGGTCGATGATCACCGGCGTCCCCGCCCGCGCGTAGCGGGCCGCGACCGCGAGGGCGGGCTCGGAGAGGATCACGCAGCCGTAGCTGGAGGGAGTGCCCACCCGCCACGACCGGCCGCTGCCCGCGCCGTGGATCGCCACCAGCGCGTCGCCGCCCATGAAGCGGCGCAGGGTCGGCGAGTGGGCGGTGAGGGTCAGCGTGTGGGCGCCGTAGACGCCCCGCCATCCCGGGAGCGTCGGCACGGGATCCTGGATGGCGAAGCGACCGACCGGCGTGGGCGTGCCGGGGCGGCCGATGCCGGCCGGCCAGGACGCCAGGCGGCGCGTGCCCCGCCAGATCTCCAGGCGCCGCGACCCGAGGTGGACCTCGAAGCGGATGCGGGTCGCGCTCAGGCGCAGGCGCTCGGCGGGCACCCATCCGTTGGACCCGTTGGGCCGCACGGGGACCTGCACGCGCACCCAGTCGCGCCCGCGCGCGTCACGGTGCCGTCCGGTCACCATCAGGCGCTGGGCCGCGCCCGACCAGGTGGTGGCGCCGGCCAGCCGCATCACGTGCCTCGCCCCCGCGCGCGGGGCACCGAGCGCGGGCCCGGGCACGACGACGCGGGCGGTGAGGACGGGCGTCGCGCGTTCGTCGAGCTCCGCCCCGGCTGCCGGGGACGCCAGGAGGAGGGCGGCCCCTGCGGCACCCGTGAGCAGCGCGGCGAAACTCGAAAAACTCCACATACAGTGTGGGTCGTCGTACGCGGCTCAACTCTTGAGCGAGGTTTCTCTAGCCGCTCCTGCTCCGGTGGCGGACGTGCCGATGACAGGGGTGCCGGCGCACACCGTCCCGCGCCCCTGCCGACCGAGGAGAACGACGTGGAGTGGACCTTCGCCGTGACCGCTGGACCCGACGGGGGCGTCGAGGCGGGAACCCTGCTCGGCGTGGGTGGCGCGGAGGCGGCCGCCCACGCCGGAGACGGGGCCGTCGCGCGGCAGCGGCCCGGCGACCGCGTCGAGATCCGCGCGGCACGGGATGGCGCCCCGGTCCTGGCCGGGGGCGGGGTGGTCGTGGCGCCGACGCACACGATCGAGGGGAACATCGACCGCTCGGAGGGCCTGCGGACGGTGCGCGGCTCGCTCAGCGTGACCGGCCGGGTCTCGCCCGGCGGCGAGCTCGCGGCCACTGGTTCGCTGCGGCTGGAGGGGGGCGCCGACCGCGCCGCGCTCCGCGCGGGCGGCGAGCTGGACATCGAGGGGCGGGTCACGGGCGCGGTTCTCGCCGCGGGGGCGCTCACGGCCCTGCGCCGGCGCCTCCACGCGCCCCTGCACGACGTCGCCGACGACATCGACGCCCTGGTCGCGATGGCCGGGCAGGTGCGCGCCGCCGCCGGGCAGGTCGATGTCGCGCGGGTCATCCGGCTGCTGTCGGCCGAGCGCTTCGACGGCCTGGCCGACCGTCTCGACGAGGCCCACTCCCTGCTCACGGCGGCGGGTCGTGCGTGGCCGGGTCTCTGCGCCGAGTTGACGGCGGAGACCGGCGCCGCCCATCGCGCCCTCGCGGTGCCGGAGCTGCTCGGCGACCCGCTCGCACGTCTGGCCGCGGCGGCCGGTTTCCTCGGCGCCGCCGTCCCGTCGCGGCGGCCGGCGACGGAGGCCGGCGTGCGCGTGGCGGCCGCCCACGGCTGCTCCATCGAGACGCCCGGCGCGCTCCGCCTCACCGGGGCGGGCGCGACCGGCTGCGACATCGACGTCGGCGGCGACCTGACGGCCATGGGGCGCGGCGGCGCGATCCGCGGCGGCTCGGCGCGCGTCGGCGGCAGGGTGCGCGCGCACGAGCTGTCGGGGCACGGCGGCGCCGGCCTCCTGATCGAGATCACCGACGCGCACGGGCTCGACGACCTCCTGTGCGCGGACGTCGTCGAGGCGGGCGTCGAGGTGATCGTGCGCGGCCAGTCGGTCCGCTTCGACCGGCGCGCCACCGACGTGCGGATCGGCGTCGGCGAGGGGCGCCCCGTGCTGGTGGCCGCCTGAGGGAGACCCGCGCCCGGCGGTCGCCTAGACCCGCGTCCTCCCGATCCACTCGACGAGGTCGTCGAGGCGGTGGGCCCAGAAGACCGTCAGGCCGCGCGACTGCGCGCTCTCCAGGCTGGCGGCCTTGAACACGCCCGACAGCACCGCGGCGGGCACGACCTGGTCCTCACCGAAGGCGCGCAGCCAGCCGACGGCCTTCACGGCGGCGTCGTTGTTGACCCGCTTGAACGAGTTGGTCATCGAGTTGGAGACCTTGCACTCCAGCGGCATCCGGCGGCGGTCCCACAGCCCGACCACCAGGTCGGCCTTGCGTCCGCCGAAGTCCACCTCGTCGCAGAACTCGCCCGGCGCCGGGGCGTCCTCGAGCGTACGGATGGCGCGCGGCCGCTCGACCCGGGTGAAGCCGGCGGCGATCAGGGCCTGCGCGACGGCGGCCTCCTGGGCCGTCTTGGCGTCGTTGCGGCGCAGGGTGCGCATGCGCTCGGTGGCCATCAGCGTCGCCGACGCCAGCACGGCCGCCTGGCG
>LNFM01013777.1_pt1 | contig 10179 bp, 7 predicted proteins | sample 596031 | NCBI WGS metagenome assembly LNFM01 (sample SAMN04254537, study PRJNA301005) | activated carbon metagenome | isolation source: dual media filters at the Ann Arbor, Michigan drinking water treatment plant | place: USA: Ann Arbor | reverse complement strand
GCGGTTTGCTTTCTGTGGCACTTTCCCTGGGGTTTGACCCCCGCCGGTCGTTGACCGGCACCGTATTCCCGTGGAGCCCGGACTTTCCTCCAGCCATGGATTGCTCCACCGCCAGCGGTCGCCCAGCCACCCGGCACCGCGCGTGACATCGCGCGTGCGCGTCGCGCGGTCAATTGGCGATCTGGCGCAATTCGCTCCCGTAGCGCGGCGGGCGTGCCATGGCCTCCGCCACCACGGCCAGCCGGCCCAGCGTCTCCGCATCCGCCTGGCCATCGACGCGGTGCTGCCGCCAGCGGCGCTGGAAGGCCCGCAGCAGCACCGGCAGTGGCAGGTCGGTGCGGTAGCCGATGCGCCCCAGCAGCGTCAGCGCATCTGCCCCTGGCGCGGCGCCCGTGGCCACGCCCTCCGGCCACAATCCCACGCCATTGGCCGCCAGGCCTTGCCAGTCGAACAGCTCGCCCGGATCCTCCTTGCGATCCGGCGCGATATCCGAATGCGCCACCACGTCGCGCGGTGCGATGGCGTGGCGGCCCAGGATCTCCAGGCACAGGTCGCAGACGGCGGCCATCTGCAAGGCGGGGAAGGGGCGGTAGCCGAATTCATGGCCGGGGTTGACGATCTCGATGCCGATGGACCGGCCATTCAGCAGATCATGCCCGCGCCAGTGGGAGATGCCCGCATGCCAGGCGCGGCGATCCTCCGGCACCAGGCGGAACACGGTCCCGTCCTCCTCCACCACATAATGGCTGGAGACGCGGGCGGCCGGGTCGCGCAGCCGCGCGATCGCCTCCGCGCCGCTGCGCATGCCGGTGTAGTGCAACACCAGCATGTCCACCGGCTCGGGCCGTTCGTCCTGGTTGGGGCTGGGCAGCTCGCGGATACGCAAGGCGGCTAGAGACCCCGCTGCCGCTTGATTCGATCCCAGGCGGCGTTGATGTCCGCCACCTTGCGCGTCGCGCGGTCCACAAATTCCGCCGGCACGCCGCGGGCGGCCAGGCCGTCCGGGTGATTTTCCCGCATCAGCTTGCGCCAGGCGAGGCGCACTTCCTCATCCGTCGCGCTGGCCGGCAGGCCGAGCACCGCATAGGCGTCGATCTCCTCCACCCGCCGCTGGGCCGCGCCGCCCTGGCTGGTCTGGCCGCCCTTGGCGCGGTCCCAGGCGGTGGCGTCCAGCGCGAAACGCTGATGCACGCCCTGCAGCACGCGCAGCTCGCCCTTGGTCATCGGGCCATCGGCGCGGGCGATGTAGAACAGTGCGGCCAGCACATCCTCCAGCATCGCGCGGTTGTCGGCGAAGGCCTCGCCCAGCCTTTCGGCGAAAGGCTCCCAGCCGCCGGTGTCGCGGCGCGCCTCGTCGAACATCTGCGCCACTTCGCGCATATTCTCCGGCGGGATGCGGAACATCGCCTTGAAGGCGTCGATCTCGGACCGCTGCACCGGGCCATCCGCCTTGGCCAGCTTGGCCGAGAGCACGATGACGGAAATCGCGAACAGCGTTTCCTTGTTGCCGAGCAGGGCGGCCAGATCCGCAGCCCCCGGCGCCATGCGCCCGCCCGGCTGGTCCGCCGCATGGCCGAGCGCGGCGCCCATCACGGCGCCGAGCGGCCCACCGGTGACGAAGCCGGCGACCCCGCCCAGCAATTTGCCCCAGATGCTCAAGCCTGCCTCACTTCCGGTCGGGGGGTTCCTAGCATGGCCAGGCGGCCGGCTACAGGGTGGCCGCGGCCCGCGCGGCCTGGTCGTAGAAGCCGGACAGGCCGCGCAGCAGCTCCGCCACCTGGGAAAGCTGCGCCTCCGCCGGGCCGGCGCCGCGCAGCGGGCGGGCGAGCAGGCGTTCGCGCACCGCGGCATAGGCGGCGCAGAGCTCCGCCCCGGCCTGCGTCGCCGCCACCAGCTTCTCCTTCCCCACGCGGCTGGTGGCGACCAGCCCCGCATCCTGCAATTTGCGGATGGCGTAGTTGGCGATGTGCGTATCCTCGATATCCAGCACCAGCAGGATATCGGCCAGGCGCTTCGGCCGGTCCCGGTGCCGCACCGTATGCAGGATAAGGATGTCCGTGGGCGACAGGCCCGGCTGCCCGGCCGCGGCCATGCAGCGCACCATCCAGCGATGAAAGCCGTGCCCGGCCAGGATCAGCCCGTACTCCACCTCCGACAGGGCGGGGGATGCGCCGGCGGCGAGGTGGGCGGAGGAGACCACGGGTTGGCTGGACATGCACCTCTCCCTCGGCTGCGGGAAAACGTTGACGATTTATCGGTAAATTGTCAATGAAGCCCTGGCGTCCCTGTGGCCTTGCGCGATGCGGGCCGGGATGTGATCAGCGATCGACCGAAGGGGTGTGGGCATGAGCGGCTGGCAGTTCTGGATCGATCGCGGCGGCACCTTCACCGATATCGTGGCGCGCGATCCGCAGGGGCGCCTCGCCACCCGCAAGCTGCTGTCGGAAAATCCGGGCCGCTACCGCGATGCGGCGGTGGCCGGCATCCGCGCCTGCCTCGGCCTTGCCGCGGATTCCCCGATTCCGCCCGGCACGATCGAGGCGGTGAAGATGGGCACCACGGTGGCCACCAATGCGCTGCTGGAGCGCAAGGGGGAGCGGGTGCTGCTGCTGGTCAATCGCGGCTTCGCCGACATGACGCGCATCGGCAACCAGGCCCGCCCGCGGCTGTTCGATTTGCAGGTGAAGCTGCCCGAATTGCTTCAGGAACAGGTGGCCGAGATCGGTGGCCGCATGGCGGTGGATGGCACCGAGATCGAGAAGCTGGACGAGGACGCGGCCCGCACCGCCCTGGCCGCCGCGCATGCCGCCGGAATCCGCGCCGTGGCCATCGCCTTCATGCACGCCTGGGCCTATCCGGCGCATGAGCTGCGCGTCGGCGAATTGGCGCGGGAGGCCGGCTTCACCCAGATCAGCCTGAGCCATGAGGCCAGCCCGCTGCCGCGCATCGTGCCGCGCGCCGATACCACGGTGGTGGATGCCTATCTCTCGCCCATCCTGCGCCGCTATGTCGAACAGGTGGCCGGCGAGCTTCCCGGCGTGAAGCTGTACTTCATGCAGTCCTCCGGCGGGCTGGCGGAAGCGCGCAGCTTCCAGGGCAAGGACGCCATCCTGTCCGGCCCCGCCGGCGGCATCGTGGGCGCCGCCCGCACCGCCGCCATGGCAGGCTTCGAGAAGATCATCGGCTTCGACATGGGCGGCACCAGCACCGATGTCGCGCTCTATGCCGGCGAGTTCGAGCGCGCCTTCGAGACGCAGGTGGCTGGCGTGCGGATGCGCGCGCCGATGATGGCGATCAACACCGTGGCGGCCGGCGGTGGCTCCATCCTGAAGTTTGACGGCGCGCGGTTTCGCGTCGGCCCGGAAAGCGCCGGCGCCGTGCCCGGCCCGGCCTGCTACCGCCGCGGCGGCCCGCTGACCGTGACGGATGCGAATGTCATGGTCGGCAAGATCCAGCCGAGCCAGTTTCCGGCCATCTTCGGCCCGAATGGCGATGAACGGCTGGACGCCGACATTGTCCGCACAAAATTCGCCGCGCTCGCCGCGGAGATCGAGGCCGCCACCGGCCAGCCGCAGGACCCGCAGGCCGTTGCCGAGGGTTTCCTGCGCGTCGCCGTCGCCAACATGGCAAACGCCATCAAGCAGGTCTCGATCCAGAAGGGCCACGACGTCACCCGCTACGCGCTGCAATGCTTCGGCGGCGCCGGCGGCCAGCATGCCTGCCTGGTGGCGGATGAGCTGGGCATGGAGACGGTGTTCCTGCACCCCTTCGCCGGCGTTCTCTCGGCGTATGGCATGGGCCTCGCCGACCAGAGCGCGATCCGCGAGGCCGCCGTCGAGGCGCCGCTGACGCCTGATTTCATGGATGACCTCGCCCAGCGCCTCGATGCGCTGGACCAGGCGGGGCGGGAGGAGCTGGTGCGCCAGGGCGCCGCCGCCCCCGCGCTCCGCGCCGCCCGCCGCCTGCATCTGCGCTACGCCGGCACCGACAGTTTTCTCCCCGTGCCCTTCGGCAGCCACGCGGAGGTGCTGGAAGCCTTCACCAACGCCCACCGCCAGCGCTTCGGCTTCGCCACGCCGGAACGCCAGGTGGTGGTGGAGGCCTGCGTCGTGGAGGTGACTTCGCCCGGCGAACAGGTGGAGGAGGAGGCGTTGGCCGCGCGCACCGCCGGCGAGGCGGAACCCCTGGCCATGGTCGAGGTCTTCGCCGCCGGCGCCCTCCGGAAAGCCCCGGTGCTGGACCGCGACGCGCTGCGTGCCGGCGACCGCATCCCCGGCCCCGCGCTGATCCGCGAGGCGATCGCCACCACTGTCATCGAGCCCGGCTGGACCGCCGAGGTCACCACGCGCAACCACATGATCCTGCGCCGCACCGAGCAGCGGGAGGCCGCCCGCATCGCGGATGCCACCCGCGTCGACCCGGTGATGCTGGAGCTGTTCAACAACCTCTTCATGTCCATCGCCGAGCAGACCGGCGCGGTGCTGCAAAACACCTCGCTGTCCGTGAACATCAAGGAACGGCTCGACTTCTCCTGCGCCATCTTCGACGAGACCGGCCGCCTCGTGGCGAACGCCCCGCATGTGCCGGTGCATCTCGGCGCCATGGGCGAGAGCGTGCGCACCGTCATCCGCTCCCGCGCCGCCACGCTGCGGCCGGGCGATGTCGTGGCGCTGAACAACCCGTTCAACGGCGGCACGCATCTGCCGGATGTCACCGTCATCACCCCGGTGTTCGATCAGGCCGGCAGCGAGATCCTGTTCTTCGTCGGCTCCCGCGGCCACCACGCCGATATCGGCGGCCTCACCCCCGGCTCCACCCCGCCGGGCTCCAGGACGCTGGAGGAGGAAGGCGTCGTCATCGACGATTTTCTGCTGGTTGCCGAAGGTCGCATGCGGGAGGCCGAGTTCCGCGCCCTGCTCGCCTCCGCGAAATACCCCGCACGCAGCCCGGATGTGAATGTCGCCGACATCACCGCCCAGGTCGCCGCCAATGAAAAGGGCGTGCAGGAGCTGCGCCGTGCGGTGGCCGATTTCGGGCTGGAGACGGTGCGCGCCTATATGCGCCACGTGATGGACAATGCGGAGGAAGCGGTCCGCAGCGTGCTCGACCGCCTGGCCGATGGCGCCTTCGAGACCACCATCGATGACGGCACGCCGCTCAAGGTCGCGGTCCGCGTCAACCGCGCGACGCGCAGCGCCACCATCGATTTCACCGGCACCGGCCCGCAGCGGCCGGACAATTTCAACGCCCCCGCCGCCGTCTGCCGTGCCGTGGTGCTGTACTGCTTCCGTTGCCTGGTGGGGGAGGAAATTCCCCTCAACGACGGCTGCCTCGTCCCGCTTGAGATCATCGTGCCGGAGGGCAGCTTCCTCGCCCCCCGCGCCGGTGGTCCGGGCGGCGGCGCGGCCGTGGTCGCGGGCAATACGGAGGTCAGCCAGATGACCTGCAACGCGCTGCTGGCGGCGCTCGATGCCTGTGCCTCCGCCCAGGCCACGATGAACAACCTGCTATTCGGCGATGCGGTTTACCAATACTACGAGACGGTCTGCGGCGGCACCGGCGCCGGCCCCGGCTTCGCCGGAACCTCCGCCGTGCAGACGCATATGACCAACACGCGCATGACGGACCCCGAAGTGCTGGAACTGCGCTACCCCGTGCGGCTTGAGGAATTCGCCATCCGCCGTGGCTCCGGCGGCGCCGGGCAATGGGCGGGTGGCGATGGCAGCCGCCGGCGCATTCGCTTCCTGCGGCCGATGGAGGCCGTCATCGTCGCCTCCCGCCGCCGGGTGCCGCCGCATGGCCTGCATGGCGGCGCGGCCGGGGCTGCCGGGCGGCAATGGGTGGAACGCGCCGATGGCACGCGCGCCGAGATGGCGGGCTGCGACCGCGCCAGCCTGAACCCCGGCGATGTGCTGGGGCTGGAGACGCCGGGCGGTGGCGGCTGGGGCATCCCTTGGGGCATCCCCCGGGGCCAACCGGCCGCCTGATGACCGCCGGACCCGACCTGCCATGAAGCGCCTTCTTGCCGCGCTGGTGCTGCTGCTCGCGCTGGCCGGCATCGGCCTGTGGATCGGGCCGCGCTTCGTGGATTGGGAACCCTGGCGCGAGAGGCTGGCGGAACTTGCCTCCGCGCAGCTCGGCCGTCCGGTCACGCTGGCCGGACCCGTGGAACTGGAATTGCTGCCGCATCCCGTGGTCCGGGCTGGTGGCGTCTCGGTCGGGGAGGCTGGGGAGGAATACAGCTTCACCGCGCGCCTGCTGCGGGTGCGGCTCGGCCTCGGCGCGCTGCTCGGCGGACGGCTGGCGCCGCGCGAGATCGCGCTGGTGGGGGCGGACCTGACCCTGCCCTGGCCGCCCGGCCCGCTGCTGACGCTGCGCCCGCCAAGCTGGATCACCCAGCTCGACGCCAATCTGGAGGATGGCCGCGTCCGGGTCGGCGATGCGCTGCTGGAGGGGGTCTCCGCCCGGCTGACCTCCGGCGGCCTGTCGCAATCGCTGGAGATGGCCGGCGCCTTCACCTGGAACGGCCGCGCCACGCGCTTCACCGCCTCGCTCGGCCGGCCGGGCTGGGATGGCATCGCCACCTTCGAGATGGCGGTGATTCTGCCGGAGATCCTCGGCAATGCCCGCGGCGTGCTGATCCCCGGCACCGGCTTCGAGGGCAATGTGGAGGCGAGCGGCCCCGACCTCGCGGCACTGCTGCCCAGCCCCGCCGGCCCGTTCCGCGCCGCCGGCCGGCTCAGCGCCTCCGCCGAGTTGATCGCCGCCGATGAACTGGCGATCGAGATTGCCGGCAACCCCGCCCGCGGCGCGGTGGCGCTGCGGCTGGCGCCCGCGCCGCGGCTGGATATCGCGCTGGTCGCCAGCCGCCTGGATCTGGATGGCTGGGTCGGCGCGCTGCGTGCCGGCGGGGTGCGGCCCTGGCCGATCTCCATCGACCTGTCGGCGGAAGCCGGGCTGTATCGCGGCGTGACGCTGCGCCGGCTGCGCGGCGCGGCCTTCCTGGAGGAAGGCCGGCTGACGCTGTCCGACATTTCCCTGCTGCTGCCGGGGGAAACCCAGCTCGACCTGGTCGGCGCCACGGCCGGGCAAAGGCTGGAATTGGTGGCGCGCTTCGCCGGGCCGGATCTGCGCGCCAGCCTGGCCGCGATGGGCCTGCCGGTGGAGGAGCTGGACCCCACCCTGCTGCGCCGGGGCGAAGGCCGCATGCGGCTGGTGCTGGAGGACGCCCAGGCCGCCATGCCGGAATTCACCGCGAATTTCGGCGATATCCAGATCTCTGGCGCCGGGGTGCTGCGGCATGGCCCTCGTCCCGCGCTGGGGCTTGGCCTGTCCATCAACACGCTGGACCTGGCGCGCTGGCTGCCGCAGGGCTTCGATCCGGTGCGGGCCGGCCGCGCGCTCGGTTCCGTCGACCTCAATCTGCGGCTGGCCGCGGACCGGGTGCACCAGGGTGACGCGGTGCTGGAGCGCGCGGCACTGGATGCGGCGCTGGAAGGCGGCCGCCTGACCCTGCGGCGCCTGTCCGGGCGGCTGGCGGAGGTGGATATCGCGGCCTCCGGCGTGCTGGCGCTGGCGCCGCAGCTTCGCCTGCAGGACCTGACCTTCGAGGCCACCGGCTCCTCCGCCCGCGGATTGTCGCTGTTGATCCCCGGCGAATGGCCGGACCGCATGGCGCTGGCGGAACTGCCCGTGGCAGTCCGCCTGTCCGGCGGCGGCACGCTGGATGCGTTGGCGCTGCGTGGCACCGCGGAACTTGGCGAATTGCGGCTGGAAGCCTCCGGCACGCTGGATGCGCCGCAGCAGCGCGGCAATCTCGGCATCACGCTGCGCCACCCGGGGGCGCCGCGGCTGCTTTCCGAAGCGTTCGGGTTGAGCGCCGGGGACTGGCTGGGGGAGGGGTCCTTTTCCCTGATCGCCACGCTGGTCGCCGGGCCGCGCGGCATCAATGCCGAGAGTTTCGAATTGGTGGCGGCCGCCTTGCGCGCGCGCGGCGCCCTGGCGCTGGCCACGGACCAGGCCCGCCCGCGATTGACCGGCCGCGTGGCCGCCGAAAACCTGCCGCTGCCCTTTCCGGGCTGGCGCGTGCAGGACCCGCTTGGGATGGGGGCGCTGCGCGAGCTGGATGCGGAGCTGGCGCTGGAGGCCAGCCGTGTGACCATGGGCGGCGTCACGGCGGAGGCGGCCGCGGCCACATTGCTGCTGTCCGAAGCGGGCTTCCGGCTGGACGGCCTGCGCGCCGGCCTGGCTGGCGGCCGGCTTGAGGCGAGCCTGGCGGCGGAAACGCCCCCTGGCCTGCCGCCGCGGCTATCCCTGGCGGGCCGCCTGGCGGGGGCAACACTCGGGGAAAAGCTGTTCGGCCAGCCGGTGGATCTGGCCGCCGCGCGCGGCGATGCCGGCTTCGTGCTGGAGGCGGTGGGGCATTCGCCGGCGGCTCTGCTCGCCACCCTGTCCGGCCGCCTGCAACTGGATCTGCGGGATGGCGTGCTGTCCGGCTTCGACCTGGTCGCGGCCTCTGCCGCCAGTGCGGGACAGGATGCGCTGGTGGCGGAGGAGGCGATTCGCACGGCCATGCTGTCCGGCGCCACGGCCTTCGAACGGTTGGAGGTGGAGGCTGCCCTGGTGGCCGGACGGTTGCGGCTGGATGCCGCCCGTATGGTCGCCGAGGGCGGCGCCACGGCCAGCCTGGCCGGTGAGATCGACCTGCCGCGGGCCACGCTGGATCTGCGCCTGCTGGCCCGCCCAGCTGTGCCCGAAGCCCCGGATCTCGGCCTGCGCCTGACCGGTCCGGCCGCGTCCCCCCGCGCCCTGCCCGAGACATCGGCCTGGGCCCGCTGGCGTGCAGAGCGCGGCTGATTCCAGCGGCCGTTTTCGGCGCGTGCGGGCATGCTGTTCATGCCTGGAGCGCCAGCCCTCCGGGGCCTCAGACCCGCGAGGCGCCGGTCACCCGATTCAGCCGCCCTGGGACACCATCATGTCGTGATCACGCGTCTGTGATGAGTCCGAGGCAACTTCCCGACCCGATGCAGGGTGGACGAACTGCGTCCGGAGATGCGCCTTGATCGCCATGATCGACCGCCCATCGCCGAATCCGCTCTATGCCCGCCGCCTGCCGGATAAGATCCTGGTGGCCTTCAACCACGCCTGTGACCTGGGCGATCTGGAAACCGCGCGCCTGCTGCTGGCCTGCTGCGAGACCGCAATGCGCAACACGCCTTTGCCCCTGCGTGAGCGTCGTCGTGCGGCGGAAACCCTCTGCGGCGCGTATGAGCGCCTCTGGCTGCTGCGCCACGCGCATCGGGCGGTCATGCGGGCAATGGCGGAGGCCGAATAGGCAAGGCCGGCCTTCGACCAACGGCCCTATCGCGTGGCCGTCTCCGCCGCCTCGCTCTGTTGCGGCGCCTGGCTTTCGGTCTGCTTCAGCGCATGCACCCGCAGCGCACTCGCCAGCGGCACATCCGGCATCGGCCGTGCGGCATCCACCGCCGCCACCAGCGCCGCCAGGCTCTGGCCGTGCCGCGCGGCCAGGGTTTCCAGCGCCAACCAGAACTCGGCTTCCAGCGCGACCGAAGTGCGGTGGCCGGCGAGGCGGAAGGATCGCTTCCGCAAATGCCTCATGCCCGATGCCATCGACCGTGACCCATGCCCGAACGGGTGCGGCGCGGGCGCCGGAGGCCGGATCGCGCATGATCCGCGTGATCCCGCATCACCCGCCGCCATCCAGCGTGCCGCCCGGCGCCAGCATATCCCCGGGCCGCACCCAGCGGTCGAAATCGGCTTCGCTGACATGGCCGAGCCGCGCCGCGGCAGCCTTCAGGGTGATGTCCTCGGCCAGGGCCAGCTTGGCGATCGCCACCGCCTTGTCGTAGCCGATGCGCGGGTTCAGCGCGGTGACCAGCATCAGCGATTTGCCGAGGTTGTCCTCCAGCTTCGCGCGGTTCGGCTCCAGCTTGTCCACCATGTTGGCGGCGAAGCTTTCCGCCACATCGGCCAGCAGGAAGGCGGATTGCAGCACGGCCTGGATGATGACGGGCTTGAAGACGTTCAGCTCCAGATGCCCCTGGGCGCCACCGATGGTGACGGTGACGTGGTTGCCCATGACCTGGGCGCAGACCATGGTCAGCGCCTCCGACTGCGTCGGGTTGGTCTTGCCGGGCATGATGCTGCTGGACAGGCCAT
>LNFM01013776.1_pt1 | contig 10180 bp, 8 predicted proteins | sample 596031 | NCBI WGS metagenome assembly LNFM01 (sample SAMN04254537, study PRJNA301005) | activated carbon metagenome | isolation source: dual media filters at the Ann Arbor, Michigan drinking water treatment plant | place: USA: Ann Arbor | reverse complement strand
TGCGGCGGCGGGGCCGATACGCCACCGATCATCCGCTCGCCGGCCGTCACCGATGACCCCGCCACGCTGAACCCTCCCGACCCATCGGCCGACGAAGTACCCCCGACGGAGCCCGGGGCGTTTCGTTTCGAAAACATCCTCGCCTGCTCGGGTATCGATTTTGTTCACACTTCGGGGATGACCCCTGAGAAACGCTTTCCGACGGCCAACGGTTCGGGCGTGGCGCTCCTCGACCATGACGGGGATGGTCGGCTCGACGTGTACTTCGCGACGGGCAACCCGCTCCCCCTGGCCGGCCGGCCGGAAGCGTCCAACCGGCTCTACCGCAACCTGGGCGGCGGGAGGTTCCAGGACGTTACCGAACAATCGGGGCTGGGGTTCCGGGGGTACTGCCACGGGGTCACCGTCGGCGACATCGATAACGACGGCGACCCCGACGTCTTCCTGAGCAACTACGGCGGCGACGCCCTCTTCCGGAACAACGGAGACGGTACGTTCTCCGACATCAGCGTGCCGGCCGGCGTCCTTCGGCCCGGGACCTGGTCCAGCAGCGCCGCGTTCCTGGACATCGACCGGGACGGCGACCTCGACCTCTACGTCAGTCGGTACGGCGACTGGCAGTTCCCCCGCGACGACCGGTACTGCGGCGACCCTGACCACAAGATCCGCCGCTATTGCTCGCCCAAGGAACTTCCGACCGTCCCTCACACCCTGTTCCGCAACAACGGCGACATGACATTCACCGACGTCACTTCGGCCGCCGGACTCGGCAGGGCCGACGGCCACGGGTTCGCCGCCGTCGCCGCCGACCTTGACGGCGACGGCAATACCGACCTCTACGTCGCCAACGACCAGGACCCGAATTTTCTCTACCTCGGCAACGGCAACGGCACCTTTCGCGACGTCTCCGCCGAGAGTGGCGCGGCCTACGACGCCGAAGGACGGACCCAGGCCGGCATGGGGGCCGACGCCGAGGACCTCGATGGCGACGGCCTCCCCGAACTGTTCGTCACGAATTTCCAGGAGGAGTACAACACCCTCTACCGGAACCTCGGCCCCGGCACCTTCCTCGACACCACGGCCGAGTTCGGCCTGGCGGTCGATAGCCTCCCCTGGATCGGCTGGGGGTGCGCCCTGGCCGACCTCGACAACGACGGCCTCGCCGACATCGTCGTCGCCAACGCCCACATCGATGACAATGCCGACGTTCAGGGCCAGCCGGGTGCCTACGCCCAGCGGCCCTTGCTTTACAAGAACCGGGGCGGCAGGTCGTTCCGAACCGCGAACCGAGGGGCGGGGGACTATTTCGAGTCGCCTCACCTCGGCCACGGCCTGGCCGTCGGCGACCTCGACGACGACGGCGACCTCGACATCGTCGTGAACCACAAGGACGGCCCCCCCGCCATCCTTCGCAATGACTCCCCCTCGACGGCGGTCAACCGTTGGGTTCGCCTCGCGATCCGCGGGGGCCGGACCAACCGAGACGGCGTGGGTGCCCGGGTCGAGGTTCGGGCCGGCGGGCGCGCGGTCCACCGGCTGTTGAAGAGCGGCCACGGCCTGATGTCGTCGCACGACCCTCGTCTGCTCGTCGGCCTCGGCGACGCCCCGAAGGCGGACCGGGTGACGGTCCGCTGGCCCTCGGGAGCGGTCAGTGTTCACGAAGACCTCGCGGCGGGCCGGACCCACACCCTGGTCGAGCCCGGGGGGCCGTCTCGATGACACCCTCGGGGGTCCGATTCCTGCCGCCGGCCCTCCTGCTGCTGACGGCCCTCTCGGGCTGCGGCGGAGGAGACCCTTCGACGCTCTGGGACAATGCCCAGGCCGCCTGGAAGGCGGGGGAATTCGAACGGGCCGAGGAGGCGCTCAAGGGGCTCGCCGGGGCCCGGCCGCTGACGGTCCCCGAGCGCCTCCTCAGGGCACAGGTCGCCCGTGACCGGGGTCGGATCGACGAGGCGGTCCTGGCGCTGGGGGAGCTTGGAAGAGCGGCCGACCCCGCCGAGGAGGCGGTCCTCGCGTCGACCCTGGGGACGCTCGAACTCCTCCGCCACCACTTCCGCGACGCCGAAGTCGCCCTCTCAAGGGCCGTCGCCCTCGACCCGAGCCGCGCCGAGGCCCGCCGGGAGTTGATCAACCTCTACGCGGCTCAGGGGAGGCGGGCCGAGGCCGCCTTGCAGTTCCAGGCGCTGGAAGCGACACCGGGGATCTCGCTCGGCTTCGCGGAACTCTATCTCTGGACGGTCGGGCGGCGTGAGGACATCGGCCCCGCCGAACTGGCCGATGCGCTCCGCAAGGCTGTCGCCGCCGACCCGGCCGACCGGAACTCCCGCCTGGCCCTTGCCGAGAACCTTCGCCGCCTGGGTAAGCTCGACGACGCCGAGGCATCGCTGGGGCCGTTGGAAGACTCGGACGCCGACGCCCGCGCCGCGCTGGCCCGTCTGGCGCTGGACCGGGGCGACCCGGAACGGGCCGGGGCGATCGTCGCCGAGAACCCGTCGGAGTCCGACACGCCGGCCCTCGCGCGGCTCCGGGGTCGCCTGGCCCTCGCGGGTGGCAACGCCGGTGCCGCCGCCGCCGCATTCCGGACGGTTCTGACGGCCCTCCCCGACGACCGGGACGCCCGGTTCGGACTGGCACAGTCGCTCCGCCTGTCGGGCGATCCCGGAGCCGCCCGCCCGCTCGCCGAGTCGGTCCTGGCTTCCGACCGACTCGACTGGCTGGTGCAGAACGCCCGGCCCCCGGGTCGCCGCGACGACCCTGTCACACTCCGCGAGATCGCCGAGGGGTGCCTCGCCCTCGGCCGTCGAGACGAGGCACGCGCCTGGTATCGGCTCGCCCTCACCCGCGACCCCCTCGACGCCGAACTCCAGCGGGCCCTCTTCCGGCTCTCGGAAACCCCGTCCGGACCCGCCTGACGCGGTTCTCGAGTCCCGACCGGCCGCCGCGATTCCTCGGAGTCGCCCTGCCTCGGAATGTCCCCCGCGCCACCAGCCCCGGTGGCGGGGCCGCGCCCGGACGTTTCGCGGTCGAGTGCCCTCCCGGGCCCCGATGATACCCAGGGGGGCCGGCCGGCCACCCCCTCGCCGCAGGGCGGCGGGCGAGGGAAAAGTGGCCGGATGAAGAAGCTCTAAATCTCTTGTAGATTCAGGGTTTGGGGCGGCCTTCAGGGGCCGCGAATGGTCCCGCCCCGGGGATACATGTGGGACCGCCGCCCGGCTGGTAAACGTGGGGCTCTTGTGACGCGGAAAAAGATGCCGACATTCCTCCAGGACGGGGCAGAACTCGCCTCGTACCCACCACTCGCGCCGAACGCGAGCGTGGGGAAGCGATGGAAGTTCCGCCGCAACGTCGTGATCTACGTGGCGTACCGCCACGGTATCTCGCAGCGGGTCCTGGCCGACGTCTTCGACCTGCCGCGGTCGAGGATCGCCTCAATCATCAAAGAACTCTCCATTTTTGATTAACCCGAGGGGCGATCGTCCCAGCCCACCCCCGTGCGACGCGGGACCCCGGGCGCCAGGGACGTTCGGTTCGGCCTTCCCATGCCCAAGCGAGAGACATCATGCTCCGTCCGACCGACCGACCCCGGCGAGACGCCCCCGGACTCGCCCGCTTCTCTCTGGCGGTGGGTCCACGCGTACACTGGGGTCAAGGTCGGTTACCAACGGGTCTGCCCGGGGCATGACTCGCCCTGGGATTATTTCGCCGGGCTGTACTTCAACCGGCCGCCACTTGCCCTTGTGCTGGGGCCGCGCGGCGGAGGGAAGTCGTTTTTGTCCGCGCTGAACACGCACGTCAACAGTCGTTGGAACCCCCGCCACGCGACAAGGATTCTGGGCGGGAGCCGGGCGCAGTCGGAGCAGGTCTACCGGGTCCTCCGGGAGACCGTCTTTCAGGGCCGGGGGCCGGTGGGTTCCGACGCCCACGCCATCGCCAGGCTCTTGAAGGGGGAGGCGACGTACAGGAACGGTTCCGAGGTGGCGATCCTCGCGGCGTCGAGTACCAGCGTGAGAGGGCCGCACGTCCCCTCGTTGAAGCTCGACGAGGTCGACGAGATCGACCCCGACCTCCGCGAGGCGGCGATGGGGATGTGCATGGACCGCGAAGGTTCGAAGGCCTCGGTGGTGATGACGTCGACGTGGCACCGCGTTAACGGCCCGATGGCCGAGTTAATGGACCGGGCCCGCGGCGGCGCGTTCCCGCTCTACACGTTCTGTGCGTTCGAGGTCCTGGAGCGTTGCCCCGATTGGCGGTCGGGTCCGGGCCTGGAGCGTTGCCCGTCCTGCCCCCTGTACCGGTACTGCCACGACGTCTCCGACGGCGGCCCGCCCCGGGCGAAACGGTCCGACGGGCACTACGCGATCGACGCCCTGATCCAGAAAACCCGTTCGACCAGCGTGCGGACCTTCGAGGCGGACTACCTCTGCAAGGGGCCCCGGTCCGACGGCCTCTGGTTCCCCGCCTTTGACGAGGCGACGCACGTGAGCCCCAGGGCGGAGTACGACGCCGCCTTGCCGGTCCACGTCGCGGTCGACTCGGGCGTGTTCACCGGGGCCGTGTTCTTCCAGGTCGCCCGGGTGCCCACCCCCTCGGGCCTGATCGAAGACGTCCGGGTGTTCGCCGACCACCTCGCAGAGAACCTCCCCGCCGAGCAGAACGCGCGGGCGATCCTTGAGGTCGCCCGGACGCGGTGCCAGGGGCGGTTCGACGTGGCCTCGACCGACCCGGCCGGCGGCTCACGCAACCCGGTCGGCCCGACGGTCATCGGCGAGTACGAACGGGCGGGCCTCCGGCCGCTGCGGCGCTGGCCGATCGGGTCGGTGGCCGACGGGCTCGCCCTGGTCGAGTCTTTCGTCGACCCGGCCGACGGCCGCTCCCGGCTGACGGTCCACCCCCGCTGCGTCGCGACGGTCCGGGCGCTCCGGAACTACCGCCGGGCCCGCCGGGCGGGGCAGTGGCAGGACTACCCGGAGGACCCCCAGCACCCCCACGAGGACCTCGTCGACGCGCTCCGGGGGGGGCTCCGCGTCTGCTTCCCCGAGGGGCGTTGTACAACCACGAGTCTAGTCCGGGTTCCGGCCCGACAGGTTTTCTGATGCGTTCAACCGACCCTTCGCACGAGCTGATCAGCCGCCGCCACCCCGAGTGGCGGGAACATCAACTCCGCTGGCGTTGGATGCTCGACTCCCACGAGGGGGGCGAGCGCTACCGCCAGGCGGTCTACGGCTACGACCACCGCGGGCTCCCCGTCCGCAACCTGATCCGGCACAAGCGCGAGTACCCCGACCCTCGCGAGCCCCACGGCGGCCTCGGCGGCGCGGCGGGCGGGCTCCCCCTTTCGGGCGGGTACGGACTCGGCGAGGACCCCGCGGCGTCCGCCTCCGACGACGACTACGAACTGCGACGCGCCCGGACCCCCGTGCCGACGTTCGTCGCCGAATCGGTCGAGACCCACCTCTCCCGGATTTACGCACGCGAGGTCAGGAGGTCCGGCGGTTCGGCCCTCACCTCCTGGTGGGCCGACGTCGACGGCTGCGGCACCACGATCGACCAGTGGATGACCGAGACCGTCGCGCCGCTCCTGCTCGTCCTCGGACAGCTCGACATCTGCATGGACCACCCGCCGGCCCCGGAGGGGGAGGCCATCGAGACCCGGGCCGACCTCTGCCGGCTCGGCCTGGACCGCTGCGTCGCGTCGTACGTCCTCCCCGAGAACATGCTCTGGTGGCGCCTCGACCCGTCCGGCCAGCGCTACGCCGAGTGTCTCGTCCGCGAAGTCCGCGAGGTCGGAGACGGCCGCGCCGAGCCGCGTTTCCGCCACTGGACCGACGCCGATTCGACGCTCTACGACGGGGAGGGGAACGTCCTCGGCGTGACCCCCCACCCTTTCGGCGTTGTGCCGATCGTCCGGGTCTTCGACCGCCGGAAGCCCCGTTGCCGGAACATCGGCCAGTCGCGTTATGAGAGCATCGCGGAGCGGCAGCGGGAGTACTACAACCGCGACTCCGAGTTGATCCTCTCTGACACGACCCAGGCCCACCCGCTCCTCCAGGGGCCGGAAGACTTTGTCCAGGCCGACGGTACGATCCCGGTCGGCCCGAGCTGGCTGCTCCCCAAGAAGAAGAACACCCAGGGGGGGGGGGCGACCTACGAGGGTTTCGACGTCGTCGAGTTCCCGAAGGACGGCGCCGAATCGATCCGTCGGAACAAGTCCGACATCCGCGACGACGTGGACCGTGACTCGGCGCTGGTAAAGCCTTCGACCCGCCAGGGCGTGGCGCAGTCCGGCCTCTCGAAATCGATCGACTACTCCGACGGCAATAATCGACTGGCGAAGGTCGCGAAGACGCTGGCGAGGGCCGAGGAGGTCGCCGCGGGGCTCGCCCTGACCGTCCTCTTCGACGGCGGCCCGCCCCCCTCCGAGGTCGGGGCGGTCGAGGTCTCATACCCGGCCGAGTTCGACCTCTTCACGGCGGCCGACGCGGCGAACGCCGCGGCCGACTTCCAGTCCATCCTCACCAGGGCGGGCACCCTCCCCGTCACCGAGGGTCTGCTGCTCGGCCGGCTGCTCCGCCTTTGTCTCCCCGGCCTGAGCGACTCCCAGTACGCCGCCTGTGACGCCGAGGTCAAGGGATTTCTCGGGTCGCGTGGCGATCGAGGCTGACCGCGGGGCGTACCCTGACCCGCGTGTCGAGACGCATCCCAGGGTGTGACACGAACCCGGCCGCGGGAGCATCCCCTGCGCCCGACGGGGCGGGGGGCCGCGCCCGCGGTCCGTCCGCTTCCCGTTCAACCCAAGAGTCCGGATCATGTCCGATCAACTTGAACCGGCCGACCCGGTTGGAGGCGACGCGCCGCCCCCCGACCGAGGCGAGACCGTGACGATTTCCCTGGCGGAGCTCGAGTCGCTCCGCGCCGCCGCGGGCGGCTCGCGGGCGAGGGGGGGCCGCCCGGCCCCCGACGGGCCTGACGCAGCGACGGCCCGCGAGCTGGCAGCCCGTGAACGGCGGATCGCGGAGCTGGAATCCGTATGTAAATCGGCGGTCCGCGACCGCGAACTGGCGACCGCGCTGGCCGGCCGGACCCTCGCCGCCGGGGCGGCCGGACAACTCGTCAAGCTCTGGCGCGACGAGTTCGACGTGTTCGAGCAGGACGGCTCCTACCGGGTGGCGTCACGCGACGGCAGGAGTGTCTCCCAGGCGGTGGGCGATTGGCTCGCCTCGTCTGAGTACGCCCACTTTACCCTCGCGAGTTCGCGGGGGGGGAGCGGGGCCCGCGACGCCAACCGGCCGGCGGCCCCGGGCCCGGGGGTCACCCTGCCGAAGAACCTCGGTGAGGCCGTGGTGATGAAGTGGCGGGAGGAGTCCGTCACCAGGCCCGACAGCCTACTGAAGCCGATCGGGCTGAGGCGCAACCGATAGGACGGACCGACTTTCCCTTGACCCGACGGGACGGGAGCGGCCCCCGCGACGATGGTATCTGACGGAAGCGGGACCCACGCCCCTCCGCCGCAAACTTCCGGAGTTGCATGTTTCCATGCCGAATAATGCGTTTCTTCAAGGAATTCAGACCGCCCTTGACAACCAGCCGGAGATCCGGAACAACGTCTACGCGGTCGCGAGCAACTGGTTCGTGAACCGTTGCCCGCTGGTCACGCGGGTTCCGCGGGTCCCGGTCGGCTCGACCACCTTCTCGATCGTCGGCCGTGGCCGCAGGCCGCGGACGGCGACGCTCGCCGCTGCTGTGAACGCGTCGGCCACCCAGATCACGCTGACGGACTCCAGCGCCTTGATGAACGGCGACGTTCTGGAACTGGCGTCCGGCGAGCGCGTCGAACTGGTCGCCGACCCGAACCTGGCGAACGACACGGTGGCCGTCCGACGTGGCGCCGAGGGGACCACACCCGCCGCCGGTCTGACCAACGAGACCGTCCGGCTGATCGGCAACAGCAGGACCGGCGCCGAGGTGAATCAGAACGGCGTCGCCCTCAAGCCGGTCGGCGTGACGCAGTACTGCCAGACCTGGCAGCACCCGGTTCAGGTCGGGGGCTCGCTCCAGGCGTCCGCCGGGTTCGAGACCTACTCCGGCGCCCGGACCCCGTTCGACCAGTACAAGATGGACGCCCTGCAGAACCTGCTCGACGACATGGAGTACTCCTCCTATTACGGCCGGGGCGAAGACCCCGCCGTCTCGGGCCGGCCCAAGCAGAAGGGCCTCCGCACGTTGCTGTCGGCCAACCTCGTCACGAGCCCGGTCAATGCCGGCGCCTACAAGGCGACCGACTTTATCCGGGACGCGATCCAGTCGTGCCGGGTCAACGGCGGCGAACCCGACGTCCTTTTGGTTTCCTCAAACTTCATGACCGGCCTGGCTACCTGGGGCCACGCGGTCCAAAGGATCGACGCGGGGGTCAACGTCTTCGGCACACCCATCGACGTCTTCGAGGCCCCATTCCTGGGCGGCCTCTCGATCGTCGAGGCGCCGCTGCTCAAGCCGTTCACCGCGGTCTGCCTGACCTCCGGCGGTGTCCGGATGCGGATGAAGCGGAATGAATTCTGGAGCCCCCGCGGGGTCCGCGGCGACGCCTACGAAGGGGACTGGATCGCCGAAGGGGCGCTCGAGGTCGAGAACCCCAGCCACCACGCCTGGGTGGAAGGGATCACCGCGTTCTCGGCCACTTGAACCCGAGGGGGGGGGCGCCCTCCACGGCCCGGCCGCCCGGCCGGGGTCGCCCGGACCCGATTGACCTAACCGAGAGGGAGTTGTGCCGTGCCCCGAGTCCCGTTCCCCGGCTACCCGGCCTTCCTCGAGTCCGCGGCTCGTCAGATCGGACGCCCCGAGGCCGAGGCCCCGGCGCGTCGGATCGCGACCCTCTCGGCCCTCGCGAATCTGTGTGCCCAGGCGTCCCTGGGCGGCCCGGAAGTCGCCCCGGCCGTGCTCGCGAAGGCGGCCGAGTTCCGCGACCAGCTCCATGCCGCCGCCCTGGCGGCCGACCTGATGATCGCTGAGGTCTTCGACTCGCTCGGCCTCGGCAACCCGGACGCCGGGTCCCTGAGTACCGGATCGACCAGGGGGCGGCGGCGTCCCGTCCCCCCCCGGCCTCTTGATGAGACGGCCTGACACGACCGCCCGACCCTTGCACAGGCGCCGGGGTCGGCCCATCCCGACCCCGGCCCTGTGCGGCCACGAGGAGACCCAGGCCAACATGTTTGACGGACCCATGTCCTATGCCACGGACGAGGACGTCGCGCTCCGCGCGTCCGCCGATTTCGGGTTGATCTGTCCCCGCGATCAGAAAATCGCTTCGGGAGACGACGGCCAGTTCTCTCCGGAGGACCGTTGGACCCTGGTCTCTCCCTCGGTGGATTTCGGGTCGTTCGGCCTGGGGCCCGGCCACGTCGTCCTCGTGACCACGGCCGCGGACTTCAAGTCCGCGGAAGAGACGTTCGCGGTGGACCGGGTCGCTGCGAACTCCGTGACTCTCCGCCGCAAGGGGCAGGCCGCGGGGTTCGGCCAGCCCCCCGCGCCGGCCGGAGGCCAGGCTCAGGCCCGATTCGCGGCGTTGACGCTCGGCCCACAGATCGCATCAGTGAGCGACGAGCTGAACCGCCGTTACGGGATCGATGACCTGATCTCGGGGCGTCGGCAGTGCGACCTCTTCGACCCCCGGGAGGTCCGCGAGGCGGCCGTACTGATGGTGCTCTACAGGCAGTACCTGGAGCTGAGCCGCGGCCAGGAGGGGCGGGGGGACAGCTTCGCGTCAAAGTCACAGACCTACAAGCAAGAACTTGACGAACTCCTAGCGCGGACGGTCGTCCGGTGGATGACCCTCCCGAAGGCCGGTGCCGGCGGGCGGCCGGCCGGCCGCTTCGGCACGAGGTTGAGCCGATGAGCACCCCTGAAGCTTCGGGACCGTCTCTGACTTACCGGGTCTACTCGAACGGCGGGGGGGGCGGGCCTGTCGATTATTCCGTCCCGGTCGCGACGACCGCCGAGCTTTCCTGCGTTCTGGGGCCGCTCCCGGCCCCCGGCGATTACGCCTTTGGCGTAAGGGCATACGACCCCGTCTCCGGGATGGAAGAGTCGAATGTGGATGTGACCGTGGCGATCCGGCTCGACGGCGAAGGCTCGGATGTGACGGGTCGGCCCGGCCCTCCGGCCGCCGTCTCTCTCTCCAGGACGG
>LNFM01013775.1_pt1 | contig 10181 bp, 9 predicted proteins | sample 596031 | NCBI WGS metagenome assembly LNFM01 (sample SAMN04254537, study PRJNA301005) | activated carbon metagenome | isolation source: dual media filters at the Ann Arbor, Michigan drinking water treatment plant | place: USA: Ann Arbor | reverse complement strand
TAAGGAATGTAGAAATGGCATTAGGTACCGTAAAATGGTTTAACGATTCTAAAGGCTTCGGCTTTATTACACCAGATGATGGTGGTGACGATTTATTCGCACACTTCTCGGCAATTGTTGAGGCTGGCTATAAAAGTCTTAAAGAAGGTCAACGTGTGAGCTTCGAAGTGACTGAAGGCCCAAAAGGTAAGCAAGCTTCTAATATTCAAAAAGCGTAAGTCTTTTTCAATATTCAGCTTTAAAAATGACAATGGCTCGCAATGCGAGCCATTTTTACGTGATTTTAGTGCTTAACTTAACACCTAAAATGCAGTGAATTTTAGTGTTAAGTTAAGTCAGCAAAACGATTACATGTGCGCAATAATCTCATCGCCAAACTCGGCGCTGCCTACTTGTGTTGCGTCTTCCATTTGGCTAGAGAAATCGCCCGTCACGCGTTTGGCTTGAATCGCTTTTCCTACGCCAGCCAAGATTAAATCAGCCGCTTCAACCCAGCCCATGTGTCGTAGCATCATTTCGGCCGACAAGATAATAGAACTCGGATTAGCTAAATTTTTACCTGCAATTTTAGGTGCTGTGCCATGTGTGGCTTCAAACATGGCAACTGTGTCGCTTAAATTGGCACCTGGCGCAATGCCAATACCGCCCACTTGCGCGGCTAGTGCATCGCTCATATAGTCGCCGTTTAAATTGGTGGCAGTCACTACGTCATACTCGCTTGGGTGCAATAAAATTTCTTGTAAAAACGCGTCGGCAATACAGTCTTTAATCACAATGCCATTAGGAAGTTTGCACCATGGACCGCCGTCGATTTCCACCGCGCCGAATTCTTGCTTCGCTAATTCGTAGCCCCAATCTCTAAAGCCGCCTTCGGTAAATTTCATGATATTCCCTTTATGGGTAATCGTCACCGATTTGCGATTATTATCAATGGCGTATTGAATCGCCTTACGAATCAAGCGTTTGCTACCATCGATTGAAACAGGTTTAATGCCAATAGCTGAGTTTTCTGGAAAGCGGATTTTTTTGCGCATGCCCATATCACTTAAAAATTGAATCACTTTTGCGACTTCATCCGTGCCAGCAGCCCATTCAATGCCCGCATAAATGTCTTCAGTGTTTTCGCGGAAAATCACCATGTCAGTTTTTTCTGGATGCTTAACTGGGCTAGGTACGCCAGTAAAATATTGCACTGGGCGCAAACACACATACAAATCTAACTCTTGGCGTAATGAAACGTTTAATGAGCGAATGCCGCCGCCAACCGGCGTGGTGAGCGGGCCTTTGATGGATATCACATAATCGCGCACCGCTTGCATGGTCTCGAGCGGCAACCAGCTATCTTTGCCTTCTTTATCTTTGCCGTACGTTTTAACCGCTTTTTCGCCTGCGTAAACTTCCATCCAAGCAATTTGTCGTTTGCCGTTGTAAGCTTTATTGACAGCCGCATCCACTACTTTTTTCATCGGCGGCGTAATATCCACGCCTATGCCATCGCCCTCAATAAATGGGATAATGGGGTGGTTGGGCACGTTAAGCGAATTGTCGGGGTTGACGGTAATTTTGACGCCAGCGGGAATCGTTATTTTTGAATCAACTGTTTTTGAAACCATTTAATTTCCTAACATGATTATTTTATTTAACAAACCTTTTAACGTCGTATGCCAATTCAGCGCTCACGAGAAGCATCCCACGTTAAAAGACTTTATCGATATTCCCAATGTCTACGCCGCTGGCCGTTTGGATACCGATTCTGAAGGTTTACTTATTTTAACCGATGATGGCGCTTTACAGCATCAATTAAGTCATCCAAAACATAAAGAAATCAAAACTTATTGGGCGCAAGTGGAAGGCATACCAAAAGTTGAGGATTTACAGACGTTAAGTAAAGGTGTGGATTTGGGCGATTTTGTGACAAAACCCGCCGAAATTCGCTTAATTGAAGCGCCCGCAAACTTGTGGCTGCGCAATCCACCCATTCGTGAGCGTCAAGCGATTCCAACCAGTTGGTTAGAGATTAAAATTAGTGAAGGCAAAAATCGCCAAGTGCGCCGCATGACCGCAAAAATTGGTTTTCCTACTTTGCGTTTGATTCGCTGTGCGATTGGGCAATATACGATTGAGGATTTAAAAGTTGGGCAATTTAAAGTGTTAAGTCAATGAAAGCCAATTAATGAAACCAATCATTATTTTTAGATTTATCGCGCATGAAGGGCCAGGTTATTTAGGCGATTTTTTAGACGCACAAGGCATTCAATGGCAGCTTGTTCAAGTCGATAAAAACGAAACTTTGCCTGAATCTATACTCAATTTCAGTGGCCTTGTATTAATGGGTGGGCCGATGAGCGTAAACGATGATTTGCCTTGGATTGCGCCCTTGCTGAAATTGATTCGCGAAGCCGATGAAAATGGTATTCCGTTATTAGGTCATTGCTTGGGCGGGCAGTTAATCAGCAAAGCATTAGGCGCGGTTGTGCGCAAAAATCCCATCAAAGAAATAGGTTGGGGCGAAGTGACCACTACTAAAAATGCAACCGCAAAACAATGGTTTGGCGATATTGAGGCATTTAACAGCTTTCACTGGCATGGCGAAACATTCAGTTTGCCGCAAGGCGCAACGCATTTGCTTGCCAGCGCACATTGCCAAAATCAAGCCTATGTAATTGGTAAGCATTTGGCCTTGCAATGTCATATTGAAATGACGGCTGAAATGGTGAAAAAATGGTGTGATGAGGGCGAAGAAGAATTGGCTGAAGCGCAATCTAGCCCAGCCGTGCAACAGGCAAATGTGATGCAACAGAATTTGCCATTGCACTGCTACTTTTTAAATAAAGTGGCCGCACAGGTTTACACGCAATGGATTAAAGGCTTAAAACCCTAATTTTAAAGCCAATACTTAACCCAATAATTTAGGCTAAAAAATGGGTTAAGTCTGCTTCAATACGTTGCAACACTTCATCCCAATCGCCCAAAATAGTTTGTCTATACAGTTTTGCAGACGGATACCACGGGCTATCATTTCTATCCAGTAGCCAACGAAAATCGGGTGCAAAAGGCAACAGTATCCAAGTCGGTTTGCCCATGCTGGCGGCCAAATGCGCCACAGATGTATCCACAGTAATCACTAAATCCATGCAAGCAATTAAGGCGGCAGTGTCTGCAAAATCACCCAATTGCTTACCAAAATAATGGATGTGTTTATTGCGGTCTAAAAACTTCGCATTGTCTGGCCTAAACTCTTTTTGCAGGCAAAATAGGTTAGCATTTTGGGGTAAAAATTTGACCACTTGCTCAAAACTCAGCGACCGTGCTAAGTCATTTGAGTGCTTCATGTTGCCGGTTGCCACAAAGCCAATATTACGCTTTTGCTGATTATTCACAATTTTTTGCCGTACTTTCTCAGCCCAAATCGCTTCAGTTTCTTTGTCTGATTTGAACGATTTTTTAATTGCAGGAATCGTTTCTATTGTGGTTTTAAAGGCCAACGGCAAGCTCATTAATGGGCATTGCACATCAAAATCGGGTAGCGCATTTTCTTTATTAATGACTTCAACTGAGGTATTGTTTTTAAGCAAACGTTGTATTGGGCCGTTTACTTCCAGTGTCACTCGCGCTGCTTTGCTGGCAACCAATTCCACATATCTGAACATTTGCAGTGTGTCGCCAAAACCCTGCTCAGCATGCAGCAAAATATGTTTATCGCTGATATCTTCGCCCAGCCACAACGGCTGTTTAAAATTTCTGAAATGTTTGGAAGAAACCGCTATCCAGCGCCCTTCGTATAATTGCCAGCCAAGCTGATAATGGCCTTTTAGTAACCAAATCATACTTTCTGAAAAGTCAGCAATTGCCTGATCTTGCTTATTGCGTTTTCCTGCGCCAAGCCGACCCCACAAACGGTAATATTCAAGCGCGTCATCTAGCCTGCCTAATGAGCGATACGCAAATGCAACGGCGAAATAGTATTGATAGAGATTGCCATCAATAGACAATGCTTTTTCATAATCAAGAATGGCGTCATCCGCCCGATTGATGCGGGTAAAAAGCTCGCCTCTTTTTTGATAAGCGAGTGCGCTGTTTTCATTGAGCGCAATGGCAGTGTTAAAGCAGGCTAATGCTTCTTTAGCCTGATTTTCTAATTTACACATCATGCCCAACTTAATATGCGCTTTGGCCGCAGTTGGGTAGCGCTGCACCGCTTCTTCGTAGTGTGCGCGGGCTAATTTGTTTAAATTGAGATGCTCTAATTTTTCGCCATGCGCTAATAAAGAATGCAGTGTTTGCGAACTTAAGTCTGATGTGTTGGCTGTGGCGTTATTTGAATTTTTCGATAAAGCAAAAGCGTCTATGGCGTATTTGAGATGCGTGCTTGCCTCAGAAAATCCAGGCGCAATTGCAAGGCATCGCTCAAAATTCGCAATAGCATGCTTGTAATCATTTAAGGTTAGCGCGATATTGGCTTTTTCAAAGTAAGCCATCGCATGATTTGGGTCTAGGCGAATGGCTTCATCAAAACTCGCAATGGCTTCGCTATAACGTTTTAAATTAACCAGCGTAATACCTTGATTATGGTAAGCCTCTGCATATTCAGCATTAATGCTGGTGGCCTTAACATAGCATTTTAACGCCTCTTCAAATTGTTGCAGTTGATTAAGCGCATTGCCACGGCTAGAGTGCGCTTCAGCGTGCTCGGGGGCTAATAAAATAGCCTTATCTAAATAGTTGATTGCATCTATAAATTGTTGCGTTTGGCAACATAAAACACCCAATAAATACAACGATTTAACGTGCGTAGGGTGTTTGGCAAGCACATTTAAATACAGCTCACGCGCATTTTTAAAATCGTTATTTTGATGCGCTTTTAAACCAGCTTGATAAATTTGTTCAATTTGTTGGTCTGCATTGATCGCTGTTGACGGCTGTTTAATCGCGCTGATAGTAGACATAGTTAAACATGTTAAAATGTTGAAAACTTAATTTAGATGAATTCATTATGTCTGGCAACACATTTGGCACACTTTTTACTTTAACCAGCTTTGGCGAATCGCATGGTGCCGCGATAGGCGGCGTGGTCGATGGCTGTCCACCCGGTTTGAGTTTATGTGCAGAAGATTTGCAAATTGACTTAGACAGACGCAAACCCGGTACGTCGCGCCATGTCACACAACGCCAAGAAGCAGATGCAGTAGAAATTTTATCTGGCGTGTTTGAAGGCAAAACCACTGGCGCGCCGATTGGGTTGCTCATTCGCAACACCGATCAGCGCAGCCAAGATTACAGCAAAATCATGGATACTTTTCGGCCAGGCCATGCTGATTACACCTATAGCCAAAAATACGGCGTACGTGATTATCGTGGCGGTGGAAGAAGCAGTGCGCGCGAAACAGCCGTGCGCGTTGCGGCGGGCGCGATAGCCAAAAAATGGTTGTTGGAACGTTTTGGCGTAACCGTGCGTGGCTACATGAGCCAATTGGGCGAGATTGCGATTCCATTTCAAACGTGGGATTGTGTGAACGACAACCCATTTTTCTCACCGAATACTGAAATTTTGCCGCAATTAGAGGCGTACTTAGACAAAATCCGTGCCGAACGCGATTCAGTCGGCGCGCGTATTACCGTGGTGGCAGAAGGCTTACCAGTAGGGTGGGGTGAGCCAGTGTTCGACCGCTTAGATGCGGATATTGCACATGCCATGATGAGTATTAATGCGGTTAAAGGCGTAGAAATTGGCGCTGGCTTTGAATCTATTAGTCAACGCGGCAGTGTGCATTCCGATGAAATGACGCCACAAGGTTTTGTCACCAATCATGCAGGTGGTATTTTGGGCGGCATTTCAACTGGGCAAGAAATTCGCGTCAATATTGCCTTAAAACCGACTTCTAGTATTCCGCAAGAGCGTCGCTCGATTGATAAAAATGGCAACGCCGTCACCATGCAAACCACGGGTCGCCATGACCCATGCGTAGGTGTGCGAGCCACGCCGATTGCAGAAGCAATGTTAGCCCTCACTTTGATGGATCATGCTTTGCGTCATCGCGCACAAAATGCAGATGTGGTTTCGACAGTGCCAAAAATTTAATTGTTAAAGTTGATTGAATAAATTCAGTCAAATTTAATGGTTAAGTAAGGACATTTCTCTGAACAGAAACGCCTACTAAGTGCTGTCAAGTAATTTTAGAGAATCTATTTTGAGCCATAGCCTGCACGTTAATCTTTCCCGCTTCTACTTTATTTACTACTTCTTTGTCGGTGCGTTTGTGCCTTATTGGGGTTTGTATTTACAATCAGAGCAGTTTTCGGCCGCTGATATCGGCATTCTCATGTCGCTATTTCAAATCAGCCGCATCTTTGCGCCTAACTTTTGGGGTTGGCTGGCAGACCATACTGGTAAACGTGTCACATGGATTAAGCTCACCGCTTTTTTGGGTTTATGCGGATTTATTGCAGTCTTTTGGGCGCATAGTTTTTTTTGGTTGTTCTTTGTCATGGCCTCACTTAGCCTGTTTACCAGTTCCACTTTGCCGCTTTCTGAGTCGTTAACTTTGGCGCATTTGGCTACCACTAATGGGCATTACAGTCGCATCCGTATGTGGGGTTCGCTGGGGTTTATTGTGGCGGCTGTGATATTGGGATTTTTAATTGATGCTTACGGCATTAAAAGCCTGTTGTGGTTTTTGCTAGGCGTGCAAATTGTGTTGTTTGCGCTTACCTTTAAATTGCCCGAAGCTATTATTGCGCCGCATGCGCATGATACTTTTTCCATTTGGCAAATTATCAAACAGCCTGCGGTAATTGCCTTGCTGGTTGGGTGTTCGTTAATGGTGACAGCGCATGGCGTGCTGTACAACTTTTATTCAATCTATTTAGCAGAGCATGGTTACAGCAAAGGCATGATTGGTTTGTTATGGTCAGTCGGCGTGATTTTTGAGATTGTGATTTTTATGCTGATGCCAAAATTAATGCAACGTTTTAGCCTTAAAAGCATTTTACTCACTAGCCTTATATTGGCAGTAATCCGATTCAGCATGATAGGCGTTGCAGTAGATAACTTGGTATTATTGATTATTGCACAAAGCTTGCACGCAGCCACTTTTGGCAGCTTTCATGCCGCTTCTGTTGAGGTCATCACGCAATTTTTTAATGGCCGCCATCAGGCCAAAGGCCAAGCCATTTACAATAGTGTGGCGTATGGCGTAGGCGGAACCATTGGCGGGCTAGCGGGTGGATACGCCTTGCAGTATTTGGGCGGAGAGAATACATTCTTACTAGCGGCACTATTTCCGCTAGCAGGTTTTATAGTGATTGCATGCGGCTTAACATTGGCTAAAACACATGCCCGCGCTGGTATGTTTGGCTAGTTGGTGGATAAAAGAAGAGAGATTATGTTTAAATTAAAACTAATGATTGTTTTACTGCTGACTAATTTGAGCCTAACGACGCATGCAGGTACACAAATTAATGTAGTGGGTTTATTCAGTAACAAAGCGCTCATCACCATCAATGGTGGCAGTCCGCAAAGTTTAAGCGCGGGCCAAACCAAAAACGGCGTTAAATTGATTTCTGCTAATAGTGAATCGGCTACATTTATGGTGGAAGGCAAGCAGCAAGTACTTAAAATGGGCCAAGCGGCATCAGTAGCCGCCAATACTGGCCCTGCGAATAATGATCCTGTTAGTTTGTATGCCGATAGCCGTGGGCATTTTTATGGAAAATTAAACATTAATGGCGCATCGTTAAAGTATGTCGTGGATACCGGTGCGAGTTCAGTTGCGATGAATAGCGGTGATGCAAAGTTTGCCAAAATTGATTACGAAAAAGGCGAAAAAGTCACACTTTCAACTGCAAATGGCGAAGTAGGGGCTTATTTGGTGAAATTAAATACCTTAAAAATTGGCACGATTATTTTGAATAACGTAGAAGCGGTTATTCATGAGGGCGGCTCGCCGCCTTATGTTTTGCTTGGCATGTCGGCCTTAAATCGTGTTGATATGAAGCGCGATAATTCGATTATGACACTGACTAAAAAGTATTGATTCATCAATACTTAACGCTTTAAAACATATAAAAAAACGGGCTAAAAAGCCCGTTTTTTATAGCAAAAAAATAAAATTATTTAATGCGTTTATCATTTTCAATCAAAGCATATGCGCTGTGATTATGAATACTTTCAAAGTTTTCAGATTCCACAATAAATTTATCAATACGTTTTTCATTATTGAGTTGCGTGGCAACATCGCGCACCATGTCTTCTACAAATTTTGGGTTGTCATAAGCGCGTTCTGTCACAAATTTTTCATCTGGGCGTTTAAGCAAGCCATATAACTCGCAAGAGGCCTGTTTTTCCACCAAGCTAATAATGTCTTCAATCCAGATAAAATCATTAATCAATGCGGTGACTGTGACATGGCTACGCTGATTATGCGCACCGTAATCCGATATTTTTTTGCTGCAAGGACAAAGGCTGGTAACGGGTACCAATACTTTAACCGTAATATCAAATTTGCCGTTATTAATTTCGCCAATAAAGGTCACGTCGTAATCGAGCAAACTTTTCACACCAGAAATCGGCGCCGATTTATTTACAAAGTACGGGAAACGCATCTCTACATAGCCAGAATCCGCTTCTAAGCGCTTCACCATTTCGCGCAGAATGCTTTCGAAAGATTCAATCGAAATGGCGCGTTCGTTTGTGTTGAGAATCTCAACAAAACGTGACATGTGCGTGCCTTTAAAGTTGTGCGGCAAATGCACGTACATGTCGAACACGGCTACTGTGCTTTGCTCGCCGCCGCTTTTGTCTTTAACAACCACAGGATGGCGAATGGATTTGATGCCCACTTTGTTAATATCTAAGTGGCGTACGTCAGCTAAGTTTTGCGTGTCTTCTATGCTGGTGTTTGCAACGTCTGGTAAAGGTAAATTCATTGTTAAGTGGCCACTCCAAATTGGCGCAACATTAAATTAAAGTCTGTATAAACTAGAGGCTAGTATTGAACATCAATTTAACATTTAGTTTACTCGCTTGCGTAAATGAGTACACTATTTTCAATTAAATAATCATATGATTGATGTTGAGGTGAAATGGATTAAATCAATACCCTTGATGCACGATAAGGCTTAATTTTTAGTGTTGAGTTTCAATTCAATAGCCTTGACCATGCCATTTGCATCTAAACCACATTCTGCCAGCATGGTTTCATGTACGCCATGTTCAATAAAGGTATCAGGCAAGCCTAAACACAATGTTGCATTATTTAAATGCATGGCTTGCATGGCTTCTAGCACTGCCGAACCCGCACCACCCATCAAAGCATTTTCTTCTACAGTGACAATTAAGTCGTGCGCGCTGGCTAATTGCTGAATCAATGCAGTATCCAGTGGCTTAACAAAACGCATATTTGCGACCGTGGCATCCAGTTTTTCTGCTGCTTCTAAACTGGCAGTTAACAGACTACCAAAGCTTAAAATAGCAATTTTTCGACTGTTTTTATTGGTTAAGTGAACACTTAAATGACGCACAATTTCGCCTTTACCAATTGGCAAAGCGCTTAAAGTTGCATCAATCTGTTTATTAGGCCCAGCACCGCGCGGGTAACGCACAGCGGCTACGCCGTTATACTGATACCCAGTTGTTAACATTTGACGACATTCATTTTCATCGCTTGGCGCCATGATAATGATGTTGGGAATGCAACGTAAAAAACTTAAATCAAACGTGCCGGCATGCGTTGGCCCATCTGCACCAACCAATCCAGCGCGGTCGATTGCGAATAGCACATTTAAATTTTGAATCGCAATATCGTGAATCAGTTGATCATAAGCACGCTGTAAAAACGTGCTATAAATCGCGATAACAGGTTTCAAACCATCACAAGCTAAACCTGCGGCAAAAGTGAGCGCATGTTGCTCGGCAATACCGACATCAAAATAGCGTTTCGGATATTTTTCAGCAAAAGCGTTTAAACCGCTGCCATCACACATGGCTGGCGTAATTGCGACTAATTGACTGTCTGCATCAGCCATGTCGACTAGCCAATCACCAAATACTTGCGTATAAGTTTTTGCCTGCGAAGTGCTGGTTGAAACGCCATTGCAAGGGTCAAATTTGCTCACGCCATGATATTTATTCGGGTCGTGTTCTGCTGGCTCAAACCCTTTGCCTTTTTGCGTGACAATATGCA
>LNFM01015364.1_pt1 | contig 10182 bp, 10 predicted proteins | sample 596031 | NCBI WGS metagenome assembly LNFM01 (sample SAMN04254537, study PRJNA301005) | activated carbon metagenome | isolation source: dual media filters at the Ann Arbor, Michigan drinking water treatment plant | place: USA: Ann Arbor | reverse complement strand
TCGTCACACCCTTCAAGCGCGATCTGTCGCCGGATGTCGGCCGATTCATCGCCCACTGCAAGTGGCTGATCAGCCAGGATTGCGGTCTCGCGGTATTCGGCACCAATTCCGAGGCCAATTCGATGTCGGCCGAAGAGCGCATGGGTCTTCTGGAAGCTGCCGTCTCGGCCGGCGTACCGACGGCGCGCATGATGCCCGGCACCGGCGCCTCCTCGATCACCGAAGCCGCCAAGGTGAGCGCACATGCCACCAAGCTCGGCGTAGGTGGCGTGCTGATGCTGCCGCCCTTCTACTACAAGGGCGTGCCGGAAGAGGGGCTGTTCCGTTTCTTCTCCGAGGTGGTGCAGCGAGTCGGCGACGATCGCCTGCGCGTCTACCTCTATCATATCCCGCCCGTGTCAGCGGTGCCGATCACACACAAGCTCGTCGAGCGCCTCATGAAAGCTTACCCCAAGCAGATCGCCGGCATGAAGGACTCGTCCGATGACTGGCCGCACACCAAGAGCATGATCGATGCCTTCGCCAAGGACGGCTTCGACGTCTTCTCCGGCAACGAGAAGCCGCTGCTCGAGAACATCAAGGCTGGCGGCGTGGGCTGCATCAGCGCCACGGCCAACATCAACCCGGGCAAGATCGCCGAGACGTTCCGCAAGTACGGCACGCCGGAAGCCGACAAGCTGCAGGCCTGGATCAACGAAGTCCGCGGCGTGATGCAGGGCTATGTAATGATCCCGGCACTCAAATACGTAATCGCCCACTATGCCGGCGACGCACCGTGGACGCCGGTCCGTCCGCCGCTGGTCGAGACCGACGAGAAGACCGGCAAGGACATGATCGCCAAGCTCGATGCGCTGGGCTTCACGATGCCCGGCCTCAAGCAGGCAATGGCCGTCGCGGCGGAATGATTGACAGGTAGTGGCCCGAAGCCTTATAAAACGCCCATGCGCACGACCCTGCTCCAGAACGCTTGGTATTTTACGCCCCTGCCGCCGCATCCCGGCGGCTTCTGTGTTTCTGGAATAGGCCTCCGGGCCGCGGCGGGACCGCAACCGGAGGACGACATGTCGATCATCGAAGCAAGACTTGAGGAGATGGAACCGCCCCTGCAGCTGCCCCCGCAGCCGCCGTCGATTCGCGTGCGGCTGGCGGGGCCCCGTGACTGTACGGCACTGTGCGACCTGCTGGACAACCCGGCCGGCGCCCGCGAACAGGTGCTGACCTGGCTGGAAAGCCCGGGCACGACCTTGCTGGTGGCGCAGAGCGAGCTCGGAATCCTGGGCGTCGCGGTCCTGATCACGCGCATCGTGCCGTTGCCTGGCGCGGGCGCACATAAGGTCGTTGAGGTCGACAACCTCGTCGTGCGCGCCGACCTGCGCGGCCGTCGCATCGGCCGCCGCCTGCTGGCCGCCGCCGTCGAATGGTCGCGCCAGCGCCGCGCCGTCCAGGTCGAGGCCGTCGTCGGCGATCTCAATCGCGATGGCCGGCGCTTCTACGAGAGCTTTGGCTTCGCGGCGGCCAACGATCGGCTCGTGCTGGCGGCGTGATGCGCGCCCCCGTACGGATCGTGGTGCGCGCCGCGACGCTCGGCGACTACCAGGCGCTCTGCGCCCTGTTCGAGGAGCTGGACGAATTCCACCGCCAGGTGCGGCCGGAATTCTTCCGCGCCTTCGACGGGCCGGCGCGGAGCTGGGAGCAGGTCAGGCGATGGCTGGCCGGTCCCGATTCGACCGTGCTGGTAGCTGAGGATGAAGAGGTGGTCGGCCTCTGCTTGCTGCTGCCGCGCCCACAGGCCCCGTTTGCCGGCGCCACGCCACGCAAGGTGGTGGTGATCGACAATCTCGTGGTCCGTGCGGGTTGCCGCAACAGGGGGATCGGCGAGGAACTGGTCGCGGCCTCGATGGACTGGGCGCGCGGGCAGGGCGCCTCCCACGTCGAATTGGGCGTCCATGCCGTCAATCGCCACGCCCTCAGGTTCTACGAGCGTTTGGGCTTCAGCGTGTCTGTGAACTGGATGAGCCGGGCCGCGTAAGCAATCGAGGCGGGCAACCGGCAATGTGTTATACTTGCTCCTCTTGCACACCCAGTGCTGGACCAATGTGCAGGAGTTTTCGTGGCAAAGAACCACACCAAGCAGACGATCGTGCCCAAGTTGCCGCCCGTCCTGAAGCAGACGATGGCCAAGCCGATTTCGGGCTACACCGACCCGGCGGCGCTGCGGACATTGATGACCAATGCCAAACGGCTGGGCCGCGACGACATCTGGCGCGAGGCCTTCCGGAAGCTCTGTTCGCTCGAGGGCGCGGAGCAGACCGAGCCGCTGGATCGCGATTTCTACGAGACGCTGGCGGCCTACGAGTATCTGCTGAGCCAGAAGAACGGCCGCGCCACCCGCGCCAGCCGGACGCGCCTCAAACTCAAGAGCAAGGGCGTGATCCAGTGCCTGGAAGATTGGGTGACGAGCAAGACGCCGACCGAAGGATATGAGCTTTTGAGAGCCAATAGCCTCGCCGAGATGACGGGCGAGAGTCTGGTGCTGAAATATCCGGAGCAGTTCTCGGAAGCGGCGGTGGCCGCCGCCAAGGCGCGAATGGCTGCCTGACGCCCGGCTTGCCGAGCCTGTGCCGGGGATGATCTGATCGCCGGCGGAGGCGGTCATGAACATCACCCTCACGATCAACGGCGAGGCCCGGTCGGTCGCGGCCGCGGAGAGTACGTCGCTCCTGGAAGTGCTGCGCAACCATCTCGGCCTGATGGGCACGCGTTACGGCTGCGGCCTGGAGCAGTGCGGCAGTTGCATGGTGCTGGTCGACGACCAGCCTGCCTATGCCTGCACCCGCGAGCTGGGCACGGTGGCGGGCCGCAAGGTGACAACCATCGAAGGGCTCGGCAGCGAGACCAGGCCGCATCCGCTGCAGCAGGCATTCCTCGACGAGCAGGCCGGCCAATGCGGCTACTGTCTCTCCGGCATCCTCATGTCGGCCAAGGCGCTGCTCGACCGCAACCCCGAGCCCAGCCGTGCCGAGATTGTGGTCGCGCTGGACAGGCATCTCTGTCGCTGTGGCGCGCACCAGCGCATCCTGCGCGCCGTCGAGCGCGCGGCGGTGTCACTTCGTAACGGGAGGCCAGCGTGACCGCGCCTGTGCTGCCCGCAAGCCTGGTTGAGAATCCGCGCCTCGACCGCTGGATAAAATTCGAGTCGGACCGCACCGTGCGGATCGCCACCGGTAAGGTCGAAATGGGGCAGGGGATTGTCACCGCCATCGGCCAGATCGCGGCCGAGGAGCTCGACGTGCCGCTCGATCGCGTCGCCGTGCTCTCGGGCAACACCACGCACGGCCCGGACGAGCTCTATACGACCTCGTCGCTGTCGGTCGACGTGTCGGGCGGTTCGGTGCGGCTGGTCTGCGCCGAGGTCCGCGCCAAGGCGCTCGACCGCGCGGCGCTGCGCCTGAACTGCAGCCGCGACGAGCTCACGGTGGTCGATGGCAGGTTCCTGCAGAACGGCGCGGCGACGGGCCAGGATTACTGGACCGTCGCGGCCGAGATCGACCTCACGCAGCCCGTCACCGGCACGGTGCCGCCCAAGCAGGTCGCATCCTACAAGGTGGTCGGACAAAGCGTGCCGCGCGTCGACCTGCCGGCGAAGATGAGCGGGGCGGCGTTCGTGCACGACGTGTTGCCGCGCGATGTCCTGCACGCGCGCACGTTGCGCCAGCCCAACCGCGGCGCCACGCTGCTGTCGCTGGATGAGGCGGCAGTCCGCAAGGCCGCGAAGGGCGAGCTGCAGATCGTGCGCGAGGTCCATTTCGTGGCCTTCGTCAGTCCGGTCGAGAGTGTGGCCCAGCGCGCCGCCGTCGCCGCGCCGCTGCATGCCAAATGGGACAACGTGCGGCAGCTCGTGCCCGAGCAGCAGGAAGCCGCGTGGCTGAAGGGACAGCCCAGCGACGACCGTCACATAGGCGCGCCACAGGCGGTGACGCCGCCGAAGAACCTCGTTCAGGCGACTTTTTCGCGGCCCTACATCGCGCATGCCTCCATGGCGCCATCCTGCGCGCTGGCCGAATTCCGCGATGGGCACCTCACGGTGCGCTCGCACGGGCAGGGCATGCACCCGCTGCGCCGGAACCTCGCCGATGTGCTCGGCCTGCCGATCGAGTCCATCACCGCGCAGCACCTGCATGGCGCCGGCTGCTACGGCCACAACGGCGCCGACGATGCTGCCCTTGATGCCGCACTGGTCGCGATGCGCCTGCCGGGCAAATGCATCCGCCTGATGTGGCGGCGCGAGGAGGAGTTCGGCTTCGAGCCGGTGGGCCCGGCCATGCTGGTGACCTTGCATGTCGATCTCGACGAACGCGGCCGGCCGGTTGACTGGACGACCGAGATCTGGAGTCCGACCCATGTCCAGCGCCCGGGCGCCGGCACCGGCTTCCTGCTCGCGGCCGAAGCGCTGGCCAATCCGCCGCCCGAGGTGGCGCCGTTCGATCCGACCGAGCAGCGCGGCGGTGGTGGCACGCGCAATGCGCTGCCGATCTACGACGTACCGGCGCATCGCATCGTGCATCACCTGGTGATGCACCCGCCGGTCCGCACCTCGGCGTTACGCGGCCTGGGCGCCCTGCCTAACGTCTATGCCATCGAATCGCTGATCGACGATCTGGCAGCGCGCGTGGGCAAAGATCCCGTGGCCTATCGTCTGTCGATCCTGTCCGAGCCGCGCGCTCGGCGGCTGATCGAGCTGGTGGCCGAGCGGGCCGGCTGGGAGTCGCGCGGGGCGGGCGGTGCCGGCAAGGGGCTTGGCATCGGCTTCGCCCGCTACAAGAACCGTGCCGCTTACGCCGCGGTGATCGCCGCCGTCACCGTCGAGGAGACAGTGCGCGTCGATCGCATCTGGTGCGTGGCCGACGCTGGCCTGGTGGTGAACCCCGATGGCGCGAGCAACCAGCTTGAGGGCGGCATCGTCCAGGCCGTGAGTTGGACCTTGAAGGAACAAGTCCGCCTCGACGATCAGGGCATCGCCTCGCGCGACTGGGACAACTATCCGATCCTGCGCTTCAGCGAGATCCCCGAGATGCAGGTCGAGTTCGTCGACGCCGCCGGCAATCCGGCGCTTGGCGTCGGCGAGTGCACGGTGGGCCCGACCGCGGCCGCCATCGGCAACGCCGTCCATCATGCCTTGGGCATCCGTCTCCGCGACATGCCGCTGACGCGCGAACGAATCCTGGCGGCGCTGGCCTAATCAAGATGGACCGCAGGCTTCCAGCCCGCTCTTGAGCGGGCTGGAAGCCTGCGGTCCGTTGAGTCTTGATCGCGTCGGATGCCGGTTCTACGCCGGCTCCTTGTCGCGCGCTTCCCACATCTTCTTGAAGGCTGGCCGCGCCTGGCAGGCGGCCAGCCATGCCTTAACCTTCGGCGCGGTCTCGAACAGTTCCGGCGCCGGCTGGGCATAGCGCACGATCTCGGCGGCGTTGATGTCCGCCACCGTGAAGCGGCCGCCGACCAGGAAGCCGGTCCGGGCGAGTGCGGCGTCGAGCACGGCGAAGGGGCCGCGCAGAGCTTCGACGGCGGCGTCGGCGATCCTGGGGTCCTTCACGCCGCCCGGGGCGCCACCGATGCGGTGATAAATGATCTGCAGGGACTGCGGCTCGACCTCGGTCGCCGCCCACAGCGCCCACATGCCCATCTCGCCGTCCTCGGCGACGTTGGCCGGGGCGAGGGAGCCGCCGTGCTTCTTTGCCAGATAGAGGTTGATGGCCAGCGACTCGTGCAGCACCAGGCCGTCGTCGTCGATCGAGGGCACATGGCCGTTGGGGTTCACCTTCAGGAACGCGGCCGAGCGGGTGTGCAGCGGTGCATCGGGGGCCTTGGCGTCGGGCAGGCGGTAATGCTGGATCACCGGCACGTGCTTGAACGCCAGGCCGAGTTCATGGGCCAGCCAGATGTTGCGCGAGGCGCGGGAACGGTAGACGCCATAGATGGTGAGCATTGACTTTCCTATTTTGTCCTACTAGCATTCCAATGCGATGTCGCGGATCGTTCATAAAGCTTTGCGTGGCTGGGGCACAGGGCGTTCTAGGGAAGTAACAGGGAAAAAGGAGTTTTGCTTTTTCGACATCCGGCGACTCCTCGGGAGCACCGCTCGACGGGCGAAAAACACGGTGTATCAGGGCGTTGAAGGCGCTAGCGTGACTCCCTGACCGAGTTGGCGGAGGTGACCCATGAAAGCGGAGAGAAAGCTCGAAGCCGTCAAGGATGCCAGCCACCTCTACGAGGTCGAGCGGCGGGCGCGACATGCCGAGCGACCCGGCTTCCGGATCAGCGAGCTGCAGCTCTCGCCCAGCCAGACGGTGCCGTGGCACTACCACACCAGCATCAGCGACACATTTTATGTGCTGGAAGGGCAGATGCGGCTCTTCCTGCAGAACCCCAAGCAGGATGTGCGGCTGGGCGTCGGCGAGAGTTTCGTGGCCGCGGCCGGCCGGCCACATCTGGTGACGAACGCCGGCTCGACGTCGCTCACCTTCCTGATCCTGCAGGGTGTCGGTGAGTACGACTACGTGCCGTTGGTCTGAGGGGCGAACTGCGCGCGCAGCTCGCGCTTCAACACCTTGCCGGTGGCATTGCGCGGCAAGGCGTCCACGAAGGTTACCGACTGCGGGACCTTGAACTTGGCGAGGCGGCTGAGGCAGTGGCGGATGATATCGCCTTCCTCCAACTCCTGGTCGGCCTTGCGCACGATGATCGCCATGCCGACCTCGCCCCAGCGCTCGTTGGGCACGCCGATGATGGCAGCGTCGGCCACCTGCGGCAGCTGGAACAGCACGTTCTCGACCTCGGCCGGATACACGTTCTCGCCGCCGGAGATGTACATGTCCTTCCAGCGGTCGACGATATAGACGAAGCCCTCCTCGTCCAGCCGCGCGGCGTCGCCGGTGTGCAGCCACTCGCCGGTGAACGAACTCTTGGTGGCGTCGGGCTTGTTCCAGTAGCCCGGCGTGATGTTGGAGCCCTTGATGAGCAGCTCGCCGATGCCGCCCGCGGCCACATCTTTGCCCTCGTCGTCGACGATGCGGATGGCGGTGTGCATCAGCGCCTTGCCGGCCGAGCCCACCTTGCGGATGGCGTCGGCGGCATCGAGCATGGTGCCGGCCGGGCTGGTCTCGGTCATGCCCCAGCCTTGGACCAGCGGCACGCCGCGGGCCGACCAGGTTTCGAGGATGGCAAGCGCACAGGGCGCGCCGCCGACACCGGCGATGCGCAGGCGGGAGAGATCGGCGCCCTGGAACTTCGGGTGCTGCATCATGAATTGATACGGCGCCGGCACGGCGAAGAAGTGGGTGACGCCGAGCGCGGGGTCCGAGAGATAGTCGAGCGCCAGGCCGGGATCAAAGGCGCGCATGACCAGGATCGTGCCGCCGGCATGCAGCACCGGGTTGGCGTAGCAGTTGAGGCCACCGGTGTGGAACAGCGGCAGCACCACGAGCTGCACGGTCTCGGGCGTGATGAGGGCGGGGATACCGAGGTTGACGCAGTTCCAGAAGACCATGCCGTGGGTGATGATCGCGCCCTTCGGGTGCCCCGTGGTGCCGGAGGTGTACATCACCATGCCGACGTCATCGTGCTTGAGCGGAACGGGCGCCGGTGCCGGGCCGGCCTTGGCGAGTGCGCGTTCGTAGGCGCTATCGGGTCGGTCGTGGTCGATCTCGAGTCGGCTCTTCGAAAGGGCGGCCGCCTGCGGGGCGAAGCTCCTGTCGTGGATCAAGAGCTTGGGTGTCGAGTCGCCCAGGATGTATTCCAGCTCCGGCACGGTGAGGCGCCAGTTGAGCGGCAGCATGATGGCGCCCAGCCGCGCGCAGGCGAACTGGATCTCGAAGTATTCGGCGCAGTTGGGGGCGAGGAGGGCGACGCGGTCGCCGCGGCCGATGCCCAGCGCCAGAAGCGCCGCGGCAAGCCGGTCGGTCCGCGCGTCGAGCTCGGCGTAGGTGAACTTTCGGGCCGTCTGCAGGTCGTGGATGGCGAGCGTCGTCGGCCGGCGGTGGGCGTGGTGGGCGATCCAGTCGTAGACGGCAGGCACTCCAAGCATGTCGACGCTCTTTCTGCACGGTACGGGCGAGGGGCAGGTGGGGATGATGCTAGGGGCTCGCTCGGTCGCGCGGCAAGGGAGTTCGTGCTAGAGAAAGCGGCATGAACGATATGACCCCGCCGGTGCAGGATCGCGCGCCGCCAGCCTTCAATCCTCTCGATCCAGCGTTCATTGCCGACCCCTATCCCTTTTATCGGGCGCTCCGCGAGACCGCGCCGGTGTTCAAGACGCCGCAGGGTTTCTGGCTGCTGACCCGCTACGAGGACGTGGCCTTCGCGACGCGCGACCGCCGCTTCGGCAAGGACTTCGCAGCCAACATGGAGCGGCGCTACGGCAGCGACGTCATGAAGGAGCCGGCCATCGCCAGCCTCTCCAACACCATGTTGGTGCAGGATCCGCCCAACCACACGCGGCTGCGCGGCCTCGTCACCAAGGCCTTTACCGCCCGTCGCGTGGCCGACATGCGGCCACGCATCGGCGCGCTGGTGGACGAGCAGATCGATCGTGTCGCTGACAAGGGCGAGATGGACGTGATGCGCGACCTCGCGCACCGCCTGCCGGTGATAGTGATCTGCGACATGCTGGGCATTCCCGAGGCGCACCGCGCGCCGTTTCTGGCCGGCAGCAACGTCAACGGCCGCATCCTCGAGCCGGTGCCGATGACCCGGGCCGAGCTCGACCAGGCCAACATGAACGCCAAGATGGCCGGTGTCTATTTCAACCAGCTCTGCGAGCTGCGCCGCCGCGAACCCCAGGACGATCTCACGACCGAACTGGTGAGGGCCGAGGAAGCCGGCGACAAGCTCACCTCCGCCGAGCTCGAGGCCAACATCGGCCTGCTGTTCGGCGCCGGTCACGAGACCACGACCAACCTGATCGGCAACGGCCTGCTGGCGCTTCATCGCCATCCCGAGCAATGGGAGCGGCTGAAGGCCGATCCGTCGCTGATCGCCAACGCCATCGATGAGCTGCTGCGCTTCGACTCCTCGGTGCAGATCACCGGCCGGGTCACCAACACCGAGGTCGAAGTCGGCGGCGTGACGCTGCCGGCCAGCGAAAGCATCGTGATGCTGCTGGGCGCGGCCAACCGCGACCCCGCGCAATATGCCGATCCCGACAAGCTCGACGTCGGCCGCCAGAACATCCGTCCGCTGTCGTTCGGCGGCGGCATCCATCACTGCCTTGGCGCCCAGCTGGCGCGCCTCGAAGCCGAGCTGGTCTTCACCGCGCTGGTCGAACGCCTGCCCAATCTGAAACTTCCGGAAAAAGATGCACCGGCCTGGCGGCGAAGCTTCACGCTGCGTGGCCTTAGCAAGCTGCCGGCGGTGTGGCACTAGGCATGGCTGTTCGATGGCGGGGAGAGGGCAGCCAGCACCAGGGCAAGAGGCCCTACCAGGAAGACAGCTGGAAGCTGGTGCCGCTGGCTGACGGATCGCTGCTGGCGATCGTGGCCGACGGCATGGGCGGCCACGCGGGCGGCGCCGTCGCGAGCAAGCTCGCGGTCGATGCCTTCGTCCACGCGATCGAACAAGGCGGCGGCCTGGCCGACGGCCTGAATGATGCCAATGAAGCGGTGCGGGTCGGCGGCGAGGGCAAGGCCGATCTCACCGGCATGGGCGCGACGGTCGTGGCGGCCCTCGTGCGCGGTGACGAGGTGCGCTGGATCAGCGTCGGCGACTCGCCGTTCTATCTGGTGACCGCGGGCAAGCTCGAGCAGCTGAACGCCGACCATTCGATGGCGCCGCAGATCGATGCGCTGGTGGCGCGCGGCATGCTGACGGCGGAGGAGGCTGAGCACCATCCCGGCCGGCACACGTTGCGCGAGGCCGTCATGGGCGAGCCGCTCAACCTGATCGACAAGGGCAGCCGCCGGCTTGGTCCCGGCGACAAGCTGCTGTTGTGCAGCGACGGCGTGCAGACGCTGGCCAACGAGCAGATCGCCGCGCTGGCGGCACGCCCGGCAAGCGGCATGATCGAGGCGGTGCTGGCCGCTGCCAAGGAACATCAGGACAACGTCACGGTCATCAAGCTGGAGCGCGGCGCGTGAGCAAGAGTGCAGTCGTCATCGAGGTCACGCGCGGTCCCGTGGTTGAAAGCCG
>LNFM01013773.1_pt1 | contig 10185 bp, 11 predicted proteins | sample 596031 | NCBI WGS metagenome assembly LNFM01 (sample SAMN04254537, study PRJNA301005) | activated carbon metagenome | isolation source: dual media filters at the Ann Arbor, Michigan drinking water treatment plant | place: USA: Ann Arbor | reverse complement strand
AAACCAAGGCGGGTAAAGTGGAGTTCCGCGTCGACAAGACCGGCGTGATTCACGCCCCCCTCGGTAAAGTCAGCTTTGCTGACGACAAGCTGGTCGATAACGCGACCACGCTAATGCAGGCGGTCATCAAGGCCAAGCCCGCAGCCGCCAAGGGCAAGTACGTCCGCAGCGTCACCCTCTGCTCCACCATGAGCCCCGGTGTACCGCTCGACGTCACCGAAATGAACGCCGTCAAGGCGCAGGCGTAGGAGTAAGAAGCGATGAAGAAAAAAGCAGATAAGGCAAAAGATCTGGCGTTCCTGCGCGGCGAGTTTGAGCAGACCGGGAACATCTTCCTGACCGGTTATGAAAAAATGACCGTGTTGCAGGATTACAATCTTCGCAAGACGATTAAGGAAGCAGGCGGTAGCTACAAGGTTGTCAAGAACAACTTGGCCCAGAAGGCAAGCGAAGGCCTGAAGAGCGAAGCGCTGTTTAGCAAAGTGATTGGCATGAGCGCGGTCGCCTACACCAAGGGCGATGTCGTCGCTCTCGCCAAGGCGCTAACCGGCTACGCCAAGACCGTTCCGGCATTCACTTTCAAGGCTGGGCTCGTCGAAGGAAACGTGGTCGACGTCAAGTCGATTGCCGACCTCGCGGCTCTCCCCGCCAAGGAAGAGATCTACGCCAAGCTTCTGTTCCTTATCCAAGCTCCGGCTCAGCGCGTGGTCACCGTTACCAACGCTGTTGGCCGCAATCTCGCCGTGGTCATCGACCAGGGCGTCAAAGAGAACAAGTTTCAGGCTTAATTGATTTCCGGATGGGTTCGCTTCTGTCGGCGAACCCGGTCCGCCCGAAAGTACACCTGTCGCGGTCAATCCTCTCCGGGCGCCGTGGCAAAAAACGAAACTCAGTTCCGCCGCCTTCTACCGGTGTGAGCTCAAGCGATCAAACGAATTTAATTCAGGAGTATTACGAAAATGGCAGACATCAACGCGATTGCGGAACAGATTCAGGGCCTCACCCTTCTTGAGGCCTCCCAGCTGGTGAAGTTGCTCGAAGAGAAGCTCGGCGTTTCGGCGGCGGCGGCGGCGGTTGCGGCGGCTCCGGCCGGCGCGGCGGCAGCGGCTCCGGTTGTCGAAGAGAAGACGGAATTCAACGTCATCCTCACCGCCGCTGGCGCGAACAAGATCAACGTCATCAAGGCGGTTCGTGAAGTCGTCTCCGGCCTCGGCCTCAAGGAAGCCAAGGACCTCGTTGACGGTGCCCCCAAGGCCGTCAAAGAGGGTGTCAGCAAGGAAGAGGCTGCCACCATCCAGAAGAAGCTGGTCGACGCCGGCGCTACCGTCGAGATCAAGTAGTCGTTCTGCAGTCCCCGAAAAACCCCCGGTCTCGGCCGGGGGTTTTTTTCTTGCTATATACTCGGGATTCCCATCCCCTATGCCTCTCCGCTTTCTGCTGTCGTTTTCCCTCCTGTTCGCACTGGCCCTCGCCCAGCGCCCTACCCCTCCCGCCCCTGTCGTCTTGACACCCGCTCAGCGGCAACAACTCGCCGCCGCCGTCAGCGAAATCGACTCCCTGCTCGCGCAATTACGCCAAAAAAAGGCCGACCCGGCGCTGATCGCCGACGTGGCCATCTTCCATAAGGCCGGCGCCATGCTGCAGGAGCATCCCGAAGAGTTCTTCGTTCCCGAAGATGTCCCCAAGTTCCTCGGCGTCCTCGCCCAAGGCGTCGATCGCGGCCGCCAACTCCTAGCTGGCCAATCCCCCTGGACCACCCAGAACGCCCGCCGCCTCCACGGCTACGTCTCCGCTCTCGACGGTTCCGTCCAGCCCTACGGCCTCCGCGTCCCCGAATCCTACGACGGTTCCAAGCCCGTCAAGCTCTACGTCTGGCTCCACGGCCGGGAACGCGCCCTCACCGAAGCCGCCTTCCTCGACCGCGCTCAAAAGATCACCCCCGGAGGAAACAACCCCGCAGCCGAAGGGCAGATCCAACTCGATGTCTACGGCCGCTGGAACGGCATCGCCTACCATTGGGCCGGCGAAGTCGATGTCTTTGAAGCCATTGCCGCCGTTCAAGCGCGTTACAAGATCGATCCCGAACGAATCCTCCTCCGCGGCTTCTCAATGGGCGGCTGCGGCGCCTGGCACATCGCCCTCCATCACCCCGGTTACTTTGCCGCGGCCGAAATCGGCGCCGGTACCTGGCCACTCCGCTCGCAACTACCCGGCTTCCCGCCCTACCAGGCCGGCCCCCTCCGCATCTACGAAAACATCATCGACTGGTCGCTGAACGCCTTCAATCTTCCCATTGCCGGCCACGGTGGGGAAAACGAAACCGGCACCAGTTCCATTCCGCCTCCCCCGCCCGGCACGAAAACGCGAGGCCAATTGGAGTCCTCGCTCCGCGTCCGGGCACAACTCGAAAAGGAAGGCTTCCCCTCCGAGGGCGACCCCTTTGATCTCCATGTCCCCGGCACCCCCGCCCGCTTCTTCATCTCCAAAAACACCGGCCACGGAACCGGTCCCGAGGTCCGGGCTAAGCTCGACGCTTTCCTCAAAGAGCACGGCGACCGCGGCCGCACATCCCCCGACCACATCCGCTTCGTCACCTTCACGACGCGCTATCCCCACTCCCACTGGGTCACGGTCGACCATCTCGCCAAACACTATGACCGCGCCGACCTTAACGCCCGGCGCCTCGACGCCGGCAAGCGCTACGAAGTCTCCACCAACAACATCACCCGATTCACCCTCAGAGAGGTCGCCAAGGCCCAGGAAGTCGTCATTGACGGCCAGAAGGTCGCCGTAAAGCCAGCCGCGCAGATCACCTTCGAGCGCACCGCTAAACGCTGGGCCGTCGCCAAACCGGCCAAGGGACTTTGGAAGACCCACAGCCAGCAGGGCCCCATCGACGATGCCTTCATGGCCCCCTTCCTCCTCGTCCGGCCCACCGGCCAGCCCTGGCACCCCGAAGCGCATGCCCAGGCTCTCCGCCTGCTTTCCCGCTTCGATCGTCTCTACGCCAAGGGCCTCCGCGCCCACCCCCGTATCAAGGACGACAAGGACGTCACCCCCTCCGACCTCGCCCAGTACAACCTGGTCCTCTTCGGCGACCCCGGCAGCAACCGCTGGATCGCCAAGCTCCAGGGCAAAACCCCGCTCCAGTGGTCCCGGGAACGGGTTGCCTTTGGCGCGGAAAGCTTCCCTGCCGCCGGCCACCTGCCGGCGATCATCTACCCCAATCCCTTTGCGCCCAAGCGGTACGTGGTCATCAACAGCGGCATGACTATCGAGGATCGCGAGTTTACTTTCGAGTATGGGATGCCCCGCCTCGGCGACTTTGCCATCCTCAAGGTCAAACCGGGTGCCGAGTGGCCGGACATTGCAACCGCCGGCCTCTTCAATGAGCGCTGGCAGTTGCCGTAGGGCGAGCGCCTTCCACGTAAAGCCATTTCTTGGCCGGCACAAACGACACCTTCACGTTCACGAAGCCTGCTTCGCGGAACAGCCGTTCCACCTGGGCCTGCGAGTAGACCCTCAGGCCGCCCTGCTGCTCCAGCAACGCCATTTGCTCGGGGTCGTTCCCGTCGCGCGTGTACTCCAGCACGGCCGCCATGCGCCCCTGCGGCTTCAACACCCGGAACAGCTCGGCGAAGGCCGCGGCCGGGTCCGGCCAAAAGTAAAGCGTCTCAATCGTGCAGATCTTGTCGAACGTGGCATCGGCAAACGGCAGGCACGCGACGTCGGCCTGCTCGATCTGGCAGCGCCCCGCCGCCGTCAGCTTGCGGTTCCGCCGCCGCGCCTGGGCCACCATCGTCGCGGAGTAGTCGATGCCCGTGAATCGGCCAAACATCACTCGGCGAGCCAGCGCCCGCAGAGCCTGCCCCGAACCACACCCGGCGTCCAGAATCTGTTCCCCGGCCCCTGGCTGGAGCAGGTCGAGCGCCCACGCCGTAACCGGAGCGTGCTCTAGCGTCATCACGCCGCCCACCAGGTGGCCGACCCAGCCGGTCGGTTGACGGAACTGCGCCAGAATGCGGCGGTTAAGCCCGGCTAGACCCCAGGAGGTAATGGCATCAAAGATTGCGGTGGGAACGCGCGTAAGTGCTGGATATTGAAGAGCGACGGATTCAACAGTGATCATGCCTACCAGGGCGCATCCGCGCCGGAAAATCGATCACGCGAAAAGCAAAGGAAGCCCAAGCAAAAGCAGACCGGCCGCAAACGCATAGTCGCCAACGTGCAGCGGTCGAGCCTGGCCCAGCGGCAAAGTGCCCGTAAATCCCCGCGACGTCATCGCCGCCGCCACTCGCTCCGCCCGGTCCCAACTCCGCACAAAAAGTGCGGCTAGCCGTGGACCCCACGCCACTTGCCGCCCCGTCCGCCCGCTCCGGCTCAGGCGCGCCCGGTCCATCCGTGCCCACTCCTGTTCCAGCAGTTGCGCGTACCGGTAAGTAAACGACGCCGTCACTACCAACACCGAAGGCACCCGCAGCCGCTCCAGCCCCGCCACCAACTCCGGCACGGGCGTGCTCGCCACCAGCATCCCCAGCACCAACACCGAGCCGTACGCCTTGCCCAGCACCAACAAAGAAGGGGCGTAGTCCGGCGCCCGCTCAAAGGCGAGAAACGCCGCCATCATCGCGGCAAACGGCGTCACTAGCGCGCACCGCTGCAGCACCCAGCGCCAAGATAGGCGGCTACCCACCACCACGGCGCCCGCCAGCCCCAACTGCACCCCCAACACGAGCAGAGACGGCGCAGCCGAGATAGCCAACGCCCCGCCCATCAGCCCGATAATCTTCGCCCGGCTATCCAGCGTTGCCCAACGGCAACCCTCCACCGGCACAAACGCCCCGCTCATACCTTGCCGCGTACCCGCCACCAAAGCCACAGCCCCGTCAGTCCGAGCAATAACGATCCACCCATCAGCGCTTTTTGCCAAGCGGGCTGCGCCGCGGTCTCGGCCGCCGGCCCACCAGCGCCGGTCCAGTCGATCGTCGCCTCCTGCCGGTGACCCATCTCATCATCCACAATCACGCGCCACTTGCCACTCACATCCGGGAGGAACGCAAAACGCCCCCGCGCATCCGTCCGCCCCGTTTGAAACTCCGCCTCGGCTCTCGCCGGAGAAAAAACAGAGACCTGGCAGAACGCCGCTGGCTCCGTTCCGCCGTAGTTGGCCGTTACAATCACGCTCTCGCCCGCCGCCCGCGGCAGCACCGCCAAATCGTGCGCCTGCAACGCCACGGCCATCACCCAGGCGATTCCGATCGGTCTCAACGGCTCTCCAACAGCGCCGGCTTGGCCTGCCGCACGAACGTCACGGCGGTAGCCGTCAACGCTCCCTCCACCATGGCCACTGCCAGATACACCGCCGCAATCGCCGCGAAGCCCTTGCCGTACCCCGCGGCCTGAAACTCACCCACCATCAGCAAGGCTGGCAGATACGTACCCACGAAACCCGCCGCGGCCCCGCGTACCGCATCCGGCAGCCCCGGCGTCTTCCACAAAAAGCTGGCCGCCAAGGCGCCCAATCCCATGTTCAGCGCGTTCACCCCCAGTGCCAGCAGCCCCCCGTGCTGGAACAGCAGCGCCTGAAACAGCAGCGTCGTAAAGATCACCGGAAACGCGCGTCCCCCCAACAAAACACCCGTCAACCCAAACAAACCCAAATGCACCGATGTGCCCAGCAGCGGAAAGTGGATCATCGAAACGACAAAACTGGTCGCCGACAACATGCCCATTCGCGCCACCTCCCACGGCTCCACCCGGCGCCCCAGCAGGGCCACCGCGCCCAGCGAAAGGGCGTGACCCGCGATACACCAGGCGGGCGGCAGAATTCCGTCGGCAATATGCATGCAGTTACCAGTTCAAATACAGCGCCGTCTCGTAGTTATCGGTGTCGTAAGGCAATCCCTTGGCCGCCGCAATCGGCTGCTCGCACAGAATCACAAACGGACCCTTCGCCCCGGCCGGCGCCACATAACTCATCTTGCCGTCCGCGCCCGTCTTTCCCAGCACCACTTCTTTCTTTCCGGCCCAGGAAACTGCCACATCGCCACCCGCATGGGGCCTACCCTGAAACAGCAGCGTCACCGTCACCCCCTTCTCCGTCCGCTGCGGAACCAGTTCATACGGCAGACCCACCGCCTTCGGTTCCAACTTCGCGTCAGCCGTGAACGCGTACGCCACCGCCGTCCGAACCCCGCGAAACGCTTGCGTGGCCGTGGGATTCTTATCCCTCCCGCCCTCCAGCAGACCCTTCGGCGTCCGGCTGCGAATCCCCCGGTCGTGCACAAAAACCAAGCGATGTTGACCCGCCTCTTTCGGCGTATACTCCGCGTTCAGCCATAGGCCGCTCTTAGCCGGCTTCAACTCCGTCCGCACGCCGGAAGGCGCCAGCGCGTAGGCCCGCAAGCCCGGCAGCAGCGGGGCCGATTCGCTCACGCCCAGCTCATGCCCAATGCCTAACTGCACCTGCGCCGCGGTCCCAACCGTCAACACCGGCGTCACCGGAGCGATCCATGCAAAATGCGCCGCCGCCGCTCCCGCCAAGGCCAGGGAGATCCAGAAAGCCTTCATCATTTGTCCCGATCGTAGCACGTCTAGTGTTTTCGTATGCGCCCCACGTCCGCCGTCGTGATTGCCAGTTGTCCATGCTGAATGCCCTTCACGGAGATCAGCAGGTCCGCCAGTTGCCGCACCTGCTTCGACTTTCCCCGCAAAATCAGTACCTCCAAGCAATTGTGGTGATCCAGGTGAACATGCAGCGTCGAAACTACCACCCCATGAAAATCATGCTGCAGTGAAGTGATCTTTTCCGTCAGGTTGCGCTGATGGTGATCGTAAACCAGCGTCAGGCTGCCAACCACCTCTTTGTTCGGCGCCTCCGTCTCCTCGCGCACCAGCCGGTCACGAATCAAATCGCGAAACGCCTCCGATCGATTCTGGTACCCCTTCTCGGCGATATATGTGTCGAACGTCTCTAGCAGTTCGGCATCAATCGCCACCCCTATCCGCGCAAGCTGACTCATGCCCACCATTCTGTCACCCCGCGCGCGGTGAGAGAATAGGCGAACCATGATCGCTCGCCGCTCGCTGCTTCTTTCCGCTCTGCCCCTGCTCGCCGCACCCCCGCGCCGGCCCTCGCCCCTCTCGCCGCAGGCAAAGACGGAGGATTGGCCATCGTTCCTCGGCCCCCGGCACAACGGCACGTCGCTCGAATCCAAGCTGAAGCCCAGCTTCCCCGCCAGCGGCCCGCCCCTGCTCTGGGAAATGCCCAAAGGCACCGGCTACAGCTCCCCTGCCATCGTCGGCGACCGCCTCGTCTTCCTCCACCGGCAGGGCAGCAACGAAGTCGTCGAGTGCCTCCATCCGGAAACCGGCGAACGCCACTGGCAGCACGTTTACCCCACTGCGTTCGAGGATCGCTACGGCTACAACAACGGGCCCCGCTCGAGCCCCGTCATCGTCAGCAATCGTGTTTTCACCGTCGGCGCCGAAGGCAAGATGCACTGCCTCGAACTCGCTTCCGGCAAGGTCGTCTGGAAGCGCGACCTGCTGCAGGAATACAAGGTGCCGCAGGACTTTTTCGGCGTCGCCTCCACGCCCCTCGCCTGGCAGGACCGTCTCATCGTCAACGTCGGCGCACCCGGCGGGCCCACCGTCGTCGCCCTCGACCAGAAGACCGGCAAGCAGCTCTGGGGGGCAGGGAAGGAGTGGGGCGCTAGCTACGCCTCTCCCGTTCCGGCCACCATTCACGGCCAACCCCGCGTCATGGTCTTCGCCGGCGGTGAAAGCCGCCCTCCCACCGGCGGGCTCCTCTGTCTCGACCCCCGCACCGGCGCTGTCGATTTCACTTTCCCCTGGCGAAGCAAAAGCTACGAATCCGTCAATGCCTCCTGCCCGGTCGTCATCGGCAACCAGGTCTTCATCTCGGCCAGCTATAAAACTGGTGGCGCAATGCTCGAAGTCACCCCGGATTTCAAACCCAAAGTCTCCTGGACCACCCCCGACTTCGGTCTCCACTTCAACACGCCCGTTCATCAGGACGGCTATCTCTACGGCTTCGACGGGCGCAACGAGCCGGATGCATCCCTCGCCTGTCTCGAAGTCAAGACCGGCAAAATCGCTTGGCGGACGAACCCCGAGTGGATGGAGAAACTCGACAACGGCCGCGAACAGCTCATGAGCACCTACCGCGGCAACCTGCTCCAAGTCGACGGCAAGTATCTCGCCCTGGGCGAACTCGGCCACCTGCTCTGGATGGAGCTTACGCCCAAAGGGTATAAGGAGCTCTCCCGCGCCTGGCTCTTCGCCGCCCGAGAAACCTGGTCGCTACCCGTCCTCTGCCGCGGCCTGCTCTACGTCGTCCAACACAGCCGCGACGTCCTCAAAAACTCGCCGCCTCGGCTCCTCTGCTACGACATGCGAGCCTAGGGGTTCAGCGTAGTCTTGCGAATGAACTCCGCTTCCTCGGGCTTATATGGCGTTCCATCATTGCGGAACACTTCATGGAACCAAACGGCCGGCTGCCGGTCCGTGTAGGGGTTCTTCCACGAATCCCACGGCAGGTGCGTCTGCGTCTTGCCCTGCACTAGCCCCCAGTTGAACATCGCCACTCCCTCAGCCTTGCCGATGGGAAGCGAACCCTCAAAGGTGCTTCCATTGCCCCGGGCCATATATTCAGTGCACAGAATCGGCCGCTTGAAACGGCGCAGCGAATCGATGCGGGCCTTCAGCTTCGCCGGGGCCTCGTAGTTGTGGAAGGAGATCACATCGGACTCGGTTAGCTGAATCTTTTCAATCGCCGTCAGCTTCTCGTCACTGCTCCAGTCGCCTTTCCACACCCCGCTCGTCAACGGCTGCGATGGCTTTTCATCCCGCGCCCACTCGAACGCCAGCGGGAGCAACCGCTCCACGTGCTTCATCTTATCGAGCGGCTCCACTTTCTTGTAGCTGGAATCGTTCCAGTTGTCCGGCTCGTTCCAGATGTCCCAGGCCAAAATGCGATCGTCCCGGCGGAACGCCCCCACCACCCCCCGCACATAGGCCTCCAGCTTCGGCGTATCGGAGACCTTCGCGAGCGAAACCGCCCCCGGACTCTGTACCCACCCCGAGTTATGGACGCCCGGCTTCGGCGCCGGTTGCCGCCCTGACTGCGGAAACGGGTCCCAGCAGGAATCAAACAACACGAACATCGGCTTGATCTTGTGTTTCTCGGCAATCTCCAGCAGCGTGTCGATGCGGCGCACAAATCCCTTGGGGTCTTCGAGCCACAACAGATGATGCAGATAGATCCGCATCGTGTTCATCCCGATCGCCTGCGCCAAGGCGAACTCCTGCGCAATCTGGCCGGGTCGAAAACTGTCGCCCTGCCACATCTCAAGCTGATTGATGGCTGAAGCCGGGATATAGTTCGCGCCGACCAGCCAAGGTTTCTTGGCGTACCACTTCTTGGCCTTCTCCTCGCTCCAAGGATTCTTGGCGAACAGGGAAGCCCCGGCGAGAGCCAGCAGCGCGGTGATTCGAAACAGAGAACGCATCAGACAAATTGTACGAAGTACACCCTGCCTCCGTCACGCCCTCGCCGCGCGCCACCCCCGGGCAAACTGCGCTCGCAGCTCTGCGGCCACGGGCGTATCGATCCGGTTCGTAAACTCCCCGGGGTCTACTTGATGGTCATAAACCTCCTCGCCGCCCCCTTCGCCCTCCCAAACGTTGTAGCGATAACGCGCCGTCCGCATCGAACGGCCCACAATCCGGTCTTCAAACTGAAGCTGAGTAAAGGCCGCTTTCTTAAACGCCCGCTTGGGCTGCCGTAGCACCCGCACCATGCTCTGCCCCTCCAAATCCCCCGGCGGCGCCTTGCCGGTCAGCTCGGTAATCGTCGGATACACGTCGACGAACTCGGTCAACGCCGTCGTCGCCCGCCCATTGCCGGCCTGGCCCGGTGCACTGAGAATAAACGGCACCCGCGCATTGGTCTCAAACAAATTCATCTTCTGCCAGTGTGTATGCTCTCCGAGGCTCCACCCGTGGTCACCCATAAACGCAATGATTGTGTTGTCCCCCAAGCCCAACCGGTCGAGCGCGGTCACCACCCGGCCAATCTGCTCGTCCATATACGACGTCGAAGCGTAATAGGCCCGCCGCGCCTCCCGCTGATGCGCCTCCGGCATCTGCATATGCTGCCAC